>Ga0075366_10000610_pt1 | contig 16788 bp, 16 predicted proteins | sample EndMethybrTD3031_FD_72351 | JGI IMG/M metagenome (GOLD analysis project Ga0075366, IMG submission 72351) | Populus endosphere microbial communities from Tennessee, USA - Endosphere MetaG P. TD hybrid TD303-1 | ecosystem: Host-associated > Plants > Roots > Endosphere | place: USA: Tennessee...
CCTCGCCGTTGCGCTGATCGCGCTCGCTGCGCTGCTGGCGCTGCCAGCCGTGCTCACGCCGTACACGCAAGACCTCGTCGTGCGCATCGCGATCTACGCGATCTTCGCGCTCAGCCTCGAACTGCTGGTCGGCATGACCGGCCTCGTGAGCCTGGGCCACGCAGCGTTCCTCGGCATCGGCGCCTATGCGACGGTGCTGGTGTCGGGTGACTCTGGCGCGTCACTGGCCAAGGTGGTCGTGATCGGCGTGGCGGCGGCCGCTGCGTATGCGTTCTTCGTCGGCGCGCTGAGCCTGCGCACGCGGGGCGTCTACTTCATCATGGTGACGCTCGCGTTCGCGCAGATGGCGTACTTCGTCGCGCACGACACCAAGCTCGGCGGCGGCAGCGACGGCATCTTCCTGTACGTGAAGCCGGTGCTCGAGTTCGGTGGCACAACCCTCCTCAGCCTGGACGACCGGCGCCATCTCTACTTCACCGTCATCGCGGCGCTCGCGATCACGTATGCGTTGATCGCGCTGATCGCCCGTTCGCGCTTCGGTCACGCGCTCGCCGGCATCCGCGTGAACGAGCAGCGCATGCGCGCCGCAGGCTTCGCGACCTACTGGTACAAGCTCGCCGCGTTCGTGATCGCGGGCAGCCTGGCGGCGCTGGCGGGCGTGCTGCTCGCGGCGAAGGACGGTGCCGTGAATCCGGAGTTGATGAGCTGGCACGAGTCGGGGGCCGTGCTCCTGATGCTCATCCTCGGCGGCATCGGCAGCCTGCGCGGCGCAGTCATCGGCGCGGCCGCGTTCACGCTGCTGAAGGAGCTGTTCCAGTCCGAGGCGCTGATCGGCCCGCTCGCGTCGCACTGGCAACTGAGCCTCGGGCTCGTGATCATCGCGTTCGTCGCGCTGCTGCCCAAGGGATTGATCGGGCTGCGCGCGCGCCTGGGCGGAGCGACCCATGGCTGAGGTTGCATCGACCGCCACCCCGCTGCTGCGTGCGGTGCAGCTGACCCGTCGCTTCGGCGGGCTGACAGCCGTCAACAATGTGTCGCTCGACCTGAACGTCGGCGAGGTGCATGCGGTGATCGGTACGAACGGCGCTGGCAAGTCGACGCTGATCAACCTGCTGTCGGGCGAACTCGCGGCGAGCAGCGGCCGCATCGAGCTCGAGGGCCGCGACATCACGCGCATGCCACAGCCCAGACGGGCGCGTGCCGGCGTCGGGCGCAGCTATCAGCGCACCACCGTGTTCCCGGAGTTCACCGCGCTCGAGAACGCGCGCCTGTGCGCTCAGGCGGCACGCGCACGGCCGTGGGCGCTGTGGCAGTCGGCTCGGGCCTGTGCCCACAGCGTAGGCGCGGCCAGCGCGGCGCTCGACGCTGCCGGCCTTGCCGAACACGCCACGCAGCGCGCCGGCGCGCTCAGCCACGGCGGCCAGCGGCAGCTCGAGATCGCGATGTGCCTGGCAACCGCGCCGCGCGTGCTGCTGCTGGACGAGCCGCTCGCCGGCATGGGCGCCGAAGAGACCGACCGCATGCTCGGTCTGCTCGCGGCGCTGAAGGCGTCGCATGCGGTGCTGCTGGTCGAGCACGACATGGACGCGGTGTTCCGCATCGCCGACCGGATCACGGTGATGGTCAACGGCGAGGTGATCGCGAGCGACCTGCCCGAGCGCATTCGCAGCAACCGGCAGGTGCAGATCGCCTATCTGGGCGAGGGCCTGGGGGAAGCCCCGGCCGAGCGCCGGCCCGCTCCCAAGCCGGCCGGCATCCCCTCGGGGGATCGTCCGACGTACTCGTCGGACGAGGGGCTCCAATGACGATGCTCAAGCTCGACGGGATCAACACGTATTACGGCGAGAGCCACATCCTGCGCGGCGTCAGCCTCGAACTGCCGGCCGGCAGCGCGCTCGGTCTGCTGGGCCGCAACGGCATGGGCAAGACGACGCTGATCCGCACGTTGATGGGGTATGTGCGCGCGGCGTCGGGGCGCATCACCTGGAACGGGCGCGACGTGACGAACCAGCCGCCCGAGCGCATCGCGCGGCTCGGCGTGGGCTATGTGCCCGAGGGGCGCGGCATCTTTCCGAATCTTTCGGTGCGCGAGAACCTCGTGATGGCAGCGCGCCCCGGCCCGGACGGCAGCACCGCCTGGACCTTCGAGCGCGTGCTCCAGACCTTCCCGCGCCTGGCCGAGCGGCTCTCGCACGGCGGGCAGCAGCTTTCCGGCGGCGAGCAGCAGATGCTTGCGATCGGCAGGGCGCTGATGACCAATCCGCAGCTCCTGATCCTCGACGAGGCGACCGAAGGCCTCGCACCGCTCGTCGTGGCCGAAATCTGGCGGGTGATCGCCCAGGTGCGCACGACCGGCATCAGCACGCTGATCGTCGACCGCAACCATCACGCGGTGCTGTCGCACACCGACCGCGCGGTGCTGCTCGAGAAGGGCCTGGTCGTCGCGGCCGGCGCATCGAGAGCTCTCGCTGGCGACGACGCCCTCCTCGCGCGCTATCTCGGCGTCTGACCAGCCCGGTCGAACGCGCGCCCGGCGGGCTGTGTAGACTGCCCGGTTTCTACATTCGCCGAGCGACCCATCATGATTCTCGAAATCGCCGACATCCGCGTGGTGGCGGGCAAGGAAGCCGAGTTCGACGCCGCCATCCAGCACGGCGTTGCGACGGTCGCATCCAAGGCCAAGGGCTTTCGCGGCTTCAAGGTCAACAAGGGCATCGAGTCGCCCGACCGTTATGTGCTGATGATCTACTGGGACACGCTCGAGAACCACACCGTCGACTTCCGCCAAGGGCCGCTGTTCCCGCAGTGGCGCGCGATCGTCGGGCCGTTCTTCGCGGCGCCGCCGGTGGTCGAACACTTCACGCTGGTTGCCAAGTCGGTCTGATTCCATCGCCATGAAACCCGTCCTGCGCCCGATCTTCTCGCGCGGCATCGTCGGCCTCGCGCTGGCTGCCGCTGCTGCCGTCTCCCCGCTGCTGGCGGCAACGCCGCTCGACGTGCCGAAGATCGCATTCAGCGAGCGTGTGCTGCCGAACGGGCTCGAGGTGATCAGCGTGCGCAGCAGCACGAGCCCGACCGTCAGCGTGCAGGTCTGGTACCACGTCGGCGCGCGCGACGACCCGCAGGGCCGCTCGGGCTTCGCGCATCTGTTCGAACACCTGATGTTCAAGAGCACGAAGTACCTGAAGGCCGAGCAGTTCGACCGGCTCACCGAAGACGTCGGCGGCTCGAACAATGCATTCACGAGCAACGACGTGACCGCCTACCACGAGGTCGTGCCGTCGAACCACCTCGAGACGCTGCTGTGGGCCGAGGCCGAGCGGATGTCGAACCTGAACGTCGACGATGCGAACTTCAAGTCGGAGCGCGCCGTCGTCGAAGAGGAGTATCGGCAGCGCATCCTGGCCTCGCCGTACGGGCGCTTCTTCAACGCGATCGCATCGTCTTCGTATCTGAAGCACCCCTACAAGCGGCCGAGCATCGGCAGCATCGAAGACCTGGAAGCGGCGACGCTCACCGACGTGACGGCGTTTCACAGCCGCTACTACCGGCCCGACAACGCAACGCTCGTGATTGCCGGCGACTTCGACCCGAAGCAGCTCAACGCGTGGGTGGACAAGTACTTCGCCCCGGTGGCGCGCCCGACCAAGCCGTTGGAGCGCGACAGCAGCGACGAGCCGCCGTGGCCTAGCGACCGCAGCGTTGCCGTCACCGGCCCGCAGGTGCCGCTGCCGGCGATTGCCATCAACTGGCTCGCGCCGACCGTGACGAGCCCTGACGCCGCAGCGCTGCGGATCGCCGCGGCGCTGCTCAGCTCGGGCGAGTCGTCGCGGCTGAACCAGTCGCTCGTCTACCGCCAGCAGCTCGCGAGCCAGGCCGGCTTCGAGGCCGACCTGCGCGCCGGCCCCGGCCTCTTGACCGCCTACGCGATCGCGGCCAGCGGCAAGCCGCTCGTAGAAGTAAAGGCGGCACTGCTCACCGAGGTGACGCGGCTGGCCAAGCAGGGCGTGACGCCGGCCGAGCTGGCCAAGATCAAGACTCAGGTGCTGACGCAGGCGCTGCTGTCGCGCCAGACGCCCGAAGGGCTCGCCTCTGCTGTCGCGGAAGCAGCTGTGCTTGAAGGTAATCCGGAGCAGGTGAACCAGGGGCTTGCCGACCTTCAGCGGGTGTCGGTCGCCGACGTCAGGCGCGTGGTGCAGAAGTACATCGTGTCGGCGCACCAGGTGACGGTGGAGTACACGCAGGAAGGGGGCGCGAAATGAGCGCATCGGTGATCTCGCGCTCCGTGGCGTTCGTGCGCGTCGCATGTCGCGGCGGCGTTGCGCTGGCCGGCGTGCTCGCGGCGCTGGTCGCGCAAGCCCAGCCCTATCCCACGCCGCCGGCGCCGGCGGCACCGCGCCCGCTTGCCGTTCAGCCGCCGGTCGAACAGAAGCTGCCGAACGGGCTTCGCATCGTGCTCGCCGAGCGGCGGGGCGTGCGGCTCGTGACTGCGCAGCTGCTGGTGCTCTCGGGCAGCGAAGCCGACCCCGACAAGCTCTCCGGCCTCGCGACCCTGACCGCCACCTTGCTGACCAAAGGCACGCGCAAGCACAACGCGACCGCGCTCGCGACGGCCGCCGAAGCACTGGGCGGCTCGCTGGACAGCGGCGCCGGCTGGAACCAGACGGGCGTGTCGATCACTGTCGCAGAGCCCCTGCTCGACCCAGCGCTCGCGCTGGTCGCGGAAGCGGCGATGCAACCGTCCTTCGCGCAAGCCGAGCTCGACCGGGCCAGGATCCAGGCGCTCGACGAACTGAAGGTGGCGTACGCGCAGCCCGGCACCGTGGCCTCGCGTGCCGCGAACCGCGTCTTGTACGGCGCAGCCGCATACGGCCATCCGGCAAGCGGCACACCCGAGTCGCTGCAGCGCATCACGCGCGATGACCTGGTCACCCTGCACCGCACGCGCTTCCGGCCAGACAACGCCGTGCTGGTACTGGCCGGCGACATCGATGCCGCCGGAGCGCGGCGCCTCGCGGCCAAGCACTTCGGCAGCTGGAAGGCGCCGGCGCAGCGTCTCGCTGCGGTCTCGACCGTGGTACCCGACTCGCTGACGACGCCGGTCACGGTGATCGACATGCCGTCGTCGGGACAAGCCGCCGCCGTGCTCGTGGTTCCGGCGCCGCCTGGCAACACCGAGCGCGCCGTCGGGCAGATCACGAACACGGTGCTGGGCGGCGGTTATTCGTCGCGCATCAACCAGGAGATCCGCATCAAGCGCGGGCTCAGCTACGGTGCCGGCAGCCGGCTCGACGCCCGGCGCCAGGCCGGGGCGCTGCTCGCCAGCGTGCAGACGAAGAACGAGTCGGCGGCCGAGGTGGTGGGGCTGTTGCAGGTCGAGTTCGACCGCTTGATCGCGACGCCGGTGCCGGATGACGAACTGGCCGCGCGCAAGGCGACGCTGATCGGTGCGTTCAGCCGCAGCGTCGAGACGACCGCTGGGCTGGCCGGCGCGGTGAGTTCGCTGGTGGTGATCGGCGTTTCTCCCGACGACCTGGGCAAGCGCATCGATGCGCTCGGCGCCGTCAGCGCCGCCGACGTGCAACGCTATGCCACGACCTACCTCGCCGCGCCGAAGCGCCGCGTGGTCGTTGCGGGCGACGCGGCGAAGTTCGGCGCGGCGATGAAGAGTCTGGCGCCGGCAGCACCGGCGATCCGCCTGGAGGCGCTCGACCTGGAGAACGGCGCAGGGCTGACGCGCTGATCCGCGGGTATCGCGGGGCACGGCGCGGGTTCTGCGCACGGTCTGAAACACAATCCCTTGAATGAAACGGCTGAATCGGACCTGATCCGAGCGGTCGGGGCGGAATGCTGGGACAATCGCGGGTCAAACTGCGCCCGCAACCCTTCCATGGTGGCGGGTCGCGTGCATACCTCCGCTCTTCAGGGACCCCCATGGCCAGTCGTCGCCCTTCTTCCTCCGCTGCCGTTCCCGAAACCGCGCAGAAGCTGCGCCAGACCCAAGCCGAGTACGTGGCTGCCCGCCCCGCGGGTGAGCCTGGCGTGAAGCCGATGATGTCGAGCTCCAAGATGTACGTGTGCCGGCGCTGCCAGGCCAACTTCAAGACCGGTGACGGCAAGCCCGACGCCCGTCTTCCCGGCCTCGGCAAGTGCAACAAGTGCCTCGCCGACGCCGCCGCCGCATCGGCACTGGCCGCCTGAGCGTCTCTTCCCGAGATCAGGCTTTCGCGACCGGGCCCGCCCGGGTCAGCACGTGGGCGGCCATCGCCTGCGCCAGCGCGCGTTCACCCAGCAGAACCGTTCCCACCTGATCGCGCTCCAGCAGGGCGGCCTCTTCCTCGTTGTGGCTTCTCACCACGACCTCGACCGCCGGGTTCAGCGTGCGCGCCGCCTCGACCATCTTGCGCACGCCGAAGGTGTCGGGCGTGGCGATCACAAGCATCGCCGCGCGTGCGATGTGGGCCTGGATCAGCACCGCCGGATCGCTCGCATCGCCTGACACCGCCGCCACGCCCTGTTCGCGCAGGGCCTCGACGATCTCGCGATTCTGCTCGGCAACGACATAAGGCACCCCGGCCGAGCGCAGCGCCTGTGCGATCTGCCGTCCGACGCGGCCGTGCCCGACCAGCACCACCTGCCCGGCCAGCGCTGACGGATCGACCGACGTCGGCAACTCGGCGAGCGGATCGTCGCGAAGCTCGAGGCGTCTCGCGAACCCCGAGCGCTTGCGCAGCCAAGCCTGCACCGGCTCGACCGCGCTGAACAGCACCGAGTTCAGCGCGATCGAGATCAGTGCGCCGGCCAGCACCAGACTCTGGCCCTCGGCCGGCAGCAGATTCAGCGCCACGCCGAGCCCGGCGAGGATGAACGAGAACTCGCCGATCTGCGCGAGGCTCACCCCGACGGTCAGTGCGCTGTTCAGCGGGTAGCGCAAGGCGACGACGAGCGCGACCGCCGCGAGCGTCTTGCCGATCATGATGATCGCGACGACCGCGAGCACACGCAGCGGCTCGTCCAGAAGGATGCGCGGGTCGAACAACATGCCGACCGAGACGAAGAACAGCACCGAGAACGCATCGCGCAACGGCAGCGACTCGTCGGCCGCACGGTGGCTGAACTCCGACTCGCGCATCATCATCCCGGCGAAGAACGCCCCGAGCGCGAACGACACGTCGAACAGCTTCGCAGAACCGTAGGCGACGCTGACGGCACCGGCGATCACGCACAGCGTGAACAACTCGCGCGAGCCCGTTCGTGCGACCAGCCACAGCAAGCGCGGAAACACGCGCCGGCCGACGACCAGCATCAAGGCGATGAACGCGGTGACCTTCGCCAGCGTGATGCCGAGCGTGACCCACAGGCCGGAGCCCGCAGATGCCGCATGCGTGTCCGCCTGTGCGCCCACCGCGCCGCCGCCGAGCAGCGGAGCGATGGCCGGCAGCAGCACCAGCACGAGCACCATCACGAGGTCTTCGACAACGAGCCAGCCGACCGCGATCTGCCCGTTGACCGACTCGAGCACGCCGCGCGCCTCGAGCGCGCGCAGCAGCACCACAGTGCTCGCGACCGACAGCGCGAGGCCGAACACCAGCGACGCCCCGAGGCTCCACCCCCAAAAGAGCGAGGTCGCCATGCCCATCGCGGTGGCAACGACGATCTGCAGGAGCGCACCGGGCACCGCGATGCGCTTGACGGCGAGCAGGTCTTTCAGCGAGAAGTGCAGCCCGACGCCGAGCATCAGCAGCATCACGCCGATCTCGGCGAGTTGACCGGCGAGGTCGACGTCGGCGACGAAGCCCGGCGTGGCTGGCCCGATCAATACGCCCGCCAGCAGATACCCGACGAGCGGTGGCACCTTCACGCGTGCCGCGATGTAGCCGAACACGAGCGCCAGGCCGAAGCCGGCGGCAATCGTGGAGATCAGGCTGACGTTATGCGGCATTCGGTCGGGGCCCTCGACAGCGGTTGCTTGAAAGCAGCGCAGTCTAAGGGGCGACCGGAAAGCTCCAGCGGGAATGACCCCGCGTGGGTTCAGCGAATGCCGCTCAGCAGGCGAGCAGCGTCGAGCGTTGGCGGATGACCTCGGAGGCGCGGTTCATCGCGTAGGCGATCGCTGCGTCGGCCGAGGGCCAACGGTGCCCGCAGGCAACGCTCTCGTCGCGGTACGCCTCTCGCGGCGCGTTCGGCACGCCTTGCACGCGCTGCACGATCATCGCGGCGATGTAGCCGTCACCCATGGGCGCTTCGAGCGCGCCGGCAAAAATGCGGTAGTCCCCAACTGTGCGTTCATCGAACTGCATGTGATCGCCTCCGACAGCCTCTGTCTGGCCGCGTGACGGAATGATCGGCGCTGTGGCCGCCCAGCACCATCCATCCGATGGGGGACGCGCGTAGTTCACGCTCTCTAGCGCGACCTCAGGGCGCGGCCAGCGCCTGCTTCAATTCGGCAAGCGACGGCGGGTCGGCTCCTTCGCGCGTGCAGTTCAGCGCGGCAGCGGTCGCCGCGAAGCGCAACACCTCCTGCCACTGCGCGTCCGGGAGGGCATCGAGCTGCGCGGGGCTCGCATTGCCGGCATCGAGCAGCGCCGACGAGAGGCCTGCGGTGAACGTGTCGCCCGCGCCTATCGTGTCGGCGACCACGACGCGCGGCGCTGCGACGGTCACTCCAGCGCGCCCGCGCCGGTACAACACCGCTCCGCTCGCGCCCAGCGTGATCACGACCGCACGCGGCCCGGCCTGCAGCCAGCTCGCCGCCGCCTGGTCCAGCGAAACACCGGGTGCGAGCAGCGCCGCGTCTTCGTCGCTCAGCTTCAGCAGATGTGTCGAGCCGAGCCAGCCGATGAAGCGCTCGCGATAGACAGCGAGGTCGGCGATCAGGCTGGGCCGCACGTTCGGGTCGAACACCGTCAACACGCGATGGAAGTTTGCCGCCACCAGATCGGTGATGCGGCTCGCGGCGGGCTCCTGCAGCAGGCTGATCGAGCCGAAGTGCAGCACGCGGCACTCTTGCGGCAACACGGGCAGCTCGGCGGGCGCCCAGGTACCGTCGGCGCTGCCGCGCGTGTAGAAGGCATAGCGGTTCGTCTGCGGCGTGCGCTCGACGAACGCCAGCGTCGATGGCGCGTCGCTGCGGCTGACGAAGCGTGTGTCGATGCCGTTGGCGAGCATGTGGCGCAGCAACTGGTCGCCGAACAGATCGGTAGAGAGCTGCGTGATGTAGCCGGTCGGGTGGCCGAGGCGCACGCAGGCGAGCGCAGTATTCAACGGCCCACCGCCCTCGTGGCCCTGGAACGCGAGCGGGCCGGTGCTCGCCAGATCGATCAGCGCCTCGCCGGCAACCGCCACCTGCATCGACATGTCTCCTGGTTCCGGGGCTTCAAGCGGTGCCGGCATCGGCGAGGAATGCGCGCTCGGCGGCGAGCGTCGCGTCATGGTCGACCAGCTCGGCGAACAGGCGCGGCGGAATCGTGATCGCGCCGACACCGATGCGCAGCAGCGCCAGGTACGCCTCGCGCGTTCGCACGCTCGCAACGAGCAGGCGCGTGCCGCTCGTCTGCACCGCCGACTGCATCTGTGCGATGAGCGCGAGAGCGTCGACACCTGCGTCTTCGAGCCGCCCGAGATACGGCGCTGCATACGCGGCACCGAGCTGCACGGCGAAGTGCGCCTGCTCGAGCACGTAGACCGCGGTGTAGGTCACGGGCACGCCGCGCGCGCTGAGCTGCGCACCGGCACGCAGGCCGTCGCGGGTGGCCGGGATCTTCACGACGAGTTGTCCGCGCTCGAAGGGCCGCAGCAATCGCTCGGCATCTTCGAGCATCTCATCGGTCTGCGCCGAGGTGACCTGCGCCTGCACCTGCACGGCGCCGAGCTCGATTGCCGTTTGCAGCAGGCCCGGCAATGCGTCGCGCCCGACGCCGGCGCGCTTGAGCAGCGTCGGGTTCGTCGTCACGCCGTGGATCACCGGATGCGGCAGGCAGGCGCGCAACTCGGACAGCTCGGCGCTGTCGAGGTAGAGATGAAATGCCTGGGTCATCCCGCTCATCCCGCTCCCCCGCTCACCCGCGCAGCCCGAAGCGCGCCTCGCCCTGGCGCCGGAATTCCTTTGGCGTCATGCCCTTGATCTCGAGAAAGCGGCGATTGAAGTTGGCGACGTTGTTGAAGCCGCAGTCGTAGCAGACGTTGCTGATGTAGCGGTCGGTCTCCATCAGCAGCTGGCAGGCGCGTGTGATGCGTAGGCGGTTCACGAAGTCGGTGAAGGTGTTGCCGGTGGCGCGCCGGAAGTAGCGCGAGAACTGGCTTTCGCTCATGCCGACGCGCTGGCTCAGCTCGGCCATCGAGAACGACTCGGTCACGTGCGAGGTGATGTAGTCGACGATGCCGCTGATCTGCGCGAGCGACGCGTCGTCGTCGAAGCTTTGCAGCGGCATGCTCGACAGCAGCCGGTAGTCGGTGCACTCGGCCAGCTCGCCGAGGAACTTCAGGAACTCGGTGAAGCGCTGCAGCCCGTGCAGACTCTTGATGCGCTGCAGATACCCCTGCGCGCGTTCGGTCATGCCGAAGAACTCGATGCCCAGGCGTGCCCGCTCGAGCAGCGGCAGCACGTCGCGCAGGTCGGGGATCAGCTCGGTCGCGCGGCGCAGCGGCTCGTCGGCGAACTGCAGCACCACGTCGCGGCGCGCCACGCCTTCGGGGGCGACGTCGGTCGAGATCCAGTTGTGCGGCAGGCGCGGCCCCGTAAGCACCAGGTGGCCGGGCTCGAAGTGGCCGATGTAGTCGCCGACAAACACCTTGCCGTGCGTCTGCACGATCAGGTGCAGTTCGTACTCTTCGTGGTAGTGCCAGCGCACCAGCGGGTTCGGGAAGCCGTGTTCCAGGCAGCGCACGTAGCCGTACGAGCCCTCGGGCTCGTAGCCGAGCCGGGAGTCGCGAACGAAGTCGTGCTCCAGCTCGGGGGTACGGGATCGCTTCAGCTTCATGCGCGTGCGGCTTCGCTTCGAAAATCAGCTCATCACATTACCGCCATCCACGTTCAATGTCTGTGCGGTGATATACGAAGCCGCCGGGCTGGCGAGGAACACGGCCGCGCCGGCGATGTCGGCCGGGTCGCCCATGCGGCCGAGCGGCACGGCCTTGCCGACCGCCACCTTCTTCTCGCCGACCTTGAGACCCTCATGGCGGGCGAACAGCGCGTCGACCTGACCCCACATCGGCGTGTCGATCACACCCGGCGAGATGGCGTTGACGCGGATGCCATGCGGCGCCATCGCGAGCGCCGCCGACTGCGTGTAGCTGATCACCGCTGCCTTGCTCGCACAGTAGTGGGACACCAGCGCCTCGCCGCGCCGGCCGGCCTGCGAGGCGAGGTTGATCACGCAGCCGTTGAGCCGCGCGTCGACCATCTGCTGCAGCACTGCCTGCATCGTGAAGAACATGCCCTTGACGTTGACGTCGAAGATGCGTTTGTAGCTCGCTTCGCTCGACTCGAGCAGCGGCGCGAGGTCGAACACCGCCGCGTTGTTGACGAGCGCGGTGATCGCGCCGAAACGCGCCCGCGCCGCGGCCACCATCGCGGCGATGCCGGCGTTGTCGGACACGTCGGCGCTCAGGTAGTGCAGCGCATCCGGGTGCGCGTCGATCAGTGCGCGCAGCTCAGGCGGCGGCGCGGCACCCAGGTCGGCCACGCTGCAGTTTGCGCCGGCTTCGACGAACGCCCGCGCGATCGCAAGGCCGATGCCACCGCCGCCTCCGGTGATCAGTGCATGCTGGCCCATCAACACATCAGCCACGTCCGTGCTCCTTCAGAAACTGCATCACCTCGCCATGCGCGGCGGTCAGCGCCGCGACGAGGCGGGGCTCACCCGCAAGCGGCCCCCACAGGATCGGGTCGCGGACGAACGCGGCCATCGGATCGGCACTTGCGAAGATCGCGTGCGCCGCGGCGGCATCCATGCCCTGGTCCTGGTACTCGAACGGCAACTCGCCGCGATGCCAGCGCCCGAGGAACTCGAAGAACAGTGCCGGCAGCTTCGCCGTCTTCGCGATCGACGCGCCACGCGCCAGGCACTCGCGAAACGTCGGCCACAGGAAGCCCGGAATCTTCGCGAAGCCGTCGGCGGCGACCCGCTGGTTCGTGTCGCGCAGGTACGGGTTGCTGAAGCGGTCGAGCACCACATCGCGGTAGGCCGCCAGGTCGAGCGGGTACGGCCGTTGGGAGGCTTCCAGCGACGGGATCACGTCGTCGCTCACGTACTCGAAAGCCATCCGGCGGATCGCCGGGTTCGCGACCCCTTCGTGGATGTAGTTCAAGCCGATCAAGGTTCCGGCCCATGCGAAACAGCTGTGGCTCGAGTTGAGGATCCGGATCTTCGCCTCCTCGTACGGCAGCACCGAGCCGACCATCTCCGCGCCCGCCTTCTCCCAAGCGGGCCGGCCATTGATGAAGTGGTCCTCGATCACCCACTGAATGAACTGCTCGCCCATCACCGGTGCTTCGTCATCGAGGCCGGTTGCGGCCTTCACGCGCTGCGCAACCTCGGGCAGCGGACGCGGCGTGATGCGATCGACCATGTCGTTGGGTGTGCTGGTGCTGGTGTGCACCCAGGCAATCAGCGAGAGATCGCCACGCCGCTCGAGGAAGTCGACGAAGCCCGCGCGAAAGCGTTCGCCGTTGCTGCGCAGGTTGTCGCAGTTGAGCAGCGTGACCGGGCCGCTGCCGCGCCGCTTGCGCTCGTTCAGGATGGCGGCCAGCGCGCCATAGATCGTGCTGCGGGTCGTGCCGGCGATGTCGCTCGCGAGCTCGGCATAGCTCGTCTCGAGCTTGTTGCGGCTGTCGAGGTAGTAGCCCGCTTCGGTGACGGTGAACGAGATGATGCGGGTCGCCGCATCGGCGCCGACGTCGATCAACCCGGCAAGCGACGGCTCGTACGCAACGATGCGCTGGATCGAGCGGATGCGCTGGTAGTGCCGCTCACCCGACGGCGCGACCGTCTCGAGCGTGTACTCGCCGCCCTGGCGCTGCAGCGCGGCGACCGTCTCGGCCATGTCGGGGCGCAGGTTGCCGGCGACGATCATCCAGCCGTCGTCGCCCTGCTCGATCAGACGATGCAGGTAGACGGCCTGGTGCGCGCGGTGAAACGACCCGAGCCCAAGATGCAGGATGATCGACTTGTCCATCGCCTTGTCCGCACTCACGCCGCTTGCTGCATCTCGCGCAATGCACGGCCCTGGTTGTCGAAGTAGAGCAGCGCGTTCTGGTCGATCTCGATGCCGACCGCGTCACCGAGCTTCAGGCTCGTGCGATCGCTCTGGCGTGCGATCAGGTGCACGTCGCTCGCGACCTTCACGTGGATCAGCGTGTCGGAGCCGAGCGCCTCGACGAGTTCGACCGTGCCCGGAATGCCCTGCCCGCTGCCGACCACCTTCACGTACTCCGGCCGCACGCCGACCGAGCCGTCGGACGGTAGCCGCGGCCCGGCGATGCGCGTCAGCGCCGGCAGTGCCGTCGCCGACACGACGTTCATCTGCGGCGTGCCGATGAACTGCGCGACGAACTGGTTCGCGGGGCGGTCGTACAGCTCGAGCGGCGAGCCGACCTGCTCGATCAAGCCGTCGCGCAGCACGACGACGCGATCGGCCAAGGTCATCGCCTCGATCTGATCGTGCGTCACGTAGATCGTCGTTGCGCCGAGACTGCGGTGCAGGTTCGCGATCTCGACGCGCGTCTGCCCGCGCAGCGCTGCGTCGAGGTTGGACAGCGGCTCGTCGAACAGGAACACCTTCGGCGCACGCACGATCGCGCGCCCGATCGCCACGCGCTGGCGCTGGCCGCCCGAGAGCTGCTTCGGCGTGCGTTCGAGGTACTGCGTGAGGTTCAGGATCTTCGCGGCGCGCTCGACCTTCTCCTTGCGCACCGCCGGATCGACCTTCGCGAGCTTCAGCGCGAACGACATGTTGTCGAACACCGTCATGTGCGGATACAGCGCGTACGACTGGAACACCATCGCGAGGTCGCGCTTGCTCGAAGGCAGGTTGGTGATCTCGCGGCCATCGAGGTGCAGCGAGCCGCTGGTGATGGTCTCGAGCCCGGCGATCAGGCGCAGCAGCGTCGACTTGCCGCAACCCGACGGGCCGACGAAGACGATGAACTCGCCCTTGTCGATCTGCAGGTCCACACCCTTGATCGTGCGGACCGGACCGAATTCCTTGACGATGTTCTTCAATTGAAGGAATGACATGCGATGTCCCCCGTTTACTTGACGGCGCCGAAGGTCAGGCCCTGGACGAGTTGTTTCTGGCTGAACCAGCCGAACACGATGATCGGAGCGATCGCAAGCAGCGACGCCGCCGACAACTTGGCCCAGAACAATCCTTCGGGGCTCGAGTACTGCGCGATCAGCGCCGCCAGCGTGCCCGCGTGCGCCGACGTGAGGTTGAGCGACCAGAAGGCTTCGTTCCACGCGAGCACCAGGCACAACAGGCCGGTCGATGCGATGCCGCCCATCGTCAGCGGCAGGATCGCGTGGCGGAACTCGTCCCAGACGTTCGCGCCGTCGAGCCGCACCGCTTCGAGGATGTCGTTCGGCACTTCCTTGAAGGCGCTGTACAGCATCCAGACCATGATCGGCAGATTCGACAGCGTGAACACGATGATCAGCGCCGGCAGCGAATCGAGCATGCCGATCGTCTGCGCCATCACGTAGATCGGCACCAGCGCGCCCACGGCCGGCATCATCTTCGTCGACAGCATCCACATCAGGATGTCGCGGGTCTTGTTGGTGCGAAAGAACGCCATCGAGTAGGCGGCCGGCGCGGCGATCAGCAGGCCGAGGATCGTCGAGACGACACTCGTGATCAGCGAGTTCTTCGCATAGTGCAGATAGTCGCTGCGCGCCTGCACCTCGACGAAGCTATCGAGCGTCGGCTTGAAGAACAGCTCGGAGGCGATCGCCTGGCCTTCGGTCTTGAACGCCGTCAACCCGAGCCACAGCAGCGGGAAGAAGATCAGGAGTGCGAAGAACCACGCGAAGAACGTGCGAACGATCGGGAACGCCGTGGCTTGACTGGGTTGACTCATGGTTGTTCTCCCCTGCTCAGTCGAGGTTCTTGCCGACCATGCGGATCAGGAACACCGCAGCGATGTTGGCGAGCACCACCGCGAAGAGCGCACCGGCCGAGGCCACGCCCACGTCGAAGCTCATCAGCGCCTGCTTGTAGATCAGGAACGCGAGGTTCGTGCTCTCGTTGCCGGGGCCACCGCTCGTGGTCGTGAAGATCTCGGCGAACACGCTCATCAGGAAGATCATCTCGATCATGATCACGACGGCGATCGAGCGGCCCAGGTGCGGCAGCGTGAGATACCAGAACTGATGCAGCTTGGTGGCGCCGTCCATGCGCGCGGCTTCCATCTGCTCGCGGTCCAGCGACTGCAGCGACGTGATGAAGATCAGGCAGGCGAACGGCAGCCATTGCCACGACAGGATGATGATCACCGAGAACAGCGGGTAGTCGGTCATCCAGTCGATCGGCGTTGCGCCGAAGAAGGTCCACACCTTCCCGAGCACACCGTAGATCGGGTTCATCATCATGTGCTTCCACAGCAGCGCATTGACCGTGGGCATCACGAAGAACGGCGAGATCAGCAGCACGCGAACGATGCCCTGGCCCGGGAACGGCTCGTTGACGAGCAGCGCGAGGCCGATGCCCATCACGACGGTGATCACGATCACCCAGCCGAGCAGCTCGATCGTCTGCAGCACCGACGGCCAGAAATCCGGGTCGGTGATGAAGTAGTGAAAGTTCTCGAGGCCGACGAAGCCGTGCTCGCCGGGCTGGTTGAGGTTGTAGTGGATGAACGAGAAGTAGATCGTCATCACCAGCGGAACGATCATCCACGCAAACAGCGTGATGACCGCCGGCGCCATCAGCGCGCGGGGGAGGAATCGGGACATGGTGAGCCTCCGAAAGGTGCGGGCTGCTGGCTCAGCGTGAACCAGCCTGCCCGCGAAAGCCGCTCACTTCTTGTAGTAGCCGCCCTTGGTCATCTCGCGCTCGGCCGCGATCTGCGAGGTCTTCAGCGCTGCATCCACCGTCACCTTGCCGGCGAGCGTGGAGCTCATCTGCTGGCCGACCGCGATGCCTATCGCCTGGAACTCCGGGATCGCCGCGTACTGGACGCCGACATACGGCGACTTCGGCAAGGTGCTGTCGTTCGGGTTCGCGCTGTCGATCGCCTTCTTCTCCTCGGCGGCGAACTTCGCGACCTTCTGGAACTCGGGGTTCGCATATGTCGACTTGCGCGTGCCGGTGGGCACTGCATGCCAGCCGGCGTCCTTCGCGATCAGGTTGATGTAGTCCTTCGACGTGGCCCAGGTGATGAACTTCTGCGCAGCGTCGGGGTTCTTCGAAGACGCGGGGATCGCAAGGTTCCAGGACCACAGCCAGTTGGCACCCTTGGGCGTCACCGCCGTCGGCGCCTGCGCGAACGCGACCTTGTCGGCGACCTTCGATTGCTTCGGGTCGCTGATGAACGAGGCGGCGATCGTCGCGTCGATCCACACGCCGCACTTGCCTTCGTTGAACAGCGCGAGGTTCTCGTTGAAGCTGTTCGCCGAAGCTCCGGGCGGGCCGTACTTCTTCATCAGGTCGACGTACTGGCCGATCGCGTCTTTCCACGGCTTGCTGTCGATCTGCGGCTTCCAGTTCATGTCGAACCACTGGCCGCCGTAGGTGTTGACCATCGTGGTCAGGAACGCCATGTTGTCGCCCCAGCCCGGCTTGCCGCGCAGG
>Ga0075366_10000611_pt1 | contig 16781 bp, 9 predicted proteins | sample EndMethybrTD3031_FD_72351 | JGI IMG/M metagenome (GOLD analysis project Ga0075366, IMG submission 72351) | Populus endosphere microbial communities from Tennessee, USA - Endosphere MetaG P. TD hybrid TD303-1 | ecosystem: Host-associated > Plants > Roots > Endosphere | place: USA: Tennessee...
AAGGATAGTATCCTTATTAGCAAGCGTTTTTATAATTGGCTCCCCTTGCTTTTGATAGCCTGGCCTGGTTATCTGCAAAAATAACTGCCCTTTGGCTGTGCCGATAGTTACTTTAGCGTAATCAAGGCTGGCCTCCAGTTGGTCCATGCCTGGTTTGTCTATTTTTATTTTGAAATATTGGTCGTTGTTTTTTGTATGAACGGTTAATATGCCCGATGGGATATTGATGGCTATGTCTGTTTTTTTCCTGGTGTTGTACCAGCGCAGGCGCTCCATATTAATGGCTACGCGTTGCACATCGGCCTCACTAAATTCGTAGCAATCCAACTCATATAGCCCCTTCATCAAATACATCCGATGCTTCAGGGATGTATAACCCTTGGTTTGGGGCTGTACTTTGCTAATTTCTTTTTCAAATTGCTGGCTTTTAAGTGCTTTCATCAGCACTTTTTCCGCATCAAAGCCATCTTTAATTCCCAAGTCAATTTTTGCAGCTGGATAAGTTGGATTAAGCCGGCCATAATGGAGGTTGTTTTCAAAAGCGAGGATTGCATCGGTTAACAGGATGTCGAACATCGCTTTTTGCCTGTTGCTAACGGGGCCGGTACTTGATCTGAGTAACTTTAACTTATCATACAATAATTGATCGGGATGATAATCGGCATGTTTTAGCCCATAGGTAACCACGCAATCAAGCAGTAGCATGGCATCCGTAGCATGAGTTTTAACCGTATCGGGCGCTATCCAGGCTAGTTTGAAGCCTGTATGCCGGTAAAAGCGTTGAACACTATTTGGAAAATATAATTCTTTGCGGTGTAACGCCAGCTGGCCTTTGATAACGGTTGCTATGGATGTATCCTTTCGAGCGCTGTGTGCCACGACATTTGGTACAGCGCCGATCAGCAACAAGATTATCGCTGCCAATAAGAAAAACAAGCGATGATACTTTTGCATCTTTTATCTGGTTTTAACTTTATAAAGATCCCGCTAAAACCTGCCATTATTCATGATGGCCGTCATGGAAAAAACTGATATTGGGCACAAATGTAAATCTTTAAAACAGCAGCCCCCTCTAAATCCCCCCGGTAGCTACTGTGTGTACACATCTTTTTAATAAAAGAAAATGTCATTTCGATAGAGTTTGAGCTGGAAAGAGCGGGGCGCGAAGAGAAATCTTAGACGATTTACATCCCAAGAAGCCTGTTGGAATGCAGGGTGTATAAGATTTCTCCTCACCCCACCGCTTAATCCACCTCTGATTCGTTCGAAATGACAACATTTTTATTTAGTAATACGGTTCTAAGAAGATGTGTACACACAGTAGCCCTCAGTAGGGGAGACTTTAACTTCGTGCCCGATAAGCTATTGTGGCTTATACATTTTCTCGTAATATTCGGCTGCCAATCGCCCGGCTTCAAATGTGGGTACCACATCGGCGGCTGCCTGTTTCATGATGCCTAACCATTTTTTTGGAGCGCCATAATACATGGGTAGTACCGTTTTTTCCAACACATCCATCAGGTTGCTGCTTTCCTGGTTATCTTTTTCATGTGGCGGCAGTTCGTTGGATGCAGGCTGAACCAGGAAACAGTTTTTCATGTCTTTGGCAAATTCAGGTACCCAACCATCGGGCAGGGAGAGGTTAATGCTGCCATTCATGGCTGCAGTCATGCCGCTGGTGCCCGACGCCTCGCGGTACATCCTTGGATTGTTAAGCCAAACATCTGATCCTTTTTTTAGCAAAGCCGATAAATGCAGCTCATAACCGGTTAGCACCGCACAATTAGCAAATGTCCGCGTACGTGCGATGATCTGGTTGAATAAGGCGATGGAGCCTTCATCTTCCGGGTAGGGCTTGCCGGCCCAGATCAATTGTACCGGATATTTAGTATTATTTACCATGGCTGCAAACCTTTCCCATTTGTGCATCATTAGATCAGCCCGTTTATAACCGGCGAAACGGCGGGCCCATACAATGGTCAGTACATTGGGGTCAAATAATTTGCCGCATTGGTCTGCTATCATCCAGAACAGATCGAGCTTCATAGCCTTTTTACGGGCAACAATAGCTTCTGCATTATTGGCAGCGATGGCCTCATCTAAGGTAGCATCCCGCCAATAGGCTTTATTTTGTGCATTAGTGATGGCTATAATTTCGCAAACGCCGGGATTATTGCCCCACATTTGCCGCGCTACCTCGCCATGAAGTTTAGATACCCCATTTGCCTTACGCGAGAATTTAAGCGCCGCCAGGGTATAGTTAAAATAATCGCCCTCCATCCCCAACAGCGATTTTACTTCATGTTCCTGCAAATGGTAAAAAAACGACATTTTTTTCAGCAGCTCATATCTATGCTCTTCGTTACCGGCCATCTCGGGGGTATGGGTGGTAAAAACCACTCTTTTCTTCACCTCTTCCAGGCTTTTATATTTAGCATACAGGTAAAAGTTTAACGATACCGAATGTCCTTCGTTCATGTGGTATACATCCGGTTCAAGGTTTAAAATGTCCAGCAGCATAGCGCCGCCAACACCTAAAACAATGGTTTGCGCTATCCGGGTTGCTTCGTTTGAATCGTACAGCCTATGGGTGATAGACTTCGACACCTCATCGTTCTCTGGAACATCGGTGCTCAATAAAAATATGGGGGACGTTCCAAATGTTTCGGGTTTTAACAACCAGGCTTTAACATGTACTGGCGCATCATGCACCTGCACGGTAAAGACTATATCGGTATCCTGTAAAAAGGAGTATTGCTTTTCAATAAAATCAGGTTTCATAAATCCGTTGCCGTCCCTTACCTGGTCGTAATAACCATATTTCCACAACATGCCTATACCAACCAGGTTTTGCTTCAACTCATAGGCGCTCCTTAAATGCGAGCCGGATAAAAAGCCAAGACCTCCGCTATAGATCTTTAAAGCCTGGTCTACGGCAAATTCCATTGAAAAATAAGCAACCGATGTTTTATATTTCTCATCCGGCTCATAGCCGAAAATTTCTTTTTTACTGAGCATGTTTAGCATTTAATGCGATATGGTGTCCATTTAAAACAGCGGTCCTCTATTATTTCCTGTTCAACCAATTGAATGTTTGCATCCACAAGGTTTATATGCAAATCTTCATAATGGTCTATCCTGTATTGCAATAATGCTGCCATACCGGCCTCGCCCTGCTCAATGTAAGCGTTTATACAAGCCAGCGCGTTCTCCTTGGCTTTTTTCATGGCGGTTACCAAACTGGTGGTTTGATAATATAGGCCATAACCGTCCTGTAAAGTATAAACCGCATTTTTAGGGTAAATAAATAAGGAAGGTACCGGCTTAAAATTATTTGCCGATATCATTTTTATCCCGGTGTCGTTTTTATCAACGCGATAGCTGCGGTAATAGGTATGCATATCGGGCTTAACTAATACCTCTTGCTCTATTGTTTCCCAAAGTATTTTGGGCATGTCCTTGCTATTGACAGCGTGCCAGGCATTAGCCGGGAAATCAGTAGGAACTAATAGTGTTTTCATTTTTTGTCGTTTTAACCGGGAGTAAAATTGGCCAAAGCACCTGGCCAAAAGCATGACGACGGTCATGGCACAAAATGATATATGCTACAAAATCGAAAGGATTAACGGACGAAACAGAGGCCGCCCAATAACTATCAAAATATTGCTGGATCAGGCTTATAAAACTTCCATCAAATGAAAACCGAAAGGCTCAATAATAAGGTATCCGTCGTTATCTGCAATATCGTATTTGTTGCCGGTCCAATGGTCGGTTAATACCGTGGTAATACCTTCGTTTAGCCCGAAAGCTGCCCATGCAAGATAGCATACCTCGTTACTGAAATTAAATACCCCGTAAAAGGTTTTGTTTTCATAAGTACGGGCGTAGCCTGCCACGTGGATGTTATATGGCTTAAACCAATCCAGGTTATTATGATCGGCCACGGCTGGAATATTTTTGCGGATGGCGATTAATTTTTGAGTACCCGAAAAGATTGTATTTTCAACCGTTCCGGGGATATTTATTAGATCATTTTTGTCCCAATTAATTACCGGGCGATGCATCCACCGGTTATCGTAACTTTTAGCTTCATCGGTTAAATAGGAGTAGTCGTTGGTATAGCCGGCCTCATCGCCATAAAAAAGCATAGGTATGCCGCCAAGAAAAAAGCTGTGCGCCTGCATCAGTAAAATTTTTTGAATGGCGGTGTTTATTGCACTTGTATCGTCACGTTGTATGGCCTTTTCAAGTCCGCATAATGAAGCCAGTGAACCGCTGATACGCGCATCACCTGTTTGCGGGTTAGCCGAAAACAAAGCGCCTGCCGACGGGCTCGAAACGAAATTGCCGGTGTAATAATCCTGCAAAAACCGGCGATGACGGTACGGGTCGTAGCCTGCCCGCCTGATCATTTCATCATCATACCCTAAACCAATATCGTCATGGCACCTGGTGTAGGTAATCCACGAGGTACCATATGGTTTTTGTAACAATTGGTTTTGGGCGGCAAGCATTACACGGGTATCGCCGGTGGCCAGCATATCCCATTGCAGCGCCATTTGGGTGGCATTGTAGGCAAAGTCGCACTCTTTAGCGGCAAACCGGCCATTGCCAAAGTACTTCATGATCTCGGCGGGGGCTACAATGGCTTCACCGAGCAGCGCCATCCCGGGCGAGGCTACCAATACGCATTGCTTAATAAGGCGTAATAGCACATGTGCCTGGGGCAGGTTTTGGCAGTTGGTACCCAGTTGCTTCCAGATAAAGGCGGGTGCGTCAATCCGCAGTACATCTACACCGAGGTTGGCATAAAAAAGCACGATATTCAGCATCTCCAGGAACACGGCCGGGTTGGTGTAATTTAAATCCCACTGGTAGTGATGGAACACGGTCATTACCCATTTATTACACTCCGGTACGTAAGTAAAATTTCCGGGTGAGCTTTCCGGGAAAATTTCGGGCATGCTTTGGTCGAATCGATCGGGAATCGCCCTGTCGTCATACATGTAAAAATAGTCCTGGTATTTGGGGTCGCCATTTTTTGCCTTTAACGCCCATTCATGTTGGTTGGATGTATGGTTAAGTACAATATCCGTCATGAGGTACATTTTCCTGGCGTCCATTTTTTTGCGCACCAGTTTTAAATCGGCCAATGATCCAAACCGCTTATCTATCTTCCTGAAATCAGATACTGCATACCCGCCGTCGCTTGCTGCCGGCGGGCTTTCAAATAAGGGCATCAGGTGCAAAAAGTTTACACCCAGTTTTTCAAAATAGGTTAGTTTATTGCCCAGGTTTTTCAGGCTTCCGCAAAACCTATCTACATAAAGGCTCATGCCGGTAATTTGGTTACTTAAAAACCAGTTATCTTTTGCTGCCTTTACCTCGTCTTTAGTTTTAAATGCCGCCGGTCTGGTTGAATAAGCCTTTATGATGTTTGAGAACAGTTGTTCAAATACAGGTGCCGCGGCCGAGTGGCTGCCATAAATCTCCTGGTAAAGGTCTTGTATGGTATCGGCACTGGTCATCAGCCGTACATAAAACGCGTTGTCGGCGCCGGCAATGTTAAGGTTGTATTGGTTTAAAATATTGTTAACCCGCTGATGTAGTTGATGGTTGTACACGATTATAATTTTTATCTAAAAAATGGGTTGATAAAACAGGTTATCGATATAATTAATGCCCGGCAACTGTCGGAACTATCACATCATCTGTTAGTGTATCTTTTTTGATGCGTATGGTTGCTATAGCTGCCATTAATAACAGTACTCCGGCAAAAGTGATGGCATTTAAGGGGTTATCGCCCAGGAAATTTTTATAAATAAAACCGAAGCTGACAGTTTGTAGTATCATGGGTATAACAATCATCATGTTGATGATGCCCATATAAACGCCATACCGCTCTTTGGGGATGCTGCCTATCACCATAATGTAAGGTACGCCCATCATGCTTGCCCAGGCTATACCAAAACCCACCATGGGTGCAAACAACAAGTTTCTGTCGGTAAGGTGCGGAAATATCAGCAAAGCTACCCCGGCCATCAGCAGGCAACCGATATGTACGTATTTGGCGCTGAACTTTTGTGCAAGCCAAACCAGGCCAAATGCCGAGCAAAAGGTAACTATATTATAAAATCCGTTTACTTTGCCCGCCCACACCACGGCTTGTTCATACAACTCCTTATTACCATCGGGCGTGGTATGAAATACCGATTTAGCTATACTTAACGAAACAAACTGCCAGTAGCAAAACATGGCATACCATTGAAACAGGTATACCAATGCCAGTTTCCACATAATGCCGGGCATATCTTTAATGGCGACAAAAATTTCTTTTACCGGTTCAAAAATCCCCCTCTTCCTGTCCCTTAGCTCGGCCAGCTCAGCTTCAGTCGGCGGGATCTCTGGCGTGGTGGTAACCGACCAGATGACTGATACAATGGAGCAGATAGCACCCACAAAAAACGATCCGAAAACCCAGTAGGGTATACCCGATTGCCCATCACTGGTTTTTGTGCTGCCCGATATGATGTTTTTAAAAAAGCCGAGCGATAAGTTGGCCAGGGTAATTCCAAGGCCCGTAAAAAAACTTTGCGTTAAAAAGCCGAAGGCCCGTTGCTTTTCGGGCAGCTTATCGGCAATAAAAGCGCGGTAAGGTTCCATAGCCGTATTATTTGCGGCATCTAATATCCACAGTAAACCAACGGCCATCCATAGCGCCCGGCTAAAGGGGAATGCGAATAGGCAAAGGCTGCAAAAAATGGCGCCTATTAAAAAGAAAGGTTTACGCCTGCCCCAGCGCGGGTGCCATGTCCTGTCGCTCAGCGCGCCAATAAGCGGCTGGATGAGCAAACCGGTCATTGGCCCTGCTAAATTCAGCAGCGGCAAATCTTCGGGCCTGGCATGCAGAAAAGTGTATAACGGATTTATAGCAGTTTGCTGAAGTCCGAAACTATACTGGATGCCAAAAAAACCGACATTCATGTTAATGATTTGCCAGAAACTTAAACGGGGTTTTAAAATGGACATGGGGAATTGTTAAATTGTGATGAATTAATAAGGTATACCATTATTTAGTATTTAAGCTGATTTTACATAACGGTCGGCTTCATTTAATGAAGCTTTAAATAAAGTAACGCCATCCGCGTCATCAGCAGGCATATTAAGCCGGGCCTTAACGCGCATTTTATAAACGTAAATGGTATTGGCCGAGTATTCTAAAATACCGGCTATGGTTTCACAATCGGTGATGCCGAGTTTCATCAGGGCAAAAATTCTTAGTTCGGTATTTAACTGCCCTATGCATTTGGGCCATATCTGATCGTCCTTTTTCAGCATGGCGTTAAATTCCATAACAAAGTTGGGGAAGGCCTTTAAAAAGTATTTGTCAAAATCGTGGCAAAGCGATTTACGTTGCTGTTTAATATCTATTTCATCAAAACCGGGAAGTATATCGCGGTAGGTTTTTGTAGCTATGTGGCGTTTTACGCTCCTTTGCAGTTTTTCAAATGTGGTAATATAATCTGATACCAGGCAAACAAAGTGCCCTATATGATCGGCCTTGCTTTGCCCGTTTTGCTCTATCATTTCATTTAAACTAAGCAAGCGCGATTGCTGCTCGGCCATGATATTCTGTTGAGCCTTTATTTGTTTTGATAATGAATAACCTTTTAGTAAACAGGCGGATGACACCAATACCAATATCATCAGCATTATAGCGATGCCCGTATTTATCTGTGGCACCTGGAGCATAAGCGTGGGGATGTTTTTAAAAAAAGATGTCCCGCTTATTTCCAATAAGTGCGTATAGCAAAAAAATACAAAAACGGCGGCAGTATGATGTATGCTCATATCTTCGATAATTTTGGCTGGTAAAAAGTAACCGGTTATAATTGGTAATACTTTTTAAAATTAGGCTTTAGCTTTCATGTTTTTTCCCTGCCAAAACCAAAATAAAGCTTATAGCAACCTGCAAACGTTTGCGATAATGTTTGTTGTTGAAAAATAGTTATTAAACACCTGATTTGGGGCATTAAATAAATAGGATTGAACCGGGAGTGAGCACTGTTTAACAGGATATTACCTGTGATAAAAGCTGTTTAAGACCTGCCGGATGGGGCGAAGCCGAAAAAATGTGCTACTTTTAATATCCGATTACCAACAACCGATGCTATGCCCGATATAACTTTAAAAAAACTTGCCGAGATGCTTAATTTAAGCATCTCAACAGTTTCGCGGGCACTTAAAGACCATCCGGATATTTCCAAAGAAACCAGGCAGAAGGTTAAAGAGCTTGCCGCCGTTGCCGAATATGAACCCAATACCTACGCAATTAACCTCAGGACCAACCAAAGCAGGGAATTGGCAGTAATTATACCAACTATAGCGAATGATTTTTATCAATCGTTCATCAGCTCGCTGGAAGAGGAGGCGCGCTTGTACGGTTATTCGTTAATTATGCTGCAATCCGGCGACGATCCGCTTATTGAACAGCAAAATATTAAGAGGTGCAGGCAGGGGAGGGTATCAGGTATATTTATCTCCATAACTACCAAAACTACAGATATCAGCCATTTTTTTAAACAAGGCGACCATCCCATCCCCATCATTTTTTTTGACAAAGTGCCCGTGTCCGAAAATTGTATTAAAATATGTGTGGATGATGCGATGGCGGCAACCATAGCTGCCCAAACACTGGCGTTTAAAAACAAAAAAAACATTTTGGGCATTTTTGGAAACGCGGAGTTGTCTATTACCAAAAAAAGACTGAATGCGTTTACCAACACCTTACAGGAGGTTAATCCTGACACCCGGTTAAGCATTCACTACGCGGGGTCCATAAATGAGTCTTTTAATGTTGTAATGAATAATTTGGCCAGCCAACAGCCAGACGCTATTTTTTGCATGAGCGACGAGGTGTTGATAGGGGTAATGAAGGCTATACAAACCTTGCGGTTAAGTGTGCCCGGCGATATTGGTATTATAGCTATAAGCGAGGGCCATGTACCTACGTTTTATTATCCGCAAATCACCTTTATCGAAACCAGTGGCTTTAAGCTGGCCAAAAGCGCTTTTGTAAAAATGATGACATGCATGGCCGGAAGTACTGGTATACAGGAAATGAAAATTAACTCCATCCTTATAGAAGGCGGCTCGCTTTAGCATAATGCCAAACAGTAGCTTCCATTGTTTAATTATGTTAATAAAGTAGCTATAAAGATTGCTCCTTTATATATCTTTGAGATGTAAACCCGCAATTTCAACCTCGTAGCAGTAAATTTTTAAACGCTTTGTAAACAGAAGCTAAGCGGCGCTTTTATTGGTTAATGATTAATATAAGCGCGGAATTTGCCCGGGTGTTGTTATAAACCGGAAGCCAATTTGTTTTAACCTTTGAATTATATAGGCATGAAGTATTTTTTCTGTTTTTTATTGTTATTAACTTCTTTTTCAATATTTGCATCAGATACAACCAATAACTTACTTGAAGAATTAAAAACCGAAATAGGAAAAAAAAGTACATATGAGCATACCAAGCAACTACGGATCAGCAAGCTGAAATTATACAGGTCAAGGCTATCCCAGGACGATTATGACAGACAGTTTGCTGCATTAAACAGCATTTACAGCGAGTATAAAGGCTACCAGTTCGATTCGGCCTATGTTTATGTTGATAAGATGATAGCGCTAAGTAAACAGCGGGGCGATAAACAGGGAGAGGATTATAGCTATGTGAAAATGGCATTTATACTGCTGTCATCGGGAATGTTTCATGAAGCTTTTGATTATTTGCACAAGGTCAACGTTAAAGTTTTAGAGAACCCCGCCAAAATTGACTATTATTTTTTTTTAGGCAGGTGTTATTACGATATAGCTAATTATAGCAACGATAAATATTTTACGCCTGGCTATATTGCAGCCGGCAATAAATCTATCGATTCGGCGATATCCTTTTGCGGCGACGATTTTGTGAGCCGCAACTACCTGTTGGGGCTGCAAAAATTGCAGGAGCGTAACTATGACCAGGGCAAAGTATGGTTTGGTAAGCTGCTCGAAAAAAATATGGTAATAACCATGCACTTAAAGGCGATGGTTTCCTGCTCGCTGGGGATGATTTATTTACAGGAAAATAAAAAAGAAGACGGCATTAACCTAATGATCCAATCGGCCATAGCCGATATTAAATCTTCCACGCGCGAAACGGTAGCACTTTATACCCTGGCCGACCTTTTATATAAAGAAGGAAATGTAAAAGACGCGTATAATTTTATACAACTGGCCAAGGAGGACGCCGATTTTTATGGCGCAAGGCAACGAAAAATACAAATAGGCTCAATATTACCCATCATTGCGGCAGCCGAGCTCAACAATTCCGAACATCAAAAAAATCAGTTCCTGATTGTGCTGTTAACTATTACAGCGCTGGCATTGTTAGTAATATTTTTCCTGGTGATGATTGTAAAGCAGCTTAGCAAACTAAAAGCCAAAGAGAAAATAATAGAAGGCAAAAATGCACAGCTTAACGATATTAATGGTAAACTGCTGGTAGATGCGAAAATTAAAGAAGAGTATATCGGCCAGTTTTTTAAAGCGATATCCGGCTATATACTAAAACTCGAAACCCTGAAAGTATCTATCGAGGCTAAAATTTCGATGAAAAAGTACGATGCCATTGCACCGATTATCCATAACATAGATATTAAAAAAGAGCGCGAAAACTTATACTATAGTTTCGATCACATTTTTGTGAAGATATTTCCAAATTTTATTCAGGTATTTAATAGCCTGTTTGACGAGAAGGACCAGATTTGGCCCCAGGAGGATGAGTTATTGAATACCGATTTAAGAATATTCGCGCTTATCAGAATGGGTATTTCTGACAACGATACTATTGCCAAAATATTAGAATATTCTGTTAATACCATCTACGTTTACAAAATGCGTATCAAGGCGAAATCTTTGCACCCCGAGCAATTTGAACAGCGTATCATGAACATCAAAGCATTTGATTTTAATTAATTTTTTATCCTCTAATAGCCCTGTGTAAAGTTTAAAAAGCACTTTTGAGGTAAATTAGCACCAAAAAATGTTAAAATTGAGGCAATAAAAGCCTTATATTTTTGACTACTGTTATTTTTTTAACTAATTGATTTTAAATTAATTAATTTATAAAAACATCGTTTTTTTTTATATAAATTTATAATTCTCCACATTTTACCATTCCTGAATGCCGTAACCTGTTTTTGTACTGGTTTAATAGCTAAATTGCATAAGATTTTTAGGTGTAATATCATAAACCATTACATTTTCAGTAACCAGTATTGTTAGTTAAGTTCATCGGTAAGCCGTTTTTCGTTGACGCCATCCGGGTGGTTTAACTTTTATTTAAGTATTTTTTTCTTTCGGTTTAATGAAAAAATATTTAAGATAAGCTGGCTGCTAACGTGCAAGGTTATTTTATAGGCCGAAAAGTGTAAACCAGTTAATTAACCAATTCAACTAAATCTCAGTAATTATGCAATTTAAACACCTACTCAAAGTATGTTTTTTTGCTGTCATCTGTCTTTTCTCGTTGCCTGTTATGGCCCAGAACAAGATTATTACAGGAAAAGTAACTGACAAGAAAGATGGATCTCCTTTAATAGGGGTATCAGTTAAAACCTCGTTAAATTCACCGGGGGGAGCGATAACCAATACCGATGGCGATTACCGCATTTCGGTTCCCGGGAACGCTACCGTCTTGGTTTTAACATATGTTGGCTACGTTAGTCAAACAGTTAATATTGATGGCCGCACAGTAGTTAATGTTAGTATGGACGCTTCCAGCAAAGCATTAAACGAAGTGGTCGTAATCGGATACGGTACTCAGCGTGTACGTGATGCTACGGGTTCTGTGGCGTCATTGAGCCCCAAAGATTTTAACAAAGGTGTTATAGCAACACCGGATCAATTATTACAAGGCCGTATTGCCGGTGTGCAGGTAACACCATCAAGTGGCGAGCCAGGTGCAGGAGCTACTATTGCTATACGTGGTGCCGGATCAATCCGTGCTAATGATAACCCTTTGTATGTAATTGACGGTATACCTATTGATCAAAGCGGTACGAGCGGCGGCTATGGAGTTGGTGCAGGTAGCTCATCTGCCCGTAATCCTTTATCTTTCCTTAACCCGGCTGATATTGAGAATATCTCAGTTCTGAAGGATGCGTCGTCTGCGGCTATTTACGGCGCGCGCGGTGCCAACGGTGTAATATTAATTACTACACGTAAAGGCCGTAAAGGACAGGGCATACAGTTTTCTTCTAATACCAGTGTTGCAAGTACTGCCAAACGCTATGATGTACTTGGCCGCGATGCGTTCTTAAAAGCGGTGGCAAGTGTAGGTGCTAACGCCGGACCTGCTTCAAGCGGTGGTGTTGATTACGGAGGTAATACAGATTGGCAAGATCAGATTTTCCGTACTGCTGTGTCACAAGCCTACAATCTTGGCTTTGGTGGCGCAAGTAATACCGGTAATTATCGTGCATCTATAGGTTATGATGATCAACAAGGTACAGTAAAAAATTCTTCACTAAAACGCCTTAATGCGCGTATTAACGCATCTCAGTCGTTTTTTAACAGCAGGCTTAAGTTTGATCTTCAATCAACTTTTTCAAACGTAAAAGATCAGTTTGCGCCAATCACTAACAACGCCGGTTTTAATGGTAGTTTGATAGGTGCAGCAATACAACTAAACCCAACTGCACCTGTATATGATGCGCAGGGAAGGCTTTTTAATTTGAATGGTTATAACGATGCAGGATACCCAACCGGAAACAGTTTCAGAAACCCGGTATCCTTGTTAAATCAAATAGATGACAGGGATAACATTAACCGTTATTTGAACAACCTTACCATGACCCTTAAATTATTTGAAGGCTTATCCTACAAAGGGAATTTTGGTGCAGATATATCAAGGGGTTTAAGGAAAACTTTTTATGATCCCAAAGTTATTGGTTATACAGATGCGATAGGTATAAGGGATCAAAACTTCCCTTCTCCAACAGGTAACGGAACAGCTATATATCAATATAATCAGCTAACCAATTATACTACAGAACATACTTTAAACTATGAGAAGAAGTTTAATAATAATAGTACAATTACCGCTTTAGCCGGTTATTCGTATCAAACATTTAAAAACTTTAACCGCAATGAGTTTGGTTTCGGTACATCAAAAGATGGTGTGTTGGTTAAAGATTATAATGATTTTAAAACTCACCTGGCCTACCCGGTGGGCGATAGTTCAAGCTATAAACTACAATCGTATTTTGCACGTGTTAACTATTCTTACAAAGATCGTTATATCCTGACAGGTACAATCAGGCGGGACGGATCATCTCGTTTTGGGGCAAATCATAAGTATGGTAACTTCCCGGCTCTCGCTGCTAAATGGCGCATAACCAGCGAAAGCTTCATGCCAAAAGACGGTTTCTTTGACGATTTGAGTTTAAGGTTAAACTATGGTAAAACCGGTAACCAGGAAATTCCATCTTATGCGTCCCTGGCTGTAAGCCAAATCAATTATAATGGTAACTCAAACCCGCAAATTTATTTACCAAATCCCGATTTGAAATGGCAAGCTAACACAACCTATGGTGCAGGTATCGACTTTTCGATTATAAAGACTCGCCTAACAGGTTCTATTGATTACTTTAATAAATCAGTAAGTGACTTGTTGTTTTATCAGGACATTGCTCAGCCTGCCCTTTCTTCAAGAATTTATCGCAACCTGGATGGTGATGTAATTAATAAAGGTGTTGAGGTTGGATTAAACTTCGCCGCGGTTCAGGGGAGTAAGTTTACATGGGATATTGGTTACAACATGACCTTTATTAAAAATACCTTAAAAAACTTTAAAAATTATATAGTTACAGGAAATATCGATGGTCAGGGCTTATCAGGCGCTTATGCGCAGCTGATTACCAACGGACAACCTTTATATACCTTCAATGTGCCGAATTATGCCGGTTTAGATGCCAATGGATTTGCCATTTACCCACAAGGTATCGACGTTTCATCATTACAAGGTAGCCCGAACCCTAAGTTTACAGCAAGCTTAACCAACAATTTTACCTATAAAAACTTTAGTTTGAGTTTCTTTCTGAATGGTGCTACCGGTTTTTATATTTACAATAACACCGCTAACGCATTCTTTTACAAAGGTAATCTTGTAAGTGGCCGTAACGTAACTAAGGACGTAGCAGCGTCTAATGAAAATCCGCTTAACTCGGGCGAGGTATCAACCCGCTTCCTGGAAAAAGGTGATTTTTTAAGATTAAGCAATGCAACAATTGGTTACACTTTCCAGCTTAAAGGCAGTAAGATTAAATCCTTAAGGGCTTCATTAACAGGTCAAAACTTATTTCTTATCACCAACTATTCTGGTTTAGACCCAGAAATTAACACAGATAAACAAAGAAATGATGTGGCTTCAAAAGGTATCGATTATACATCTTATCCAAAATCACGGATATTTACTTTAGGCATAAACGCAAGTTTTTAAAAATACGAAAATGAAAAATATAATAACACGAGTAACGTTATGCAGCATGGTCTTGATGATTGCTGCTGGTTGCGCAAAATTGGATGAGAAGCTTTATGGTTCTAAATCCATAGCCTCGGCCGGTGCGGGTAGTGCAGAGTTAGGCGGTGTTTACGCGCAATTAAATGGACAGGCCGACCAGGCAAATACCTACGCTTTACAAGAACATCCTACAGATGAAATGATGGGCCCAACACGTGGTACAGACTGGGGAGATTTTGGTACCTGGCGTAAATTACATACACATACCTGGACACCAACACACAACCAGGTTAATGATACCTGGGACCAGTTAAACATTGGTGTATTCCGCGCAACACAAGTTATCAGTAAGGCAACTGACAATAATATCAAAGGGCAAGCGAGTTTTTTGCGCGCTTACTTTATGTTTCAAATTGTTGACTTGTATGGCCAGGCCCCATTCCGCGACCCTAATGGAGCTACATCGGCTATCCCTACAGTAATGAACCGGACGGAAGCCACTGCTTTTATTATAAAAGACCTTGAGTTTGCCGAAGCTAATCTTCCTGCAACATCGGCTAACATTGGTGTTGCTAACAAAATAGCAGCAGAGGCCCTTTTAGCCAAGGTGTACCTAAATAAGGCGGTTTATACTGCAACTACTGTAGGAGGCCCTTTCACGTTTGCAAAAGCAGATATGGATAAGGTTGTTGATTATGCCAATAAAATTACCGCAGCCGGTTATTCTCTTGAACCCGCCGGTAAATACTTCCAGGATTTTGCATGGGATAACTCAGAACAATCTCACGAAAATATTTTTGGTATATACAATACAACAACAAACGCCCCCGGTTCGGCAAAAAACCGTTGGAGAATGGGCTTGCATTATAACCAGACACCCGATGGATGGAATGGATTTACCACCCTTGCCGACTTTTACAAATCGTTTGAAACAACAGATGAACGCCGCGGTGTTGCCTATCCGGGCTTAACAGATAAAGTTGGTTTAAGGGCAGGCTTTGCCGTTGGGCAACAATATGGCCCTGGCGGTAAGGTTTTAACTCAACGTAGCGGTAAACCACTCATCTTTACCCCCGAGGTAGATCTTAACTTTTCGACTGAAGCCCAGGGAATAAGGGTGTTTAAGTACTTTCCGCAGCCATCTGCAAACAATACTGTTAACGATGATAACTCATCTAACGACTATGTAATACTACGCTACGCCGACGTTTTGCTTGAAAAAGCGGAAGCTATTATGCGTGGTGGTACCGATCCGAACGGACAAACTGCATTGGCTATTGTAAACGCGGTACGTGTGCCACGTGGCGCTTCTCCATTGGCCAGCGTTGATGCAGCTGCGATGCTTGCCGAAAGAGGTCGTGAACTTTATTACGAAGGATGGAGAAGGAATGACCTGATCCGTTTCGAAAAGTTTAACGATCCTGTTGATCAGCGTCCTAACAAAAGCGATAAAACAAAAACCATTTACCCTATCCCTCAGCGTGCTGTGGATACTAACCCTAACCTTAAACAAAACGCAGGTTATTAATATATTGGGGTTTATTTGATTTATAACAGAACGTAGCGGAAAATTTCCGCTACGTTTGTGTTTTACCAATTATATGATGCTGTTAAAAAAGTGGTCCTTTGTTTTTGCCGGAGTTGTTGTTTTATGGAGCTGTAACGGGGGTAAAAAAAATACGTTGTTTTCTTTACAACCCAACGATGAAACCGGTATCACTTTTATCAACCAGCTAACCGACCAGGACCGTACCAACGTGTTTAGCTACCGCAACTATTATAACGGCGGCGGGGTTGCCATTGGCGATGTTAATAACGATGGGCTTAATGATGTTTACCTAACATCTAACATGGGCGGCAACCAGCTTTTTATAAACAAGGGCAACTGGAAATTTGAAAACGTTACAGCCAAAGCAAGGGTAAAAGGTACCAAATACTGGAGCACCGGCGCGACTATGGTTGATATTAATGGCGACGGCTGGCTGGATATTTATGTTTGCCACAGCGGCAATGCCCGTGGGAACGAAAAAGGCAACGAATTGTTCATTAACCAGCACGATGGCACGTTTAAAGAAGAGGCCGAAAAATATGGCCTGGTAGATAATGGTTTATCAACCCAGGCCATATTTTTTGACTATGATAACGATGGCGACCTGGATTGCTTTGTGTTGAATAACTCTTTCAGGCCAATTGGCTCATTTGATTTCAGCAAAAA
>Ga0075366_10000612_pt1 | contig 16757 bp, 14 predicted proteins | sample EndMethybrTD3031_FD_72351 | JGI IMG/M metagenome (GOLD analysis project Ga0075366, IMG submission 72351) | Populus endosphere microbial communities from Tennessee, USA - Endosphere MetaG P. TD hybrid TD303-1 | ecosystem: Host-associated > Plants > Roots > Endosphere | place: USA: Tennessee...
GTCTACAAGGTGCTCGCGACCAAGGAAGGCGCCGAGCGCGCGTTCAAGAAGCTCACCGAGCTGAAGCCGAACATCCAGTGGTGGGAAGCCGGCGCGCAGCCGCCGCAGTTCCTGGTCGCCGGCGACGTGGTGCTGTCCACCGTCTACAACGGCCGCATCGACGCCGCCAACCGCGAAGGCAAGAACCTGAAGATCACCTGGACCGGCGGCATCTTCGACCTCGACTACTGGGTCATCCCGAAGGGCACGCCGAACAAGGACGCGGCGCTGAAGTTCATCGCGTTCGCGAGCACACCCGACGCGCAGGCCGAGTACGCGAAGAACATCGCCTACGGCCCGACCAACACCAAGGCGCTCGCGAAGCTCGACGCCAAGGTGCTCGACAACCTGCCGACCTCGCCGGCCAACTCGAAGGACGCGCTGCAGTTCAACCTCAAGTTCTGGGCCGACCAGGGCGAGGAACTCGAGAAGCGCTTCGCCTCCTGGGCGACGCAGTAAGCCAAAGGCGCCCGCCAGCATGAGCACGCTCGCCGCATCGCTGCCTGGGATCGCCGACCCGCTCGCGCTGCGCCGCTCGCTGGCGCGCGCCGAGCGGCGGCGCAAACTGCGCGCGTTCGCGCTGACACTGCCGCTGCTGGTGTTCCTGCTGCTGACCTTCCTGGTGCCGATCGCCGCGCTGCTGCAGCGCGCGGTCGAGAACCCGGAGGTGGCGAACGCGCTGCCGCGCACCGTCGCAGCGCTGGCCGGCTGGGACCGGCAGGGCACGCCGGCGGACGCCGCCTATGCCGCGCTGGTCGCCGACCTCGGCGCGCTGCCCGACAGCGCCGACGCCGGCGCGCTGGCGCGCCGGCTCAACAGTGAAGTGGCCGGCGCCCGCTCGCTGGTGATGGGTGCCTACCGCGCGCTGCCGCTCGAAGGCAGCGTGCCCGAGGTGAAGGCGAAGCTGCTCGCGCTCGACGAGCGCTGGGGCGAGCCGAAATACTGGCAGGCGATCGCGAAGAACAGCTCGCGCTGGACACCCGACTACCTGCTCGCGTCGGTCGACCTGAAGCGCGACGCGGCCGGCGACGTCGAGCGCATGCCGGCCGATCAGCGTGTCTTCGGTCGCATCCTGGTGCGCACCTTCGAGATCAGCGCCGTCGTCACGCTGTGCTGCCTGCTGCTCGGCTACCCGCTCGCCTACTGGCTGAGCACGCTGTCGGCGCGCCAGGCCAACGTGCTGATGATCCTGGTGCTGGTACCGTTCTGGACCTCGATCCTGGTGCGCGTCGCCGCGTGGATCGTGCTGCTGCAGTCCGAGGGGCTCGTCAACCGCGGGCTGATCGCGACCGGGCTGATCGACCACCCGCTCGCGCTGCTGTTCAACCGCGTCGGCGTGATCATCTCGATGACGCACATCCTGCTGCCCTTCATGATCCTGCCGCTGTACAGCGTGATGAAGAGCGTGCCGCCGACCTACCTGCGCGCCGCGGTCTCGCTCGGCAGCCCGCCGCTGGCCGCGTTCTTCCGCGTCTACGTGCCGCAGACCTACGCCGGCATCGGCGCCGGCGCGCTGCTCGTCTTCATCCTCGCGATCGGCTACTACGTGACGCCGGCGCTGCTGGGCGGCGTCGACGACCAGATGCTCAGCTACTACATCGCGCAGTACACCAACGTGAACATCAACTGGGGCATGGCCTGCGCGCTCGGCGCGCTGCTGCTCGGGGCGACGCTGCTGCTCTACGCGGTGTACCGGCGCGTCGTGAAGACGGAAGTGAGCCTGGGATGATGATGAAGCGCTGGCTGCCCGTCTTCCCGGGCTACGCGACGCCGCTCGACAAGGCGGGCTGGTGGGCGCTGCGCGCGCTGTGCGTCGCAGTGCTGGTGTTCCTGCTCGCGCCCATCCTCGTGATCATCCCGCTGTCGTTCAGCGACAGTTCGTTCCTCGTCTACCCGATCCCGGGCTGGTCGCTGAAGTGGTACGACAACCTCTTCTCGTCGCCCGAGTGGGGACGCGCCGCGAAGAACAGCTTCATCGTCGCGCCGCTCGCGACGCTGATCGCGACCGTGCTGGGCACACTCGCCGCGGTGGGGCTGGCGCGCAACGACTTCCCCGGCAAGGGCCTCCTGATGAGCGTGCTGATCGCGCCGATGGTGGTGCCTATCGTCGTCGTCGGCGTCAGCACCTACCTGTTCTTCGCGCGGCTCGGGCTGGCCGACACCTACACCGCGCTGATCCTCGTGCACGCCGCGCTCGGCGCGCCGTTCGTGCTGACCACCGTGCTCGCGACGTTGCAGGGCTTCAACCACAACCTGGTGCGCGCCTCGCTGAGCCTGGGCGAGCACCCGCTGCCGACCTTCTTCCGCATCACGCTGCCCGTGATCGCACCGGGCGTGATCTCGGGCGCGCTGTTCGCGTTCGCGACCTCGTTCGACGAGGTCGTCGTGATCCTGTTCCTCGCCGGGCCCGACCAGGTGACGCTGCCGCGCCAGATGTTCACCGGCATCCGCGAGAACATCTCGCCGACGATCGCCGCGGTCGCGACGCTGCTGATCGCCTTCACGACGAGCCTGCTGCTGGTGTTGGAATGGCTGCGCGGCCGGCGCCGCTGAGCGCATCGGCGAAGAATCGGCTCTCGAGCGGCCCAGTGCGGCCACGCATTCAAGGATCTCAACGATGGACATGAAGAGCTCGCCGCTTGCGGCGCTGAACGACGCGACGCTGCTGAAGACCGATGCGCTGATCGGCGGTGAATGGATCAAGGGCACAACCCGCTTCGACGTGAACGACCCCGCCACCGGCGCGAAGCTGGTCGATGTCGCCAACCTCGGCGCGGCCGACACCGCGACCGCGCTGCGTGCGGCCGACCGCGCCTGGCCGGCCTGGCGCGCGAAGACCGCGAAGGAGCGCGCCGCGATCATGATGAAGTGGTTCGCGCTGCTGCAGCAGCACGTCGACGACCTGGCGCGCATCATGACCGCCGAGCAGGGCAAGCCGCTCGCCGAGGCCAAGGGCGAGGTGGGCTACGGCGCGAGCTTCATCGAGTGGTTCGCCGAGGAAGCCCGGCGTGTCTACGGCGAGACCATCCCGGCGACCGACAACGGCAAGCGCTACCTGGTGCTCAAGCAGCCGGTCGGCGTCTGCGCGGCGATCACGCCGTGGAATTTCCCGATTGCGATGATCACGCGCAAGGTCGCGCCGGCGCTCGCGGCCGGCTGCCCGGTCGTGATCAAGCCGGCCGAGCAGACGCCGCTGTCGGCGCTCGCGGTCGCCGAGCTCGCGTTGCGAGCCGGCATGCCGGCCGGCGTGCTGAACGTGATCACTGCCGACGGCGCCGGCTCGATCGAGGTCGGCAAGGTTCTGTGCGAGAGCGACCTCGTGCGCCACCTGTCGTTCACCGGTTCGACCGAGGTCGGCCGCATCCTGATGCGCCAGTGCGCGCCGACGATCAAGAAGCTCGGCCTCGAGCTCGGCGGCAACGCGCCCTTCATCGTCTTCGACGATGCCGACATCGACAGCGCGGTCGAAGGCGCGATGGTCAGCAAGTACCGCAACGCCGGCCAGACCTGCGTCTGCGCGAACCGCCTCTACGTGCAGGACGGCGTCTACGACCGCTTCGTCGAGAAGCTGGCCGCGAAGGCCAAGGCGATGAAGGTCGGCAACGGCTTCGAGAGCGGCGTCGTGATCGGCCCGCTGATCGACGACCAGGCGCTCGCGAAGGTCGAGCGCCACGTGGCCGACGCCACCGCGAAGGGCGCGAAGGTGCTGACCGGCGGCAAGCGCATCGGCACACACTTCTACGAGCCGACCGTGCTCGCGAACGCGACCTCCGAGATGCTGTGCGCGCGCGAGGAGACCTTCGGCCCGGTGGCTCCGGTGTTCCGCTTCAAGACCGAAGAAGAAGCCGTCGCCGCCGCCAACGCGACCGAGTTCGGGCTCGCAAGCTACTTCTACAGCCGCGACGTCGGCCGCATCTTCCGCGTCGGCGAGGCGCTCGAGTACGGCATGGTCGGCGTCAACACCGGACTGATCTCGACGGCCGAGGTGCCGTTCGGCGGCGTCAAGCAGTCGGGGCTGGGGCGCGAGGGCTCGCACCACGGCATCGACGACTACCTCGAGGTCAAGTACCTCTGCCTCGGCGACATCCTGAAGTGACGCTCGCTTCGCGTCAGCTGTCGCGCTGACGCCCGCGCGTCAGATGTCGATCAGGTAGAGATCCTTCACGTACGGGAGCTGGTTCGCCTTCTTCATGCCGGCCTCGACATCGGCCTTCTTCCAGTCGAAGGCCTTGACGAGCTGTTCCGGCCACTTGACGTGCGGGTGCTCGTTGAGGATCTTGCCGAACTTGGCGATCGCCTTGGAATCTTTCGCGTCGATCGGAAAGTACTTCGCGATCGCCGCGATCTGCGAGCTGCCGAGTTTCGCGGGCGGCTTCGCCGGAGGCGGCGGCGCCTTCGGGATCTGGCCGAGCTTCATCAGCCGAGCTTCCTGCGCCTTGCCCTCGTCGGTGATGCCTTTGAGCTTGTAGACCTCGTCCTTGGCCCACTGCGCGTCGGTGTTCAGGCCGGCGTCCTTGTACTTCTTGATGAAGTCCGCGAGCTCGCGGTCGAGCTGGTCGAGCTCGATGCCCTCGGTGCTGAAGTGCAGCTCGATGATCTTGCTGCGCGCCTCGGTCAGCTTCTTCTGGTCCTTGGCGTCCCAAGCCTTGTCGGCGATCGCGACCTGCGCCTTGAGATCCTTGTGTTTCTTGCCCAGCGCGACCTTCTTGTCGTTGACGCGGTCCTCGAGCTTCGCGTACGTCTCGACCGCCTCGTCCTGGCCGCCCTGCAGGCCGTCGGCGGCCTTCAGCGCCTCTTTCTGCAGCTTCTTCAGCTCGACGAGCTGGCTGCTCAGGTTGGTCTTGATCTTGTCGACCTTCTCGGTCAGCGCCTTGACGACCTCGAACTTGGCTTCGAGGAACTGGCCGTCGTCGGCCTCTTCGAGCTTCTTGACCGCGGCGAGTGCCTTGCTGGCATCGCTGATCGTGTCGACCAGCAGCGTGCTGGTCGGGTCGACGCGCTTGAGGTACAGGTTGAGCATCGGCCCGTCCTTCTTCGCGACCGCGGCCTTCAGGTTCGTGAGCACGTCGGCGATCTGCGCGCGGTTCTTCGCACATTCCTTGTCCAGGTCCGACACCTTCTTGGCAGCGTCCTGCTGGATCGCGCGCGCCGTCGCGCTCGGTTCGTAGGCCATCTCGAATCCCTCTCGTTGCAAAAGGCACCTGTCGTGCCCGGGCGGATTCTTGCGCCGCGGTCCCGCGCAGACAAGCGCACATTCGGGGGTGCCGCGGCGTGGCGGGATTCGGCCCGCGAATACGATGCGGACGCGGTGTCAGCCGCGTCTCGGGCGCCTCAGGCGTCGTTGGCTGCGTCGATGCCGCCGCTGCCGGTCTCGACGAAGTTCGAGAAGCCGCTGCGCCCCTGCGCCGTCGCCGCCGCGGCGAGTGCCGAAGCGCGCGCGAAGAGCTGCTCGGGCCGGTCGCCGTCGGCCGGGTGCTGGCCGATGCCGAGCGCGACCGACACCGCGACCGACTGGCCCGCCACCTGCAGCGGCGCGGCCAGCGAGGCGAGCAGCTTGTCGGCCACGTGCTGCGCGTCGGCCGACGCGAGCATCGAGACGAGCAGCACCGCGAAGCGGTCGTCGCCGAGCGACGCGACCACGTCGCTCGCCCGCACGCCGGCGCGCAGGCGCACCGCGAGCTTGCGGCGCAGCACCTGCGACGCCTCGCGGCCGAGCCGGGTCTGGGTGGTCGCAAGACCTTCGATGCGCAGCACCAGCAGCGCCATCGGCGCCGGCTCGCGCGCGCGCAGCGCCATCAGATGGCTCATGTGCTCGACGAGCTGGTGCTGGTCGGGCAGCCCCGTGTCGAGGTCGATGCCGAGCGAGCGGCGCACCTCGTCGACACGCCGGCGACGCTCGATCGCGATGCGCACGCGCAGCGGCCAGTCGGCCGGCTTGGTGCGCGACGGCACGATCACGTCCTGCGCCCCCATGCGCAGCCAGTCGACGACGGCCTCCGGGGTCGGATCGTCCGCGACGACCAGCGTCGCGGAGGTGGCGGAACGGCTGAGGAAGGGCGCGGCGCGGCTGGCATCGACGATCACCGCCTCGGTGCCGCCCGTGGCGGTTTCGGCGACGATCGGCTCGAACGGCCCGAACGACGAGGTCTGCAGCCCGGCGAGCACGGCGTCGTCGAGCGTCGCGAGGATCAGGATGCGGGTGCGCGGAAGCGTGGGCATGGAGCGGGTGAAGGGAATCGAACCCTCGTATGAAGCTTGGGAAGCTGCCGTTCTGCCATTGAACTACACCCGCGACCCGGCGCGAATTCTAGCGCGCCCCGTCGTGGCCGCGCGCGCAGCGGCACGCCGCTTGCGTCAAGCCCCGGCGCAGCCTTTTGCAATTCACGTCTTCCCCAGCCCGGAGGTGCTTCCCATGCCCCGCATGCATTACTTGCATAGTGCGCCGTCGTTAAAGCATTGGCGCGTGAGCCCACCTCGCCATAGAGTTCGGCCTCTCACCGCCCACCCCTGCCGCCCGGCGCACTCGCGCGACGGGCTCCTTGGAGGAGACTGCGCATGAAGAAGAAGTTGCCGGCTGCGGCTTGGATCCTGCTCGCCATGGTCGCGGGCATCGCGATCGGCTACATGATCTTCTTGAACTTCCCCGACAAGAAGAGCGCCGCGCAGATCGCCGGCTACGTGTCGATCGTCTCGGACGTGTTCCTGCGGCTCATCAAGATGCTGATCGGCCCGCTGGTGTTCTCGACGCTCGTCGTGGGCATCGCGCACATGGGCGACGCCGCATCGGTGGGCCGCGTGTTCGGCAAGGCGATCGGCTGGTTCATCACCGCCTCGCTGGTCTCGCTGGTGCTCGGGCTGGTGATGGCCAACGTGCTGCAGCCCGGCCACAACCTTGGATTGCCGCTGCCCGAGATCGGCGCGTCGGCCAACCTCGCGACCGCGAAGTTCACGCTCAAGGACTTCGTCAGCCACCTCGTGCCGAAGTCGTTTGCCGAGGCGATGGCGAACAACGAGATCCTGCAGATCGTCGTGTTCTCGATGTTCTTCGGCGTCGCGCTCGCGTCGCTCGGCGAGAAGGCACGCACGCTGGTCGCCGCGATCGACGAGCTCGCCCACGCGATGCTGCGCATCACCGGCTACGTGATGAAGCTGGCCCCGCTCGCGGTGATGGCCGCGATGGCCGCGACCGTCGCGGTCAACGGGCTCGAGATCCTGCTGCGCTTCGCCGTCTTCATGGGCGATTTCTACATCGGGCTGCTGCTGCTGTGGGCGGTGCTGATCGGCGCGGGTTTCGTGTTCCTCGGTCCGCGGGTGTTCAAGCTGCTGGTGCTGATCAAGGAGGCCTTCCTGCTGTCGTTCGCGACCGCGAGCTCGGAAGCGGCCTATCCGAAGATCCTCGACGCGCTCGACCGCTTCGGCGTGCGGCGCAAGATCTCGGCCTTCGTGATGCCAATGGGCTATTCGTTCAACCTCGACGGCTCGATGATGTACTGCACGTTCGCGGTGCTGTTCATCGCGCAGGCCTACGGCATCGAGTTGCCGCTCGGCACGCAGATCACGATGCTGCTGATCCTGATGCTCACGTCCAAGGGCATGGCGGGCGTGCCGCGCGCCTCGCTGGTGGTGATCGCCGCGACGCTGAACCAGTTCAACATCCCCGAAGCGGGGCTGCTGCTGATCCTCGGCGTCGACACCTTCCTCGACATGGGCCGCTCGGCCACCAACGCGGTCGGCAACTCGATCGCGACCGCAGTGGTCGCCAAGTGGGAAGGCGAACTGATGCCCGAGGCGGACGCCGAGGCGAACGCGCGCAGCCTCGACCTCGCGAGCGCGCAGGCGGCCGGGGCCGCGAGCGCGAGCCCCGCCTGAGCGGCGCCATGGCCTGCCTTTTCCACACATCGGCGCGTGCCTGGTACACACGCGCCGCCGGCCTGCTGCTCGCGATCGCCGCATCGGTCGCCCATGCGCAGGATGAGCCGCTGATATTCACCGGCACGCTCGCGAAGGTGCGCGAGAGCGGCTCGATCACGCTCGGTCACCGCGAATCGTCGATCCCGTTCTCGTACCTGTCGGCGCGCGGCGAGCCGATCGGCTACTCGATCGACCTGTGCAAGCTGCTCGTCGAGGCGATCGCCGAGCAGGTTGGCCGCGAGCTGACGATCAAGTGGCAGCCGGTCACCTCCGAATCGCGCATCGCGGCGGTCGCCTCGGGCAAGGTCGATCTGGAATGCGGCTCGACCACCAACAACCTCGAGCGCCAGAAGCAGGTCGCATTCTCGCCGACGATCTTCGTCTCGGGCACCAAGCTGCTGGTGAAAAAGGGCTCCCCGCTCCGCTCGTACCGCGACCTCGGTGGCCGCAAGGTCGCGGTGACGGCCGGCACGACCAACGAGAAGGCGCTGCGCACGCTCGCCGACCGCTTCCGCATCGACATGACGCTGGTCGTCGCCGCCGACCACGCCGCCTCGTTTGCGCTGCTCGCGGCCGGCCAGGTCGACGCGTTCGCGACCGACGACGTGCTGCTCTACGGCCTGCTCGCGCAGAACAAAGTGCAGTCCGACTATGTCGTGACCGGCGAGTTCCTGTCCTACGACCCGTACGGCCTGATGTACCGCAAGGGCGACGCGCAATTGGCGCGGCTCGTCAACGACACCTTCCGCCTGCTCGCGGAGGACCGCGAGATCGAGCGCCGCTACACGCGCTGGTTTCTGCGCAGGCTGCCGTCCGGCGTGAGCCTGGACCTGCCGATGAGCGCGCAGCTCGAGACCATCCTGCAGACGATGGCCGCGGGCACGACGAGCAGCACCGAGTAGGCATTCCATTTCCAAACGAGGAGAAGACCGCATGTCCATCGTCCGTCATCTGGTGCGCAGCCTGGCTGCGCTGCTCTTGTCGAGCGCGCTCGGCGCGTGTGCGCAGGTTGCCGCGCCGCCGGCCGGCAAGGCCAACGTGGTCGTGCTCGCGACCGGCGGAACGATCGCCGGCGCGGGCGCGAGCGCGGCCAACAGCGCCACCTACCAGGCGGCCAAGGTGCCGGTCGACAAGCTCATCGCCGGCGTGCCCGAGCTCGCCGACATCGCGAACGTGCGCGGCGAGCAGGTGTTCCAGATCGCGTCGGAGAGCTTCACCAACGAGAAGCTGCTGGTGCTGGGCAAGCGCGTCGCGGCGCTCGCCAAGGAGCCCGGCGTCGATGGCATCGTCATCACCCACGGCACCGACACGCTCGAGGAGACGGCGTACTTCCTGACGCTGGTCGTGCACACCGACAAGCCGATCGTGGTGGTCGGCTCGATGCGCCCGGGCACCGCGATGTCGGCCGACGGCACGCTCAACCTGTACGACGCCGTCGTGCTGGCGGCCGACAAGTCGGCGCGCGGCAAGGGCGTGCTGATCGCGATGAACGACGACATCCTGAGCGGGCGCGATGCGAGCAAGCGCATCAACATCAAGACCAACGCCTTCGGCAGCCAGTGGGGCGCGCTCGGCTCGGTGGTCGAGGGCAAGACCTACTGGTTCCGCGCGCCGGTCAAGCGCCACACGATGGCCAGCGAGTTCGACATCGAGAAGATCGACACGCTGCCGGTGGTCTCGATCGTCTACGGCTCGGGCGAGATGGGCACGACGATGGCCGAGGCGGCTGGCAAGGCCGGCGCGAAGGCGATCATCCATGCCGGCACCGGCAATGGCTCGGTGCCCGACTACGAGGTCGAGACGCTGCGCAAGCTGCGCGCCGCAGGCGTGCAGATCATCCGCTCGGCGCGTGTGCCCGACGGCTTCGTGCTGCGCAACTCCGAGCAGCCCGACGACAAGTACGACTGGGTGGTCGCGCACGACCTGAACCCGCAGAAGGCCAAGATCCTCGCGGCGCTGGCGCTCACGCGCACCAGCAACACGAAGGAGCTGCAGCGCATTTTCTGGGAATACTGAGCCGAGCGCGCACCGGGCACATCCGACCTGCGCGCAAGTTCTCACGCGCTCTCGCGCTCCGCCATCGCAGACCCTCAAGCGGATTCGTCGCCAGCCGATGCACCGATGACCTGACGCCGCGCACACAAGGTGCGCCGGCGTGCAGGCGGTTGCATTCCCTGTTCGACGAAGCCTGTTCTTGGAGGTCCGCTGATGGATCGACTGACCCGCACCGCCACCTGCGCGGTAGCTCTCTTCTCGTTGACGCTGGCCGCCTGCGGCGGCGGCTCATCCACTGCCACCTCCGCGGCCGCGCCCGCGAACGGCGCCTCCGGCGGCAGCGCCACGATCCAGGGCGTCAGCACGCCTTCGAGCGTGTCGGTCGTCACCGCGAAGAACGCGCAATGACGCAGGAGGCCCCGATGATCCGCCACCTGCTTTCCCCCTCCCCCATCGCGCTGGCCGCCGCCGTGCTGCTGGCCGCACCAGCGTTCGCAGCGCCCGGCGAGAGCTCGCCCTACCGCGTCGATACCCAGCACAGCCATGTCGAGGACGCCACCTCGCAAGGCATCGCACAGGTCAACATGATCACCTGCTTCATGAGCAGCATGCGGCCCGACGCGCTCGTGAACCAGGGTAACTACGTCGCGCTGGTCGACAAGAAGAAGTGCGACCCCAACTCGCGTTCGGACTCGAGCAACTCGAGCTCGGACAACGCCGGCTCGAGCGCCCCGTCGTACATGAACGCGATCGTCACGTCGACGCGTGCGTCGAACGCGGACCCGATGCGCGCGAAGATCTGGATCGACGAGGCGGAGAAGGACTTCGCCGCGACCATCTTCGTCAACACGTCGGCGAGCGAAGCGCCGTCGGCAGGCAACCCTTATGGCGTGTTCCGCCTCGACTACTGCGGCCGCGCGGACGGCTTCGCCGGCTGCCTGATGAACGGCTTCCTCGAAGGCAGCACGAGCGGCATCAGCTACTTCGAGCGCGAGCTGCGCGACGGCGGCGCGAGCAACACGACCGCGCTGAAACTGATCGCGACCAGCACCGATAACGGCGCGGGCGCGCTGCAGGTGAGCCAGGACGCGCAGCAGATCGCCTACAGCTTCGCCTACGACGCCAATCTGTTCCGCCGCTCGGACGGCCTCTCGGACCAGTGCTTCAGCCGCCTCGCCGACGACCCGGACACCGGCATGTCGGTGTGGCGCTACGGCCTGTACGACGCCACGAGCGGCGAGCGCGTGACGCTGCGCTCGGGCTTCCCGATCGAATACGCGGCGCCGGACGGCAAGACCTACAACGGCAACGTCGGCTACTACGGCCTGTGGCTGCCGCCCGATGCGGCCGCGCAGGTCGCGAGCGGCGCGACCGTGCAGCGCGTCGAGTACGTGCCCGACCACGAGCCGGTCAAGACGCCGTACACGCTCGTCAAGGCCGACGGCCGGCTGACGAAGTACACGAAGAAGACCCGCACGCTGGCCTCGGCCGACAAGCTGAAGTTCAACACCTGGGTGTCGGATGCGGCCGGGTTCTTCGACGGCGCCACCGGCAACCGCCAGTACGAGCTGTACTGGGACGACGCCGCCGGCGCCTTCAAGGTGACTGGCACGATGGAGTGCGGCGACAACGGCTGCCAGACGCGCGACCTCGACGCCGAGAAGACCGTCGCGGCCACGTTCTTCGTGCCGCAGGGCGGCGTGCGCGGCTGGTCGCAGACGCTCGGCGGCGAGGTGTTCATCCCGCTGGCCGCCGGACCGCTGGTCTCGGCGAACGTCGAGGTGATCTACCGCGTGCAGGATCTCGTCTACCCGGCGCAGATGCCGAGCGCGCTGTACTGCCTGCGCGAGTGCCCGACCGCGGCGTCGATGCAGGCCTTCTTCGCCGATGGCTCGGCGGCGGCCTCGCCCTTCGTCGCGTCGACCTTCAACCGCTGGCAGCCGACCGGCGCCGACGGCGTGGTGGTCTACGGCAGCGATGCGGCCAGCGCGCTGCTGCGCGACGCCACCGGCGCGGCGCTGAGCTTCACCGATCGCGACGCGCTGCAGGCGCGGCCGCAGTACCAGTGGGGCGTGCGCACCGGCCGTCTGTTCACCTCGCTGGCCGATGCGCAGTGTGTCGACAACCCGAGCCTGTACTGCGACAACCGGGTCGACCAGCTCGACGTCTACTACCAGTGGGAGACCGGGCCCAACCAGTGGAACCAGTTCGCCGCGGTGAAGGACGGCAGCGGCAGCATCGTCTCGTTCGACGCACCGCTGCAGGTCACGTACAGCGTGCCGAACGGCGCGCAGTACGGCGCCTACGCGGGCAAGGCCATCGTGCTGCAGTACGGCGGCTTCGGCGACCTGTGGGGCATCCCGGGCCACTGCGTCTCGCGCCTGACCAACGAGCGTGTCAGCTGCGAGACGCAGAACGCGCGCTACGTGCCGGCCTTCGTGATCCCGTACGACGAGACCACCGGCCGGCTCAGCAGCGGCGGCACGAGCTACCTGGCGAAGTGGCTCGACCGCGAGATCCGCTTCGCGAAGAAGGACACCGCGGTCTGCGCCGCGGCCGGCGTCACGCTGCCGTCGGCACTGACGCTGCCGGACGCGGGCGGCCTCGCCAACCCGTCGGACCCGGCCTCGCCGATCTACATCGGCGACAAGCCGGTCGTGACCGCGGCGCCGCGTGTGATCGACGGCGACGTCAAGTACTGACGTCGTTCCGCGACCGCTGTGCGGCAGCCGATGCAGCCTGCATCAGCGGCTCAGGGCGCCTGGCAGGCGCCCGGCCGCCTCGGCGCGGTGATCGCGTTGAGCGCGCTGCTGCACGGCGCCGCGTTCACGTGGGCCTGGCAGCGCAGCGTGCCGGCGCACGAAGCGCCCGCTGTGCCGCGCATCGCGTTGCGCTGGATTGCCGCGCCAGCCCCGGCGCGGGCGGCGATCGAGGTGCGGCCCGCTGCGCCCGCGCCGGCGGCCGTGCCGCTGCGCCCTGTCGCCACGAGCAAGCTGACGCGGCAAGCGCCGCCGCCCGCGGCTCCAGCACCTGTGCCAGCACCCGAACCGGCGCCCGCTGCAGCCACGTCGGCGCCGACCGAACCGATCAGCGGTGCCGTCTTCGCGCTGCCGCGTATCGGCTTCCCGGCCGGCGCTGGGCCATGGGCGATGCGTCGACCGGGCACGCAGCCGGCTCCGCCCGCGACCGAGGATCTGGCGGCGCAGATGCAGGCCCGCGCCGCGCGCGAGTCGGCGTGTGCAAGGCAGGCCGCGCTGAATCTGCAGTGCGACGAAGTGGCCGCTGCGAGCGCGCAGGCCCTCAGCGCGCCATGACCGTCAGCGCCTTGCACTCGACCGCGAAGCCGGCGAACTTCGACTCCTTGTTGGTGTAGAAGCGCATCCCGGCGATCCATGCGCCCGGGTCGCAGTCGAGCTGATAACCCTCCGGAATCGAATAGCCGAGATCGGAGTACTTCAGGCGCTTCTGGCTCGCGGTCGCGGCCCCGACCAGCAGCCGACGTTTCTCCAGCTGCGCGATGCGCTCGGCAAGAGAATCCGGCGCGGATGCCGCCGGCGCCGCGACCGTCTTCGCACCCGCGAGCTGACCTTGCGCCTGGACGAGCGCCGCGTCGACGGCCTTCGCCTTCTCGTCGATCAGCTTCATCTTGTCGTCCATCTGCTTCATCCGGTCGTCGATGCTCTTGCCGGTGCTCTTGACGAGGTCCGCCTGCACCTTCTCGAGCACCTTCTCCGGCATCTGCGTCAGCGAATAGCCGGAGAACGCCACGACCAGCACCGACAGCGCCGCGCCGACCACGTAGACGGTCCGCTTGTCGATCGTGTAGCTCTGCTCGAGCGCGCGCAGCTTCTCGTCGAGCTGCAGATTCTTGGCCTGCAGCGCCGCGATCGCGCCCTGCAGCCCCTGGGTCTCGTCGGACATTGCTCTTCTCCGCAGCAGGACCGCGATCCCTCAACGTCCGAGGTTGACTGCGATCCGGTCGAACAGCCGCTGGCGCAGCACGCTCTTGACGTGAGGCTGCCCGTCCTCGCGGCGCGTGATGCCGAACTGCGTCACTTCCATGCTCACGAGCACGCTCACCTCGGTCTTGTCGGAACCCTGGGCGCGGAACGACAGGCTGTATCCGTTGCGATAAGTCTTGCCTGCCAGCGCCTTGTCGATCAGCGAAAGCTCCTGCGAATCGACGGGATGCAGTTCGGTGACCATCGTCGTCGACGCACGGTCGAGCAGCTTGATCGTACCCTCGGCCTTGAGCGCGGCCGCGGCGGCCGACCAGACGCGATCCAGCGGCGCTTCGAAGACAACGGCGTCGGGCACCGGCGGCAGCGTCATCTTCGAGATCACTTCGATGTTCGTTCCGCAGCCGCACACGAGCAGCAGGACGAGCGAGCACAGTCGCGCGAACAGTCGAACGGCCGGCATTGCCATGCGTGAGCCCTTCCATTGAGCAGTCTGGCGAGCGGCTGCGCCGCCCGGCGGAATTCTGCCCTGCACGAAGGCAAACACCAATCGATCCGGACATCCTGAGCAGCGATGTCCTACGAATGCACGATGACGATAACGCCCTTCAGCCTTCGTTCGCCAGCCACTCGACCAGCGCGTCGAGCGCCGGCGTCGCGCGTGCGGCGTCGGGATGGTTGACCATCACCGCGACCGCGTAGACCTTGCCGCTCTTCGCCTTCACGTAGCCGGCCAGCGCACGCGCGTCGAGCAGCGTGCCGGTCTTGAGCCAGGCCTGGCCGGCGGCCGGGCCGTGCTGGAAGCGGTTCGCGAGCGTGCCGTCGACACCGGCGATCGGCAGCGAGTCGACGAAGGCCTTGGCCGAGGTACCGCGCCAGGCCTGCGCGAGCAGCTGGACCATCGCGCGCGCCTTGCCGCGCTCCAGGCGCGACAGGCCTGAGCCGCTGTCGATCTCGATGTCGTCGGCTGCGAGGCCCTGGGCGCGCAGCCAGCCCTGCACGCGGCTGCGCGCGGCCTCGAGCGTCGCGGGCCGCAGCGGGAAACCCGGCGCGAGCGAGAGCATCAGGTTGCGCGCGAGCAGGTTGTTGCTGGTCTTGTTGATCTCGCGCACGACCCCCGGCAGCTTCTCGGAGCCGTGTGTCGCGAAGGGCCGCTCGGGCTCGCCGCCGCCGTCGTTCGACGCCGCCGCGCCCGACGGCACACTGCGGTCGACCACCCGGCCCTTGAGCACCCCGCCGGACTCGGCCCACAGCGCGGCGACCGCGCGTGTCGTGAACTCGGCATGTGTGAGCGGCACGAAGGTGATGCGCTGCAGGCCGCACTCGGGCGCTGCAGTGGCGACGACCTTCAGCGTCATCGTCGCCGCCGGCGTGCCGTCGAACGCCGCGTGCGCCTGGCAGCCCGGCCCGGGTGCGAACGTGCTGACCACCTTCACGTCGGCCAGCGCGGGCAGCAGGCGCACCTCGGCGCGCCCCTTGGGCATGGCCTGCACCTCGACACGCAGCACACCCTCGTCGAGGCTGAACGCATCGGGCCAGACGTGGTGCGGCCGGTCCGGCTCGGGGCGCGGCGTGCGCGCGAAGTCGTCCGCGCCGAGCGCGAACGCGAGGCGGTCGAGCACGATGTTGCCGGTCACCTCGCGCAGGCCCTGCTCGTGCAGGCGCGCGAACCAGGCGCGCAGGGCGTCGGAGCTCAGCATCGCGTCGCCGCCGCCGACGAGCAGCAGGTCGCCGTCGAGCCGGCCGTCGGTGAGCTCGCCTCTGGCGAACGCCTGCGTCGTCCACTGGTAGTCGGGGCCGAGCAGGTCGAGCGCCGCGAGCGAGGTCACCACCTTCGCGGTCGACGCGAGCACGAAAGGCTGCTCCTCGTTGAGCGCCGCGAACGGCCGGCGCGCGTCGACGCGGCGGGCGTAGAAGCCGATCTGGCTGGTCGGGATGCCGGCGTCGTGCAGCGCGCGCAGCACATGCGACGGCGGCACCAGCATCAGCCCGGCGAGCGGCGACGGCTTGCCGCGCGCCGGCTGCCAAGGCTTCGGGCCGGCGTCCGCGCCCGGGTATGCGCAGGCCGCCGCGATGCCGAAGAGCGGCGTCAGCAGCAAGGAACGCAAGGCGGCGAGCAGGCAGCGCAGCAGCACGGGGCGAGGGCGATGGTGGACCGCGAGAGGCGGCGGGACGAGGACGGCGCCGAGGCACGGGCACAATTCACGGTCGGCGCGGCGCAAGCATAGGCATTCGCCCCCGGTTCGCCTTCCCCTCAGTGATGGGGGAGGCACCCCCTTGAATCTCTTGCGTCCTTCTTTCGCATGGCCTCCGGCGCACACGATCCCCTCAGCCCCGCCCGCCGCGGCATCCGCAGCTACGTCGTGCGCGCCGGCCGCATGGGCAGCGGCCAGGAACGGGCGCTCGCCGAGCTCGGCCCACGCTTCGTGCTGCCGTTCGCGCCGGCGGCGCCGGACTGGGATGCGCGGTTCGGCCGCTGCGCGCCGCGTGTGCTCGAGATCGGCTTCGGGATGGGCGACGCGACCGCCGAGATCGCACAAGCATTGCCCGACACGGACTTCATCGGCGTCGAGGTTCACCCGCCGGGCGTCGGCGCGCTGCTGCGCCGCATCGGCGAGCGTGGGCTCGGCAACCTGCGCATCGTCCAGCACGATGCAGTCGAGGTGCTCGGGCAGATGGTGGAGCCGGACTCGCTGGCCGGCGTGCACGTCTTCTTCCCCGACCCGTGGCACAAGAAGCGCCACCACAAGCGCCGGCTGATCCAGCCACCGTTCGTGCGCCTGCTCGCGAGCCGGCTCGCGAGCAGGCGCACGAACGGTGGCTGGATCAGCCGGCGCTTGTGGTGGCGCTTCT
>Ga0075366_10000613_pt1 | contig 16743 bp, 16 predicted proteins | sample EndMethybrTD3031_FD_72351 | JGI IMG/M metagenome (GOLD analysis project Ga0075366, IMG submission 72351) | Populus endosphere microbial communities from Tennessee, USA - Endosphere MetaG P. TD hybrid TD303-1 | ecosystem: Host-associated > Plants > Roots > Endosphere | place: USA: Tennessee...
ACTGCCGGCCCGCCGGCGGCCCATGCGAGAATCCGCGCCGCTCGCTCGCCGTAGTTCAATGGATAGAACGGCCGCCTCCTAAGCGGCAAATACAGGTTCGATTCCTGTCGGCGGGACCAACGACCTTCTCCCAAAAGGTCCAACAGCATCCCAGCTCATCCGACGAACCCAGCATTCATGCGGGTTCCAGGCGAGTTCTGATCCAGGAAGGTGCCAAGCCGCTCTCTTGAATCCTTGCGCGGATTGGGGCAACATTGGGGGCAACTGAAAAGTGCCCTTTTCGGAGTTGCCCCCAATGCCTCTGACCGACGTCGCGATACGCAAGGCGAAGCCGACCGATAGCCCTGTGCGCATGTTCGATGGCGGCGGCCTCTACATCGAGATCGTTCCGAGCGGTGGGAAGTGGTGGCGCCTGAAGTACCGCTTCGCCGGCAAAGAAAAGCGGCTGAGCCTCGGCACGTTTCCCGATACTGGGCTGAAGGCTGCGCGCGAGGCACGAGACAACGCGCGAAAGAAACTCGCCGCTGGCGTTGACCCCAGCGCGGACCGGAAAGCCGAGAAGGAGAGCGTTCGCATCGCTGCCCTCAGCACGCTGGAGAGGGCCGGTCGAGCCTGGCTCGAGCACCGGTCGAAGGCATGGAAGCCGGGAACGTTGGCGATGATCACGGCGTCCCTGGAGAACGATGTCTTCCCATCGCTCGGATCACGGCCGCTGAGCGAGATCCAGCCGCGTGACATCCGAGATGTGGTCCAGGCGATCGAAGCACGCGGCGCCGGAGAAACCGCGGGCCGTGTGTTTCAGCGGCTGCGGGCAGTATTCCGGTACGCCGTCGCGCACGACCTCGTGGCGGTCGATCCCACCTACCCGCTCAAGCCATCGGAGATCTTCAAACCGCGCAAAACACGGCACCGCGGTGCACTCAGCGAACGAGATGTCCCGGCGTTCTTGCGAAGGCTCGACTGCTACGAGGGGGAGCCGTCGACCAAGTGGGCGCTTGTCCTGCTCACCCTCACCGCCGTGCGGCCGGGCGAGCTGCGTGGTGCGCGATGGGACGAAATCGACGAGCGAGCCGCGGTGTGGCGCATTCCTGCATCGCGCATGAAGATGAATGCCGAACACGCGGTCCCACTGTCCAAGCAAGCAGTTCGGACGCTTGCGACGATGCGAAGGCTGTCGGGCGATAGCGCGCTGGTGTTCCCGTCGCCCTTCTATCCGGGCAAGGCCCTCAGCGACGGCACGCTGAACAGCGCCCTGGCACGCCTCGGATACAAGGGCATCGCAACAGCTCACGGATTCAGAACGCTGTTTTCGACCTGCGCCAACGAAGCCGGCTGGAACTCCGATGTCATTGAGAAGCAACTCGCGCACGAGGAGCGGAATGAAGTTCGCGGCGCCTACAACCGAGCCCAATGGCTCGCGGAACGAACCAAGCTCATGCAGTGGTGGGCCGATCGTCTCGACAAGCTGCGGAAAGGTGCGGACGTACTGCCAATCAAGGCAGCGTGAGCGCCGGAGGGGCAGCACCGATAGTTGAATGCCTGAGATCGGTCGGCCGCCCGCGAACAAGGGCTCCCTCACAAGAAGGCCGGACGTGCGCAGGAGCGGTCGAAGTCGATAGACCCGCCTCGCGCAGTTACTGCCGTGGTTACTCCATGCCGGCGTGCCGAGCTTGGCCTTGTCGACGAGGAAGCAGCTGGGCCGCGGCAAATCCGTCGACAGCCTGTCCGACGGGCAGCTGCGCAGCGGTTGCTGACAGCCAAGCGCGGCTTGAGATCGTCCGCTATCAGGCCGCGTTGCTGCCGCTCAAGCTCGCTTTACCCTCGGTCTTGTTGACCGGCTTGAGGTTGTTACGGAGCCGAGTCACGAGGCATGTCCTGCATATGCTTCAAACCTTGCGCGGGCGGAAGCCATAGAGGCATGTGGATTCGATCCCGCCTCACGCACCCAACAACCGTCCCGCTTCGCCGGATCGTGACACCACAAAGTCCGTCAACGGTCTAACACCGCGGCGGGCTCAGTCGAATGAAGGTGCAGGCCCAACGTGACACACAGCGTTGCCTACACGGCGCCGAGACGAACAGCGCTCTATTCGACGAGCGACGGAAAGCGCTCTTTGATTTCGCGCCGTATGTTCTGCACCGACCCTTCGTCATCGGCGAGCATCGCGAACGACAACTGGGTGAGCAGCACATCCAGTCTTGCGGGGTCAGGGTCCCCCTTCACGGACAGCGCCTCAAGTCGGGCGAGCACCGCGTAGTAGTTCGCGAGGTAGTTGGAGCTCACTACTTTGACGGGCAATGAGTCGTTGCTGTCGACGCCGATTGTGTACTCCCGGCCGATCTCGAACTGCTTCTGCGGTGCGACGAACGCCACCGCTTGATTGCGAAACCGCTCCATCTGTGGGGAAGGATCAGTGCGTGAGGAGCAATCGATCTCCCACTTCAATGTGACCTTGCAGGACGTTCCCTCCAATCGTTCAGGTTTGGCTTGGTTCTTGGCGTCGATCAACAGGAGTTGATTCATCGAGTCCAGCCGCTTGGCGCGCTCGCCCGTCGGGTCGGCTAACAGTGCGAAGGTGACCCCATTCACCTTCTTGAACGACATCAAACCGGTGCGAACGGTCTGGGCGGCAGGCACGGGAGATGCACCCCGGGGAATCTTCATGATTTCGATGATCGACCCGGCAATTTTGATTCGCTCCGAGACGGCAACGCCAGCGTCTGCAGCAACGGAAAAATAGCTTCTCGACTGATGCAGTGCCTTGTCGTACAGATAATTGAGTTTCACAACCGGCTTCAGGAACCGGACGCTGCTGCAGGGCGACAGCGGCATGCCGTCTTTGGGAATCTCGACGTCCTTGCCGGCGATCTTCAGCGCGGCCCCCGGCTCCAGGCCAATCGCAACGCAATCGTCCTCCACCTTGCCGGCCGCGAGAGCCGGCGTTCCGGCAAGCATCAGGCCGAATGTGAGACCGACACTCAGGAAAGCAGGATGGTGATCCGAGTGCCGACTAGATAGACAGCGTAGACGATGGAACAGGTCATAACGCATAGCAACCCCACATAAACGAACCGATCAAGAATCTGCCAGATCGCACGCCCCGACATCTGCGGTGCCGGCAACCAACGAAGAACGTGCCCAATCAGCGGAGTCGCATTCGCCTTGGCCCACCAGGCATTCAGTCGATCCAGCACAGCCGCACCTTTTCCGGCTCCCGCATTCTCGACACCCACCTTCTCCGCTGCTTTCCCAGCATCGTCCGGCGTCGATGACTTTTTGGCAATCGCCTCGACGATTCCGTGCAGCCACATCCCGAATGCGACCACCAACGGGTTCAGGAAGAATCCGACGGACAGCGCCGCCCAGGCGATCAGCAGGACGACGGCGATGACGAATAGAGGCAGCAAGATGCGAAGGACGTTCCCGACCAGTCGCACGCTGAACGCGTCGCTTCGTCGCAGGTGGGGAAACGCTTTCTCCGCGAGGGCGGTGAGCACGTAGCCGACCACGAGATCAAGAAGCGCGTTCAGGGACAGCGCGCTCTTGAGAATTCGCTCCTGACTGCGCGCTACCATGGCATGCACGACGACGCCTGGCGTTTCGTCGCCCGCCAAGGTCCGGAAGGCGTCCATCTGGGCATTCTGCGTTTCACCACCGAGCAGCACCACGCGATCCTTGATACACGAAGGATTCGATTGAAGCGCGTCAATGTCCTGCTGATTTCGTATCGCGAGGACCGTGATGTCTTTGTCGAGCCGGTAGGGATTGATCCATTCGACGCTATACAGATCGCCGGGATGTTTCTCCGCCAGGAATCCCGGGTCGCTCTGCTCCGCCAAGGTGAACGCGGGATCGAGAAATGGGATGCGCACGTCCGACTCCGCCAATGGGTCAGCCAATTGCTGACAGATAAAGCCTGGTCCGGCTTCCGAATTGCGCGGCTCCATCCCCTTTTTCAGCTTGTGCACCAGTTGCCCCAGCGAGGGGTAAGCCGAAGGGGAGGTTCCCGTTTCGACGATCCGATCCCCATAGAACTGAAGGACGGCGCCGGTACGTTGTGAAGGGTTGACCGCTGGCGACGCGACGGCCACTCGCCGTGTCTGACAGGCACCGCGAAGCCAAGCATTTCGTGTTGAACGGGTTTTGGCGTCCTGGTTTTCGAGTCGCGCGTTGGCGATCACCACCATCCGCGTCGTGCTGGAGTCGGGGAGGAGTTGGCTGCGTTGTTGAGTGTCGAACTCCAAGATGTCGGCGACTGAAGTGATCGTCGTCGCATCCAAGTCGAACGCCAGGACACTGGGTTGGAGCTTGGCCACCGTGGCGAAGGCACGTCGCCACAGGGGCCGCGTTCCCGGCGCGTCCTGCGGAGCATCTCGGGAAACTATCAGCGCCACGTACTTGCTAGACGCCTGGCAACCCTCTTTCGGCGACTTTCCGTTCAAGTCGGGATGCTCGAACACCTTGTAGGAGCGAGCGATGCTGAGCACCGTCTCGTCCAGCGCATCGAACTCGTGGAATCTGCCCTCCAGGATGATGATGACGCTTGCGAGGAAGGCGATCAGGATGGCCTGCGCTTTCGTGGGCAAGAAGGCGAACCGCTTCGGCGCCTTCGCATCGGCAGCCGGGGTCGATTCCTGCGGATCGTTGTTAGCCACCACACCCTCCCAATCAGCGCCTCGTCGAGCGACCGCATCGGGATGTTGGATAGTTTTGCCGCAGATGTCCAGCGTGAACAACGCCACGTCAAACGGCTTGCGCGGTCGGCCTGGTTCAACCACGTCGACGCTTCTTTGGATGCAGAAGCCCCAACGTTCGTCGACATTGCACTCAACGCGAACCGCCGTTCTGCCGAATGGCAATCAACGTGCCCGATGGTGGGTGTCCGACAAGCAGTGGTTGCGGAAGTTCGAATCGGTAGGTCGAACACCGGCTTCGGTCGTACAGCGGCCACCCGCCCCAGTCGGAGAGACTAGAAGGCGTGTGTGCAAGCCACGGATTGGCACCAGGGTGGATGCCGGATACGCAGCGACCACTCCTCGACAGCGAACGCTCAGAACACAATCGTGCCCGGCATGTTCTGCAGGACGTGGACGAAGTGCGCGGCGGTGCCCGAGTTATCACCCACAGCGCCGGCGCCCAGCTTCTCGGGCCTGAAGGCGATTCGTGGCCGCAGTTGCGGTGCGAAGCATTCCTCATACCGTTGCCGCATCGACTCGCCACCACCTTGGGCGTAGATCGCTGGGTCAAAGACCACAATGCGATTCAGATCTACGTTGGGGCCAAGGGCGGCCTTGAGAAAGTACTGCATGTAGATGTCAGTCCGCGGCAGGCTATAGCCTACGATGATGACGTTCTTTGCCGAACGAAGTCTCGCCATTGCCGCGCTCCAGATGCCTGCTTGTGCGGCGGTCGACTGCTTGTTGAATATGGGTGGGAGAATTAGCGGGCTGTCGACTGCCTTGGCCAGATTGGAGGGCTCAAGTTGCCGGTCGCGGGATCTGGAAGGGAAGTTCAGCGAGCCATGCAACTTCAGGATCTCGATATCCAACGTGCCGTTCGGAGGAACGCCCGTCACAGCCTTCGGAATGATTCCCTGCTTGCGGTGATCGTGTCCGAATGCGGCGTATGAAATCTCGTAGGCGGACGGCGTCAGCAGATCGTATCGGTGCTGAATGCGGATTGCTGGGTGCGGGAAGCGCTTCTCGAAGGCATCGTAGTGCAGGCTTACGAGGCATTGCAACAGCGAACGTTCGAGAACTAGGTCGTAGTTGAACGTGATGATTGATGGTGTGCGGTGGCCTTGTGCCTTGAGGGCCAGAAACGCCCACCAGAACTTTCGGTAGAGATCAGGGCCTTCCTCGATGATGGTATGACGCCCGGTCTTGAAATCGAATCCAGGGTGTTTGACGCCACACGTCAGTTCAATCGTCCGGGCAATTGCCTTGGTCATCGTACCAAGGCGGTTCTTCCGTCCCGGGGTCGGCGCGAACGTCCCGAAAGAGAGCAGCGATAGGATGTCTTCGATGTTTCGGTCGTCGAAGGCCGCACGCCCATGAAACTCGTTCAGTTCGAAGCGGACCTTGGCAGCGTCGTCAAAGGTCTTGATGTCGTCGTCGGAGAGTTGCTTCCCGTCCGGGCCTTTGCGTCGGATTGCGAACTCCCACATCTGATCGACGAAGCCGCTCATTAGCGGGATGCCGGCGTCGAAGGAGAAACCAGCCCCAAGGATGAAAACGGTGTCGCATGGCTCTGCAAGCGTGACGCCCATCTTCGCTCCCCCGTCGAGTTGGTATTTCTCGTGAAAGCATAGCTGAGCTGCAGGACGCTGGCGGTGATGTCGGCCGGCACTGTGTCTACTGCCAGCGCGTTGTCGTGCGCGTGCTGATCGCCTACTCGAACTGGTCACGTACATGAGTGCAAGAGCCGGCAGCATGCGTACGCCGTCGCGCTTGGGTTAGGGAGCACGCGCTGCTCAAGTCCTTGCAAACGTCTGCAACCGGCGACTGCAGACGTTCAAGGGGTAAGTGCTAAGCGACCGCAATCAGTCTCGCGCCGAACTCCAATCTTGGCCCTCACCCAGGTGATGACAGCCACGGCTGGGCGGCCTTCGACCCGCAGCCACTCTTCAACGGCCCTTTCGGCTGGTCAAAGCCAGTCACTAGCGATTGCAAATTCGATAGGCAACTCCCGCCGGGACTGCGTGAAACCCCGGCCCGCGATTCAGCGGCACTAGGCAAAGTGACCAAGCCACATCGAGGATTGGAGTCGACATGCCGAGTTCATCCAAGACCAGGATCGTCATCAGATCACGATGCTGCCTAAGGTCCTGGACGACGTCATCGACGAGGACAGCGCCAACCTTGTTGCTAGTACCATCGTCGAGACGTGCGATCCAAATCGCAGTCGGTGGATACTCCATCGGCTGGCGCCCTCAGTCCATTCATGACGGTGCGGCCGCTTCTCGGAGGCATCTCGCGTGGCAAAAAACGACATCGTACTGGTCGATGCACTGCTGAAGGGCAGAAGCGTTGGAACCACGTCGCGTGACCCAGGCGAGGTCTTCGAGCGCTTGGTCATCGAGGAAGTCTTGAAGAACCTCGACCTGTCTGGCGACGAGATTGAATCCGGGTGGATCGACGGCGCGCACGACGGCGGCATCGATGCCTTCTACACATTGGTGAATGGAAGGCCGCTCGTCGATCCGGCCGATTTCGTCTGGCCCAAGAGCAGCGCGGAGATCCGGGTCTTTCTGTTCACTTGCAAGCTGCGCGATTCGTTCCTTCAGGCGCCGTTGGACGCCGTCCTGGCTACTGTGCAGGAGGTGTTCGACCTGTCCATCCCGACCTCAGCGCTGAGAGGTAAGTACAACGAAGAACTGCGCCGATCGCGCGATGCCTTCCGAACCGCGTTCGAGCAAGTGTCGCTACAACGTCCAGTCATATCGTTCGAGTTCATCTATGCGTGCCGGGGCGATACGGAGTTCCTGGGCGAGAGCGTCGCAGCTCGCGGCAAGCAGGTGGCCGAACTTCTTCAGTCCTATTTCAGCGCTTCGACGGCGACGTTCAAGGCGATCGGTGCGGCAGAGCTAGTTGATCTGCATAGGCAGGTCAGAAGCTTCGCGCTCGACCTGCCCATTCAGGAATCCCTAACCGCGGGCGACGATGGCTACGTCGTTCTCGCTCGACTGACCGACTATTGCAAGTTCGTCAGCGACGAGGAAGGACGGCTGCGTAGATACCTCTTCGATTCCAACGTCCGTGCCTTTCTGGGCAACAACCTCGTCAACAGAGACATCGCGCAGACGTTGCGCGACCGGACCTCACCGAACTTCTGGTGGCTTAACAACGGCGTCACGATCCTAGTGACGGATGCGTCGCTGGTGGGCAAGACGTTGAGGATGAAGGACATCCAGATCGTCAACGGCCTGCAGACAACTGAGTCGCTTCATCGCAACTTCAGGCTAGCCACCGAGGATGACGAGCGGCGCACTTTACTCGTCAAGGTCATCGTCTCGAATGACGAGCGTATCCGGGATCGCGTCATCCGAGCGACGAATAACCAGACGGCCGTGGAGACGTCGGCGCTGCGGGGCACTGACCGCATTCAGCAGGACATAGAGGAGGTGCTGCTGACCAGCGACTGGTACTACGAGCGCAGGACGAACTACTATCGGAACGAAGGACGGCCCGACACGAGGATCCTCAGCCCCCTGCTGATGGCGACGGCTTCGGTAGCGCTTTTGATGAAGAATCCTGCGGCTTCGTCGAAGCTGAAGGAGAAGCGCGTTCGTGCCACGGGTGCGTACGAAGCGATCTTCTCCGATCACTATCCGCTCAAGGCCTGGCCGAACGCTGCGGCTTTGGTCAGGGGCGCGGAGCTAGCCATTGGACGATTCTCGCGGTCCGACCATCTTGCGACCTGGCGCGGACCGCTGGCCTTTGTCGCCGCTGTGAGGCTGTTGGGAACGTTCGGCTATTCGCTTCAGCAGCTTGCGGACATCAAGCAGAGTCAGGTCACGGACGCGCTCCTCGATGAGAGCTGGGCGCTGGTTAGGTCGGCGATAAAGGGGGCGATGTCGGGCCGTGTCACTGACGCGAAGATGCATCGGATCTCCGAGCGGATGGCAGATACCTGGGCGCCCGCAGGGCACCCTTCGGACGGTCGCAGGCCACTTCCTGAGGGATTGCCGACGCAACCGTCGGCCAAACCGAGTACGCGGTTCGCGGGGAACGAAGAGCTCCTGTCCGCGGTGAGTGCGGCGCTCCCCAGGCAACCGTGGCCTCCGGGTGTGCACGTGACGGTGGCGTCTGCACTTGGGCTGCAGCCTAAGAAGGTCTCCATCGCCATACAAGAACTGATCCGCCGGGGAGCATGGCTCCAGCAGCGTGACGGGGTCGTCTATGACGCCAATGGTGCGGAAGTCGCGCGCGATCTTGAGCGAGCACCTCGGCCACCGGTCTGAGACTAGTCGATCCGACTGCCGTTGGGTCGTATTCTTGGGCCTGCCATCGCGGTACGGCGCCTGTGCCGACCGCCCCATGTGGCAGGTGGTGCAGCTCTCCATTCGCCGCCGGCGGTTTTGCAGCGGTTGCAACCCTCTGAAATGTTGCTTCTCAGGTGCATACGCGGCCGACTTGTCGCCTGGAAGCCATCTTCGGTCAGCGACTGCTTGTGAAACGAGCCGTCGTTCCGCTACCTCGCTTCGACCGTCCGCAACCACTCTTTCGCCGCCGGAAGAGCCGCGGCAATTCCGACAAGGCGTCCCCCACGTCACGAGAGCAGGCGCTTGGCAGCCGGAAGATGCGCAGCGACAAAGCCAGCCACATTCAAGCACACCGTGGCCCAAAAGGCTGCTGCGAACGATGGCTTCGATGACTTGTGGCGTAGCAGTTGTTGAGCGAGCAGTGCGCCCGGCCACCCCCCAACGAGGCCGAGGCCGTGAAGGGTGGATTCCGGCGTCCGCCAGCGACCTTGCCGCGCCGCTGACTTGTCGAGCGCGTAGGCGACGAACGCCACCAGGCTCGCAATCCCATAAAAAGCTGCGACCCATGGACTCACAGGCCACCGCGCAGCCACCGAAAGATAGACACCGATGAAGACGGGCACGGCAAGAACGCGCGCAACCGTCCACGGAGCGGATGACTCGGGACGCGGCGAGGGGCCACGACGGCTGGACCGAACAAACTGCACTTCCTTCGCGCGCTTCTTGCCCTGAGGACCCAGTTCAACTTCGAACGTCAGCGGCAGCCCCACGGCGGGGCGGCCAGTGCCAGCAGGGAATGACTTGATGTGAACGAATATCTCGTCACCACCCTTCAAAGGGTCGATGAAACCGAAGCCACGTTCGTCGTTCCAGGACTTGAGCTTTCCCTCAAAGCGCATGGAGATATCGTAGCCTCATGCACGCGGCCAGGGGCTCATGGCCACTTACCTACAGAGCCTGCACCTGTGTGCGCTATCTGACTCTTCGAAGGTGCTCGAACAACGTGAACACGTTCATCCCGAGACCATTCGCAATCACCTCGATGGCATTGAGCGTTGGATTGGCCTGCCCGGTTTCAACCCGGCTCAGATAGGTCTGGTAGAAGCCGCAGCGCTCCGCGAACTCGATCTGGGTAAGTCCAGCCTCGAGACGCAGCGCTCGCACGCATTTTCCGAATCGCTTTGCCAGGTTGCCGCTCACAACGGCGACTGTCAGTGCTATGCCTCAATTCACATACACACTAATTCATATACTTCCCTGCTGATCGCTGACCCGTAGGTCTGGCGACTGGTCTTCACTTCTTGGAGCGACAGATGACGAACAGTACCTGCGTTCAGTCAGCGGTGTGGGACTCGACGCCACTTTGTGCCCGGTACCTCGTTGTGCTCTTCAACGCCGTACAGGCTCCAGTCATGGAAAGCAACACGACGGGCACCCTGCCAATCCACTGGTCGCTCGGCGCGCTGGGCGACGGCGGATGTGAAGTACTGGGTGCATGGCCGGAATCGATGACCGGGGTGACGCCCTGGCAGCAGATCCTCGATGACCTCGAGGTCCGAGGTGTCGAGCGGATCCGGTTCGTTTCGGCGGCGGACTCGGCGGAGATGCGCGCGACGTACCGCGGCACGCCCATGCACCCTTGCCTCCGCCACCTTGCACGGAGCGTAGCATCCGCATCGTCCCGTGAGCGAGTACCTGCCGCCGCCATGCGCGCGCTGCGCACGGCAGGAACAGTTCGGGCCGCCGGCGAGACCCTGACTGAACTGTCTACAAGCCCTTGGGGTGCAAAGCATCCGGCCTCAGTGGAGTGCCTCCGCGCCGCGCTGACGCAGCTCGCACCGTTCTACGCACTGCCTCGCCACTTGCGGCGAGTTGTCCTGTCAGCAGAGGACACGGCCGAACAAGTGCTGAACTCTCTGAACCGAGCAATCGCGAGGCACGGCCAGTTTGCCGACCGCAACGCCGCCGCGTCCTTCGTCGTGAAAGCACTCAAGCACGCCGAGGGACGCTTCGGCAACGGCTTGGCGAGCCGACCGCTGCCGTCCACACATCGGGCTGTTCGCGTGGACGACCGCGCCAGGCCTGGGGCGCTCAGCTTCTGACTCTCGGCCTTCCTGGCAGTCGCAATGGCCAGGAACTGGCAAGCGGCGTTCGCTCGCGTAAAAGCGGCGCTCTTGCGCCGAGGCCGGAGCGCGCAGGATGCGGAGGACCTGGTACAAGAGGCCTGGGTGCGGCTGGCCTGTTACGAGCGCCAGCATGAGGTGGAAAGGCCGGAAGCATTCCTGATGCGGACCGCGCTGAACCTCTCCGTCGACGCGCATCGCGCGCATACAAACCGCGGCGAGGAGATCGTGCTCGATGAAGTGGTCCTCCTCGATACGTCGCCGAGCGCCGAGGCGGTGTTGCTAGCCAAGGAGCGTACTGCCCGATTGAGTGTGTGCCTGGGACGCTTGACGGATAAGACGCGTGAGATTTTTCTGGCGCACCGCATTGAAGGCATGAACTATCAGGAGATCGCCCGGCAACACCAGTTGAGCGTGAGCACGGTCGAGAAGCACGTCGCCAAGGCCACCCTACTACTCACTACCTGGATGGAAGGGTGGTAGCCTCAGGAACCACTACTTCCTCGCGGCCCTTCGTTGCATGCCGACTCTCGCGCGCGCTCTAGAACCTCAAGGATCCGCTCGGCAGGAATGACGATGCCATAGCCCGCTGGATCACGGACCTGAGCCCCGGCAATCATGCGTGCTGGATTGATCTCCCACGATCCGTGCCACAGTCCAAGCAAGAATGCCGCCCCGTAGCCCAGCGGCGGCTTCCGCTTGTCCTGAATCACCTTATCGCCTTCGTGCCGGTGACGTTCGTCAGCGGCAACGATGGGCTTCCGCACGAAGACGGGCGATCCGCTTGCACCGGGCAGTGCCGCGCATTGGACGACATAGGCTTCGATCCTGCGGACCTGATCACCATTCGACAACCAGTCCCTCACCTCGATGGGATCCCCCACTTCCGGAAACGCTGCTATGTGCCCCACATGAACCATTGGAATGTTTCTCGACCGCCCCTGTGCGAAAGAGAAGAGGCCAACGGTGTACGTCTGATCCCCAGGTCCGATGTCTCCGACGCCGAGCCTCCTGCTCGTCAGTAACGCCTTTGTCTTGACCGCTCTCGCTGTCGTTCCCGCGGGCAGATCAAATTGCCTTACCGCCACGTCGACACTATCGTCTTCGTGAAGAGTCCACGCGGGGTCTGGTACATGAATCAAGACTGCCGAATCCGCGGTGTTCAGCCGCACGTGAAAGGGATCACAGAGCCCCGCATGCACACTATGAGCCGCAGTCACCAAATATGTGGAACCGCCGGCACCTTCTGCATCGCGCACAAAGAAACCGGTTGCGCAGGCCTGGAATGATTCAGCGTCGCCCGAAGGTGAGCCATGCCCGAGGAACACCACACTGTCGCGGAAAGCATCGTCCAGTCTCATAGGCAGCAGTGCAAGAGAAGTTCGGTGGCCAGTCTAGCGGCCTAAACTGTGGGGCCTACCCGCCAAAGCCCTTCTTGATGGCGGCGGCCAGACCCGACTCCTCAAACGGCGAAGACGGCGCGCTCTTCTGCACCGGTGCGGGCTTCGGAGGCAGGTTTTCCGCAGGCCCTGGGCTGAAAGTCGATTTCGTTCCTTTTCTGACGCCCGCAGCGTCGGGGAATTGCTCCACCATCTTTCCCGTCGCTTCCGTCAGGATCGCCGCCCCGATTGTCAGAGCCTGCGCGATATATGAGCGGTCCGTGTCGTTCTCGACCCCTGTCCCGCGCCCGTTTGCCTCGATGCGGTAGAAGGACAACGGCAGGATGTGCACGTGCTGCGACCACAAGTCGTAGAGAGCGTCGTATTGACCCTTCTCGAAGTCGACCTTCGCGAGCATGTCGTCGCGGGTGTCGATCATCATGAAGCGCCCGTTGAGGCAGTTCTTCTGCACAGCCGCGGGCAGCGACTTGAAGTATTCGTTGCCATTGAGGCGCACGCGTAACTCCTCGCGCTGCTTCTCGAAACCTTCGAGATCCCGCGTGAACCCCAGATTCGTATGCAGCTCCATACGCCTGGTGCAGTCGTTCAGGTGCATTACGTTGATGCGAGCCTTCAACTCGGCCTCGCTCTTAGGGGGCTCGATCAAGTAGGTAAAGAGCAAAAAGCCGTCCAGCAGCGATCGCGCGTGCCCTGCCACGGACCCAAATTGCCAATCCTCGAAGTCGGCGCGTACCCAGCGGGAAAGGGGCGCGGCGCGGATCAACGAGATGCCTGCCCCACACATGCGGGTGAACACATAGGAGGCGTAGCCGACGTTCATCGCCGGCAGCCTTCCAGAGGATGCTTGGCTCACGGCGATAGCCTCGCAGATCGCCGCATCAAATTTGGCGAGCGCGGCCTCGTAGGTGGCGCGGTCCACACTGGCAGGCCTCTTCTCAGCCATCACCCAACCCTTCGTCCGCTTCGTCGACTTGCTCGGGATCCTTGACGCTAATGATCAGGAGCGCGGCATCCTTTGGAACAGTCTTGAACCAGTACTCGTTGGCCGACATGCGATCGAGCTCCGAAGTCTTGTAGACCAGGACGGCGTGCCTCTCGTCCAGACCTTCGGTGACGTCCTCGACGTCGGCGTCGTGTAGCACCTTGTAGGGGGTGTGGTCCAGGGCCAGTGTGAAGGCGTAGATGATCTCGTCCGGACGTTTGCCGCGGGGTTGGCGGTCGTGCTCATGATCATGGCCTTCTGCATTCCAGAACGCGCTGGACGCGTCGCGATCGGTGCCAGTGCGCAGGGCCAGTTCGAAGCGGTCCACCTCCCCGTCCTCCCCAGAACTGATGCGTTCGAAGTTGCGGACGGTCACCCACCAGTGGTGGCCAATGGCTTTCAGCTCGGAGCGCAAATGGCCTTCGAATTCGGACCAGTCGGGCAGGACAATGTGCTTCATGCACGCAGAGTTTAGGCCGCTTCAGCCCCTTGCAATCCGTCGTCGCGACTTCGGAAAGTGGAAGGTCGCTCGGCTGGAAAGAACACGAAATTCCGCTTTGATCGCAAGACGCTAGGGAGGCCTGAAGGACTGCTCTTGGCCGACACGCGCCGATCGAACTTCCAGCTCGACGTTCAGCTTGAGGTCACATCGGAGACGTTCACTGCAGCGCCGATCGTGGTCAGCCGATCGATCGCTTTCCGCGGCATGCCGGATAGCCCGAGCAGCCCCAGAACTCGCTGCCGGCGTTTGCTCCACGCCTCGCTGTCCGTCGCACCATGCCTTTGGAACACATCGGACACGTCATAGCCAGAGCCGGCGTATCGGCGGATTGAATCGCTGCGGTCTGCGCAGCGTGCGCCGGTGAGCTGCCAGTTGCCAGCCGAGCCGATCGAATCACCCCGTAGAGCATCGGCCCGTCCACCAGGGTCACGTGGCGACCGCTCGCAAAGTTGATCGCCTCCTCGGTGAACCGACCCGATGTCACGACAAAGCCACCGGTAGCGCCCCTGGCCGCCATCACGCCATACAGCTCGCGCACCACGTCCACGCCGACCTTGAACGCCCGCCACTGCTTGCACTGCACCAGAAACTTCTCGCCGCCGCTCTTCCCCGGCTTGGTCAGCACGAGATCCACACCACCATCGGCGCCACCTCCACCGGTTTCCACGACCTGGTAGCCCTGCAGCCGAAACCCCTCGCCCACCAGCATCTCGAACTCGCGCCAGCTCATGCCATCGAGCACGTCGCTCGCCTTGCTCCGCGCGACATCGACCACGAGATCGTTCCTCTCCTTCCGCCGCCAGGCCGACATCGCGGCGCCGGCCAAGCAGAGGAGAGGCAGCACGTACTGTCCGACAGTGGCCAAGGACTTCCACAGCGTCTGCGTGAGCATCGCGCCGACTTGGCTCGGCTGGACGCCGGCGCCGATCTGCTGATTGGCAACCTGGTGCAGCAGCAGATAGCTCAATGCGGCCAGGATCACGCCGGCCCACCACGGCAGCATCGCCACCAGGTCCATGACGTCCTCCGCAGGACTCGTCCTTCTGCGCCTTGCCATCGCTGTGGTCCTCCGCTTCACTCGGGCGTTGTATCAGTCCCGGCGTCGCGGCGAGCCAGTGCACACGACGCAGAGCCCTCACGACCGTGACCGATGCCTCAGCCCTGCGGTGGCATCCATTTGCTGGCGGCCAGCCTATCCTGCAATCGATCTGGTTCTTCGAAGTGGTTCTTCAGTGATCGGCATCCGAACAAGGTGCGAACAACATCCGACCAATACCCGACAAACAAGAGACCAACAGGCGACGAACGGGCGACCAATATCCGATCGGTTCACCACAACTTAAGTCGGGTCTGAACAGCCCAAACGTCCTGGGACTCTAGAGTTGTCCGCACTCGAGCAGGAATCCACGAGTGCGACTGAACCCCCAACACCCGCCAGGCCGCGTCAATCGCAAGGCTCGCGCATTCGAGCCCGAGATAGCGCGGCTGCGATCCGAGGGCTACACGTGCGAAGCGATCCGGCTGGCGCTGGCCGACATCGGCATGAACGTCAGCCTCAGCACGGTCCAGCGCGAAGCCGCGAGGAGTTCGAAGCCTCGCTCGTGGGTCGTGCCGAGAGCACCGAGCCCCGCTTCGACTGATCGTGCCCCAGCGGTCCCGGCACCCCCAACGTACGCGTCTGCCGGCCTCGCAGGAGATTCACGCACAGGCAAGGACATTGCGGCGGAGTTCGTCAGCAAACGGATCACCAATCCTCTCCTTCGAGATCGGAGCAACCATGAAAGTCGCGGTCATTAACTTTTCAGGAAACGTTGGCAAGACAACCGTGGCGCGGCACCTTCTCGCGCCGCGCATCGCCGGAGCCGAAGTCATCGCCGTCGAAAGCATCAATGCCGACGACAGCCAAACCCAGGCCCTGCGCGGCCGCCAGTTCGGCGAGCTGCAGGAGTACCTGCAAACCGTCGACAACGTCGTCGTCGACATCGGCGCCAGCAACGTCGAGGACCTGCTCTCGCTGATGCGGAAGTACCGAGGGAGTCACGAAGACTTCGACTACTTCGTGATCCCGACGGTGCCGGCGCTCAAGCAGCAGGAAGACACGATCGCGACGCTGGCCGAGCTGGCCCGTCTCGGCATTCCCGCCGCAAAGCTCAAGGTCGTATTCAACCAGGTCGAGGACGGCGCCAACGTCTCCGAGTTGTTCGACACCCTGCTCGCCTTCATCGAGCAGAACCCCCTCACGCAGGCGAACACCTCGTGCCGGCTCGGCGCGAACGAGATCTACGGGCGCATCAAGGGAACCGGTGTCGACCTCACCGAGTTGGCCGGTGACGAGACCAACTACAAGTTGCTCATTGCCCAAGCGACCGAAACGGCCGACAAGCTTGCCCTGGCACAACGGCTCGCGACCCGGCGCCTCGCCATCGGAGTCGTTCCCGAGCTCGACGAATGCTTCGCGGCGCTCGAACTTAGGTGAGCACGTTCACGTCACCGCCATGCACCGCTCCTCCACCGCGCGAGAAGCGTTGATCGCCGAACTGATCGGTGACCTGGCAGAGTTGATCGAACGCGTCGACAGATTGGCGCCCGCGATCGACGAAGCGCGGCTCAAGATGACCACTGCCGCCCAGAGTCTCGCCGCAGGCGTGGCGCCGTTCAAGGCCCACATGGTCGACATCGCCGCCCAAACCCAGAAGACCTCCGTGCAGTACATCCTGAGCCGCACGAACGAGACCGCGGCCAAGCTTCTTGA
>Ga0075366_10000614_pt1 | contig 16741 bp, 13 predicted proteins | sample EndMethybrTD3031_FD_72351 | JGI IMG/M metagenome (GOLD analysis project Ga0075366, IMG submission 72351) | Populus endosphere microbial communities from Tennessee, USA - Endosphere MetaG P. TD hybrid TD303-1 | ecosystem: Host-associated > Plants > Roots > Endosphere | place: USA: Tennessee...
TGCAGTAACAAGGTAACGCAGGTCCCCATCGTCTAGAGGCCTAGGACATTACCCTTTCACGGTAAGTACCGGGGTTCGAATCCCCGTGGGGACGCCAGGTTTTGAAGCGCAGCTGATTGAACAAGTCAGGTGCGAGTGCAGTAAATAAGGAGTGGTAGTTCAGTTGGTTAGAATACCGGCCTGTCACGCCGGGGGTCGCGGGTTCGAGTCCCGTCCACTCCGCCAATAAAAGCAGAAAGCCGCCTTTGGGCGGCTTTCTGCTTTTCAGCTTCCAGGGCGAAGCCGGGCGAAAAAAAGCGACCGCCTGGTCGCTTTCGAGATGCACGCCTTGTGCTTCAGGGAAGAAGCAGGCGGCAGGGTAGAACCTAGCTACCGTTGCCGGCACCACTGTTGTTGTACTCGTTGAAGCGATTGGCCGAATAGGTGCAACTGCTTGAGCAATAGGGTCGGCTTACAGTGGAGGCGCCCCATGGTTTGGCCTTGATGATGTGAGCACTGATGGCGGTGTCGCGAATCGTTACCTGCCCGTTCGGCGAGGTGCCGTTCACGTAGTTGGAGAGCGAACCTACGCTTTCATCCCAGGCGCGGCCTAGCGATACGGTGCCACTGGCCGAGCCGGAAACCGTCAGGCTGCTGTTGATAACCAGTATGCCGTATGAATTGCTGGCTGCCGTGCTCGGAGCGAAGAGTACGCCATTGGTCTTGCGCGCCGAGAGGTAACGGATCTCGCAGCCATCGAAAACAGCTGTGCCGCGACCGAAGATGAAGTCAGTGTCGCCTTCCACGTAACAACTCTTGAAGTAGTGGTGAGCCACGGTGGTTGCCGATGCGCTGTAGGTAAGTAGCGTGTCCTGGTTGCCAAGCACACGCACGTTCTCGTAGATCTGCTGGTCACCGACGGCGTCGAGCGCCACGGCAGACTGGTTGCTGCTTGTGTACGTGTCTTCCTTGTAGTCATTGGAGAAAGTCAGGTTCTTCGCCTGAAAACCCTTGCTGAAAGCGGAGAAGGTCGAGCTGCCGCTCGTGCCGTAAGTCGTGGCCGAGCTGTTTGGCGAGCAGGGGTTGGCGGCGGTGCCGGAGGATTTCGGCTTGGGGTTGGCGTTGTTGTAGACGACGATGGTTTTGCTGGCATCGCTGGTGGTGCTGTAGAGCGTGATGGGCGGCGCTGCAGCGGGCACGCAGACCACCTCGCGATAGGTGCCTGCCTTCACGGCGATGTAGATGCGCGAGCTGCCGCCATTGCTTACCGCGGCGCTGATGGCGCTCTGCACGGTCTTGTGCGTACCACTACCATCTGCTGCGACCGTATACTTCGCAGTGAAGCTGCTCACTGAACCGACACCGGCGGTTGGATCCCAGCTGCCCATGTATTTGGCGGTGGTGTAGGTGGCAGCGGCGGAGCTGGACAATTGCGGGCGGGAGCTGGTGCTTGCCACGGCGGCGTCGGCAACATTCATCGTCAGCATGCATGCGCCAAGAGCGCAGGTAGTAGTCAGGGCTTTCTGGATTCGTTTCATGGAGTCTCCGTATGTTTTATCGTCCTTCGGGTCAGTGTCTCCCCGTTTCAGGCGGGTTGTTCACTGCAGTCCGGCGGTACGTGAGATCCGGATCGATGCCTCAGAAAAGCTGCGGCAGCTTATCCGGATACGCTACATTTGTAGCCTGATCCGGGTCGATGAGAAATGCAGAACTCGGTAACAATGACAAATTCGTCACAAATCAACTGATGCATACGAAGGTTTTCGGGTTTGCGGGATATTCCGGCTCGGGCAAGACGACGCTCATCGAACAGCTCATTCCGCTGCTTGCGGCTGACGGTTTGCGGGTATCCCTTGTGAAGCACACCCACCATGGTTTCGACATCGACAAACCGGGCAAGGACTCTTACCGTTTCCGGCAGGCTGGCGCACAGGAGGTCATGCTGGCCGGAGCGCAGCGCTGGGCGTTGATGCATGAGTTGTCCGATGAATCGGAGCCGGTCCTGGCTGATTTGCTGGCCCATATGTCAGCGTGTGACGTGGTGCTTGTCGAAGGTTTTCGCTCTATCGAAATCCCCAAAATGGAAGTGTATCGACCGAGTACCGGTCACGCCTTGATACATCCGGTTTTTCCGAACGTGGTGGCGGTCGCCAGCGATGCAGCGATCGAGGTGCCGCCGCATTTGCCGCTTCTCGATCTCAATGACGTGGCGGCCATTGCAGATTTCGTGAAGCGCTTTCTGAAAATCCGACAATCGAATGTTTGAGTGAAATGACATGCTGAGTTTTGAAGAAGCACGCAGCACGCTGCTATCCGCATCGCAGCCAGTTCGTCGTACTGCGCGCGTTGACGTACTGCAGGCTGTCGGATGCGTCCTTGCCGAAGACGTACTGGCGGGTCTGGATGTGCCACCTGCCGACAATTCGGCAATGGATGGTTATGCGATTCGTGTATCGGATGTTGTGGCAGCGCTGGCATTGCCTATCAGTCAACGTATTCCTGCAGGTAGTGTGCCGCAGCCATTGCTATCGGGAACAGCAGCGCGCATTTTTACCGGTGCGCAGATTCCACCGGGTGCTGATGCGGTCGTCATGCAGGAGCGTTGTTCGGTGGATGGCGAAAGCGTTCGCATCGAATCTGCGCCGCAGGCGGGTGAGAATATCCGCCGGGCTGGTGAAGACATTCGCGAGGGTAGCAAAGTCCTCAAAACGGGCGCAGTGCTGCGCTCGCAGGAGCTTGGCTTGCTCGCTTCGCTGGGCATAGGGCAGCTGACGGTGTTTGAGCGTGTGCGCGTCGCGGTGTTCTTTACCGGCGACGAATTGCGCATGCCGGGTGAGGCGCTGGAGGCGGGGCAGATCTACAATTCCAATCGTTTCGTGTTGTGTGGCCTGCTAGGCGAGATGGGCTGCGACATCATCGATCTCGGTATCGTGCGCGATGATCTGCAGGCTACGCGCGAAGCGCTGCGGCAGGCCGGGCAGGATGCCGATCTGATCCTTACCTGCGGTGGTGTATCTGTGGGCGAAGAAGACCACGTCAAGGCTGCAGTCGAAGCGGAAGGTGTCTTGCAAAGCTGGCGCGTTGCAATCAAGCCGGGCAAGCCGCTGGCTTTTGGCCGTGTTGGCGAGACACCGTTCATTGGCCTGCCCGGGAATCCCGTCTCCAGTTTTGTGACTTTCCAGATGCTGGTGAAGCCGTACCTGCGACGCATGCAGGGCTGCCCGATCTCTGTACCGCTGGCCGTGCCCATGCGTGCCGATTTTGCCTGGAAGAAATCCGTGCCCGTGCGCGAATTCCTGCGTGTGCGACGCAATGATGCGGGTGGGCTCGATCTGTTTCCCAATCAGGGCAGTGGTGTGTTGACCTCATGCACCTGGGCGGATGGCCTGGTGGAAAACGCGCCCGAAACGCTCATCGCGGCAGGCGATGTGGTCCGCTATCTGCCGTTCGCAGGTCTGTAGGAGTGCGCGCAATATGAGCCTGAGGATCCTGTATTTTGCGAGTCTGCGCGAAGCACTTGGTCGAGCGCGAACAGCTCGATTTGCCTGAAGGTGTCGGCAGCGTCGTAGCGTTGCGTGCACATCTGCTGGCGCGTGGAAGTCAGTGGTTGCCCTTGTCTGCACCGCGTATTCGTACTGCGGTGAATCAGGTCTTGGCATCGGATGCAACCTCTGTAGTCGATGGTGACGAGGTTGCTTTCTTTCCTCCCGTCACGGGCGGCTGAGAGGTGGAAGCCATGGCATTCGAGAACATCAGCGTCCAGCAGGCAGACTTCGATGTCGGTGTGGAGATCGCCACGTTGTCCGGTGAGGGCCGTGCCGGTGCTGTCGCGAGTTTCGTCGGCGTAGTGCGTGGTGGGGCAGTAGAGACAGCGGGAGAGCGCGATATTCTCGCCATGACGCTTGAGCATTACCCCGGCATGACTGAGCGCTCGCTCGCCGACATCGTCACACTCGCGCAGCAGCGCTGGCAACTGCACGGCGTCCGCGTCATTCACCGTATCGGCAGATTGCTGCCCGGCGAGCGCATCGTCTTCGTCGGTGTGGCAGGCAGGCATCGCGGCGAGGCATTCGCGGCGTGCGAGTTCATCATGGACTACCTGAAGACCCAGGCGCCGTTCTGGAAGAAGGAAGAAACCGCGCAGGGCGCGCGTTGGGTGGATGCGCGCGACAGCGATGATGCGGCGCTGGAGCGCTGGAAGAAATAACTCCAACTCGATGGCGTTCAGTCTTTCCGGTCTTCCCGATTCGGCAATTCACAGCCTTCGTCGGTACACACGACGCCATACACGAACACCCAGCCACGGTAGGTTTTCTTTCCCCTGAAGTGGAAAAACTCATCGGGGAAATTGTCCTGCCGGATCGGTACACCTGTGGCCCTGCTGTAGACGCCGAGAATGCCGCCTTCGGCAGATTTCACCAGACCCCAATCTGGCTTGCCCGTGAGCGGGTCGTTGTAGATCTTGCGCAGATGGCGTTTGACACTCGGGTAGCGCGGATCGCGTAGCAGATCTTCGAGTCGCATCGGTGCACCGGAGGGAGTGCCGACAGGCGTGGCTTCGAAGTAGCTGCGCACTGCTGCCTTGAATTCCAGACCGACGGAGAGCAGCTCTTCTTCGGCGTAGCGTCGCTGTGCGACAGCGCCTACTTGTACGGCTCCGACCGCCACTACCGCGATGATGGCGACGATGACCAGCAGGCCGATATACGTAAAGCCACCGTGGGTGGATTTCCGGGAGTGCGTGCCGCGAACGCCCATGTGATCCCCCTTACCAGCGCTTGTAGGGAATGCCATTGAGCCCGATCTGCTCGGACTTGGAGTAGACGTCGTAAACGTCGTCGCCTTCACGTGGATCGGCAGCATCGCTGGCATAGCTGCGCATGCCCCAGGTCGCGCTGTCCGGCAGTGTTGGATCGTCACTCAAAGGGTCGCGTGGAATGCGCCTCAGGAAGTAGATCTTGCGGCCAGCGGAAGTGCGCTGATCGACCTTGCCGAGCACCAGATCGTCGAGCGTCTTGGGATAGCCGGGCGAGCCCACTTCGGTGGCAATCACGCCCTGATCCGCTGCAGTCTTGTAGGCGTCGATGGCGCGACGGATTTCACGCAAGGCAATGCGCAGCTCCTGTTCCTTGCCACGTTGTACCGATACCTGCGCAATCGGTACGGCAATGCTGGCGAGCACGGCGAGGATGGCCAGCGTGATCAGCAGCTCTATGAGACTGAATCCAGCGCGGGTCCGGCGTGGCGCGCGAGGTGACGTGCAAGGTGATGAGCAAAGGGGGGGACTTTGGAGCACAGGGGTGTAAAGCATCGCAATTGTTCGGCAGCGGATACACGGAAGTGTTGGCGAGCGCGCATTTTGCACGCAGCCACCCCTTGAGTCCATGTGCTGTGCCGCAATGTTGGGCAAACCGGGGCACTGAAGTACACTGCAACGCCGCTTGTGCTTGTTCGGGCAACGCAGAAGACTACAGGCGTGCACTGATACAAGACAGACAGACTTCAAGTAGGCAGAATCAATCTAAAAGAAAGCGGGCCTTCAGGCCCGACAGGAGACGTCATGATGCTGGTTCCCGTTTTTTCGCGGAAGATATCCGCGGCCCTATCCGTCGTAATGGCTGTCCTTGCACTGACAGCCTGCAGTCGTCAGGCCGGACCCACGCGCGCGGCCGCCAAGCTGGGGGATCAGCCCGGCGTGTATCACGCAGTGGTAACCAATCCCTCGCTGTACAGCATTGTCGCCCTCGATGGTGGCGTGGTGATGGCCGTAGGGACGGATGGCGCCATCTGGCGCAGTGACAATGGCGGCAATAGCTGGACCGTTGGCGAGCCGGGTACGACCGCATCCCTGTCGCAACTCATTGCGATACCCGGGACGAAGCGCATGGTTGCTATCGGGGCAGAAGGTTCAATCGTCTATTCGGAAGATGACGGCAAGCACTGGACTGCGGCGGTGACGGGCGTTACCCAGAACATGCAGGCCGTGTATGCCGATGTCAAAGGAAAATTCGTTGTCGTGGCGGGTGTCGATGGTGTCATGGAGCGCTCCGAAGATGGTGGCGTGCATTGGCAGCGCGTACCTTTGCCAGCACCGATGGGGCTGGGCCTGATCGGTGCAAATGCCAAGCATGGCACCCTGGTCGCACTTGGCGGTCAGGGCGCAGCAATTGTCTCCAGCGATGAAGGCAAAACCTGGAACATGGCGAAAAGTGCTACGGACGAAACCTTCACCAGCTTGCTGGTCGAACAGCGCAGCGGAGATTTCATCGCCGGTGTCGCCAATGGCAAGATCCTGCGTTCCAGTGACGGCGGACGCGTCTGGCGGGCGGTCGACTCGGGCACCGAGCACATCGTGCACATGGTGCAGGACACTGCCTCCGGCACGCTTGTCGCCGTGGCCACCGGTGGCAAGGTCGCCCGCTCGGAAGATGGAGGCAAGACCTGGACGACGGTCGGAACACCGAACGGTGTCTCTTTCTCGCGTCTCGCGCAGGTAGACGCAAACACGCTGGTCGCTGTCGGCGATGCGGGCGCGACGATGCATTCCGAAGATCTTGGCAAGACATGGCAATTGGTCAACGCAGGCGAGGTACGTACCCTCAATGGCGTGGTCTACGACGCCAGGAGCGGCACGCTTGTGGCTGCCGGGGGTGGTGGCTGGGTGACGACTTCGCATGATGCAGGCAAGTCATGGAAGACCACTTCGGCGTCCATTCCCGAGTATGTCCATGGTATTGCGGCTGAGCCTGCATCGGGTGACCTGATCGCCGTGGGAGCCAATCGCATGATGGCACGCTCCCGGGATGGTGGCCGTACCTGGGAGTCGTCCGTCATGAAGCAACTCGTTGAGCCAGCGTACCTGTTCAAGATCGGCTACGAGCCAGTGAACAAATTGATGGTCGTGGCGGGTGGTCAAAGCTCGTGGTTGCTGTCGGCAGATGGTGGCAAGTCCTGGAAATTTTCCAGCAAGCAGGGGCCGGTTTATCAAGGCTTTGTCACGCATCCGAAGACGGGCGCTGTCGTGTTCTTCGGCGATAGCGGTGCGATGACTCTTGTGGAAGACGAAGGTAAGCGCGAAATGGCGCTACCTGTGCTGATCGATGCGGCGTTCTTCCGGGGTGAGGTTGATCTCAAATCCGGCACGATGTGGACTTACGGTGCCGATGGTGCGCTGGCGCGCTCTGACGATGCCGGCAAGACCTGGACGTTGGTGCCGACAGGCACGAAGTCGACGCTCTATGGCGGCCTCTTCGATTCGGAGCACAACGTGTTTGTCCTGGTTGGTTCGAAGGGCCTGATCCTGCGTTCGGAAGATGGTGGCAAGACCTGGGCCGGCGTTGAGAGTGGCAGCACGCGTCTGCTCAGTTCGATCACGACTGATGCGAAGAGCAAGGCGCTGCTTGTTGCGGGCGATGCAGGCACCATCCTGCGCTCGGTGGATGCTGGCAAGACGTGGCTGCCCGTCCCCGCCGGTACTGAAGCGTTGCTGCGTTCTTTCTCGGTCGAGCCGGGCAGCAATGCATTGCTGCTGGCCGGACGTAACGGCGTGGTGCTGCGCTCCGTGGATTCGGGTCAGACATGGAGCCCGCTGAAGATAAATACCGGTACGCGCATCAAGTCCATTACTGCGGATCCGGTTAGCGGCAATCTCGTGCTCTATGGCGATCGCGTCGTCGTGCTGGAGCGCCAGCCTGCTGCGGCACAGTAACTCACGAAGAATAATAAAACGGCCCGCAAGGGCCAGCGTGGAGCAGACCCATGATGAGTATGACAATAGCGTTGAGGCGCGAGCTGTGTCGGGCTGCAGCAATGCTGTTTGCGCTGACAACGGTGGCATGTAACAGGAGTGACGTGTCGCCTGCTGATGCGTCTGCTGCTGCCAGCATAGCGACCAGGGCGCTGGAGTATCGCGCCATCGTCACCAATCCCAATCTGTTCACGATCGAGGCAGTGCCGGGTGGCGCGCTGGTCGCGTTAGGTACCGACGGCGCCGCCTGGCGCTCGGAGGATGGTGGTCAGAAATGGATCTTCGGCAACGCACCCAGCACCGAGCAGTTTGCCAGTGTGGTCAGCGTGCCGGGTCAGAAGCGCCTCGTCGCGGTCGGTACCAATGGCGCGATCATCGTTTCCGATGACGCAGGCCGCAGCTGGAGCAGTGTTGCTTCGGGCACAACGGCCAGCCTGCGTGCGCTCTACGCCGATCCGGATGGCAAGACCCTGCTGACTGCGGGCATGGAAGGCACCATGCTGCGTTCGGAGGATGGTGGTCTGCACTGGCAGGGTGTGCAGTCCGGCGTGGGCGCCTATCTCGGCAACATCGTTGGCGATCCGCAGCACGGCGGCATTGTGGGCGTGGGCGAGCATGGCGCGCTCATCGTGTCGTCCGACAAGGGCGCAAGCTGGGCAGTATTGCAGACTGGCAGCGACGTCACCATTTCGCATCTCGTTCTGGATTCGCGCTCCGGCAGCTTGCTGGCCGCTACGGAGGGTGGTCAGGTGCTGCGCTCGCAGGACGGTGGAGGTAGCTGGAAAGCCGCCAGTACCGGCACGAAGTCTTACATCACGCGCTTGTTTGCGGATGCCGATAGTGGCCGCATTTTTGCGCTTACGCATAATGGCGAGATCGCCAGCTCGCAGGATGGCGGCTCGCGCTGGCAGCTCGCTCGCTCGCCAGTGAAGGCTTACCTGAGCCGCATGCTGCGGGCCGACGCCAGGACACTGGTCGTTGTCGGTGATCAGGGCACGGTGTTGCGATCCGAAGACCTCGGCAGGAGTTGGCAGAAAATACCGTTCGCATGGGAGCGCACCATCGAGACCGCAACGCGCGATCCACGCAGCGGCGCACTGTTGGCTGTCGGGCCGAATGGACAGATTGCGCGTTCTGCAGATGCAGGCAAGAGCTGGCAACTGATCAACGAAGGCGTGCCGGAGTATCTGCACAGTGTCGTCGCTGACCCTGCCAGCGGCACACTGGTAGGCGTCGGTGCAAAGGGTGTGGTGGTGAGGTCCGGGGATGCGGGCCGGACCTGGCAGCAGGTGGCATCCCTGCGTGGTGTCGAGCTTCCCTATCTGTTCCAGGCTGGACAGATATCGGCAGGCAAGGAAATCATTGCAGTGGGTTCTGATCACACATGGCTGCGCACGGCTGACGCTGGCAAAACCTGGCAAGTGAAAAAAGCTGTCGGGACTACTTTTCAGGGCTTCGTTGTGCACCCGGCCACGGGCAAGCTTGTGCTGTTCGGCGATGCGGGCACGGTCGGCGTGCTCGATCCCAAGGCGGGTGATGACGCCATGCCGTTCGAACCGAAACACTTTACGGAAGGCGCGATCTGGCGCGGCGTAGCCGATGCAGCCACCGGTTCGCTTTGGCTGATCGGTGATGAGGGTGTTATCGCGCGTTCGGACGATGTCGGCCAGAACTGGCAAGTCATGCCGACAGGCAGTCAGGCAAAGCTCTACGGTGCGTTGATTGACTCGCGTCGCAAACGTTTTTTCGTCGCGGGGTCACAGGGCACCTTGCTGCGCTCTCAGGACGAGGGCAAGAGCTGGCAGCCTGTCAATGTGGGCACCACCCTGGCGCTCTATTCCATCATCGCGGATCCGAAGTCTGATGCGATCGTCATTGTGGGTGAAAAGGGCACAATCCTGCGTTCGGACGACGATACGACCTGGCAGCAGGTCAGCAGCGGCACGGATGAGCTATTGCGTGGCCTGACTGTCGAGCCCGGCAGTCAGGCGTTGATGCTGACTGGACGCGGTGGGTTGGTGATGCGTTCACTCGACGCGGGCCGTAGCTGGAAGGCGCTGCAGGTCAACACCTCGGCACGCATCAAGGCGCTGGCGATTCATCCGGAAACGGGCAACCTGATTGCCTATGGCGACCGTGTCGTGCTGCTGGAACGAGTCGCGGCAGTAGCACGATGACCGACCCGTGGATGAGCGTGTTCAGCCTGCTTCCTGCAGGCCACTTAACAGTCGGGCGATGACCCCATCCCAGTCTCCGATGACGGATTGACGCCACAGGCGGGCAGAGGGGTACCAGGGGCTGTCACTGCGCGAAAGTTGCCAGCGCCAGTCGGGTGCGAAGGGCAGTAATACCCACACGGGTTGATTCAGCGCACCGGCCAGATGCGCGACCGAGGTGTCTACGCTGATTAACAGGTCGAGCTGGTCAATGGCTGCCGCGGTGTCGACAAAATCGTGCAGTTCATCGCGCAAATCATGGATCTGTGGTCGAGCTAGGAGGAAGTCAGCGTCGGCCTCGCGACACTCCTTTTGCATGAGAAAAACATCGGCGCCGGTTTCCAGCAGTGGTGCGAACTTCTCGAGCGGTATCGAGCGGTTGCGATCATTACTGAGCTTCGGATTGCCCGAGCAACTGATGCCGATACGCAAGTGACCAGGCCGGCGTGGTGCGAGCTGTTCCACGCGGTTCCGCCATCGGACCGAAGCTTCGGTCGGGATGTGAAGATAGGGCGTGTCAGCGGTAATTTCCGGACTTCCCAGTGCCAGTGGCAAGCTCAGCAGCGGACAGTGGAAGTCGGCCATGGGTATCGGTGAGCCACGTGTGACGACCGCACCGACGCCTTTCACCGAGCGTAGCAGCGATGCCAAGGGTGCTTGTACTTCCAGTATCACTTCAGCACCGCGGTCTGCAATTACGCTGGCATAGCGACAGAATTGCAGTGTGTCGCCCAGCCCTTGTTCGGCCCATAGCACGATACGTTTGCCGGCCAGCGCTGCGCTGCCGTCCCATTGCGGGCAATCGAAGCTGCGCGCAGCGTCGGCGGATTTGAGCTTCCAGCGCCATTCGTATTGCGTCCAACCATGTTGCATCTGGCCGAGCAGGAGGTGTGATAGTCCCTTGTTCCAGTTGGCGTCCACGTGTGCAGGCTGCAAGCTCAGTGCAATTGCGTATTCTGCCAGTGCCTCCATATGCCGGTTCAGCGCGCCGAACGTATTGCCGCGGTTGTAGCGGGCTTCGGCATAGTCGGGTTTAAGGGCGAGCGCCTGATCGTAGCTGGCCAGGGCTGCGTCGAAGCGGCGCAATTCCTTGAGTGAGTTACCACGATTGTTGAGTGCTTCCGGATAGTGGGCGCGTAGCGTGAGAGCTTTTTCGTACGACGCGATGGCTTCTTCAAAGCGCCGCAGTTCGTTCAGGGCGAGACCGCGATTGTTGAGCGCCTCCGGGTAGCCCGAACGCAGGGACAATGCTTTGTCATACGCGGCAAGTGCATCATCGAAGCGTCCAAGGGCGCGTAAGGCGTTGCCATGATTGTTGAGTGCTTCGAGAAAATCCGGGCGTATCTGCAATGCGCGTGCGTGGGCGGCGGCGGCTTCTTCAAGGCGCCCGAGTGCCGCCAGTGTGATGCCGCGATTGGTGAGCGCCTCGGGCTGTGATGGTGACAAGGCGAGCGAGCGATCCAGGCAGCGCAGGGCTTCTTCGTAGCGCAGTGCGCGTATTAATCCATTCGAGAGATTGGACAGGGCTTCGGCAGCGTCGGGGCGAAGTCGCAAAGCCTCTTCGATCAGGGTGATACCGCGCTCGGGCTGACCGATCTGCATCTTGACGACGCCGAGGTAATGCAGCGCATCGAAGTGTTCGGGATTCTTGCTCAGGATGAACTCGTAGCCGCGTTCTGCATCGGCGAGCTTGCCCTGCTGATGTGCCGCAAATGCTTGCGACAGAATGCCCGCATGCGGATCGGCCTTGATCGGTTTGTGGTTGCCGCGGCTGGCCTGGCGAGGTGGCGTGCGTTTGCTCATGCGCGTAATTTTAGCCCGTCCGAATCGAGTGCTTTGTCCACGTTTGCGATCACGTTGTCCCAGTCACCCGGCGCCGGTTGGCGGAAAAGCCGCGCGCTCGGAAACCACGGGTTGTCCTCACGATCGAGCAGCCAGCGCCAGTCCGCTGCATGAGACAGCAATACCCATAGTGGTCGGCCCAGCGCACCGGCCAGATGGGCGACCGAGGTGTCGACGCTGATGATGAGGTCGAGACACTGCATGGCCGCCGCCGTATCGCCGAAATCGTTCAGGTTGTCGCGCAGGTCACGAATCTGCGGCGTAGCGCGAAGGAACGCCTCGTCTTCCTCGCGCAGGTCTTTCTGGATCAGGAACAGCGAGACATCTTCGCGCAGAAGTGGCACAAAGCGTGCCAGGCTGGTTGAGCGATTGTGGTCGTTGGCTTGTTGCGGGTTACCCGAGCAGCATATGCCTATCCTGAGCTGCGAACCGGAGTGCAGACCTTGAGCAATGCGTTCGCGCCACACGGCCAGACGGTCGGTCGGCGCGTGAAGGTAGGGCACTACTCCGGGAATGTTGTCCGGTGTCGTGCCGAGTAGATGTGGTGCGCTCATCAGCGGGCAGTGGAAGTCAGCCACGGGTATTTCTGCCGTCCACGGCGTATCGCGTACGACGACACGGCTGACATCGGCCTGTGACTGCAACAACGTTACCAGCGCGGGCTGTACCGCGAGGATGACTTCGGCGCCGCGTGCGGCAAACTCGCTCGCATAGCGGCAGGTCAGCAGCGTGTCGCCAAAGCCCTGTTCCGACCACAAGAGGATGCGCTTGCCCTGCAGCGAGTCGGAGCCGTTCCAGCGCGGGCAGGAGAAGGCAGGCAGTATTTCGGCTGCGCGATGTTGCCAACGCCATTCGTAGAGCGCGAAGCCTTCCTGCCATTCTCCGCGTACGAGATGTACGACGCTCTTGTTGACGTGCGCACCGGGATGTTCCGGTTCGCACGTCAGCGCCCGCTCGTAGTGTGTCATCGCTTCGTCGTAGCGGTTGAGCAGGGCGCAAGTCAGGCCCAGATTATTGTGAGAGGCGGTGTGCGAGGCTTGCAGGGCAATGGCGCGGGCGTAGCTGTCGAAGGCTTCGTCGTAGCGCAATGCAGCGGCAAGTGCACGGCCGCGGTTGCTGAGCATGTCGGCATCTTCGCCATACATGCCCAGCAGGGCGTCGTACCCCGCAATGGCTGCATCGAAACGTCCGCTGGCGATCAGCGCCTGAGCATGATTGTCGAGTGCGGCGGTATGGCCGGGGTGCTGAGTCAGTACCTGGTTGATCAGCAGCAAGGCTTCATCGGGGCGGCCGAGATCCAGCAGGGTGCTGGCAGCGTTATTGAGCGCGTCGACGTAGTCAGGCCGCAGGGTGAGGGCCTGTTCGAAGTCCCGCAGCGCCTGTACATGCTGGCCGAGAGCACTGAGTGTGTTGCCGCGATTGTTCAGCGCTTCGGGGTAGTCTGCACGCAGCGCCAGCGCGCCCTCGTAGCTGGCAAGCGCCTCGCCATGACGGCGCAGGGCTGCGAGTGCAATGCCACGATTGTTCATGGCGTCTGCATAGTCCGGGCGTATCTGCAGGGCTTGTTCGAAGGCAGTCAGAGCTGTCTCGAAACGACCCTGGTCGTAGAGGGCATTACCGCGATTGTTGGCAGCCTCGGCATAGGCGGGACGTAGTGCCAGCGCCTGTTCGAAGCTTTGCAATGCATCGTCAATGCGACCAAGTGTCCTGAGTACATTGCCGCGATTGTTCAGAGCCTCAGGGTAGTTCGGTCTGATGGCGAGCGCCTGATCATAGTTGTACAGCGCTGCCATGTATTGATCGTTGGCAGCGCAGGCGAGGCCGCGATTATTCAGGGCATCGGCAAAGTTCGGTCGCGCGCTCAAGGCCCGATCGAAGGACGCAATAGCTTCGACGCAGCGTCCCAGAGCGCGCAGGGCATTGCCACGGGCGTTCAACGCTTCGGCATGTGAGGCGTTCAAGGTCAACGCCTGTTCGTAGCTGGCTAGTGCTTCCACATGGCAATCAAGGCTTGCGAACGTGATGCCACGGTTGTAGTGCGCGTTTGCATTGTCCGGTTTCAGGCGAATGGCATTTTCAAAACTTGCCAGTGCTGCGGCATGAAGACCCAGACGGTTCTGACCACTGCCCAGATTCGACCAGGCGTCGGCGTCCTCGTCCCTGACTGCGAGTGCTCGTTCGATGAAGGCCACGCCTGAAGCGGTGCGATCACTCTGCATGTGTGCTACGCCCGCCATATGCAAAGCGTCGAAGTGCGTGGCATCACGCGCAAGAATGTAGTCGTAGAGTTTTTCTGCTTCGATCAGCTCGCCTTGCCGATGCAGCATCAAGGCGCGATTGAGAAAACCGGCGAAGGGATCGACTTGCGTACGCGGGGTACTGGATGGGCGCTGCGCTTGCCGTTTGCTCATGAGAGGAACTGCGCTGGTGTTATTGGACGAGTCGGAACACTAACAAAAAACCCCGCCACGAGGGCGGGGATGCAAGAGACACTTCTACAAAAAGACCGCGACGTATCGCGCGGTCGATCAAGTAAATCGTGACTCAGTATGCAGTGATATTGCTTGTCGAAACCTTGCAGGCGGCGGAACTCCATTCTTCACCGATCTTTGGTGATTCCGAACCTTTCTGTACGCCTTTGTAATTGACGCAGATTGCCGGTTTGCCCTTCACCCAGCCCTTGACCTTGAGGGTGGTGATTGTCGCGACATCGCCAAAGTTGCCATTCACACCGACAACGGATGCGCTCACATTAGCCACATTGCTGTTGCTGATGTTGACCTTGCGCGGGCCGCCGTTGCTTGAGCAGTTGCCGCAGGAGCGATACAGCTTGCCGATGGTGTTGGCGTAGAAGCCGGCAATGTTTACGGTGGAACCAATGCCGTTGTGCTGAAAGACCTTGTCGGATGCGTACAGCGCCGTGCCGCCATTCACCTGCATGGTCTTGCCGGAGCCGCCCTTCATGGTGGCTGCGTCTTCGCAGACGTCGTCCCAGACCACGCTTGCCAGAGTGCATGAACCTGAGCAATGCACACCGTCAGCGCCGCCGCCTGCCTTGATGTGGACGTTCTTGAGGGTCGAGCCATCGGTGACAACGAACACAGGTTGCTGCGTTTCGCTGCCTCCATCGCAGGACGTACCGACGGTTGCACCGCCGTAATCCTTGGTGCCGGAGATCGTGATAGTGGCAGACGCAGACGTTACGACCGTCGTCAGACAAAGGCCGAGTAATAGCTTGCTATACATTTTTTGTCTCCTACTGGTTGGTTATTGGCATCAACTTCAATGAGAGACCGGTAACAAATATGATTGTTACCGGTCTCTCGAATAACAGTGTGGTAGACGATGCAGCACTTCGCAAGGCCGTTTTTTAGCCAATCCGGTTATGCAGATTTGCTGCGGGGATGCCAAAAGAGTGCTTCGCACCTGCCGGCCTGATGGAGCAGGGGCATGCTTGCTGGGCGTCTGAGCAGGAGACAACTGGCTTTGTGGCCACAAGGTCTTCCAGATTGCCTGTCAGACAGGTCTTTGAGGCGCTGGAAAATGTTTGCTTTGGTCAAAAAAAAGGCCCCGCACAAAGGCGGGGCACAAACAGACCAAGAGACACTTCTTGCAAAATACTGCAGTCCTGAAAACTGTCAGAACGCAGTGATATTGCTGGTTGCGACCTTGCAAGCGGCGGAACTCCACTCTTCGCCGACCTTTGGCGATTCCGAACCACTTTGCACGCCTTTGTAGTTGATGCAGACCGCTGGTTTGCCCTTCACCCAGCCCTTGATCTTGATGTTGGCCAAGGTGGCCACATCGCCGAAATTGCCATTCACACCGACGATCGACGTTCCTACCGAGGTTGCGGTCAGGGTGTTGACGTTGACCTTGCGCGGGCCGCCATTGCTGGAGCAGTTACCGCACGAGCGATACAGCTTGCCGAACGTGGTTGCCGTGAAACCGGAGATATTCACTGTCGAGCCAATGCCGTTGTGCTGGAAGATCTTGTCCGCTGCGTTGGCTGCCGAACCGCCGGTAATCTGCATCGTCTTGCCCGAGCCGCCTTTCATGGTGGCAGCGTCTTCGCAGACGTCCGGCCATTTGACGTTGGAAAGCGTGCACGAGCCCAGGCAATGAACACCATCAGCTGCGGCGCCTGCCTTGATCACGACATTCTTCAGCGTGCTGCCATCGGTCAGGACAAATACCGGCTGCTGGGTTTCGCTTTGGCCGTCGCAGGCTGTGCCGACGGTTGCGCCTGCGTAATCCTTGGTACCAGAGATGGTGGTGGTAGCGGAAACTGCGGTGAGTGTGGCCGTCAGACAGAGGCCGAGAAGTAACTTGCTATACATGGTTCGTCTCCTATTATCGCTTTATATGAACAAACGAGTTACCGGTAACATATCAAGGGCAAAAAAGTCCGGCAATGCGCGCCGGATTTGATGTGTTACCGGTAACTCAGTGACGAGTTTGGGGGACTGGTTTCGATCCGTCAACTGCATTTACTGGCTGGAATGTGTAACAAGTCCCGGAACAATACGCGTGCAGTTCAGGGGGCAATGTATTGCAATGCGGAATTGCGTCGCCCGCCAATGCCAGGAAATTCCATTGAGACATGAACTTGAGTGCGTTTTCGAGGCGCTGCAGTGCAACATCTTGAGTCGTCTAAGGCGGAATGACAGCGAAGGAAGCGTGCAGAAATTTATTTCTGGCTCTGTGATTCCTGGCCAGAACAACAAAAAACCCCGCCTTGCGGCGGGGTTGAAATAAACCAAGAGACACGCCCTGCAATCGCTTGCAGGAAAACGTGTAACGATCAGTTGTATGTCACGTCGCTTGTCTTGACGTCACAGTTGGCATCGTTCCACTTTTCACCGATGGACGACGAGGAGCCGCTGCCCTTCACGACACCCTTGTAGGTCACGCAAACCTTGGTGCCGGTCTTGACTGTCAGCGTGCGGATCGTGGC
>Ga0075366_10000615_pt1 | contig 16741 bp, 15 predicted proteins | sample EndMethybrTD3031_FD_72351 | JGI IMG/M metagenome (GOLD analysis project Ga0075366, IMG submission 72351) | Populus endosphere microbial communities from Tennessee, USA - Endosphere MetaG P. TD hybrid TD303-1 | ecosystem: Host-associated > Plants > Roots > Endosphere | place: USA: Tennessee...
GGTTTGTATGGATTGTACTCATTCGGTACAACGGCCGGGAGGGGCAGGCGGTAAAACCGGTGGCGACCGTACTTTTGTGCCTATGATGGCCTTGGCAGCAAAAGCTTTTGGCGCCGATGGCTATTTTATCGAAACTCATCCCGATCCGGATAACGCACTTAGCGATGGCCCTAATATGCTGAAGCTGCATGACCTGGATGCCTTGATAGGTTCGCTTGTATAGTGTTGGGGTGTTACGTATTACGTTGTAAGTAGTACGTGAACTATCATTAAAAACGCAAAACTTAATACGTAAAACGTATAACATTAATGAAGGATATTGCCAAAAGAGTTTTTGATATCGAGATAGAATCGCTGCAACACGTGGCGAAGCTAATTGATGACGAATTTACCAAAACCGTTGAGGCTGTATTAAATTGTTCAGGTAAGGTAGTAGTTATCGGTATTGGCAAATCCGGCCTTATAGGGAAAAAAATTGCTGCCACGCTTGCAAGTACCGGCACGCCAAGCTTTTTTCTGCATCCTGGTGAGGCTTTCCATGGCGATCTGGGAATGGTTGGCCCTAATGATACAGTTATGCTGATTTCTTATTCGGGCGAAACCGACGAAGTACTACGTATAATCCCCTTTTTAAAATGGAACAATAACCTGGTAATTGGGGTAACGGGTAATGTAAATTCTACGGTTGCTAAAAACAGCCACCATCATTTAAATATAAAAATCGCACGCGAGGCATGCCCGCTCGAATTGGCGCCAACATCATCAACTACAGCAGCATTGGTTATGGGAGATGCGCTTGCCATTGCATTGATGGAATCGCGCGGATTTAAGCAGCACGATTTTGCCCGCTTTCACCCGGGCGGCAGCCTTGGCCGCAAATTGTTGGTTAAGGTAAAAGATATGATGCGAACAGATAAATTACCTTTTATACATGAAGGCGCATCGTTTACGGAGTTGTTGCTTAACATGTCGGCCGGGCGCCTTGGTATGGTTATAGTTGGCGGGGCAGATAATATTAAAGGTATTATTACCGATGGTGATTTGCGACGTGCTTTATTAAAACACCCCGATCCTTCGACCTTAAGTGTTTCAGAAATAATGACAGTTAATCCCCTTATTATTGATGGTGAGGAGTTTGCGGGTTATGCCGAACAATTGATGATCGACAAGAAAATTACCACCTTGCTGGTGGGATCGGCGGTTAACAGGTCTGTTACGGGAGTGTACCAGATCTACAGTCAATAATATGGTTTATCAACACAAAAAATAATATATATTTGCAAGTATCTACCCTCGCTTAAACATGTTTGATCATCTGTCAAGTCAAATCCGGCAACAATTTAACGCTCCGGAAACTATTCGCATTGCGATAATAGGGTTGGGGTACGTGGGATTGCCGTTGGCCGTTGAGTTTGCAAAAAAATTCCCCGTAAAAGGATTTGATATTAAAAAAAGCAGGGTTAATGAGTTAAATAATGCCTTTGACCGTACGCTGGAAACTGATGCCAGAGTATTAGGATCGGTTTTAGCAAACAGCGATGGCAATGGACTTATATTTACCTCAAGTATACAGGATATAGCAGATTGTAACGTATATATAATTTCGGTACCTACACCCACCGATCAGCATAACCGGCCGGATCTTGACCTAATAAAAAAAGCAAGTGAATCGGTAGCTTCGGTACTTAACGCTGGTGATGTGGTGATCTATGAATCAACGGTTTATCCTGGAGTAACTGAAGATATATGTGTGCCTATACTTGAACGGGTATCAAAACTTGAGTTTAATATTGATTTTTTTGCCGGATATTCTCCGGAGCGGATCAATCCCGGTGATAAGGTGCATACGCTTACCAATATTTTGAAGGTTACATCCGGCTCAACACCCGAAGCGGCCGATTTTATTGATAACCTTTATCAAACCATAGTTACCGCAGGGACCCATAAAGCCCCAAGTATAAAAGTTGCTGAAGCCTGTAAAGTAATTGAAAATTCGCAGCGCGATATTAACATCGCCTTTGTAAATGAACTGGCCAAAATATTTCAGATCATGGGTATTGATACTCATGCCGTTTTGGAAGCAGCCGGTACTAAATGGAATTTTCTTAATTTTAAGCCTGGGCTTGTTGGCGGGCATTGTACCGGGGTTGATCCGTACTATCTTGCCCAAAAAGCACAGGAGATAGGTTACCACCCCGAAATTATACTGGCCGGTCGCCGGCTCAATGATGGCATGGGAACATATGTTGCCCTTGAAGTTATTAAGCTGATGATAAAGAAAGAAATTGCGGTTAAAAACTCAAATGTGCTGGTGCTCGGTTTTACTTTTAAAGAAAATTGCCCGGACGTGCGTAATACCCGGGTAATTGATATTGTAAAAGTTTTAAGCGAGTTTGAAGCATGTTACGAAATTCATGACCCATGGGCAGATCCATCTGAGGTTGAATTGGAGTACAAGGTTAAAACTTTTAAAACATTTGATGGGTTAACGGGTGGGTACGATGCTATTATAGTAGCTGTATCACACAGGGAGTTTTTCAGCCTGGATTATAGCCGGTTAAAAAAAGGGCCGTCATCAGTTATTTATGATATAAAAGGAATACTGGATAAAAGCATTGTCGATGGAAGGTTATAGTTTAATCGAGGTTTGTTTTTGTGATATATATAGTTGTAAAAACTTATGGTAACCTTATATTTGATTTGATATGAATTTCTTAATTTTTAATTTTGTCACGCATGCAATAGCACATTTGTAATTGATTGTCCTTTCAATTATCACATTGTTATTTATAAATAAATATGCTAATTTTAGCAGGTGTTATATACTTCAACAAGCTCTAATACATGATTCACAGATACGCTACTTTTATTAAAGCAGTGAACCTTACCATCGATTATATTATACTTAATATGAGTATGGTAATCTCTTACTTTATCGAAGATAGGTCATACATTTTTTGGATAAATAACAGGAAATATTTGCCCGTTGTTTTGGTTTTTAATTTGATCTGGTTATTATCTGCCAATATCACAGGGTTGTATGAACATGTTTTAAATAAAGATTCCATTAAAACCTATCGTGGTGTTATAAAAACTTACCTGCTGTTTGTAAGCTTTATTTGCTTTACCATAATTATATTGATAGGTACAAAAGCGTATTTTATTACACGTGAATACCTGTTTTATTCGCTCGCGTTATTTGGATTTTTGCTTGGTTTATGGAAACTTATATTCCTTACAATACGCAAAAGCGACAGGGCATCATTGATAGATACCAGGGCAGTGATTATTATAGGAGGAGGAAGGATAGGTACCGATTTATATGGCTTTTTTAAACAGAATCCAGAACGCGGTTACAACCTGATAGGTTTTTTTGATGACAATCCCGAAACGGTAAATGATAAACATCTTTACCTGGGTGGTACTAATGATTGTATCAGCTACGTATTGAATAACAAGGTAGATGAAATTTTTTGTACACTACCCAATTCCGAAGCGTCAACAATTGAAAAGCTGATGCTTGATGCCGACAAAAACCTCATCAGATTTAAGTTCATCCCAGAGTATTATGACTATGCAAAAAAACCAACTTTTATTCAAAGCTTTGGGCATATTCCGGTAATATCTGTGCGGCCAGAACCATTGGAAAATATGCTTAACCGGTTTATAAAACGGTTATTTGATGTTTTATTTTCGTTATTTATTATCCTCTTTGTGTTTAGCTGGCTTTTTCCAATCCTGGCTATTCTCATCAAGCTAGAATCAAGCGGGCCGGTGTTTTTTGTACAGGAACGTTCAGGAAGGGATAATAAACCGTTTAAATGTTACAAGTTCCGCAGTATGCGGGTAAATAAGGACTCCGACAAGAAGCAAGCAACCAGGGGCGACTCCCGTATTACCAAAACAGGGGCTTTTATCCGCAAAACAAGCCTTGACGAGTTGCCACAGTTTTTTAATGTGATATTGGGTAATATGTCTGTCGTGGGGCCAAGGCCGCATATGATTAGCCACACACAACAATATTCGCAGCTTATAGACACCTTTATGGTAAGGCACTTTTTGAAACCCGGTATTACCGGATGGGCACAAATAAATGGTTTACGTGGCGAAACTCAAACAACGCAAGCTATGCTTGAACGTGTTGAAGCCGATGTTTGGTACCTGGAAAACTGGTCGTTCCTATTGGATATGAAGATCGTTTTCTTAACGTTCTGGAATGCTTTAAGAGGAGAGAAGAACGCGTTTTAAGATGGCCGGGTTTTGCGACCAGTTAAACCGCGCAATTAATCTGCCTGCAATACCGAAACGCATAGTTTCGGTAGTACCCTCGCAAACCGAGCTTTTGTTTTATTTGGGATTGGACGCCGAAATTGTAGGCAATACTAAATTTTGCATCCATCCAAATCAGAAAGTTAAGGCTGTTACAAAGGTAGGTGGTACCAAGCAATTGGATATCGGGCTTATCAAGTCCCTGCAGCCTGAACTGATCATAGCCAACAAAGAGGAGAACGACCGAAGCCAGATTGAGGCGCTGATGGATATTTGCCCTGTTTGGATAAGTGATATTTATGATCTGGAAACGGCATTCAGCATGATCCAAAGCGTTGGCCAAATTGTTGGCAAAAAGCAGGAGGCAGACGCCTTAAGCAACGAAATCAGGCATCGTTTTAGTGCGCTTGTTTTTCCACCGCTAAATATCAAAATAGCTTATTTCATATGGAGAAAACCGTACATGGTTGCAGGCAGGCAAACCTATATTGATAACCTGATGCAAATTTGCGGTTTAAATAATGTTTTTGAAGCAGAACGATATCCCGAAGTATCTGCCAACGATTTGGTTATAGCTAACCCCCATGTGGTGTTTTTATCATCCGAGCCATACCCATTTAAGCAAAAGCACATTGATGAGTTTAAACGGTTGCTGCCAAAAGCCAAAATTGTTTTAGTTGACGGCGAAATGTTTTCCTGGTATGGCAGCCGATTGCTGGAAGTTCCTGGCTATTTTAATAAACTGCAGAGCGAACTTAATTTGCTGCTTCAATAGTTGTGTTATGACAATAAAATAAAATCGTCGAGAAAATAACTATAGCAGGCGCCATTGGTGCCCTATAATATTCCGTAATTTTTAAAGCATCCATTGCGCACTGTAATAAGCTTCTTACAAAAAGGATACTGCTTTTTAGCAGATTTCTTCGATATTTGGTTTCTGCGGTGCCAGAAGCCGTTGTTTAAACCAATTTACCTCTATCTAACAAAAATAGTAAACCTAACAGCATGGAAAATTCTCGTCGTACATTTATAAAACAGGCCACGATAGCCGGGGCGGGTGTATTGATCACAAAAAATGCATGGAGCGCCAAAAGCTACAAACGTATTGTTGGTGCTAATGACCGCGTCCGGGTTGGCGTTGTCGGATTTTCTGACAGGCATAAAAGTTCACACATCCCCAGCTTTATGAACCATTGTAAGGAACTTAATTTCGAAGTAGTTGGTGTATCCGATATCTGGAAAAACCGCCGGGAAGAGGGTGCTGCCATATGGAAAGAAAAAATGCAGAACGACGTAAAGGCGTACCGCAATAACGAGGAGTTGTACGATAGCAAAACGGTCGACGCGGTATTCATCAGCACGGCCGATTTTCAGCATGCGCGTCATGCTATTGAGGCTGTTAAAGCAGGCTGTGATGCCTATGTGGAGAAACCATTTGCCGAAACCATGGAGGATAACCGCGCCGCGTTAAAAGCCGTTAAGGAATCCGCAAAAATAGTGCAGATAGGATCGCAGCGCAGGAGTGGGGATAACTACCACGCCGCAAATGATTTTATTCGCTCGGGTAAGTTTGGGCCCATTACCATGGTCGAACTTACCTGGAACGTTAACCAGCCAGGCCGCTGGCGCCGGCCCGAACTACTTGGTAAGTTAAAAGAGGAGGATACCGACTGGAAACGCTTTATCATGAACCGGCCGTATGAAGCTTTCGATCCGCGCAAATATTTGGAATATCGTTTGTTTTGGCCATATTCCTCCGGATTGCCCGGCCAGTGGATGAGCCACCAGATTGATACGGTACATTGGTTTACCGGATTGAAGCACCCGCGCAGCGTTGTTGCCAACGGAGGTATTTATATGTGGAAAGACGGCCGCCGCAACTGGGATACTATTTTGGCAGCCTTTGATTATGGCCCGCTGGATGATCCGTCAACCGGTTTCCAGGTTACTTTTGGCTCGCGCATGCATAATGGAGATGAGCACCCGGCCGAGATCTACTATTCTAACGGGGGCGAATTAAACCTGATCACCAATAAAGTGTCACCAAATGGCGGGCTCACAGAAAAAATGGCTGCCGCTATGGGGATGAAAGCCAACCTGCTGCCCGAGATCGGCCTTGCAAATACACAGCAGGTTGTAGCATCGGCCAACACAGGCGGCGATGTGCTTACGTCAAATCACGTACGCAACTGGATGGAATGCATACGCAGCCGTAAACAACCCAATGCGCCGGTGGAGGCGGGTTACAGTCATTCTATCGCCAATATTATGACTAATGCAGCGGTACACACCGGTGTTAAGGCCACGTTTGATGAAAATACCCAGGAAGTTATGGCAAACGGTAAAGTTTTTAAATATTGATAAGTAATGATGATAAATACTTTAAAGAAAACAGGTTTAATGATAGCCTCAATTGCTTTTGCTTCAGGGGTAGCCGCCCAAAAAAGCGAACAGGTTAAGGTTGTAGAATCAAAAAAGGAGCACAAGGTAGATGTGTTTATAGGAGGTAAGCCGTTTACAAGTTTCCTGTACCCGGATAGCCTGGAGAAACCTGTTTTATATCCTTTACGCACGGCCAATGGCACTGTTGTTACCCGTGGTTTTCCACTTGATCCAAAACCCGGAGACCCAACCGATCACCCACATCATATCGGCCTTTGGTTTAATTTCGAAAACCTGAACGGCCTGGATTTTTGGAATAACTCCTACGCCATACATAAAGATAAAAAGAACTTATACGGCTGGATTCGTACTGACAAGGTATTGGAAGCTAAAAGCGGCGCAACCGGCGTATTGACTTACCATGCAAACTGGACTAACCAGCAAAAAGATGTTATTTTAGAAGAAACCACCCGTTTCGAATTCAGCGGAACAGCCAACCAACGCGTTATCGACCGTATTACCACGTTAAAGGCGGCTGTGGATGCAACTTTCACAGATGCCAAAGACGGCCTGCTTGGCCTGCGCCTGGCACATGACCTGCAAATGCCCGCCACTGAAGATCAAAAATTTACCGACGACAAAGGCAACGTAACCATAGTTAAAGCCGGTACCGATAAAGTGGCCAACGGCAATTACGTAACCAGCGCCGGCAAAACCGGTAACGACGCGTGGAGCAGTCGCGGTACATGGTGCAAGGTTTATGGTAAAATGGACGCCGACTCGGTAAGTATCGCTATTATAGATCATCCTCAAAATCCTAATTATCCTACATTTTGGCATGCCAGGGGGTATGGGTTGTTTGCAGCTAACCCTTTGGGCGAGAAGATTTTTACTAACGGTAAATCGGCGAAGAATTTGCATTTGAATAAGGGGGAGTCGGTGACTTTCCGTTTTCGTGTAGTTATCAGCAATGGTGAGCAAACTATCAATAATGCCCAGCTTAATGACATGGCTGGGGAGTATGGAAAAAAATGATGTTTATAGCCTGATTGACGGACAAAACATATCGGTGAAGCATAATATAAATAAGATTGTTACTGATGCCGATGTTCGAAAAGCTATTCACTGCATTTACCACGATGCCCAAAATAAATCGTCGGTACCCGTTACCGTACTTGAATAATATAAATGAAGCCTAAATAGCAAACAGGGTTAGCGAACTTATTTTGCTAACCCTGTTTTTTTCATTCTACCCGGTAATATCCATTTCCTCAGTAAACCTGGTTTTGTTCCCATTCTATGCGTCCTTTTCCGTAGTGATTTCCTGCACTTGATTCTATTTAGTATTTTACTCAACTTTACAACGCATGACGGTTACTACCTACGGACTACAGCATATCAAAAAAGAAATTCAGCATTTGCCGCATGAGCAATTGTCTGAATTACTGCTTCGCCTGGCGCGTTATAAAAAGGAGAATAAAGAATTGCTGGCCTATTTACTATTTGAGGCGTATGATGAAGCCGCTTTTATCGAAAAAGTTAAGGCCGAAGCGGGCTTTATGTTTAGCCAGTTGCCTGCCCTTAGTTACAACGCGGCTAAAGGTATGCGTAAAATTTTAAGGTTATTAAGTAAATACACTAAATTCACCGGATCAAAAACCGCAGAAATTGAGTTTTTGCTGAATTTCTGCAGCAATTACCTGGAGTATGCCGACAGGCGTACATCATACAAACCCATCCGGTTGATATTGACCAGGCAGGTTGAAAAAGTAAAAACATTGATTAATAAACTGCATGAGGATTTGCAATATGATTTTGCCGATAGCTATAACGCATTGATTACTGATGCCGAAAAAAAATTAAACTGGTTTAAAAAGAGTGATTACCTGTTGTAACATATGTACACTAAGATAATCTAACCTATATAAATTCTATTAACAGTGGCCAACAAAGAAGCAGCATTCAAGGAAATTTATGCGGCTAATTCTAAGAAGATTTTCCATTTGTGCTATGGTTATACCGGCGACGATGACGCCGCGAACGACCTGCTACAGGAAACTTTTTTAAAAGTATGGCAAAACCTGGATAAATTCCGCAACCAGGCCATGATCTCTACCTGGATCTATCGTATTGCCGTAAACACGTGCTTAACCTACCTGCGATCAGAAAAACGACAGGCTAAAGACGAACTTACAGAACAAATAGCCGAAACTAAGCGAGAGGAATTTTCTGAAAAGAATGAGCAGGTTGCTTTATTATATAAATGTATATCAAAACTGGAAGAATCGGAAAGAATTATTATAACACTGGTGCTTGATGAAGTGCCGTACCCCGAAATCGCAGATGTTTCGGGCATATCAGAGGGGAATTTGAGGGTGAAAATTTATCGTATTAAACAGAAGTTAACAGAATTATATAACCAATATGAAAGACTTTGATCATTTGATGTCGGTTTGGCAGGGACAGCCAAAGCAAGATCAGCTTTCAGTGGATGATGTGCTGAAGCAGGTAAAGAAGGGGATTCGCGGCATAACTAACAAGTTGTATTGGACAATTGTGGCCATGGTGGCCGTTACCGTATTTGCCGCCATTGTTACATTTTTCCTGGCGTTCAAGTCGGGGGTTACAACGGCGGGTATTTTAATAGTATTGCTTACCATGCTGATGTATTTGGCGCTTACCGTAAGGCACTATCACATTTTAAGCAAGCGCGACGCAACCATTAACCCGGCCGAGTATTTAGATAGCCTAAAGGAATACCAAAAAACACGGTCGAAAATTACAGGTTGGTTTTATTATATCTACATACTATTAATCAGCGCCGGGCTGGCGTTATACTTTATCGAAGTATTGGAGAAATCTTCGCTGGCATTTAAAATAGGCACCTATAGCTCCATCATTATCTGGTTTTTGTTTACCACATTTTACTTAAAACCAAGGATGTTTAAAAATGAGGAAGAAAAACTAAACCTGATGATTGACCGCCTGGTACGTTTGAAAGAGCAGTTTGATTAATGACGTCCCTTAAAGATTGTCAAGTATGAATTGTAAAATTGGCGAAATTTTGAAGGGGAAACGACGTCGAAAAAAGGGTTGTCATGCTGAGTGGTAAAATTTCGGGAAATTCTGAAGGTGAAGTGACAAGCTAAAGAGCGCTGTCATGCTGAGCTCCGTCGAAGCATCGCGGGCAAAGGCCTCTCCGCGCGACCCTTCGACGGGCTCAGGGTGACAGGCCTGCGCACTTCGAAAACGCAACATGTCATGGGGAGCCTGTCGAAGTATGGTGGGCAAAGGCCTCTCCGCGCGACCCTTCGACAGGCTCAGGCTGGTAAGCCTCCCGCCTCGAAAATACACATTGTGGGTAGGCACGGAGGATCTATTCGCGAACTTTGCTATTGGTCATGCATGGTTGGTTTATGAGTGACGGCAAAAGGCAGGCTTACTTTCCCCTGTTAATTAATAATTGCATTACCTGTTCCCGTAATTGCCTGCTGATGGGTACCTGGTGCAGGCCCACATCCAGCATATTGCCGTCAATTGAAGATACCTTATCATACGCCACAAAGTACGATTTATGAGTTTGTAAAAACTTACGCCGCGGCAATCTTTCGCCAAAGGCTTTTAGCGTACTATGGGTAATAATTTTTTTGTTGACGGTTTGTATTATCACATAGTTTTCCATGCCCTGTACAAACAGCACTTCGTCAAAAACAACTTTTTCAAGCTTACCCTCGCTTTTTACAAACAGGTAGCCAATCTCGCCACCGCTGTTTTTTTGATCAAAATAGTCCTTGGCCTTAAAGGCAGCTTTCATAAAACGCTCAAACGAGATGGGTTTTAATAGATAATCCAGCACATCAAGGTCAAAACCATCTGTGGCATATTCTTTAAAAGCGGTTGTAAAAATTACTTTGGGTGGGTTTTGTAATGATTTTATAAAGTCGACCCCTGTTAAATGCGGCATCTGGATATCTAAAAACAACAAGTCGACGGGGTGTTTTGCCAATACCTCGCTTAGTTCCATCGTATCCTCACATTGCGCTTTTAAATCAAAAAAGCTGGTCTTTTCTACATAACCTTGCAAGCCCTTGCGCGCAAAAGGTTCATCATCGGTTATTATGCAAGTTATCAGGCCCATTCGTTAAAATCTATTTCTATCTCTGCCGAAAAACGATTTCCTTCACGGCCAACAGCTAACCTGTGCTTACCAGGATACAGTAACTGTAAACGGCGACCCAGATTCCCTAACCCAATACCAGTATAGCTTTCTTTAGGGAGTACCTGCGCCGGCACATCATTAACTACAGCAAAAATAAATTTTCCATCGTTAATATTCGCGCTGATGCTAATTTCAAAATTGCCGCCCGCGTATTTAAAAGCATTTTCAACTAAGGGTAGCAGCAGTAGCGGGTAAATTGGCTGATCTGTTAACCCTTCATCAAAACAAATATTAAGCTTCAATTTACTGCTTGCCCTTATTTGCTGAAAGCGGATGTAGTTTTGCAGGTATTCCAATTCGTGGCTTATATGTACCTGCTGCTGCTGATCGTAAAGTTGATATCTTAACAAACTGGAAAGTAATTCTGTACTTTGCTTGGCCGCCGGCACATCCTCGTCCATCTGAAAATAAATGGTGTTTAAAGCATTAAACAAAAAGTGCGGATGATACTGGGCTTTCAAAAACTTAAGTTCGGTTTCTAACTGATCGGTAGTCAACTTTTCCAATTGTACCTTGTTGGCAATGTAGGCCTTTAACCATGTGCTGCTACGGGCTATGCCATAATAAATAATGGCATATAAGGTTGGTATCATGGTGAGATCAGCCAGGTCACCCCAGGATAGGCCGTCGTCAGTCAATGCAGCCATTGGAGTAAATATCAGGTTAACCAAAACCAGGTTAGCAAACACCAGTATAATTAATTCTCTTACTAGTCCCCGATAATTAAATTGCAGTGGCCAGCGCCTGTCATAAAACCGAAAGAGCCACTCAAACATATATATGCCTACATAGCCCACCAATACACTACAGGTCATTTCAAGGACATTTAAACCCCAGTCTCTTTTCCAAAACATTTCATCATGTTCAATGTCATGCAGCAGCCTTACGGTAAAATATACCAGCAGGCCATACAACGAGGGGAAAATATATTTCCTGAAAAACTTCATGCGAAAAGAGTCAAGAGTTAAGAATCAAGAGTTAAGACAAAGTCCGTAATTTGATCTTGTTTAAGGTATGATAATTGTTTTTACTATGCAAATTTGCTTACCTGGCAACTCAATTTCATTCCACGGATGTAGTAAGTGGTTCGCGGCTGCCAAGCTTTTCCAGTTCAGCAACATCTTCTTGATTCTTGACTCTTGGTTCCTGACTCTTCCCCAAAGGTTTCATCCCAAATAAAAAGCGGGTTAAGGCATATGGACGCACCAGTAAATGATAAATAAGCATAGTTATAAAAAAGGTGATCCCAACGGTATAAATATATTTAGACAGGATACTTTCATTTGGCACCTGCACAATGTAATAAACCAGCAGCACAATCACAGTTTGGTGAAGAATATAAAAAGGATACACAGCCTGGTTTAAATAACCTAACACTTTATGGGTGCGGTTAAGATATTGTTTGCCATAGCCAACCAAAGCCAATACCCATCCCCAGGCAATTATTGGCCTTAAAGCAGTAAAAGCATAACTAAACAATATATTTTGAAATGGCCAGCGGGCCTGTAAAGGTTCGATTCCATTCCACCTCAGGCATTCCCATAACATGAGGCTTAAAAAGCCAATAGTTAAAGCAAAACGCCGGTTCCGTTGCAGGCTATCCATTAGTTTGGGCTGTACAATACATATAAAGCCGGCCAACACAAAAAACAGCCAGTAAACAAAATAACATCCGTCGTGAATCAAGTCGTTTGTTTCGGGTAATTGCCAGCTTAAAAATGTAAACCAAAGCACACTTGGCAGCATGAGCAGGTAAACCAGCTTACCTTTGGCCAATATGGCAAGTTTTTGTTTAAAACTTTCACCTCGGGGTGATACCATCCATGCAAATACCGGGGCAAATATTAAATCGTAAATAAATAGGTAAGCAATAAACCATAGGTGATGCCAGCTGAAACTACCTTTGGGATAAGGCACAAAATCAAATACACTTGCATAAAAGTGCCAGTAGCTGCCATGATAGCCATTTGCCAGCCGCTCCATATAAATTTGAGGCGGCACAATAATAAACATGCCCACCAGTAAAGGAATAAACAGCCTGCGGAAACGTAAGCCGATGAAGTTTAAAGTAGATCGCCGCTGCATCATGTAGTAACTCACGGTACCAGAAATAAAAAAGAGCAGCGGCATGCGAAAAAGGTGCAAAAAGTGATTTGATTCCATCATCAGGTTGCTGGTTTGCGCATTTTTAATGTGCCAGCTATCCTCGGCCACAAAGGGCATGGCCGAATGAAAAAATAGTACACCCAGGATTGAGATGATCCTTAACCAATCGAGGTAAGTTTGACGTTGTGTGGTTTCCATTAGTCTTTCTTTTTTTATCAAAAGAAGCAACTTGATGCAAGCGCCTGAAATTAGTTTGACCAATGGTGAAAAACCTTTGATCAACGGTTGGTAAAGAACCATTAATTGAGGGTTGAGACAGGATGTTGTTATCCGACGCCAACCGGCATAGTGATGCGCCTCAATATTTAAGGTTATCATTTGTTTTCAACAAATTGGTATAAAATATAAGGACTATTCATCAGTAAGCTTATAGATACTATCTTTAGATGTTTTGCCAAAACGGAATGTAAGGAGTAAATAACTCCCGATTCTTTAGTTTCGTTAAGCAACTGCGCGGCGTGGCGCCCGATGTTATTCTACTTGTTTCAATGATTACTTTTCTGGCCAGATATGCAAATCGCTATTGGAAAGAAGTATGTGTCGACGCAGAATATCAGAAAATAATTTAAACGATTCAGGATTGATGAAAGAGTTTATAAAAGATAATTTAAAAGTTGAAGTGTTGGGTAGCAGGCATCTAATGGGGATTGCCGCTGCGAATGCCGTTGCCAAAAAAATAATTGAACTGCTGAAAACAAAGCAATTCGTCAGCATCATTTTCGCGGCAGCGCCATCACAAAATGAGTTTTTGGATGAATTGCTAAAACATGATATCGATTGGACAAGGATCAGGGCTTTCCACATGGATGAATACCTTAACCTGGATGCAGATGCGCCACAGGGTTTTGGCAATTTTTTGAAGGAACGCCTGTTTGGCAAAGTATCTTTTAAGGCGGTGTATTATCTTAATGGCAACGCTGCCGATGCGGAGCAGGAATGCCTCCGTTACGCAGACTTGTTGAGCCAATTCCCGCCGGATATTGTTTGTTTAGGAATCGGAGAAAACACGCACCTTGCTTTCAACGATCCGCACGTGGCCGATTTTAATGATCCGCTCTTAGTTAAAATTGTCGATTTGGACAATGCCTGCCGCGTGCAGCAGGTAAATGATGGCTGTTTTGCCAGGATAGAAGATGTACCCACACATGCCTTAACGCTCACTATCCCCGCATTGATGAATACGCCTTTTGCATTTGCGATTGTGCCGGGCGAAAAAAAAGCGGATGCTGTTAATCATACGTTAAATGCAGCAGTATCAGAAAAATACCCTTCAACAATATTGCGAAAACACCCAAATGCTGTATTATTTGTTGATGATAAAAGTGGAGCGTATATTTAGCATCCCGTTTAAGAAATTAATCGGGGAAAAGAAAGCAGCACCCGCTAAGATTGCGATTCCATGAAAAAATTATTACCCGCTTTATTACTATTGATCAGTTTAAACTCCATTGCTGCGCGGCAGCCAAAACCGCCTTTTGCGGTACGCGGTTTTCACCTCGATCTGCGCATCCAGGTAATGACCATGCCGGCGCTTAAAGTTTTTGCCTTAAAACTAAAGCAAAACGGAATGAATACGCTGGTAATGGAGTGGGAGGGTACTTACCCTTTTGAGAAGCACCCGCTGATACCAAACCGGTATGCTTACGGCAAGCAGGAAATTAAAAACTTTATCGGCTACTGCGACAGCTTGGGTATTGACGTGATACCACTACAGCAAAGCTTTGGCCATGTAGAATACATTCTGCGACACCAACGTTATAAAAACCTACGCGAAGATCAAAAAGATGTATCGCAGGTGTGCCCCTTGGAAACGGATGGGGATAAGGCTTTATTTACTGATTTGTATGCCGAACTTGCCGCCACACATACCTCTAAGTATATCCACATTGGCGGCGATGAAACCTACCTGCTGGGGCACGATGCCAAATGTAAGGCCAAAGTCGAAAAGGAAGGTAAATCCAAACTATATACGGATTACATTAAGATGCTGTGCGAAATCGTGATGAAATTAGGCAAACGCCCGGTACTTTGGGCCGATATTGCACTGAAATATCCCGATGCCATTAAATCGTTGCCCAAAGAGACCGTTTTTGTAGATTGGAACTATGGTTGGGATATGAGCTATTTTGGTAACCACCAAAAGTTGATAGAAAGCGGTTTCGAAATCTGGGGATCTCCGTCAATCCGGTCGAGCCCGGATAATTATAATCTTACCTTGTGGGAAAAACACCTGAAAAACATCAGCAATTTTATCCCGGCTGCAGCCAGCCTGGGCTATAAAGGGATGATCATGACGTCGTGGTCAACATCCGGCCAATATTCGGCTGTATATGAATCCGAAGCGGATATGGCCGAGTTGTATGCCATTAGGCACGTGTACCCTTTGTCGGGGTTCAATATGTCTATAGCAGCATATTTCGATGCACTTAAAAGTAACCAGCCTTTAAATATCACCAACTTTGTGTACAGCTACGGCCAAAATCAGTTCGGGTTTGATAAGGCCGGGGTCATATCATTTTGGGAAGCACTTAAAACAGCACCCTATGAAATACAACAGGGTGAGGTAAAGTCGCCGGTACCATTATCAGTTAAGCAATTGCTGGATAGCAGCACTATAGCCCGGCAAAAACTGTACGCCCTAAAGCCAACGAAAAACCAGGAGGAATTTGAGCATTTTAAATTAATGGCCGACATCAGGGTGTATTACCTCACTTACCAGGCTATTGAGGAGCGGGTGAATGAGGCGTCGTTTGATAATGTGCAAAAGCCCGCAGTAATTGCTGCGTTAAAGCAACTGTTGGCTACCTCAAAAAGCCTGGATGAAAGGTTTGAACAATTGAATAAAGATTTCCTGAATCCATCGGCCATCCGGGAGGAAAACGAACTGCGTAATATGAAAGTAATTGGTTTATTTGATAGGCTGGCAGGGGATAAATAATTTAATAAAGCTACCGCGAGTTTTCACCTCGTGGCTAAACATGATTTCAGCTGAAATACACTTGAAAAACCGCCACGCAAACGTTTGACTGCTTTTTATTTATTTTTATTCTCGATCAGTTGCGATTCTATAATGATTTTATAATAAGCGCTTTGCTCATTACTGCCCTTGTCCTGGTGATGGAGCAGGTCCATCAGAATATCAGCAGCTTTTTGCCCCTGCAGGTAGGGGAATTGCTCAACCGAGGCTGTCGGGATGTTTTCCATATAATTGATCAGCGGTAAATTGGCGTAGCTTACAAATTCAATGTCTTTGTTTATCCTGATGTTGAGCTTTCGCGCGTGTTTAATAGCAAATAAGGCTACATAGTCGTTAAACGTAACAACGGCAGTGGGTTTTCTTTTGTTGGCCAACAGCTCGTCGAAAGCTTTTTTTGTGCCCTCCTCCGTTAAATCGCAGGATACAATAAGCGAAGGATCAAATTTTAGCCGGTTTTTGGTCATGGCCTTAATGTAACCTTCTTTTCGTTCGCCGGTGGCTACCATAGTTTGGGGGCCATTGATCATGCCTATGGCACGGTGACCTTTTTTTAACAGGAAACTAACAGCCGCTATAGTACCAATTTCCATATTACAGGCCACGTAATGGATGTTGGCAATGTTGGGAATTCTATCAAAATAAACTATAGGGATGGTATATTTTTTTAAGTTTTCAAAATGCTGAAAAGAAGAAGTGTTTTTGCCTACCGATACCAGCAGCCCGTCTAC
>Ga0075366_10000616_pt1 | contig 16737 bp, 12 predicted proteins | sample EndMethybrTD3031_FD_72351 | JGI IMG/M metagenome (GOLD analysis project Ga0075366, IMG submission 72351) | Populus endosphere microbial communities from Tennessee, USA - Endosphere MetaG P. TD hybrid TD303-1 | ecosystem: Host-associated > Plants > Roots > Endosphere | place: USA: Tennessee...
GATGTCGGCGGGAGCCGGCGGTGTCGCCGGTTCCGGCGGAAGCGCGGGCGCCGTCACGCTGAATCAGACGGGTAACTTCATCTACGACCAGCTCGAGACGTACAAGTCGTGGCTCAGTAGCGCGAGCGGCGACGCGGCGAAGCTCACCGCGGATCGAAGAACCGCCGACAACATGCTCACCTGGCAGCTTCCGAACGGCGGTTTCGACAAGAGGGGCATCGCCGGCTATGCCGCGGCGTGGAACGGTAGCGCGCCGCGTTCGGGTTGGACCGGCGCGAACGGCGTCGAGGTCGGCACGATCGACAACGACGCGACCGTCACCGAGATCATGTTTCTCGCCGACGTTTACAAGCGATCGGCCGCAACCACGTATCGCGACGGCGCGCGGCGCGCACTCGACTTCGTTCTGACCATGCAATACGCGTCGGGGGGGTTCCCGCAGGTGTCCCCCGCGCGAGAAAACGTCGCGTACTCGAGCTACGTGACGTTCAACGACGACGCGATGGCGCGAGCGCTCGTGCTCTTGCTCCAGGTCACCCGCCAGGTAGCACCGCTCGACGGCGACCTCTTCACGGCCGACCAGCGCAGCCGAGCCGCAACCGCGATCACGAAGGGCGTCACGTACATCCTCGCCGCGCAGATCGTCCAGAACAACGTGAAGACGGTGTGGTGCGCGCAGCACGATCCCACGACGTACGCGCCGGCCGGTGCCCGCTCCTACGAGCTTGCCTCGAAGAGCGGCAAAGAGTCGATCGGCGTGATTGGCTTCCTCATGACGCAACCCCAAACCGCGGAGGTCGCGGCCGCCGTGCGCGCCGCCATCGCGTGGTTCAAGAGCGACGCCGTGCAGAAGCGAGACACCGCGTACGTGAGCCGTCCCTCGAGCAGCACCGACGACAACTACAATCCGATCCAGTCGCGCTCCGGGAGCACCATGTGGTGCCGCTTCTACGACGTGGCTCAAGATCGCTGCTTTTTCAGCGGCCGCCTGGCGACCGACAACCCGCCCGGCAACGGCAAACAGTACGACATCATGGCCATCGAGCCCGAGCGTCGCTACGGCTACGAATGGGGCGGCGCCTACGGAACCCGGCTCTTTTCGTACACCGACAGCGTCGGCTACTGACGAGCACGGCATTAAGTGCCGAAAAGCGCGCGAGCGGAGCCGAAAGTCGTTCGTGCCGGTGACAGTCGCGCCGAGACGTGCGAGGGTGCGAGCTCATGGCGAGGAGCGAGCGGCCGCTCGAACGCGCGACTGCTTCTCCGGCTCTGGGGAGTCTCACTCTCGAGCTCGAGCAGCAGCTTCAAGGCGCGCTCGCAGAAATCGCGCGCGGCGAGTACGTCGATCTGGCACAGGATGAGCTGGACCATTGGGTCGATGCTGGAGTCTCGCCCTGGCCCGGCGCATTCCCCGACTGACCCCGAGCCTGAGCCGCTCCCTCCGGGAGCTGGGTATCGTGCCCGGATCGCCGCGGGATCGCGCCGTCGGAGCGACGATCCGGTCGCTCGCGCGCAGCGAGGAGTTGCCGGGTGCGTCGGACACGCAGGCAGCCTTCGGTCCGGGTCGAGCCTTCGCGCGGCGCGTCGCACGGGAAAACCTCTGGCTTTGGTTCCGCTTCGACGAAACGCACGTGCACCTCTTGGCAGTTCGCAGCGAGCCCCCGGTCGTAGCCGGCGAGTGACGGACTCGCCGTTCGCGCTTCGTGCGAGCCCTACGCCCGGAGATATCCCAAGAGCAAGCGCCGGAGGTTCTGCTTTTGCCGCTCCGGGTCCGCATTCGCACCTTCGAAGTATCCGAGCCTGGGCGTTCGGAGCCGGCGCGCTACGTCGAACGAGGCTCGGCGAGCAGCAAGCGGTTCTTGGGCGTGATCTCCGTCGGAATGGCCTGCGTGGACACGACGTAGCCGGCAGCGCGCAGCCTCCCTACCCGCGTCACGTCGACCGCCAGCGCCGGATCGAGCCAACCCGAAAGGCCCCCGAGGTCGCACTTGGCGGTGGACTGACAGCACGGAAGTACCACCACTTTGGCACGGCAAAGCAGCGCCTTGTCGAGAACGTCGTCCGTGAGTCGGCCGCACGCGTGACAGGAAACGAGCAAGTCGCTCGGTTCCGCGATCACCGTGTCGATGCGGGCTTCGACGAGGGTGACGCGGCCGCGGAGGCGGGGCCAAGTGCTCGCGAGGCAGTCGGAAACGCGCAGGGCGCTCGGCGGCAACTTCACGTCGACGGCAAGAGCCGAGGGGGAGGAGTCGTCGACGAGCAACAAGAGCTGAGCAACCAGCGCATGGCCGCAGGCAAGGTCGAGGATACGGCCCCCGCGGAAGCGCCGGCGGGCGCGGCGAGCAACCTCCCAGGCTTCGTAGAGCTCCTTGCGAGGAAGGCACTCGGCCTCGCAGAGCGCGCGAGCCACCCGATCGAACAGCGTCGTACCTTGGAAACGGGGCAAATCGTGGCGAGTGAGACGGGAACGGCTGCTTGGATCGAAACTCACGGCGATCTCCGCATATCACGGCTCGGGTGACCGATGAGACACGAGTCGATCGTGTGGCGCTAGCGCTTCAGAACCTCTCCGAGCAAGCGTTCGAGATCGGGCATCCCGCCCCGGAGTTCTCCCATGACGAGCTGATTTCCGATGACGAGCTGGGGCATCACCCCGGTGCCGGTGTGCTGGCTGATCGTTTCGTAGATCGCAATGTCCTGCTCCAGCTGTTCGCGAACCCAGCGGTCGTCGAGCGCGCGGCGCAGCGCCTCCGCCCCGACCAGCTCCGTGGCGAAACCGATCGCGCTGTCCAAGCCGGTCGGCACCGGCGGATCGAAGATCCAACGATTGAACCGACTCATCACCTTTCGATCGGCGTGCCAGACGGCGAGCCCGAGCCTCGCATACTGACAGGCGCCGGTGTGTTCTTCGGCTGTCCGCGTCACGAGGCGGTTGCACGACGCGTCCAGCGGCATCGGCAGGTTCACGATCGCGAGCTCGTCGCGATGAGCCTTCTCGGCGTCCAGCAGGAGCTGATGCATCCGCCGGCAATGACGGCACGTGTAGTCGAACAGGCTGATGATCACGGAAGGTGCGTCGGAACGCCCGATGATCGGAACCTCGTCGAGGTCGAGCTCGTACCGCCCGTCCAGAATCTCCATCTGACGCCCCGCAACGGGCAGCGAAGCAGGAACGGTCGTGACCTCGGGCGTTTTGGGCTTCAGAATCCACTGGCCACCGACGAGCGTCGCGACGGCAACGAGAGCGGCATTTCGTACCGGCGGCCGTCGCAACGGATTGCCCGTCGCACGGAAGACGAGCGCGGCCGACAGGGTTCCTGCAGCGTGGGCACCCAGACAGAAAGCGCACACGTGCCCGAGGACCAAGAGCTGCAAGGTCAAAAACCAAGCCGCCGCCGCGACCACCACGCTGGCCGCGAACGCCAGAAACATCCAGGCTCGGCGCCGCAAACGCCGCGGAGTCGGCGGCGTCGCCCAGAACGTCGCGACGAAAATGGAACCGTAGCTCACGAAGCCCGGAGCGCTCACGGGCAAGCCCAGAAAGTACGCCCAATCGCTGTTCAGAACGTCTTCGCATTCACTGGCCGGGCCGCATCCGGCGACGTGGCCGCTCTCGAGCGACGTCACCAGCAGGTAGAGGGAGAGCGACGCGGCGATCGCGGACAGGAAGCGAATGGCCAACACGGCAATCCTCGAAAGCCGACGATGACCCGTATTCCGCTCTCGGCCGTGCGCCGACTGCGACACTAGCATGCTCCTCGAACCGTGCGACACCGGCACTCAGAGGAACGAATTCTCGAACTCATACTCTTTCACCTCGCTCGACAAGACACACCATCGATACCGACTATCGCCGGACTCGCAGTCGACCGTTTGACATCCGAGCACATTGCACGCCGCCTCGAACAACGCGTCTCCGGCATTTCGAGCGACCGAACGCAGCGTGCCCTTTTGCCACCGATACTGAATGACTCGTACCGAGAGCGAGTGTCGTACGGTTTTAGCGCGTCGCATCACTCGTACTTAGAGCAAATATTGTACGGTTTTTCCGCGTAAAATCAGGCTGCGCCGCACGCGTTACGAAACGCGCCACACGCCGGAATATCGGGGCGAAATTGTAGTGCCCTATTTGTCCCTGTGGACAGGCGTCCACGAAAAATACGCCGAAAACAGGGGTTAAACTGCGGAAAAACGGCCCCGGAACCCTGCCCGCGCGCAACCCTGCAACAAAGCAATGGACGCGCAGCGATTCAGCATATTTCTCATGGAGCCATATTAACAAATATCTAACATCGAACATCGGTGTATTTGCGGAACCAAACCATTGAATCAGGCTCAATCGATCTGTAGTCTCGATTCGATTTGGAAATGAAGTAGAAACGAATTAACCTTGACGGAGTCCGGGGGGAAGCTATTAGTCACGCGCCACGCAACGAGTAGTCACCCGCGACGGGCGAGGGCTGCTTTCGAAACCGCAGCGGAATTGCGGTAGTCTCGGCAGGCGCGATCGTGCCTGCCCGAGCTCTCACGCTCGTCGTAAGTCTAGCGGAAATTTAGCGGATCGTGCGCTTTGGCCACGTCGTCGTCGGACGCGAGCCTCTGCGCGAGAATTTTCTCGACCTATTCCAGGATTCCAAGCGCACAGCGTCGAGCTGACGCTGGAGGATTGCCATGCGGTTCATCGTTGGAAAAACTACGCCTCTCATTCACGACCTGTTCAAAGCGTTTGGACTCCTTGCCGCGGCGGGCGGCGGTGTGCTGGTGCTCGGTGGCGATCTCCCCGTAGCGCTCGCTCACGACGAACCGGAGAATCCTCCTGCGCCCGGCTCGACTTGGGAGCCCGAGCGATGTCTCGCCGACAACGTCTGCGGCGACATCTCTCCGCTGATCCCGATGACCTACAACGCCGTGGGCGCGTCCACCGTGTGGACCAGCGACAACTGGGAAAATATCAAGGTCCACTACAAGGGTCGTCACTCGGAGTTCAAGCCGACCGACGTTTACGACATCGCCTGTGCCGAGGCTGCCATTCTGAGCGGCGGCTACAGCGCGTGGCCGATTCCGCGGGGTGAGTGGGCGCCCAAGTTTCCCGGCGCGACCGCCGTCACGACCAACCCCTTCCTCGACGCCGAGGCGGCCGACCGCTTCGACACGACGGGAAACAGCCACCTGCGCAAGGGATTCAGTCCCTGCATCCGCTCCTCGTTCAAGAGCCTCGTCTACGGCGGCTACACGATGCACCAGGGGCAATCGCTGTTCGTCGCGAACCGCATCAAAGCGTACTGGAACAAGGAGAACGCCCAGGTCTGGGATTTGTCGCATCCCGACGCTTTCCGAGTGCGTGGCATCTACGACAATTCGCTGATCGACGAGGGCGACGCGATGTTGAACATCGCGAGCTTCACGGACGCCGGTGCGTCTCGAGGCCTCAACTACAGCATCTACTCGCTCGGCTACGCCACGTTGCCCGACGGTCGCGTCGTGAACGTCGGCGGCCACAACATGCAGAGCAACAGCGGGTTCCGAAAGCTGAACATCTACGATCCGGAGACGAACCGCTGGGCGCCGCGACCCGTGCCGTGCAACATCGCCCGCTGGCGAGCCGATCCGGGTGGCGTCACGCTGGGTTACAAGACAGCGGCCGACGCCGTGGCCGCGGCGGGCCCCGGACCGGGCTCGTACGCCGGCATGTCGAACGGCTACGTTCCCGCGGGAGACCAGCTCGTGAACGGTCCGGCGACCGCCCCGACCTGGACCAACTGCGACATGCGCAATCGCGAGCACGTCGATCCGCCGGATCAATCGGACATGAGATACCAGCGCTGGTATCCCTCGGCGCAAACGCTGCCGGACGGCAAGGTGATCCTGTACGGCGGCGACGATCTCGACGAATCGGTGCCTTCGGATCCGAACGATCCGAGCACCTCGACTCGCGACACCGATTTCCGCAACACCAGGATTTTCATTCCGGTGCCGGAAGTCTACGATCCGGAAACGAACACCACGCTCGCCCTCGAGAATGCGCGGAAGATCTATCCGCTCTATCCGCAGGCCGTGATCATCGAAACCGGACCGGACGACGACGACTGGGCGCAGTGCGTGTTCGGCGGCGAAGCCGCCCCCGTGGGCGGCACACCCGTCCCCCAGGCCACGACCCCGCGCAGCGACGCCACCGACGACGCCAAAGAGTGGCGCCTGTGGTGCACCGGTGACCCCGCCACGCCCGAAGGGAAACCGGGTTGCGCCGCCGATACGCGCGCCATCCGACTGATCGGCGCCGGGAACCGGCCGGCGGCGAGCCTCGACTGTCTCAACGTTCAAGCCGCCGCGGCGGACCCGAACGTCAACGTGCCCGGGGAGAACCACTACACCCACATCGCCACGGCCAAGAATGCCTACGGCTACTGCTGCGGCGAGGCGGACATCATCAAGCTCGGGGCCAACGGGCAGACGCTGTCGCACCGCTTCATCACCGTGAACGGCACCATCGCCCTCGGCGAACCGGGTGCCGGCACGCGAACCAACGAGATCGAGATGATCGATTTCAAGGATCCGATGCCGCGATTCGCGGTGGTGGCGACCACCTATCAGCCCGGCAGCAACATTCACCTCTTGCCGCTGCCGGACGGAACGGTGTTCATCCGCGGCGGTTCCGGTCCGGGCGGCGGCACGTACGAGGCGCGCCAGTGGACGAAGATGCAGATCTTCAATCCCGACGACCACTCGATCCGACTCGTGTCCAAGTCGACGCAGCTCGGCGGACTCCACAAGACCGTGACCCTCTTGCCGACCGGTGAGCCCATCATCATGGGTGGCGATCGAAGCTCGATGGTCCAGGTCGGGGATCGAACGTTCGCACCCGGCGATCAAGACCTGGGCGTGTCCGTCGCTCAGATCTTCTCACCCCCCTATCTGTTCGCGGATGCCATGGGAACTCACAAGGTGCGCCCGGTCATCCACGGCGCTCCGGACGAGGTCAGGTACCGGCAGAAGGTCAGGTTGCGTGTTGACCACGGCACGAAGGTCGCGAAGGTCACGATGTTCCGCACCGGCTCGGCCACCCACGAGCTCCACAACGACTACCGGCTCGTGATCCTGAACTTCAAGCAAGAGGGCTCGCACATCACGGTGGACATGCCCTTCAAACCCGCCCAGGCCATCGCAGGCGACTACATGCTGTTCGTCGTCGATGAGAACGGCACGCCCAGCATGAGCAAGCACATGCGCTTGAAGCTCGATCGCACGGCACCCGAAGCACCCGACCTCACGCCCCCGGCGCCGAGCTCACGAATCGGTCTGTTCAGCGCTGCATTGCGGCGATAGGCCCCCCGGCTCTCTGATTTAGGAAGGCATTTCGAATGTACCGCAAATCTCTTCTCTGTTTGATCGCTGCTGGGGCTTTTGCAATTCCGGCATGCGGAGACGACGACCCGCCGAGCGGTGATGGCGGACACGAACACGGCGGCACCGCAGGCACCGCGGGCAAAGGAGGCTCTTCCGGGAAGGGCGGCTCGAGCGGAAGCGACGGCGGTGAGCCCGGAACCGGCGGCAAGGGCGGCAGCGCAACCGGCGGAAAAGGTGGAACGGCGACGGGCGGCGACAGCGGGGCCTCGGGCGCCGGCGGCGGTGGTGAGGCCGTGCCGTGCGAAAGCGGCGATCCGCCGCAGTGCGCCGACTCCTCGACCATCTTGCTGTGCGATCCGGAAGCGGACAGCACGCTCCAACCGTTCTCGTGCAACGAATTCTGCTCGACGCTCGGCTTCGAGCCCGGCGACTGCATCGCGGACGGAGCCGATACCACCTGTGACTGCGGCGACCCGGTCGATGAAGAGTGCCTTGCCGGCGCCGAAGAGGTCTGCTCGTGCCTGCAGGGCACGGAGATCGAATGCGTCGATGACGCGGATCGCTTCGCCTGGTATCTGGCTTGCGTGGACGGCGAGGCAGAGTCCGAAGACGTCGTGCGTTGCTTCGCCGCGCGCAGCGCGCGAGCGTGTTCCCTCAGCGTCGAGGAGTGCGTTCCCTAGACGCGGCCCGCACCGCTCGCGAGGTCGGCTCACCTCGCAGGAAACGTGGGGCCCATGACACAGACTCATTTCGCGTTCTTCGCCCTGGTTTCCCTACTGGTCGCCGCAGCCTCGTCGGGCTGTGGCGACGACGAGGGGGATTCCGGCGGCTCGGGAGGCGACGCGGGCTCGGCCGGTTCGGCGGGCGAGGGCAATTCGAGCGGTGCCGGCAAAGGCGGCGGCTCCGGCGCGGGTCGCGGCGGCAGCTCCGGTGCGGGCAACGCGAGCGGCACAGGCGGCACCGGAGAAGCCGGTGGCGAAGGTGGAGCTCCGGCGGAAGACATCCCCATCACGCTGCGGTTCGCGGCGAAAGTCGGCTCGGAAGCCTTCAGCTGCGACTCGACGTACGCGGGGCTCGGCGCCGACGACTCGACGGTGCACCCGGTGGACTTCCGATTCTACGTGCACGACGTTCGACTGATCGACGACTCGGGCGCCGAGGTTCCCGTCGCGCTGACCCAGGACGGCCTCTGGCAACACGAGGGCGTAGCGCTGCTCGACTTCGAGGACCGAAGCGGGACCTGTTCGAACGGAACCGTCCAGCTGAACGACGTCATCGTCGGCACCGTACCGCTGGGCACCTACGGCGGCCTCGCGTTCAAGCTCGGAGTTCCTTTCGAGCTCAACCATACCGACCTCGCGACGGCCCCCTCACCCCTCAATCTGAGCTCCATGTTCTGGAGCTGGAATACGGGCCGGCTGTTTCTCTCGATCATGAGCTCCGTCGAGCGCGACGACGGCACCCCATTCGGAACGATCTTACAGCTCGGAAGCACGGGCTGCATCGGCGACGCAGCGAGTGGAGGCGTGACGTCTTGCACCAAGCCGAACCGAGCCGAATACGACTTCCCGACGTTCCGAACGGCGCAAAATGTCGTAGTGGCGGACATGAAAGAACTGCTTAAAAATTCTGATCTGAAAACGGATCAGTGTCATTCGATGCAAGAGGCGTGTGCCCCGATGTTCGAAGAGCTCGGCATCGACTGGACCACGGGCGCGCCGAGCGCGGGCCAGAGCGTTTTCAGGATGGAGTAGCCGCCCTGATGCGATCGACCTTCGAACGTTTGCTCCTTGCCTGCGTCGCGTTCCACGCTGCGGCGACGGCCTGTGGCGGCGGCGAACCGAGCGACGATCACGGAAACGGCGGCGGCGCAGGAGACGGAGAGATCGGGGGAAGCTCGGTCGGAGGCTCGGCAGGCGACGGTGGCAAGGGAGGCACCGCGGGAACCGGCGGGACCGAAGGGGGCGAAGGCGGCGAGACCGCTGGCACCGGCCAGGGCGGAAGCGCTACCGGCGGCGAAGCCGGCCGCGGCGAAGCGGGCGACGGCAGCGGCGCAACCGGAGGTACGTCTGGACGCGGCTTCGTGTGGGATCTGCCCGCGGGATTTCCGACTCCGGTCGTGCCGCCGGACAATCGCATGACGAACGAGAAGGTCGAGCTCGGGCGACACCTCTTCTACGACACGCGCCTCTCGGGTAACGAAACGCAAGCCTGCGCGTCGTGTCACCGCCAGGAGCTCGCGTTCACGGACGGCGCGGCCACCGCGACGGGCTCGACCGGCGAAGCTCATCCCCGTAACTCGATGACCCTCACCAACGTCGCGTACGCTTCGACGCTGGCGTGGGGGAATCCGCTCCTGTTCTCGCTCGAGGCTCAGGCGATGGTCCCGATGTTCGGGACCGAACCCGTCGAGCTCGGATTGAACGGGATGGAGGACGAGCTACTCGATCGACTCAGGGCCGTCCCCAAGTACCAGGAATTGTTCGAAGCCGCGTACGACGACGACGATCCCTTCACACTCGTCAACGTGGTTCGCGCCATCGGTTCCTTCGGGCGCACTCTGATTTCCGGAAACGCGCCGTTCGATCGCTATCAGGCGGGAGACCAAGACGCGATCTCCGAATCAGCCAAGCGCGGCTTCGCCATGACCCTGACCGAGAAGTTCGAGTGCTTTCACTGTCACAACGGCTTCAACATGCAAGACGCGGTGAACTTCGTGGGCAAGGGCTTCGTCGAGTCACTGTTTCACAATACCGCCCTCTACAACATCGACGGCATGGGCGCCTACCCCGCGCCGAACACGGGCATCATGGAAGTGACGCAGGACCCCGCCGACATGGGCCGCTTCCGCGCCCCCACCCTGCGCAACGTCACGGTTACCGCGCCGTACATGCACGACGGAAGCATCCAGACACTCGACGAAGTGCTCGATCATTACGCCGCAGGCGGCCGCACCATTCCAACGGGTCAGCCCAACGCGGGCGTGGGCAGCGCAAATCCGCACAAGAGCATCTTCATGGTGGGCTTCGAGCTGTCGGCTCAGGAGCGGGCCGATCTGCTCGCCTTCCTCGAAAGCCTCACCGACGAGGATTTTTTGACCAATCCGAAGTTTTCCAATCCCTGGCCGGAACAATGAAGCGATCGCGACTCGAGCGCCGAGGCTCGTAGCCCGGTAGGCATTCATGCAGTTCACTCATCTCGCGCTCGCGCTGCTGACGAGCGGCGCGCTCATCGGAGCGTCCCTCGGCGGCTGCTCCGACTCCGACGACGATTGCAGCGCGGGCGAGTGTGCGCCGGACGGCGGCGAAAGCGGCACGCCGGTGGGCGGAAGCGGCGGACGTAGCGGCGGCGGAAGCGGCGGCACCACGAGCGGGGGAACGACGGGCGGTGGAACGGGCGACGTGGGCGGCGAAGGGGGCGACGGCGCAGCGAGCAGCGGCGGAACGAGTGGCGGCGGCGGCGAAGACGGCAACGGAACCGGCGGCGGCCCCGCGCGGTGCGACCGCTCGGGATCGCCGAGCGCCGACGCGTGCCTGGTCGACGAACGATTCGCCGTGTTCGTCGCTCCCGAGGGCGATGATGCCGCCGACGGGACGCGGGCCGAACCCGTCGCGACGATCGGTCACGCGATCGAGCTCGCGCAAGACCAGAACAAGATCGTGATCGCGTGTGCGGGCGTATTCGACGAGCGGATCGCGCTGGACGACGGGCTGCGAATCTACGGCGGATTCGCGTGTCCGGGCGATTCGGGAGCGAGAAGGCCCTGGACGTACGATGAAGGAACGAAGACGACCGTGGCGCCCTCGGCGCGCGGAGCGGCGCTCGAGGCACGAGACGTAACGAAGGCGATCGTCGTCGAGGACTTCGAGTTCGACGTGCTCGACGCCGTCGAGCCGGGCGAATCGAGTATCGCAGCGTTCGTGGTGAGAGCGTCGGACGTCACCTTCAGAAGGGTGACAATCCTGGCGGGAAACGGCCGGCGCGGGGCGGACGGGACGAGAGCGGGATTCGTGTATCCGACTGCCCTCGACTTGAAGGGCAAGGACGGCGGCGCAAGCATCGGCGGAGCCTCGGAGTTTTGCACGATGTGCCCCGGAACCTTCCGCAGCCGACCCGGAAGCGGCGGCGATCCCACGAACGACAATGGCGGCGAAGGACAGCCCATCTACGACGACGACGAGGAGGAAGGTCCGCACGAAGGTGGAGGTGGCGTCGCTGCCTCGGCCTGCGACGCGGGAGGAACCGGCCTCCGCGGCGCACAGGGCTTCTTCGGCTCGAGCGCGGTCGGCGCCGTTTCACTCGGAACGTTGACGACCGCGCGCTGGTTCCCGGCGCCGGGCTCGGATGGGTTCGACGGGTTCCCCGGGCAAGGCGGTGGAGGCGGCGCCGGCAAACCCGGCGGCGGCGGCGGCTCGGGCGGATGCGGAGGTTGTGCCGGCAGGGGCGGTGGCGGCGGCCAGGGAGGCGGCGCGAGCATCGGACTCGTCGCGATCGACTCGTCGATCGCCCTCGAGCACTCCGAGATACGAGCCGCGCAGGCCGGCGCTGCTGGCGCGGGCGCTCCGGGTCAAACCGGTCAAGCGCCGGGCGGCGTCGGCGGCATCGGATTCGGCAGCGGCAGCGATCGCGGATGCAACGGCGGCTTCGGAGGTCCCGGCGGCGACGGCGGTCCAGGGGGCGGCGGCGCCGGCGGCATCTCGGTCGGCATCTTGTACAGCGGCGAAGCTCCTGCGCTCGGTGACCTGAACACGATCACTCCGGGACTGCCGGGTGCGAAGGGAGTCGGCGGCGGTAGTCGGGGCGAAGCAGGAATCGACGGTGTCGCTCGCGAGACACTTCGGATCGACGCCGCGAGCTAAACATGGTGAGGATCTAACCGACTCATGCGTCGAACGTGGACCCTTGCGCTGGCGGGCGTGGCCCTCGTAGCTGCCGCCGTCTTCTGGTTCCTTCGCGACGGAAAGCCGAGAACTCCGCCCGAGCCCGTCTCCGCGCCGGTCGCGAGTGCGAAGCGTTCGGCCGAGCCGCTCGCCCCCGCCGAGCCGCTCGCCCGCGCAAAGCCGTCCGAGTGCACTCCCCTGCCGGACGGCGGATTGTCGTGCGGCGTGTGTCGGACCAACGCCGATTGCCCGGCGGCGTCCACCTGTGTGGTCAACCGGCTGAGCGGTCGCCCCGAGTGCAAGCACCCGAACTGCAGCAAGAACGAAGATTGCCCGGAGGGTGCGCTCTGTCGCGTGGTCGGCAGAACGTCGAGCGACGAGCCGCTGCGCGCCTGCGTGCCGCCCGGCGTCCGGCGCGCCGGTTCCGCCTGCGATCCGAGCAACGGCGGCGACCCCGGCGTGTCGTGCGGACCGAAGCTCGTGTGCGTGAACGGCGGCTGCGCTCCGTCGTGCGTACCCCCGGAGGTGGACGACGCGCCCGTCTGCCCGGGTCTTCTCGCGTGCGTTCCAACCGAGGCCGGTCCGGGCTGCATCGCGACGTGCAAGCAGGAGGGTTGTAGCGACGGAAAGACCTGTTCCTTTCTTTCCGTCGAAAACGCGATCTCGGTCTGCACGTATCCGGACGGCCCGAACTGCCTCGGCAGCAAGGGCGGTTGTCCCGAAAATACCGACTGCATCGTCGAAACCAACGCGCGCGCGGAGCGCACGACGTTCCGCTGTTACGCTCGCTGCGGCGCGGACCAGGCTTGTCCGGCCGGGTCGGTCTGCGTGGCCGGCGGAGCCGGCGGCAAGAAGGGCGCTCACTGCCGGCGCGGCTGCACTCCGGGAAGCGAAAGCGGATGCGGGACCAACGAGCGCTGCGTCAAGGCCGGCGGAGCGAGCAGCGACGGGTTCTGCTCGGCGACCTGAGCGCCGCGAGCCGGGTGATCGACCGGCGTGGTAAGCGTCGCGGTCCATGAACGAGCCGAGCGCGATACCCCAGAACAGCGCCGAGGCGACGCGCGACCTGCAGGATCGCCTCGGCCGCTTCGCGCGCACGACGTTCGCCATCTCCGGCGTGATGCTGGTCGCCTCGGTGGCGAACACACTGTTCGCCGGGACCGACGCCGCGCCCATCTCGCGACCCAGTCGCATTCTGCACGTGTTCGCGACGGCGCTGACGTTCGTCGTATGGCGGCTCGCGCGCGGAAGGGCGCTCGGGATCAAGACGATTCAGGTGTTCGACGCGGCGCTCACGCCCGTGCTCTGCACGTGCTGGGCGTTGCTCGGCGTCGGCATCTCGCCCAAAGAGCCGATCGAATTTTCGATCATCCTCGCGACCACGTACACCCTGATCGCGCGCTCCGTCATCGTCCCGAGCAGCTTCGAGCGGACGCTCGCGATCAGCGCCGTGTCGGTGGTGCCCACGATCGTCTTTTTCTGGGTTCGGCGCATGAGCTTCGTGCCCGACGCCCCGGCCGCGCAGGTTCAGACCTTCCTCATGTTCGCGACGCTCTGGTGCCTGGTGGGCGTGTTCGTTGCGTCGCTGCAGTCGCGGCAGCTCTACGGCCTCCGCCGCCGCATCCGCGAGGCCAGCAAGCTCGGCCAGTACACGCTCGAGGAAAGGATCGGCGAGGGCGCCATGGGCGTCGTCTACCGTGCCACGCACGCCATGCTGCGCCGCCCGGCGGCCATCAAGCTCCTGCTCCCCGAGCGATCGAGCGACAGGGACCTCGCGCGCTTCGAGCGCGAGGTGCAGCAAACCAGCCGGCTGCTTCACCCGAACACCGTCTCCATCTTCGACTACGGGCGCAGCGCGGACGGCACCTTCTACTACGTGATGGAGTTCTTGGACGGTTTCGATCTCGAATGGCTGATCGACGCGGATGGTCCGCTCGAGCCGTCGCGGGTGATCCACGTGCTGGCCCAGGCGAGCGGCGCGCTCGTCGAGGCGCACGGCCTCGATCTCATCCATCGTGACATCAAACCGGCGAACATCATCCTCACCGAACGCACCGACGAGGCCGACGTCGTCAAGGTCGTGGACTTCGGGCTCGTGAAGGCGCTCACGAACGACGGCGACCCGACCGTGACCAAGGCCGACGCCATCACGGGCACGCCGCTCTATCTCTCGCCGGAAGCGATCGCCACGCCCGACGGCGTGGATGCGCGCTCCGACCTCTACGCGCTCGGGGCCGTCGGCTATTTCCTGCTCACGGGACAGCCCGTCTTCGAGGGGGCCACGGTGATCGAGGTGTGCAGCAAACATCTGCTCGAACCCCCCGTCTCCCCCTCCACGCGCCTCGGCCGGCCGATTCCGGCCGAGCTCGAGCGGATCATTCTCGCCTGTCTCGCGAAATCACCGAACGACCGGCCACAGTCGGCCGCCGCGCTGAAAGCGGCGCTCGACGCCTGCGCCGGGGTCACACCTCACGATCCGCTCGCGGCTCGGCGGTTCTGGCGAGAGCGCGCGACGACGCTCCGCGCCCGGCGCCGACCGGCGCAAGACGAGCACGAGTCGAAGCTCACCATGGCCGTCGACATCCTCGACCGCGGCGCGCCGCTCTAAGGCGGGAAGAGCTCGACGGGCAGCGAGCGGAACGAGCGAGACCGCCGTTCGCGCGTGGCTCGGACGACTCGCTGCGTGGCGCGGTATCCACGCGGTCCGTCGAAAAGCGCGAGCTTTCGGCGCGAACCGGGCCGGCACACCGCCTGCAAGCGGCTTCCGCCGTGACCCACCCGAATCCCTGGAACGAACTCATCGAGTTCGCAAGTACCGGGCGTGGCGCGCTGCTTCCGGCACGCGCGGCGCTCTACGCGGCGGATCTCGCGGCCCTCCGCCCCCTCTCCACCTGCGCGCACCCGTACGCGCGCTTGGTTTTGGCTCACGGCGAAAAGGGCGAGGTGATGCTCGCCGCCTGGAGGCGCGGCGGACTCTCCGCTCCGCACGATCACGGACTGGCGCGTGGATTCGTGGTGATCGTGCAGGGGCGATTCCTCGAAACCACGTATCGGTTCGACGGCAGCGATCTTCGAGTTTCCACCCGGCACGAGCACACGACGGGCGACGTGCTCGAGGCGCCGCCCGGACGGATCCACGACCTCTCCGCTCGCGACGACGGTCTCAGTCTGCACGTCTACGTGCCGCGCATTCACGGCATGCGCCTGTACGACCCGGTGTCACGAGCGACGCTGCGCGTGGCCGACGATTGTGGCGCGTGGCTTCCAAGGACGCCCGAGGCGATCCTCGACCGGAGGCCCTGGGGCGGGCGCGGAGCGTGGACGGAGTGCGCATGATCTGGATCGGCTACACCACGCACTACCGCGGCGGCAGCGACGAGTTTGCGCGCGCGGCGAGCACGCTGCGCGACGAGCTCGCACGCCGCTACCCGGAACGACTGGCGGTGCTCGAACCGCTCCGGGGCAAGGCGGACTTCGTCGCGGCCATGCAACGCATGGCAGACGCCGGACAGCGCATCGAAGAGCTGCATTTCATCGGCCACTCCGGCATGTACGGCATCATGTTCGGCACGAGAAGCTGGCCGGAACAGCTGAGTCCGCACGAATGGCGAGCCCTTCGCATCCCGTTCGCCTGCGAGGCGTCCGCCCATTTTCACGCGTGCCGGAGCGCCCGCTGGTTCGCCCCGTTCTTCGCGCGCACGTTCGGAGTGCGTGCCTTCGGCCATCAGGGGTACACGACCGTCTCGACGCATGCGGATCGCTTCCGCTTCGAGGGATTTCGCCGCGGACGCGGCGGCCCGCTCTACTTCATCTCCGTGCCCGGGCGAAAGACGCACGGTCTTCTCGGTGCCGTGTGCAAATACGCGCTTTCGCCTCGTGCCGTTCCCATGCGCGCTTGCGAGCCGGAGCACGCTTCGAACACCGGATACGACGCGGTCGCCACGCTCTACGACCGAGCGTTCGGCGATATTCGGGTTCGCGAGGACGAATGGCGCTGGCTGTGTCGAAAGCTCGAGCACGCTTTTCCTCGAGCGGAGCGCGCGCCGCGCGTGCTCGACCTCGGCTGCGGCAACGGCGCGCTGCTGCAAGCGCTGGCCGGACGGATCGAGCTCGGAGTCGGCGTCGATGTGTCGAACGCCATGATCGAGCGCGCGCGGAGCCGAGTCGCGGGCAACACGCTTCGTTTCGAAACGATTTCCGGTCCCACCTTGCCGTTTTCCGATCGATCCTTCGACGTCGTCACCTCGTTTCTGTCGTTCCGCTACCTCGACTGGGATCCGATCCTCGGCGAGATCCGGCGCGTGCTTTCGCCGGGCGGGCGCTTGTTGATCGTGGACATGGTCGAAAAGCCGCTCGGCTGGGCGGACGCGCCGCTCGCCGTGCGTTCGTTCGTGACCCACTGGCGCCGCCGGCGGCGCGAACCACGGTTCACGCGCGACCTCCAGGCGCTCACGACCCACGCCGCTTGGCGTCGAATGCTCGAGCACAACCCGATGCGCGCGGATCACGAATA
>Ga0075366_10000619_pt1 | contig 16697 bp, 13 predicted proteins | sample EndMethybrTD3031_FD_72351 | JGI IMG/M metagenome (GOLD analysis project Ga0075366, IMG submission 72351) | Populus endosphere microbial communities from Tennessee, USA - Endosphere MetaG P. TD hybrid TD303-1 | ecosystem: Host-associated > Plants > Roots > Endosphere | place: USA: Tennessee...
CTCACAACTCACAACTCACAACTCACAACTCACAACTCACAACTCACAACTCACAACTCACAACTCACAACTCACAACTCACAACTCACAACTCACAACTCACAACTCACCAAAGTGATTTACAATAAAAAGAATATTTTTATAAACCGCGTTATCCATTACTATGTAAAGTGGATAGTAGCGCGGCAGTTTCATGAGGTGTTGTTTAATGATGTCGAAGTTGATAAAAACAAATCGGTGCTGCTGATAGCCAATCATTTTAGTTTTTGGGACGGGTTGATATTGTATTGCGTAACCCAAAGGCTGTTAAAAAAGCAATACCATGTAATGGTGGAGGAAAAAACGGTGCATATGCTGCATTACCTTAAATTTGCGGGCGCTTTTTCAATCAATAAAAAATCAAGGGACATTATCGAGTCGCTTGATTATGCTGCCCGGCTGTTGGACGAGCCGCAAAACCTGGTACTTATTTTTCCGCAGGGAAAGCTGTTTTCAAATTATGTGGAGGAGGTACGTTTTGACAAAGGCGTATTCCGGATCATGAAAAAAGCGCATGACAAATACCAGTTGATATTTGCTTCAACATTTATTCAGTACTTTAAACACAAAAAGAGCACTGCTACCGTTTATTTAAAAAGCGATAACAATAACTATACTACTATAACGGCGTTAAAAGAAGCTTATCAGCAACATTACAGCAGCTCAAAACTGCTTCAAACCGAATTTGATATATAAAAGTGACAGTAATTATATTAATCACCCTTTTTTTTATCATCCTGCGCTTTACAGTAACGCTGTTCAACTTTATATCCGACCCTAAATTGCGGCGGGTAGCTAAACACTATACCGATAAAGTATCCATCCTGATCCCCGCCCGGAACGAGGCGGGCAACATACTCACCCTGCTGCAATCCATCCATCAGCAGGATTATCAACATTATGAAGTACTGGTGCTTGATGATGGTTCAACCGATGATACCTACGCCGTGTGTGCAAAATTTGCAAAGGCGCATCCCCAATTTAAGGTTATTAAAGGCGACGAGCTCCCCGCCGGCTGGATAGGTAAAAATTTTGCCTGCCACCAGCTTGCCTTACAGGCCAATGGCGATTACCTGCTTTTTTTGGATGCCGATGAGCAGATACAACCCGGTTTAATTAATAGCGCCGTACACCGTATGCATACAGGCAAGCTGGGCCTGTTAAGCCTGTTTGCCAACCAGGAAATGCAAACTACCGGTGAGAAATTGGTAGTACCGCTGATGCATTTTATTTTGCTGAACCTGTTACCGGTGCGGTTAATATCGCTGGTAAAAAACCCTTCTGTAGCGGCCGCCAGCGGGCAGTTCATGCTGTTTGATGCCGCTATTTATCACCAGCAGCAATGGCATAAAGCGGTTAAGGACAAAGTAGTAGAGGATGTAGAGATTATGCGGCTGATAAAAACTCAAACGTATAACGGCGAGGCCCTGCTGGCCAACGGCATGATCAGTTGCCGCATGTATAAAAGCTATAACGAGGCCCTGGCGGGCTTCAGCAAAAATTTTTTGGCGGCATTTAACTATAGCATCCTGGGCTTTTTAATGTACCTGCTGCTGGTTATTTTTTTTCCGTTGATGCTGCTCATGACGCTGAACCTGCCGCTCATACTGTTCATGTGCGGGCTCATCATCCTTACCCGCATTATGATCTCGCTGGAATCGGGGCAAAATGCTTTATATAATGTATTATTGCATCCGCTGCAAATGCTTAACATGATGTTCATCGCTTTTATATCCATTCAAAAATATCTCACCAAAACCACCGTATGGAAGGGGCGGAGGATTTGAACACGCAATTATCAACCGGCAGCGTAAAAACAGAGCGCATTGCCATAATGATTATTATACTTTTTCATGTGGTAGGCGTTATTGGGTTTAATCTGCCTGGTAGCGATACTACTTTCCTTGATCTTGTACCCTGGCATTTATTGCTCATGGCTGGCGTTATCATCTGGAGCCATAACCGCCCTGATGCTAAATTCGGGTTGTTTGCATTGCTCCTGTTTATAGTGGGTTTTTGTGCCGAGCTGATTGGGGTGCACACCGGCTGGTTGTTTGGCCGCTATACCTACGGCGAAACGCTGGGTATTAAATTATTTAACGTCCCGCTGATGATTGGCATAAACTGGTTTTTGCTTGTTTATGCTGCCGGCGTGCTCATGCAGCGCAGCCGGGTTAAAAATATTTACGCCCGCATTTTAACCGGCGCATTGCTGCTGGTTTCGCTTGATGTGCTCATCGAACCCGTCGCTATTCATTTTGATTACTGGCATTGGACAAGCGGCGCCATCCCCATAAAAAATTACCTGTCATGGTTTGTTATGAGCGGGTTGATGCTTTTTATATTCGAGAAATTTAAATTCCCTCCTCAAAGTAAAGCGGCCCCCGTTTTACTGGTAATGGAATTTGTGTTTTTTATGATTTTAGGCCTGGTAAATTGATTAGGGATATTTAAAATTTACCGCGATCAGGCAGCGGTCTTCTTAGCCTTGAAGAAAAAATGTGTCTGGCTGAAATAGCTGAAACAGGCTATAAATATGGTGGCTATAATTTTTGATGGTGTTGGATAAATGCCCAGCCAATCAACAAGTACCTTAAGGAAAATTACATTCAGCAGGATACAGATAGCATTCACCATAACAAACCGCGAAAGCTGCCCCCTTTTACTTAGTCCCGATTCTTTAAAAACGATATACCTGTTCAGGTAAAACCCCGTACAAAAAGATATGCTGAACGAAAGCGCCAGCGATGCAATGTGCGGACTTAAAGTATACGCCCCGATATGCAGGTTTTCTTTTTTAAAAATGAAATTATAACAAAATGAAAACAGCGTAATATCAAACACCACATTACCCCCGCCACATGCCGCGTACCGGAAGGTGTGCAAGGGCATCCATTTTTTAAAAGGCATGTAAAACAGATCAATAATGTTGAAAATAGTCCGCCTTATAAAATCGTGTACCTTTCTCATAGATAATGGCAAAGGTAAAACAATTAAAATAAAGTAGAATGGGCTGCGGATGTCGGCCAGGGGAATCGCTTTCAAAAAGGAGGCACCTACGGAGCCCGGCTTTTACTACAACTTGCTATAAACACGAGACTCCTACGGAGTCGATAAATTAATCAACTTCTTTGACTCCGTAGGAGTCTCGTGTTTATAGCCAATTTTGCATGCGCTTTTGGCTCCGTAGGCGCCTCCTGTTTTCCCTCTATTCTAAAAACGGTTCCCTACGTGCAAGCAGCTTGTAGCCAGGATGCCGGTTAATTTAGCCACTTCATCAGCATCTTTACCTCAAAACTTGCTCCCTCGTTTAACCCATTTGCCAGGCAAGGCCTTTCCCCCCCCATTGGCCTTTCGTTAAAATTAACTGCGATACAAGCGTATCACAAATATTTTTAACGTTTTCAAAATCCCTCAACCCAACGTCTAAACGTGCATTTTCAATTTATTACCTATGTGATACAAGCGTATCAAAATATTCATAATATACTATATATCAGATATTTATGTAAATTTTATTTGTTTATTCCATTTTAAATCACCTAAATTTGACTTGCAATAATAAACCATACATAAGCCTGTATTCCTGAAAAACTATTTTGAACGACGCCGTTTTGCCGGTGGTAACTTGATGGTGTTTTAAACATTAGTTAAACCAATGAAGCGATTTAGCAATGCCTGACAGGCTTTTTGCCATGGATTTTTTGTGCAATCAATTAAACCAAATAATAAATTTTTATGAACTTCAACTACAATTTAAAGCGGCTTGCAGCCCTCACCCTGCTACCCGCGGCCTTGTTGTTTTCCTGTAAAAAGAATGCCAACACAGGCGAAGCTAAAGCATTGCCAACCAATGAAACGGTAGCCCGAGCGGCCAACGAGGTGGTAAACGCCTGGGTAACCACAAGCGATCAATCAAAACTGTTACAGGCACAAGCCAGTTTCAATTTCGCTGCCGACGCAGGCACAAACGCCACTACCGTAACTGTCGACGAAAACACCACTTACCAGGGCATTGATGGCTTTGGCTTTACCCTAACAGGCGGCAGCGCTAGCCTATTGAACGGCCTGGGCGGCAACCAGGCGGCTGTTTTAAACGAGCTTTTTGGTACGGCCAACGGACAAATCGGCATCAGTTATCTGCGGATTAGCATCGGCGCATCCGACTTAAGCTCGAGTGATTTTACTTACAACCAGGTGGCCGGCGATGTAAACATGAACAATTTCAGCATCAGCCAGGAAAACCAGGATATGCTGCCTATCCTGAAAAAGATCATCGCCATAAACCCATCTATCAAAATTATAGCTACCCCCTGGACCGCCCCCACCTGGATGAAAGTGAATACCACGGGCAATAACGGCTATACCGGCGGCAGCTTAAATACGGCTTATTATGATGCCTATGCCCGTTATTTTGTAAAATACCTGCAGGCCATGCAGGCGCAGGGCATTACTATTGATGCAATAACCCCGCAAAACGAGCCGCTTAACCCATACAATAACCCAAGTATGGTTATGCAGGCCGGCGAGCAGGCCACGTTTATTAAAAACAATCTTGGCCCGCAAATAAGAGCGGCCGGTTTTGCGACAAAGATCATCGCGTATGACCATAATGCCGATGTACCGAGCTATCCCACCACGGTTTTAGGCGATGCCGGCGCAAATCCTTATGTTGATGGTTCGGCTTTTCACCTGTATGCGGGTGATATCAGTGCTTTAACAACCGTGCATAATGCCTACCCTAACAAAAGCGTGTACTTCACAGAGCAATGGGTTGGCGCGCCAAGCAATTTTGGCGGCGATTTGTCATGGCACATAAATACCCTCATTATTGGCGCTACACGCAACTGGAGCCGCAACGTTTTGGAATGGAACCTGGCTGCCGACCCCAACAACAACCCGCATACTGCCGGCGGTTGCAGTACCTGCCTTGGCGGTATCACCGTTAGCGGAACGTCCATTACCCGCAATGTTGGTTATTATATTATCGGCCACGCTGCCCGTTTTGTAAGGCCGGGAGCTGTGCGCATTTCGTCCAACCTTTCGGGCAGTATCCAGAACGTGGCCTTTAAAAATTCAGATGGCAGCAAGGTACTTATCGCCCTCAACAACGGCTCATCGGCAGTAAGCTTTAAGGTGAAATGGGGTGCCGAGTCATTTACCTATTCGCTGGCAGCAGGGGCGGTAGCTACTTTTAAGTGGAGCGGCACACAATCAAACGGTTCACCGGGTGCGCCAATTGGCTCTGTTATCACCCTAAAAGGCATTAACAATCAATATGTAAGCAGCGAGAACGGCACAGCCGCCATGAACTGCAACCGCCCAACGGCATCGGCCTGGGAGCAATTTACGGTAGTTGACGCCGGCGCAGGTAAAATAGCGCTGAAAGGCATGGGCAAGTATGTATCCAGCGAAAACGGTACGCAGGCCATTACCTGTAACCGCACCACTATTGGCGACTGGGAAAAATTTGATTGGGTGGTTAATGCCGATGGCAAAATATCACTCAAAGGCAATAATGGCAAATATGTATCCAGCGAAAACGGCACACAACCCATGACCTGTAACCGCGCAGCCATATCTGGCTGGGAAGCTTTTGGGGTGAACCAGTAAAAACGTGTAAAAATTGTCATTTAGATAGAGCGAGGTGGGCAGTGCTGGGCGCGAAAGAGAAACTATCTCTTGAGCGATAGCGAAAAATCTTGTACACCCTGCATCCCAAAAGCCTATCGAAATGCAGGGTGTACAAGATTTCTCCTCGCCCCTGTGCTCATTCCGACGCTGGCTCTTCGAAATGACAATCGTTTTCGTTTAGTAACACCAACACACAATCAATTATAACACAAATACCAATCTTATGAAATCAATTTTAAACTTAAAAAGCCGGGTTTTCACAGTCATTGCCCTGGCTGCTTTGACTATTGCCTGTAAAAAAGATGCCAACAGGCAAACATCTGCAGCCGCTGCTGCAGCCAATCAAACTACCACTCCAAGGGCGGCAACGCTTGTTTGGAGTGATGAATTTAACGGCACCAGCGTAAACATCGCCAACTGGAACATTGACAATGGCAACCCGAATGTTAATAACGAGAAGGAATATTATCAATCGGCCAATGCCACGGTATCGGGCGGGTATTTAACCATAACGGCGCGTAAGCAAACCGTTGGCGGTCAGCCTTACACCTCGGCCAAGTTGACTACCGCCGGTAAGTTTCAGCCAACTTACGGGCGTATTGAAGCCAGCATTAAACTGCCTGCTGTACAAGGTACCTGGCCCGCTTTCTGGATGCTGGGCGCTAATATAAATACGCCTGGGGTTGGATGGCCTCAATGTGGTGAAATTGACATTATGGAACAGGTGAACACCTCCAATACCATATTGGGTACCATGCACTGGTATAATAACGGGCACGTTCAGTATGGCAGCAGTACAACAACTACGCCTACAGGTTTCCACACCTACGCGGTGGAGTGGGATACCAATTCTATCAAATGGTATGTTGATAATACGCTGTATGTTACCGGTAACATCGCCGGAAATGTTAATAATACAGGCGCCTTTCATAATCCATTCTTCATCATCCTTAACCTGGCCATAGGCGGCGACTTGCCCGGCAATACCATTAACGACGGCGCTTTGCCATGTAACATGGTGGTTGATTATGTGCGGGTGTACAACCTTTCGGGCAGCAGTACATCGCCGCCAATTGGATCAAACATTACCTTGAAAGGATTTAACAACCAATATGTAAGCGGCGAAAATGGCACACAAGCCATGTGGTGCAACCGCCCAACCGCCCAGGCTTGGGAAACCTTTACTGTTGTGGATGCCGGCGGCGGAAAGGTAGCCCTGCAAAGCATGGGCAAATATGTATCGAGCGAGAACGGCACCCAGGCCATTACCTGCAACCGCACCACCATTGGCGATTGGGAAAAATTCGACTGGATAACCACTTCAGACGGGAAGGTTACGCTGAGAGGCAATAACGGTAAATTTATTTCGAGCGAAAACGGCACGCAGACCATGACCTGTACCCGTGCAACGGCATCGGGCTGGGAATCATTTGGTATAAATCAATAGTTTTATTTATGTTAGCCGGCATATAGTTATAAGCTGCCACGTACCCATATGTTTTGAATCTCATCACTAAACAAAAATGTGTCATTTCGAACGAGGTACAAGGAGAAATCTTTAACGCCTTGCATCAGGGCAAGTCTATCGGAATGCGGGGCGTATAAGATTTCTCTTTCGCGCCCCGCACTTCCCTCTCAAGCTCTATCGAAATGACATTTTTTTAGGATTTGGTGCACGGTGGGACATAGCGCAGGCCAATTTTTACCTAATGAAAAAATTTACCGGCTTTTATTTTATGCTGATGATTTGCGCCCGCTTGACGTATGCGCAACAGGCAGAAAGCAAATTGCAGGTTGGTATTGGCACCGGTTACCAAAAGGAAAATTTTCGCTGGTCAATATCCGGTAATATCAAGGGGCAAAATCCCAATGTACTATCAGAACTTAAATGGATGAATATTGGCGGACAAAATGTTGCTGCAGCTGTAAGCTATAACTTCTGGAAACGTTTTGTTGTTTATGGCGATTACTCCCGCCAGTTCATATCATCCGGCAAAGTGAACGACAGCGATTACGGTGCCGATAATCGAGACAACAATACGTACAACCAAACCTTCAACGCCAATAAAGGCAGCGCAAGTTTATGGAACCTTGGTGTTGGGTACATTATTTTAAATAAATATCGTTTTAGCATAACACCATTTATTGGTTATGGCGAGAGCAAGGAAGCGCTCCGCTTGCTTGACCGCGGCGGTATGTTCCCGGATTTAAACAGCTCTTATGCTCCCCAATGGAAGGGCGTTTTTTTAAGAGTTATTTCATTTGTAACGATCGTTCCAAAATTAAAATTCAAGGCTGATGTTACCTATCACCAGGTAAGCTACAACAGCAACGGCAACTGGAATTTGATCACCAGTTTTCAACATCCGGTGAGCTATCGGCACCATGCCAATGGTTACTGGATAGAAGCGGGTGGCAAGTTAAATTACCAAATTACCAATCACGTTGCCGTCCAAATCGGCGGCGGCTATTTTACCTGGCAAACCGGCAATGGCACCGACCTGCTTTACCTCAATAACGGCCAAATTGACAAAACTCAATTGAATGGCGTCTCACGGGTTGGTTTCGGGGTATCCGGAGGTGTGAGTTTGGGGTGGTAAGGGTGCCCGGGGGTACGCGAGGGGGTGTCATAGGTAGCATAAAATTACAATTGCAACGCCAGCTGATCGCCTGGACCTGCTTCCTTTTCTTCTTTTTGTTTCGGCACAATATCACCGAAGTTGGATAGCGAAATCCCCAGCAACCGGATGCGGGTATTGTCGTCTGGATTGGTAGCTGCCATCAATTGTTTTGCTGTATTGCTAATCGTCTCCAAATCATTAAAAGCCATGGTGAACGACTGGTTTCGGGTGATCTGCTTGAAGTCGCTGTATTTCACTTTAAGGGTAAGGGTGCGGCCTTTTAGTTCATACTTAAGCAGTCGGTTATGTACTACCTCTGCTATTTTATCCAGTTCGGCTTCCATTTCAGCAAGGGTGGTAAGGTCGTAAGCAAAAGTATCTTCGGCGCCTAACGATTTGGTTTCGCGGTGGGGCTGTACCTCCCGATTATCAATTCCCCGTACTATCTGGTAATAAAAGCGGCCAGGCTTGCCAAAATGCCGGGTCATTTCATCCTCGGTTAGTTTTTTAAGATCGGCGCCTGTGTGCAGGCCCATCTGCTTCATTTTTTGGGCGGTGACTTTACCTACACCAAAAAACTTTTCTACCGGCAATTGCTCCATAAAGTTTTCAATACTTGATGGGCCGATAAACTTCAAGCCGTCGGGCTTATTGATGTCCGAAGCGATCTTAGCTACAAATTTATTAATAGATACACCGGCAGATGCCGTAAGGTTAAGTTCGTCTTTTATTGCTTGTTTTATCTGTTTGGCAATATCAATGGCCGAGCCGATGTTCAGCTTGTCGTTGGTAACGTCAAGATAGGCCTCGTCTAACGATAAGGGTTCTATCAGGTCGGTATATCGGCTAAATATCTCCCTGATATGCTGCGACACCTCTTTATAAGCTGCAAACCGCGGCCGCACAAACAGGGCATCCGGGCAAAGCTGTAAAGCCCGTTTTGATGACATTGCCGAACGCACACCAAACTTACGGGCTTCATAGCTTGCCGTAGCGACAACACCGCCCCTGCCCTGCGGCAAGCCACCAACAACCAGCGGTTTGCCCCGGTACTCCGGAAAATCCCGCTGCTCAACCGACGCGTAAAATGCATCCATATCAATATGGATAATTTTGCGAATGATTTGTGTGGGTTGGTTTTGCATGTAATTGCTATTCGCAAAGAAACGATATCGATGTGTAAAGATAATGATTACTATTTTTTGTGCCCGCTATCAAACCCTTTCTTCAGGGATATCGCTTTTAAAAAGGAGGCACCTACGGAGCCTCGCTTTCAATTCACTGTGTGCTATAGGCACGGGGACTCCTATGGAGTCAATACTCAGCTGTTCCAAACTCCAGCGGAGTTACGTGTGTATAGCAAACGATTTTATTGTATCCGGGCTCCGTAGGTGTCTGCTGCTTTTCCCTTAGTATAAAAATGATTCCTCCACCCTTTCTTCACCCCGAGTGTGAACAATCAAAATAAAAAAATTGATAGCTACCTGAATGGAATAATCTATCTTTAAATTTCCAATATATACCTATATGAAAAGACGTTCCTTTGTTAAATCAACCATAATGGGTGCTGTAACTGCAACCGTTTTACCCGCTGTAAGCAACGCTGATACCATGCATACCGAAGTACCGATAGAAGAATATTATGAACTACGGGTTTATAGCTTAAAAGATGCAAATCAGCAAAACCTGGTAGAAGATTATTTGCAAAATGCTTTGATACCGGCGTTAAACCGTCATACCATCAAACGGGCTGGTGTATTTACCGAGCTAAAGCCCGAAGGGCAAACCAGGGTATTTGTACTTATCCCCTATGTTTCCCCGTCTCAAATTGACAGGGTTCAAAAGCTGATTAACGGCGATAAAGATTACAATGCCAAAGCGGCAGCTTACCTTAATGCGCCGGCTACCTCGCCTGCTTATGAGCGTATAGAAAGTTCCCTTTTAAAAGCGTTTCCTCATACGATACTCACGGCAGCGCCCGAAAAGAAGCCGCGCATTTTTGAATTACGTCAATACCAGAGCGCAAGCGAAGCCGCCGGTAAAAAGAAGATAGAAATGTTTACCGGCCAGGGCGAAATAGATATTTTTAAACGCCTTGGTTTTAACCCGGTTTTCTGGGGCGAAACTGTAATTGGCCCCCAACGGCCCAACCTTATTTACATGATCACCTTTGATGACCTGGCCGCAAAAGATGCCCGTTGGAAAGCCTTCGGCAGCGACTCGCAATGGAAAAAGATAAGCAGCGTGCCCGAATATGCGGATGCCCTGTTGGTTAGCAAAATAACTTCAACTATGCTGGCACCTACGGCTTATTCGCAGATATAACCGGCAATAATTATTTGTGCGTTATTTCTTTCTTTGAGTTTTTACGCCTTACCAACGGCTTCAGCAGCAATGCCGATTGTTTGATATCGGCATTTGCTTTAACCGGCCCAACAAAGTTGCCTGTTTCATAGGCCGACGGGATCCATTGCAAATCGAGTTTGTTTATGCTGCTCATGAAATTGTCTGATGTATGGCGGCTGAAGGTGATTTTGTGATTGAATAATATACTCGTAATTTAAAATTTGTTTTTAAATCCCCTCCAACAGATAATCGCATTAAACTTTTTACCATGTAGTGGCTTAACGCTGAAATAGGTAGCCCGCTACGGGGCATAAAAGAATTTTAGATAAATTGCTACAAACAGGTAGCCTCTACGAGGCAATCGCCTTTTTTTGCTACAAATGGGTAGACACTACGATGCATCATGACGTACAAGGGTGTGTATTATCCTAAAAAAAGCTACAGTTTTTTAGATAATTCTGTTTAGTATCTACAGTGTTTTGGCATTATGCCTCGTAGAGGCTACCTGTTTGTAGAACAAAGTTCAAATGTATCTTTTGCCCCGTAGGGCTACCTTTTTACATTTTTTTTAAACACGATTGCTACCCATCCGGGCATTTATTTATTGCGGGACTGCTAAACAAACAACAGTTTGAATTTATAACTACCAGTTTAAAAAAATTAACTGATTGAAAACAATTTTGTCATTCAATAGTAATCATTAATCAATCGATTAACATTTTAGCCGACACCCTTCTTAACTAATCAATCGTTTGATTAATTTTGTGCCGTTAAAACAATGGACAAAGATAAAATAGACAAAAAAGACCACATTCTTGACGTCGCCGAACGCGTGTTTGCCGACTATGGGTTTGATGGTGCTTCTACCCGGACAATTTCGGGCGAAGCCGGTGTTAATATGGCTATGCTCAATTACTACTTCGGTTCAAAAGAAGGGCTTTTCCTGGCAATTTTTGAGCGTAAGATCTCGTCATTCCGCACACTGCTTCAAAATATAGGTAATGACGACAGCATGACCGCCTGGTGTAAGCTTGATAAATGCATAGACAACTACGTAGAGCGCATTATTGTAAATAACTGCTTTCAAAAATTGATCAGCCGCGAAATATCAATGAACAAACGCTGGAGCCTTACCGATAAGATCATCGAAATATTGATGGTAAACGTTGCCGAGATCAGGAAGATAATTGAAGAGGGCGTTAATAATGGCACCTTTTATAAAGACATTGATGTTCCGATGGTGATAGCAACCATATTCGGCACCAAAAATTATGTAATCAATATGCCACAATTATCGTCCCTGATATTAGGCCATGATGTTCGCGATGAAAAATTCATGGAAGAAGACCTGAAACCCAGGATTAAAGCATATATGAAAAGACTTTTAAAAGCTTATTTAGTAAATGAACATGACAACTCAAAATAATAAAACCGACCACCTTAAACTGTTGAAAAACACAGTTGGCGCGTTTTGGAGGTATGGTACCGCCCTGGCGGTATCAGGTTTGCTGTTTGCAGGAACGGCAACTGCCCAGGACCGCACAATCACTTTAGACGAAGCCATTAAGCTTGGCCTTGATAACAGCAAAGTGCTGAAGCTGTCGCAAGCTAAAATTGACCAGGCTGTATCGCAATACAACCAGGCTAAAGACCAGGCTTTGCCAACCGGTAAAGTAAGCTACGGTTACAATCATGCCGAAATACCCGCTAATAAACTGGCGCTGGGCGAAAGCAGCTTTAATCTGCCTTCCAGGGCCGATGCTTACTTAGGCATCCTATCGTTAAGCGAAGTACTTTACGCAGGGGGTAAATATAAATATGCCCGTGAATCGACAGATTTGCTTACCCAGGTTGCCCGCTTAGATGTAGTTAATGATAAAGACCAGATTACTTATGACATTATTAACTCATACTACAACCTATATAAGGTATTGCAAAGCAAAAAAGTAGTAGCGCAAAATTTAACTACTATTGATGCGCAGATCAAGCAATCGCAAAGGTTTTTTGAGCAGGGTTTGGTTACCAAAAATGATGTGTTACGTTTCCAATTACAACGCTCAAATGTTGAACTGAACGGCATCGACCTGGAAACCAATCGCCGCATTATTAACTATAACCTGGATGTGTTGTTAGGCCTGCCCGAAAGCACCCAGCTTAATATAGATCAGATAACCGAGGTCGACAGGCCGGTTGCGCCTTTAAGCAATTACCTTGATTCAGCTTATGCAAGCCGTGTTGAACTGCAACAGGCCGATTTGAGGGGAAAAGTTGCTGAAACCAGCATCAAAAACATAAAGGCCAATACCTTGCCCACTTTAGCGGCATCAGGAAGCGCGTATTATGTTGACGTAAATTCAAACCCAATCCCTAAAAGCGGGCAGTTTATTACTCCGATATCGGTTGGCTTAACCCTTTCATGGAACTTTGGCAACCTGTGGACAAACAAAAACAAGGTTACCGAGGCTAAAATTGAGCGCGAGCAGGTAACCATTAACAAAAGCATCACCGTTGACCGCATTAAAAACGAAGTAAACCAAAACTACCAAAACTGGACAATGGCTTTGGATAAGATTAAGCTTTTACAAACCTCAATTGAGCAGGCGGGCGAAAATAATAAGATCCTCGAATCGAAATACAAAAGCAATATAGCATCCGCTACCGATAGGGCCGATGCCGAAACCTTACTTTACCAGGCACAAATAAACCTGGAGCTGGCCAAGGCAGATGCAGGCCTGGCCTACTATACCTTACTAAAATCAACAGGAAAAATTAATAACAAATAATACTAAACCACATAATAAGATGGCACAGGCACCAGAAACTCAGGAACAGGAACCAAAAAAGAAACCAAATAAAGTTATCCCTATTATATTAGGCATATTGCTTGTTGGCGGTATTATTTTCGGTATCAAAGAATACATATACTACAGCAAGCACATCGATACAGATGATGCCCAGATTGATGGCGATATAAGCCCCGTAGTAGCCCGCGTAGGCGGATACGTTGACTCTATTTATTTTGAAGAAAACAGCCACGTTACAGCTGGCCAAACTTTAGTTAAAATTGACGACCACGATTACAAGATAAAATTAGAGCAGGCACAGGCAGCACAAGTTGGGGCAAGCGCCGGCATTAATGTTAACCAATCGCAGATTTATGCTACGCAGGCAAATTCATCAAGCGCAAGGGCGCAGGTTGAATCAAATGCAGCCCGCTTAGATAAAGTGCAGAAAGATTACGCGCGTTATGCCAACCTTATAAAAGACGGATCGGTAACCCAGCAACAATTTGACCAGGCCAAAGCAGATCTTGATGTGGCAAAGGCTAACCTTAGGGCATCACAAGACCAATACAAAGCGGCGGTTGAGCAAGTTGGCACTACCCGCAGCCAGTTAAAGGTTACCAATACCGGCGTAACCCAGAAACAGGTTGACATTGATTATGCCAAACTGCAGTTAAGCTACACCACTATAAAAGCGCCATCAAGCGGTTTGGCCGCCAAAAAAAGCGTACAGCTGGGCCAATTGGTACAGGCAGGGCAAACACTGTTCAGCATTGTAAACGACAACAGTTTATTTATAACCGCCAACTTCAAGGAAACCCAGCTTACCGATATGAAAAACGGGCAAAAAGTTGAAGTTGAGGTTGATGCCTATCCTGATTTAAAAGTTGAGGGCGTGGTTTACAACTTCTCGCCTGCTACAGGTGCTAAATTTTCATTATTGCCGCCAGATAATGCCACCGGTAACTTTGTAAAAGTTGTACAACGCGTACCCGTTAAAATTAAAATAACCGCCGAAAAGGCAACTATGGATAAATTACGCCCAGGTATGAGTGTAAGTGTTTCTGTAATTAAATAATAATATAATGGCTGAAACAGGCTTTAAAAAATGGATCATCACAATAACTGTGATCACAGCCTCACTATTGGAGCTGATTGATACCACTATTGTGAACGTTTCGTTGCCCAAAATACAGGGTAATCTGGGCGCAACCCTCGAGGATGTGGCCTGGGTGGTTACCGGGTATGCCGTGGCAAACGTAATTATATTGCCCATGTCGGGCTGGCTGGGCAGCAAATTCGGGCGGAAAAACTACTTTATTACGTCGATAATTGTATTTACCATAGCCTCGTTTTTATGTGGTAACGCAACCGGCCTTAACGAGCTTGTGCTATTCCGTATTTTGCAAGGTTTGGCAGGTGGTGGTTTAATATCAACATCGCAGGCTATTTTGATAGAAACCTGGCCCCGTGAACAAATTGGCACCGCTACAGCTTTGTTTGGTTTAGGCGCGGTAGTAGGCCCAACCGTAGGGCCAACTATTGGCGGTTATATTACCGAACACATGAACTGGCGCTGGATATTTTATGTAAACATACCTGTAGGCGCAATGGCCGCTTTCTTGGCCTATACCTATGTTAGGGAAACACCAAAGGAGGCAAAGGGAAAACCGATAGACTGGTGGGGCATTGCCTTGCTGGCGGTGGCGGTAGGCAGCTTGCAAACTATATTGGAAAAAGGCGAATCGGAAGATTGGTTTGCCACACCTTATATAACCGTATTAACCATAAGCGCCATTTTAGGCTTAGTACTTTTTATATGGCGTGAAATGAGCATTGATTACCCGATTGTTAACTTTGCTATATTGCGGCACCGTAGTTTCGCGGTAGGTATGTTTACGTCGTTCATTCTGGGTTTCGGGCTGTACGGATCGGTGTTTGTGTTCCCGGTATTTTGCCAAAATTTATTAGGGTTCGATGCGCAGCAAACCGGCGAAATTTTGTTTCCCGGTGGGTTGTGTACCATTTTCATGATGCCTTTTATTGGCAAAATGCTCAATAAAGGCATCCCTGCCCAGTTTATGGCTACCGCGGGTATGTTCCTGTTCTTCGTGTTTACCACTATGCTCAGCAACTCTACCCTGGCCATGGGCCCCCATAATTTCTTTTTGCCATTAATGATCAGGGGCGTAGGTATGGCCCTGCTGTTTGTGCCCTTAACAACACTGGCCATTGCCGATTTGAAAGGGCCCGAAGTGGGGCAGGGAACAGGTTTAAACAATATGATGCGCCAACTGGGTGGTTCATTTGGTATAGCGACGCTAACTACCATAATTCACGTGCGCCAGGGCGTACACCGTAATAACCTGTTAACAAATATTACAGCAACCAACCCGGCATTGGTTGACCGGCTTAATAATACAATGCATGGCTTTATGGCCAAAGGCCATTCAATAATTGATGCTACCCGTATGGCCTATGGCGCCATTGAAGGCGCAGTAACCAAACAGGTGCTGTTGTTAACTTATGACGATGCCTATTGGATTTCGGGTTTGGTGATGTTGTTTTCAATTCCGTTGCTTTACCTGCAACCTTTCAAAAAAACAAATGCTAAAATGCCGGTTGATGCGCATTAACGATAAAAGCCGTTCCACTATTACCTGGAACGGCTTTCCCCAAAAAAAATTAACAATTAAAATTTAATAACTCTCCCCGAGATACAATTGATTTTCAATAAAAATAAGTGTAATCGAGGTTTGTTTAATCTTAGGCATAAATTTAGAAGTTTTTAATTAACAAACACAAATTTTATTAAGTAATTAAGAATTATTTATGAAAAAAACATGAAATTATTAGATCTCATGTTTTTTTTATGTTAAAATATTGTGGACAGTTAAAAAATAACCTTCCCGGTAGCGGTAACCAACGATGCAATACGTACGGCATCAAAAATACGCTCCTCGGTTGTCGCCAGTTTTATCAGCGAATCCTCATGGGCGTTTACACACATTTCGCAGCCATTTACAGCCGAAACAGCCAGGCTCATCAGTTCAAAAAATTCTTTGCCGGTAACAGGCTTCATCATTAACTGCATGCGGATACGGGCCGGAATCTGGGTGTATTTTTCCTTCTGCGTAAAATGCCTGAACCTATAAAATACATTGTTTGAGGCCAGCAACGAGGCGCAGCCTACAGCTTCGCCAATTTCGGCCGCGGTAGCTTCCTGTTCTTCGGCGTATCTGGTAAAGTAGCTGGTAAGCGGCGCGTTATTGTT
>Ga0075366_10000620_pt1 | contig 16683 bp, 19 predicted proteins | sample EndMethybrTD3031_FD_72351 | JGI IMG/M metagenome (GOLD analysis project Ga0075366, IMG submission 72351) | Populus endosphere microbial communities from Tennessee, USA - Endosphere MetaG P. TD hybrid TD303-1 | ecosystem: Host-associated > Plants > Roots > Endosphere | place: USA: Tennessee...
CGACAACCTGCGGCGTTTTTCCGCGGGCCAGGCCATGCTCGGCCTCGTCGACCGCGCACGCGGCTACTGATGCGGCCGCGGCACGATCTGCCGAAGCGGCGCCAACAACCGCAGCGATCGCCGCCGGCACGCGCCAAAGCAGCACCCGGCCGCGCGGCTCGCGACATAAGCTGACGCCATGTCGAATGCCGCTTCGCTTGCAGCCACAGTCATGACGCATCCCATCGAGCTGCCCCACCACGCCACGATGGACGCGCTCGATCGCGCCCACCTCGTCCACCCGGTGTCACCCTGGCGCACCCACGAGCAGCGCGGCCCGACCGTGCTGAGCTCGGGCCGCGGCTCCTGGCTCACCGATGCGAACGGCCGCGAGCTGCTCGACGCGTTCGCGGGCCTGTGGTGCGTGAACGTGGGCTACGGACAAGAGAGCGTCGTGCAGGCCGCAGCCGAGCAGATGCGCCGTCTGCCTTACGCGACCGGCTACTTCCACTTCAGCAGCGAGCCGGCGATCCGGCTCGCCGACAAGCTGGTGCAGATCACGCCCGCCTCGCTGACGCGCGTGTACCTCACGCTCGGCGGCTCCGAGGCCGTGGACGCAGCGGTGCGCCTGATCGTGCAGTACTTCAACGCCATCGGCCGCCCGACGAAGAAGCAGTTCATCTCGCTCGAGCGCGGCTATCACGGCTCGTCGTCCACCGGTGCCGGCCTCACGGCGCTGCCGGTGTTTCATCGCGGCTTCGACCTGCCGCTTGCGACGCAGCACTACATCGCATCGCCGAATCCGTATCGGCACCCGCAAGGCCACGATGCGCAGGCACTGATCGCGGCCTCCGTGGCCGAGCTGCGCGCGAAGGTCGCCGAGCTGGGCGCCGACAACGTCGCCGCGTTCTTCTGCGAGCCGATCCAGGGCTCGGGCGGCGTGATCGTGCCGCCCAAGGGCTGGCTGAAGGCGATGCGCGACGCCGCGCGCGAGCTGGACATCCTGTTCGTCGTCGACGAGGTCATCACCGGCTTCGGACGCACCGGCCCGATGTTCGCGTGCGACGCCGAGGGAGTGGAGCCCGACCTGATGACGATGGCCAAGGGGCTGACCGCAGGCTACGTTCCGATGGGTGCGCTGATGCTGTCGGAAAAGGTCTACGCGGGAATCGCCGACGGCGCCCCCGCCGGCGCGCCGATCGGCCACGGCGCCACCTACTCGGCGCACCCGGTGAGTGCCGCAGTGGCGCTCGAGGTGCTGCGCCTGTATGAAGAAGGCGGCATCCTCGCCAACGGACAACGCGGCGCCGCGCACTTCGGCGCCGGGCTCGACGCGCTGCTGGCGCACCCGCTCGTGGGCGATGCACGCCACCGCGGCTTGCTCGGCGCGATCGAGCTCGTGAGCGACAAGGCCAGCAAGCGAGGCTTCGACCCCGCGCTCGGCCTGCCAGACCGGATCTTCGCCGCCGGCTACGAGAACGGCCTCGTGTTCCGCTCGTTCGGCGACCACGTCCTCGGCTTCGCTCCGGCGCTGACCTACACCGCATCGGAGTTCGAGCAGCTCTTCGCGCGGCTGCGCAAGACGCTGGACAGCGTGCTCGCGGCAGCAGACGTTCGCAAGGCCCTCGCCGACTGAGCACCGTACAGACGCGGCGCCGCCGCAGAATCGAGCCCTGGACTCACTCGCCGCATCGCCATGGCAGAAGCACTGAAGATCGACCGGCTCGATTTGCGCATCCTCGCGCAGCTGCAAAAGAACGGACGCATGACGAACGTCGATCTCGCCGACGCCGTCGGGCTTTCGCCCAGCCCGTGCCTGATCCGCGTGAAACGCCTCGAACAGGCCGGCTACATCGCCGGCTACGGTGCACAGCTGCGGCTCGAGAAGCTCGGCGACACGCTCACCGTATTCACCGAAGTCACGCTCTCCGATCACCACCGCGAAGACTTCACGCGCTTCGAGGCGGCGATCCGCGAGGTCGACGAGATCCTCGAGTGCCACCTCGTCAGCGGGGGCTACGACTACCTGCTGCGTTTCCTGACGCGCGGCGTCAACCACTACCAGGAAATCATCGAGGAGCTGCTCGAACGCAACATCGGCATCGCCAAGTACTTCAGCTACATCGTCATCAAGTCGCCGTTCATCAAGACGCATTGCCCGATCGAGCGGCTCTTTCCTCATCAACGCTGACCCATGCTTGAACGCCGCTTCGCTTCCCCGCCCCGCTTCGTGCGTCTTGCAGAGAAAGGGCGCCCCCCGATCGCGCTGCGCATCGACGGCCATCCGGCAACGGCGCTCGCGGGCGACACGCTGCTCGTCGCGCTGCTGAGCAACGGACGGCGCGTGCGCGACAGTGAGTTCGGCGACGGAGCGCGCGCGGGCTTCTGCCTGATGGGCGCATGCCAGGACTGCTGGGTGTGGAGCGAACAAGGCGAGCGGCTGCGTGCCTGCTCGACGCCGGTGCAGCCCGGCATGGCGGTCCTCACGCAGCCGCCGATTCGCCTGTGGCCGCTGACGCCTGATCTGAAAGAGCGGCTTGAACAATCCGTCCAGGCGCAGCGATGAGCCCGACGCAGCTCCCGCGCATCGTGATCGTCGGCGCCGGGCCGGCGGGCGTGCGCGCCGCGCAGGCGCTGGTCCAGGCAGGCGTGCGCCCCATCGTCATCGACGAGGCGCGGCGCGACGGCGGGCAGATCTATCGCCGCCAGCCCGAAGGCTTCACGCGGCCGTACGCCAAGCTCTACGGCAGCGAAGCCGCGAAGGCCGAGGCACTGCACCGTGACTTCGACGCGCTGCGCGAGCGCGTCGATTACCGCGCCGACACGCTGGCCTGGAACGTCGAGACCACGCCCGACGGCGAGGGGCGGCTGCATGTCGTGAACGCGGGCCGGGCGCAAGCTATCCCGTTCGACGCGCTGCTCATCTGCTCCGGCGCCACCGATCGGCTGATGCCGGTCCCCGGATGGCAACGCGCAGGCTGCTACAGCCTCGGCGCTGCGCAGATCGCGCTGAAGTCGCAGGCGTGCGCGATCGGCGCGCGCGTGGTGTTTCTCGGCAGCGGGCCGCTGCTGTACCTGGTCGCGTCGCAGTACGAGCAGGCCGGCGCGCACGTCGAGGCTGTGCTCGATACGTCGCCCGCCGCCAAGTCGATGCGCGCCGTCGCCGGCCTGATGGCGCGGCCCCGCCTCGCGCTGCGCGGCCTGGCGTTGATGCGCGGCCTGCGCCGTGCCAGCGTGACGCTGCTGCAAGGCGTCACGCCGCTGCGCATCGACGGCGACGAAGCCTACGGCGCGCAGGCCGTGGTCGTGCGCGATGCGCACGGCCAGGAGCGCCGCTTCGAATGCGACGCGGTCGGCCTGGGCTGGCACCTGCGTGCCGAGGCCCAGCTGGCCGACATCGCGCGTTGCGAGTTCGAGTTCGAGCCGGCGAGCCGCCAGTGGCTGCCGTGCATCGACGCCGACGGCCGCAGCAGCGTGCACGGCGTCTACCTCGCAGGCGACGGAGCCCGGCTGCTCGGCGCGGACGGCGCGGAGGCCGCGGGTCGCCTCGCCGCGCTGGCGGCGCTCGATGACTTGCAGCAGCCCGCAGGCCGGGCGCTGTATCGCACCGAACGCGACGGGCTGCGCCGCACGCTCGCGCGCATGGACCGCTTTCGCGCCGCACTCGTGCAGGCATTCCCATGGCCTCAGGCGCAGGCCGCCGCGCTGCCCGACGATGCGATCGTCTGCCGCTGCGAAGCCGTGACCGTGGGCGAGCTGCGCCGCTGCGTCGCGCACATGGACAGCCGCGAGGTGAACCGGGCGAAGGCCTTCAGCCGCGTCGGCATGGGGCGTTGCCAGGGCCGCTACTGCGGGCATGCATCGGCCGAGATCGTTGCGCATGCCTGCAGCATTCCGGTCGAGCAGGTGGGCAGGCTGCGCACGCAGGCGCCCGTGAAGCCGCTTTCGATGGCCACACGCTCGGAGGCACTGTCATGAACACGACCCGATCCTCCGACGTGCTGGTGCTCGGCGGCGGCCTGATGGGCACGACGACCGCGTTCTTCCTGCGCCGGCAGCACGGCCGCTCGGTCACGCTGCTCGAGCGCGAACTGGTCGGACGCCAAGCCAGCGGCACGAACTTCGGCAACGTGCGCCGGCAAGGCCGCGCGCTCGCGCAGATGCCGCTCGCGAACCGCGCCCGCGCCGTCTGGGGCCGCGTGAACGAACTGCTGGGCGAGAGCCTCGAGTTCGTGCCATACGGGCACCTGCGCGTCTGCTACACGCACGAGCAGGCTGCGGTGCTGGAACAGCACGTGCGCGACGTGAAACCGCTTGGCCTCGAGCTGGAGCTGTTCAGCGCGGCGCAACTGCAGCGGCGCTACGGGATCTTCGCGGGCGAGGTCGTCGCGGGCTCGCTCTCGCCGCACGACGGCCACGCCAATCCGCGCCTGGCCGGCCCGGCGTTCGCTCGCGCCGCGCGGCGCGCCGGTGCCGAGATCGTCGAGCATGCGGAGGTGGTGCACGTCGAGCGCGATGGCGGCGCTTTCGTCGCGCATACCGCTGATGGGCTGCGATGGCGCGCCCCCCAGTTGCTCGTGGCCTGCGGCGCATGGTCGAACCGGATCGCCACGCTGTTCGGCGAGACGGTTCCGCTCGAAGCACGCGGGCCGCAGATGGGCGTCACCGAACCGCTGCCCTACGCGATCGGGCCGTCGATCGGCCTCTCGTCGCCGATCGAGCACGAGAGTCTCTACTTCCGGCAGATCGGGCGCGGCAACGTCGTGTTCGGCGGCGGTCTCAAGGGGCCGGCATCGGCCGAGCATGTGCGCGCTTACGTGAAGCCCGACAACGTGCTGCGCCAGTTGCGCGAGCTGCGCCGCTTCGTGCCGGCGTTCGAGAACGTGCAGCTGATCCGCGTGTGGAGCGGCATCGAGGGCTACACGGGCGACTGGCAGCCCGTGATGGGGCCGAGCGCTGCGGCGCCAGGGCTGCACTACGCGTTCGGCTTCAACGGCGAGGGCTTCGCGATCAGCCCCGGGGTGGGCGAAGTGATGGCCGAGCTGATCGCAACGGGCAAGACCTCGACGCCGATCGGCAGTTTCTCGGTCGAGCGCTTCGCGACCGCAGCTGCCGCACAAGGAACAGCGACTCGCGCCGCCGCCTGACGCGGCGCGCACGCTTGCGCCGCGTCTTGCGCACACTCAGTCGAGCGCGCGTTCCGCCACTTCGCAGAACCAGCGCACACCGAGCGGCAGCGCGTCGTCGTTGAAGTCGTAGCACGGGTGATGCAGGCTGCGTTCGCCGTCCGGGCCGGGGTCGGCGCGGCCCTGGCCCAGCCAGAGGTAGGCACCCGGGCGGCGCTGCAGCATGAAGGCGAAGTCTTCCGACGTGAAAGCCGCGTGCGGAGCGACGTCGGCTTGCAGGCCGACCGCACGAGCGGCCGCGAGCGCGAGCTCGGCTTCGGCCGGCGAGTTGATAGTCGCGGGGTAGTAGCGCACGTAGTCGACCTCGGCCACGATGCCGTTGGCCAATGCCACGCCTTCGACCGTCGCGCGCAGCGCCGCCTCCAGGCGGTCTTGCACTGCGGCATCGAAGCTGCGCACGGTGCCGGTGAGGCGCACCTCCATCGGCAGCACGTTGTGGCTCTGGCCGCCTTCTATCCGCGTGACCGAGAGCACCGCCGCGGCCGACGGGTCGATGCGGCGCGACACGATGGTGTGAAGTTGCGTGACGAGCTGGCCGGCTGCGAGGATCGCGTCGGGCGTGTGCTGCGGCTGCGCGGCGTGGCCGCCGCGGCCGCGCAGCACGATGTCGAAACGATCGGCCGCCGCCATGATCGGGCCCGCGCGTGTCTGCGCGTGCCCGAGCGGCAGGTCGGGCCAGTTGTGCAGCGCGAACACGGCATCGCACGGGAAGCGCTCGAGCAAGCCGGCCTCGAGCATCGCCCGCGCACCGCCCTTGCCTTCTTCGGCGGGCTGGAAGATGAAGTGCACCACGCCGTCGAAACGGCGTGTGCGCGCGAGCTGGCGTGCGGCGCCGATCAGCATGCTGGTGTGGCCGTCGTGTCCGCAGCCGTGGTGCACGCCGCGGTGGCGGCTGGTGTACGCGCCACTGCCGAGCTCGACGATCGGCAGCGCATCCATGTCGGCACGCAGGCCGACGCTGCGCGCGCTTGTTCCGCAGCGCAGCGTGGCGACCACGCCCGTGCCGGCGATGCCTTCGTGCACCTCGAGGCCGAGCGCGCGCATCGCCCGCGCCGCGATGCCGGCGGTGCGATGCTCGTCGAACGCAAGCTCGGGATGAGCGTGCAGGTCACGGCGCAGCGCAACCAGCTCGGGCAGCAGGTCGTCGACCCCCGCGCTCTCGGCGGCGAGGCGCAACACGGGCCTCAGCGCCCGGACGTCGCGAACGCGTCGTCGACCGCGTCGGCGAGCTCGGCGAGCGTGCGGAAGTGGTAGTCGGGGCGCGTGTGCTCGGACTCGATCGTGCCGCCCGAACCCTTCATGCCGTGGCGGCGCTCGATCCAGCAGGTCGCGATGCCCAGGCTCCTGGACACGCCGATGTCGTGGTACTGGCTCTGCGCCACGTGCAAGTTGTCGGCCTGCTTGTAGCCCCACGCGCCTTCGTAGCGGCCCCGCGCGTAGGCAAAGTACTTCGGATCGGGCTTCTCGCACAGAGCGTCATCGCAACTCAGCGGCATGTCGAACGGATTGCCCAGCGTCTTCTCGAAGTGGGTCAGCGCCCAGCGCTGCGCGTTGGTCATCGTGACGAGCTTGAAGCGCTTGCCGAGCCGCTGCAGCGCCTCGACGGAATCGGGGAACGCGGGCCACTGCGAAACCGAGTCGCGAAAACCGCGCGCGATCTGCGGCGAGTCGGGCAGGCCCAGCGTCGGGGCGATGGCGTGCCACACACGCTCCAGGTCATCGGGATACCAGGTGGAGTCGGGGCTCTTGCGCGCGTTGCGATAGGCAACGAGGAACTCTTCATCGCCAAGGCGCGACGCGGGCACCAGCGTGCGCAGGTAGGCCAGCATGCCGCCCTCGAAGTCGATCAGCGTGCCGACGACGTCGAAGGTGAGGACCTTGAACTGTTGCAGGGGCATGGGCGGGCTCCGGATTGAACGTTCGGTGGAATGCCGAAAGCTTAGAGGCCGATGCCGGCGAGCCCGCTTCGAACTGCGGGGCCGTTGCAGCAGACGATTGCGTTGAGCGCCCGCGCACGGCATTTCGTCGCAGGGCACCAGCGCGGCGCACCGGCAAACAAGGGGGGACTGTCAGAGTTGACAGGAGACGTGTCGGCCTCGCGCGGGTACAAAACGCGCATGGACAAGATCCCGTTTCCGACTCCGCTTCCCGCCTCGGAATGGTTGCCACGCTGCTCGGCAAGGATTGCCCAACTCGACCCGAGCCTTGCCGACTTCGACGTGGCCGCCCTCGCGACGGCACTGGCCAACCGGCCGAGTTGCCGCGCACTCGAACCGGAACGTGCGGTCGACCTGCTGTTCGACAACCGCCTGAGTTCGTCGACCTGGGATCTGCTGGGGGAGCAGCGATAGCGCCCCGCTCAGTTCACGAGTTGCCTTTTGTACCGCGGAGGTTGACGGTCTCGGCGATCGGCTCCACGCGCTGCCCGTTGACGAACGCAGCGCCGTCATGGACTTCGATCAGCATCGCGCCGAACGCGCCTTCCCAGACATAGCGCTGTATGCCTTCGGCGACGAGCGGCAGCTCCGGCTCGCTGTTGTGTGCGGAGCCGACGTGGATGTCAGGCAGCGTGGGGGCGTTCATCGACTTCAGGGGTGAGTGGCTGTATGTTTATACAGCCAGCGCAACCCGATGTCGACAGCCTCCGCCGATGCCGCGTCGGCGATGCGGCTATGCCGTCAAGACATCTACAGAAGCGAGCCGGTCAGCAGCGCAGCCGCCACGGCGCACGCGCCCAGCAGCATGAGTACCCAATTCGGTGCCGAACCGTGTGGCACGCTGAGATGGCGGTGACGATGTTTGTCAGTCATGTGAACTCCGGCGACAACTGCGTGGACTTACGTCACGTTGCGACCCTCACATCAACGAACGGGCCACGCGTTGCGTGGACAGAGCGACCTTCGTGCCAGGTTGCGCCGACCACCCTCGCGGGCGCGCCACCATGCAGCGTCACGCAGGTCGGCTCAGCCCCGAGAGCGCCGCCTGCAGACGGTCGCGCGGGTCGACCACCGCCGCCTTCCCCAACGCCCGCTCGACGTTGCCGATGTGCGCGCACATCAGCTCGGTCGCCTGCGCCAGATCGTTCTTGGCGATGGCCGCGACGATCGCCGCATGCTCGTCACACGACTGCTTCGCATCGTGCGTGGACTGGTAGAGCGTGGCGACGAGCGTCGTGCGGGCGGTCAGGTCGCGCAGCATCTCGGCCAGCAGCGTGTGGCCCAGGCTCTCGGCCAGGCAGACGTGGAAATCCGCCAGCATGAAAGCCCGAGTGGCGGCGTCGGCGCTGGCGATCGCCGCCTGCTCTTCCTTGACGTGCTGGCGCAGGCGCCGAACGACCAGCTGCAGCGGCCGCCCTTCGTCGCTCGCCTGGCGCAGCAGCCCCGACTCGACGGCACGCCGTGCGGCGAAGGCGTCGCGCGCCTCCTCGATCGACGGTTCGACCACGTACCAGCCCTTGCGCGAGCGCACCTCGACGAAACCGCGCGCCTGCAACTGCATCAGCGCTTCGCGCACCAGCGTGCGGCTCACGCCGAAGAGGTCGGCCAGCTCCTGTTCGCCAAGGCGCTCGCCCGGCTTGAGCTTCTGGGCGAGGATCGATTCGACGACGCGCTGCGCGATTTCGGATTGGTTGGGCATGCCCAGACTGTAGCCAGCCGCGATCAGGTCCTGACGGCCACGCCGACAGCGACGGGCTGCGGCGCCTGAGCCACCGCGACGTCGAGATCGTCGACGCTCGGCGGCACCGATTTGCCGTCGAGGACGGCATGGGCGCGTTCGCGGTCGATGTCGCCCTCCCACGCCGCGATCGCGACGGTCGCGACGCAGTTGCCGATCAGGTTGCCCAGCGCGCGGGCGATGCCCATGAACCAGTCGACCGACAGCACCAGCACGAGGCCGACCGCGGGGATGGCGGGAATCGCCTGCAGCGTCGCCGCGAGCACGACGATGGCCGAGCCCGGCACGCCGTGCGCGCCCTTGGACGTGACCAGCGAGATCGCGAGGATGGTGAGCAGGTCGGTCATCGTGATCGGCGTGTTGGTCGCCTGCGCGATGAACACGGCCGCGAGCGTGATGTAGATCGAGAACGCGTCGAGGTTGAACGAGTAGCCGGTGGGAATGACCAGGCCCACGGTCGAATCGCCGATGCCCATGCGCTTGAGCTTGGACATGATCTGCGGCAGCACGCTGTCGCTCGAGGTCGTGGCGAACACCACCATCAGCTCCTCGCGCAGATAGCGCAGCAGCTTGAACAGCGAGAAGCCCGACATGCGCATGATCGCGCCGAGGACCACGGTGACGAAGATGATGACCGCGGCGAAGAAGAGCGCGACCAGCATGCCGAGCTGCTTCAGCGAACCGATGCCGTACTTGCTGACGGTGAACGCAATCGCCCCGAGCACGCCGAGCGGCGCCAGCTTGATGATGATTCCCATCACCTTGAACAGCACGTGCGAGAGCGTGTCGACGAAGTGCGCGACCGGCGCACCGCGTTCGCCGAGCATCGACAGCGCGCACCCGAACAGCACCGCGAAGAGCAGCACCTGCAGCACGTCGCCAGTGGCAAACGCCGCGACCACGGTGCCCGGGATCAGCTTCATCAGGAAGTCGACCGTTCCGCCGCCGGTGAGCTTGCTGGCGTTGTCGGCATAGGCGCTCATCGCTTTTGCGTCCAGCGCCTTCGGGTCGACGTTCATGCCGACGCCGGGCTCGAAGAAGTAGGCCAGGGCAAGGCCGAGCATGAGCGCGACGGCCGTGACGACCTCGAAGTAGATCAGCGCCTTGATGCCGACCCGGCCGACACGCTTGAGGTCGCCCGCGCCGGAGATGCCGTGCACGACCACGCAGAACACGAGCACGGGAATGATCATCTTGATCAGCTTGATGAACCCGTCGCCGAGCGGCTTGAGCTTGACGCCGAAGTCGGGCCAGACGAGCCCCACCACGACGCCGACGGCGAGCGCCAGGAGCACCTGGCCGAACAGGGAGCGAAGGAAACGAGTCATGCGGGCCTCCTGGAATCCTGACGATGGCGCTAGATCACAAGCGTCGTATACAAGCAATGTATGCAAATTCCACCGGATTTCCGCCCAGGATTACCCGTAGATGTCGGCGGATCGCAAAGCGGCGCCGCTTACGGCTCGCGCTGCTCTCGCCAGTCCACTGTTCCGAACGTGTCGAGGCCGAGCAGCGTGTAGTACAGGCCGACTGTCGCGAGCGTTCTCGCCTGCGCCGGGCTGCTGGCAAAGCTCGCGCTGCGATGGGTCCACGCGTACTTCACGCCCACTGCGTGTCGCCCGTGGATCCGCCATGTGAGTGCAGCGTCGACACGCGAGATGTCGTCGCGCCCCGCGGGACGATTCGCGACACGACCGAGCAGGTACTTCTGCGCGTTGACGTCGATCGACGCCTGCGCGCCCGCGATCAGGCGCAGCGCCAAGCCGAAGCGCGGGGCCACGCCGTAGTGATAGTCGCGGTCGTTCGCCGCGCTGTTCGAGCCGCTGGCCGCCGAATAGCCCATGCCCACCAGGGCGGTGCCCTGCAGCGCCACGTCCTGCGACGCCCACCACTGCGCAGTGGTTCCGATCGAGAGCGCCGTCGTGGAAACGCGGAATGTCTGCGGAGCGAGATAGTCGTAGTTCGCGTACAGGCCCCAGATGCCGCGATACGATTTTCCGAGCGCGTAGTCGCTGCCCCACAGCAGTCCGCGCGAGACCAGGTTGTCGACCCCGTTCGCGCTCGAGAGCACGAGCTGGAAGCTGAAGTAGTCGAACGGCCGCGTGTACGTATAGCCCGGCTGACCGGGAAGCCCGTAGTCGAGCGAGAAGTCGATCTCGGCGTCGTTTCGCTTCACATCGCTGTCCGCGACTGCGCTCGTGCGCAACAGATGATTGCCGCCGACGCGAAGACGTCCGTAGTAGATCGGATCGTGGTCCGAGAACGAATTCGCGAAGCGTTCGCCGAACAGCGCGCGGTTCAGTCCCACCGGCGGTGAAACGAGCGCGGCACCCCACTGCCGCCACACATACGGGACCTCGCTGCGGTTCTTGAGCATCAGGTGCGCCATCCGGAACAGCGGTTCGCCCAGGATGCTGCCGGCGATGCCGCTTGCGATCTGGTCGTTGCGCGCCGGCGGCGTCTGCTCGCCGGTGATCTCCCACCACGCGCTGCCGGCAAACGTGAGGGCGGCCGACTGCCAGTAGCCGAGACCGCTCGCCCTGCCCGCGCCGTGATACAGCGAGCCTTGATAGGGATGGGCGAACTGGTTCACCTTGAACGGGTCGTTGTCCTCGACCCACGGACCGCGCAGATTGCGGCGAACGGAACTCCAGCTCACGTCATAGTCCGACGTACCGCTGAATCGCCGGTTGTAGCGATTGAGCAGGAAGTCGAAGCCGACGATCTCGGCGATCGGGATCGCATAGCTGCCGTCGTTTGCCTCCGGCTCGTCGGCTCTGGCTGCAGGACAGACGAGCGCCATCAGCACGGCGCCGACGCACAGGTAGGGTCTCAACGGCTGCGATCAGCGTGGCGCGGAGCTCGGGCCCTGGGTACGCGGCATCACCTCCGACGTCGGGCTGCTCGCGCCCGTCGTGGGCTTGGGTGTGGTCTTCTTGGGATCGCACGCCGCGAACAGGCCGAGCATCAGCGCGACGACGATCGCGACCGCGAGACGAGAGTGATGAGCTGCCATCGTGTCCTCCTGATCGAACAAGGCACGAGCCCGTGCTCGATCAATGTCCCGCCGGGTGTTCCCTGGCGCTATCGGAAGGCAGCCCGTCAGGACCGGCGTGTCGTCCTACGCCGGCGAGGTGTGGCTCAACCCCAGCGCGAATCCGGGGCGCGCCGGTCCGAGATGAGCAGCGGCGCCGGGATGGTTTCGACGAGCATCTCGCGCAGATACAGCGCGAGCTCGGTGCGCGAGCCGGACTTGCCCACGTAGCGCCAGCCCGCAGGCAGTTGGCGGCGGCTGGACCAGACCACGAACTGCATGTCGTCGTTCGTGATGATCTGGTGCGTTCCCTCGTTGCTGCGCGTTGCGCTGCCCATCGCGTCTACTCCTCGAATTCTGTAGATCCGAGAATATCGGGCCATCACGGGCTCAGAAACGCGAGGCCCGAAACCGCGGAAGAAATGCGCGTGATTCGCTCACGCACCGGCGCACTCGTGCGGGTGCGTTCGGTCAGGCGCGCTCGAGACAGCTCTGGAACACGCCATGTGCATGCGCATCCGGGAACGGATAGTTCGCCGACTCGCTCGGGCGAGTGGCGGACCGGGCCGAAGCGCCGCTCATTTCGCCGCCGTGCGATCCGTCACACGCGGCCTGCAGCGGCGTCTTGCGCGTTGCGCCGGTAGGCTCCGGGCGCGCTGCCCGTGGTTCGCTTGAACGCCTTGTTGAATGCCGCTTCCGACTCGTAGCCGACGCTGCCCGCGATCTCGACGAGCGCCTTGTCACTGTTGCGCAGCAGGTGCCCGGCGCGAAACATTCGCCAGCGCGTCAGGTAGTCGAGCGGCGATTGCCCCACCTTCTCCTTGAAGCGCAACGCGAATGCCGAGCGCGACATGCCGGCAGCAGCAGCGAGCGTCTCGACGGTCCAGTTCGCCGCCAAGTCCTTGTGCAGCAGATTCAGCGCCGCGCCGATGCGGCGGTCGGCCAGTGCGGCGAGCCAGCCGGTGTCGGCATCCGGATCGAGCGTGTCGATGTGGGCGCGCACCGCCTGCACGAAGATGATGTCGGCAAGCCGGCTGACGATCAGTCCGGAGCCGAGCCGCTGCTGCGCGGTTTCCATCGCCAGCAGTTGCAGCGAGGCTTGCAACAGCTGGGTGCGGCTGTGCTCCATGCGGATGTGCAGGAGCGGCGGCAACAGGTCGAGCAAGGGCTGTGCGCCGTGGGGATCGAACGTGAACCAGCCGCTGATGATGGTGCTGGCCACGCCCCCACCGCCGAGCGTGACGACACCCCCGAGGTTGGCGCGCACGACGTCGACGCAATTGATGGTGGGCGACTTCGCGTGATCGCGCAGTGTGTAGGCAAGACCGCGCGGAATCACGAAGCAGTCGCCCGCGACGAGCGCGATCGGGTCATGTGCGTACTCGGGGTCGTCGAGTGTGAGCCAGCAGCTGCCACGCAGCATGAGGCCGAAGCGCGTGGTGCCGTCGACGTGCCGGGTCTTCAGCCCCCACGGCGCGCCTGCTTCGAGACGAGCGTACAGCGCGCTCTCGACGTGCATCGCGGAGAACACTTCGTGCAGTGGATCCATGAGTCTGATGATCTGGATGATCAGACAAGAACTCTAGCGCTCCGAGCATTGAACGTCCACAAGCGAGCTCCTAGGATTCTTCTCGACGACTGCATGCCAAGCGCCGCGGCGATGACCTCGCAGGTTATCGCCGGCGCGATGCGGCACGCCCAGACTGCGCCGAGCGCAGCTTCAACGAACAGAGGAAATTGCATGTCACGGACCGTCCCCCTCACTGCCGTTGCGCCCGCGGCGCACACCGCCGCCGGCGAGCGGCCGAGCCTGATCGCGCTGCTCGTGATGTTGAGCGGCACCTTCATGGTGGTGCTCGACTTCTTCATCGTGAACGTCGCGATCCCCTCGATCCAGCACGAGTTGCACGCGAGCAGCGGCGCGCTGCAGATGATCGTGATCGGCTATGGCCTCGCCAACGCCGCGGCGCTGATCACCGGCGGACGGCTCGGAGACATGCACGGCCGGCGCCGCCTGTTCATGATCGGCATCGGCCTGTTCACGCTCGCGTCGGCTGCGTGCGGACTTGCGCCGAACGCCGAGGTGCTGGTGGCCGCACGTGTCGCGCAAGGCGTGGCGGGCGCGTTGCTGCAGCCGCAGGTGCTCGCGATGCTCGGCATGCTGTACGGCGGCGCCGAGCGTCAACGCGCGTTCGCGGCGTACGGCCTCACGCTCGGGCTCGCCGCAGCCGGCGGGCAGTTGATCGGCGGGCTGCTGATCGACGCCAACCTTGCCGGACTGGGCTGGCGTACCTGCTTCCTGATCAACGTGCCGATCGGCATCGCTGCGTTGCTGTCGGCGCGGCGTGTGCTGCCGCCGATGCGTGGCCAGGCGACGAGCCGGCTCGACCTGCGCGGCACCGCGTTGATCGCGTTCGCCTTGACCGCGGCGGTGTTCCCGCTCGCGCTCGGCCGCGAACAAGGCTGGCCGCTGTGGAGCCTCGCTTGCCTGTTCGCCGCGGTGCCGTTGCTCGCGATCTTCTGGCGCTATCAGCGCGGCCTCGCGGCGCGCGGCGGGCAGCCGCTGATCGCTCCGTCGTTGATGGCGCATCGGCCGTTCGTATTGGGGCTGCTCGTCACGCTTGTCTTCTATGCGAGCAACGCCTCGTTCTACTTCGTGCTCGCGCTGTACCTGCAGCAAGGCCTCGGTCTCGCGCCGCTCGGCTCGGGGATCGTCTTCACGGTACTCGCGGCAGGATTCTTCGCGACCTCGATGGCCTCGCCATGGTTCGCGCGCCGCCTCGGCCGCCATGCAATCTTCGCCGGCGCGCTCGTGCTCGCGGCCGGCCACGCGATGCTGTTTGCCGAGTTGCCGCAAGTGAGCGCCGCCAACGTCGCATGGATGCTGCCCGCGCTGGTGATCCAGGGCTGCGGCCTCGGCATGGTGATGGCACCGCTCGTCGCGACGGTGCTCGCCGGGCTGCCGGCACAGCACGCCGGCGTGGCCTCTGGCGTCATGGCAACGATGCAGCAGGTCGGCAATGCGCTCGGTGTCGCGCTGATCGGTGTTCTCTACTACGGCGCCGATTCCGGCAACGCCACGCGTTCGTTCGGCGCAAGCCTCGTCTACCTCTTCGTGCTGGCGATCGCGGTCGCCCTCCTCTACCGGCGCTTCAGCGGCGCCACCTCTGCCAAGGAACCATCATGACCCTCGACGCCCAATCCCTTGCCGACCGCTACGCCGCCGTCTGGAACGAAGCGGATCCGGCCCTGCGCCGCGCGGAGATCGAGCAACTCTGGCGCCCCGACGGCGAGCACTTCGTGACGACGAAAGAGGCCCGCGGCTACACGGCGCTCGACGAGCGCGTGAGCGGCGCCTACGACAAGAACGTGCGTGTCGGCGGGCACGCGTTTCGCGCGGTGCGCAACGCGCAGCGGCTGCGCGACGTGATCACGTTCAACTGGGAGATGATCGAGCCGGCAACCGGCGAGGTGCTCGCGGTCGGGCTCGAGTTCCTGCGCGTCGATGCCGACGGCCGCATCGCCAGCGATCACCAGTTCATCGTTTCCTAGCTCGGCACGTGCGTGCTGCGAGCAGCAAATGAAACATCGCGCAGCGCTGCCGCAGCACGCGTGAAGCGAACGGCGCGGAACATCGAGCCCTGACCCCACTTCAGGACCCGACACGATGAAACTCCTCACCGCCCGGATGCTGTTGGCCGCAGCTGCCACCCTCGCAGCCTTCTGGATGCTGGGGGCCTTCGTGGAAGCGCTGCACGTGTCGATCCGGCAGGGCGAGACCCTGCGCGAGCAGCAGCGAGGCGGGCCGGCGAACGTCGAGGCTTCGCGCCGCTAGGCGGCAAGCCTCAGAGCTCGCCCTTCCCGTACTTCTCGTCGAACAGCCGCTTCGCACGGATGTAGCGGTTCGTGCACTCCATCGTCGCCGCGGTCTCGCAATGCGGCGGCGGGCGGTAAAAGCGCGCCCAGGCCTTCTCGCGGCGATCGGCGGCTTCGGCTTCGGCCCGGCGTGCGGCCTCGGCCGCGCGCTGCTGCTCGGTGGATGCCTGGATGCGCTGCTCTTCCTCGCGCTGCTGCTGCGCCTCGAGTTGGGCCTGGCGCGCCAGCGCCTCCCGCTGCATCTGCTCGATCTGCGCCTGAGCCTGGCGCTGGGCTTCCTGGTTCAGGCGCAGCGTCTCCTGCGCCGCCGCCTGGCTGCGCCACTGCACGAAGGTGACGCCGATGATCAGCACGAGCACCAGCCCGGCCAGCCCAAGAGCAAGCATGACCCCGAACTGCGTGCCCGACGGACGCGCGCGGCGCACGCGTGCAGCCCCCACCACGGCGGGGCGAACAGGCTCCTCCTGATCCGGTTTCGTCTCGCGACGGACCGTATCGCTCCAAACCTTGTCGTCTTGATCCTGGTCGGCAGCACCCATGGGCGGATTCTTGTCTCGGCGGACCGGATTGTTACACCGCGAGCGTGATGCAGATCACGGCGAGGCTCGCCAGGAGCACCTCTAGACCGTTCATCCACTCAGACCTCAATTCGGCCAAACCAGTGCCGAAGGTCCCCCTACACCGGATGTGGGTCGCCATCCAAATCTTTCAGTCACGGATCTGCAGATGAACATTTCAAATCTTCGCGTCAAGACCAAGCTGATGCTCGGTTTTGCCGTCATGGCACTGGCCGTGCTCCTCGTGTCCATCCTGTCGGTGCGCTCGCTCGGCAAGTCGAACGAGCGCACCGACAGGATGGACACGAGGAGCACGGCCAGTGCCATGACGGCAAAACCGAGCATCAGCTTGGTCTTGACGCGAAGATTTGAAATG
>Ga0075366_10000621_pt1 | contig 16666 bp, 15 predicted proteins | sample EndMethybrTD3031_FD_72351 | JGI IMG/M metagenome (GOLD analysis project Ga0075366, IMG submission 72351) | Populus endosphere microbial communities from Tennessee, USA - Endosphere MetaG P. TD hybrid TD303-1 | ecosystem: Host-associated > Plants > Roots > Endosphere | place: USA: Tennessee...
ACTACGGCCTGTTCGGTCCAGCGCTGGCGATCGGCAGCCAGGGTGGTGGCACGCCCCTGCCACTGCGCAGCTGCGGCAGTGAGTTGTTCGATGCGTTGACCAAGGCGGCTACGTTGTTCGCGCAGGGCTCGCAGCTCGTTTTCAATACGTGACACTTCGGCGGCAATGGCGTAAACGTCGCCTTGCGCGGCCCCGACCGCCTCGGACATGCGTGTGTGCTGCTCGCGCGCATTGGCGAGGCGGGCTTCGATCTGGCGCAGGTTTTCCTGAGCGGCTTCGAGGCTGCGGCCACTCTCGGCCACGGCACCGTCGGCACGCTGCAATTCGCGCTCGCCTTCGCGCAGCTTGAGCCCCCACAGCAGGCTTTGGCGCTCCAGCAGGGAATCGCTGAGCGTGCGCCAGGTTTGCGCTACCTCGGCCTGTACGGACAAGCGCGTGATCTGCTGGCCCAGCTCGGCTCGCAAATCTTCGAGCCGCGCCAGATTGTCGCGTGCGTCAGCCAGTCGCCCTTCGGTTTCGCGGCGCCGCTCCTTGTACTTGGTAATGCCAGCCGCTTCTTCGAGGAAGGCGCGTACTTCTTCGGGACGGGCGTCGATGACGCGCGAAATCATGCCCTGCTCGATGATGGCGTAAGCACGCGGTCCCAGGCCGGTGCCGAGGAACAGGTCGATCACGTCCTTGCGACGGACGCGAACATTATTGATGAAGTAATCGGACTCGCCGGAGCGATCGAGGACGCGCTTGACGGCAATCTCGGCGTATTGCGACCACTGGCCGGCGGCCTTGCCATCGGCATTGTCGAAGATCAATTCGACGCTGGCGCGCGATACCGGCTTGCGCGTGTTCGAGCCGTTGAAAATCACGTCCTGCATCGAGTCGCCGCGCAGTGCCGAGGCGCGCGATTCACCAAGTACCCAGCGTACGGCGTCGATCAGGTTCGACTTGCCGCAACCATTCGGGCCGACGATGCCGACCAGCTGGCCGGGCGTAAGCACGGTCGTCGGATCGACGAAAGACTTGAAACCGGCGAGTTTGAGCTTGGAAAGGCGCACGTGTGTTCGCGTCGGGCCGGATGAGTTTCTGGATTTGTCTCTTCCCGGATTGCATCCCGGGAATGACCGCTAAACATTGCGTCTGAGTACAGCGCGCCCGGTGATCGCAAGGACCGGCGGGCTTGGCGGGCTATAATATCACCCGAACCCATACTGACCAGACCGCCCGAAAGGGTTGAGCATGGTTATTCATCCGAATCGAGCTGCTCTCCGTGAATCCTCTTCTCGACACGCTTCATCCCTACCCTTTCGAAAAGCTGCGCGCCCTGTTTGCGGGGATCGCGCCACCCGCTCCTGCACCGATTCGCCTGTCGATCGGCGAACCGCAGCACGAGACACCTCAATTCATCAAGCAGGCGCTGGTCGATGGACTTGGCGGCCTGTCGACCTATCCGACTACCCTGGGCATCGATGCGCTGCGCGAGTCGATTGCACAATGGTTGCAGCGCCGCTTTGCGCTGACTTCGGTCAATCCCGCCACGCAGGTGCTGCCGGTCAATGGCACACGCGAAGCGCTGTTTGCTTTTGCACAATGCGTCGTCGATGCCTCGCGTCCCGGTGCTCTGGTCGCGAGTCCGAATCCGTTCTATCAGATCTATGAAGGTGCGGCCCTGCTGGCTGGCGCCGAGCCGGTGTTCCTCAATCAGACTCCGGAAAACAACTTCGGCTTCGATCTCGATAGCATCACCGCCGCGCAATGGTCGCGGGTGCAGTTGCTGTTCGTCTGTTCGCCAGGGAACCCAACGGGTCGTGTGCTGAGTCTTGAGGAATGGCGCGATCTGTTCGCGCTGTCGGACAAGTACGGTTTCGTGATTGCGGCTGACGAGTGCTATTCGGAAATCCATTTCGACGAGGCCAACCCTCCGCTGGGTGCGCTGCAGGTCGCGCAGCAACTGGGACGCGAAGGCTTTCCACGTCTGGTGGTGTTCCATAGTCTTTCGAAGCGCTCCAACGTGCCCGGTCTGCGGTCCGGTTTCGTGGCAGGCGATGCGACGATTCTCAAGAAATTCCTGCTGTATCGCACCTATCATGGCTGCGCCATGAGCCAGACCGTGCAACTCGCCAGCATTGCGGCCTGGAACGACGAAGCGCATGTGCGCGAGAACCGCACGCTGTATCGCGAAAAATTCGAAACGCTGGTGCCGATGCTGGCACCAGTACTCGATGTAAAGATGCCGGACGCGGCTTTCTATCTGTGGACCGATGTTCGCAAAATTGCACCGGGCGATGACGCCGAATTTGCACGCGCATTATTTGCGCAAACGCATGTCACGGTATTGCCGGGCCAGTATCTCGCTCGCGAAGCGCACGGCGTCAATCCCGGCAAGGGCTTTGTGCGCATCGCGCTGGTCGATGGTCTGGACGCCTGCGTCACGGCGGCCGAACGCATCATCAAATTCTGCAAGTAAAGAGCCCGCCTTCTTTCAAAACACTCACCTATCCAGAGAACGAGGAACACCATGTCATCACATCCATTGCAAGGCCTGATTGATGAAGCTTTCGAACGCCGCGCCGAGATCACTCACGGCTGCGCCGACCCACGGTTGTCTGCCGCGATTGCGCAGGTAATCAACGATCTGGACGCTGGCCGCCTGCGTGTGGCCGAGAAGATCAATGGTGAATGGGTCACCCATCAGTGGATCAAGAAGGCTGTGCTGCTGTATTTCCGCACCCACGACAACCGCATGATGCATGGCGGCGAGCTGCGTTACTTCGACAAGGTGCCGACCAAGTTTTCCGACTACTCGGAGCAGGACTTCCGCGATGGCGGTTTCCGCGTGGTGCCCTCAGCGGTCGCGCGCAAAGGCACTTTCATCGGCCGCAACGTGGTGCTGATGCCCTCCTACGTCAATATCGGCGCGTATGTCGATGAAGGCACGATGGTCGACACCTGGGCCACGGTAGGTTCCTGTGCGCAGATCGGCAAGAACGTTCACCTGTCTGGCGGCGTCGGCATCGGCGGCGTGCTGGAGCCCTTGCAGGCCAACCCGACCATCATCGAGGACAACTGCTTCATCGGTGCGCGTTCGGAAGTGGTGGAAGGCGTGGTCGTCGAGGAAAACTCGGTCATTTCGATGGGGGTATATCTGGGCAAGAGCACCAAGATCTACGACCGTGCGACAGGCGAAGTCACTTATGGGCGCATTCCTTCTGGCTCGGTCGTGGTCTCTGGTAACCTGCCTTCGGCCGACGGCAAGTATTCGCTGTATTGCGCAGTCATCGTAAAGCGCGTGGATGCGCAGACGCGTGCCAAGACTTCGATCAACGAGCTGCTGCGCGACTGATAAAAGCAGTGCCCTGCGGGCGGTTCACCGCAAAGGCGCAAGAAGTTCGCATTTCTTTGCGCCTTTACGATGAAGGGGTTATGGTTTGCCGACGTATCACATTGATCGATAGTGGGGACTTCGAATGATTTTTGATCGTCTGTTTCAGCTCATGGCGGAGCGTCAGGCTTCGGACATTTTTGTCTCCGCCGGTGCGCCCATCCATATCAAGATCAATGGCGCGATCGTACCCATCAATCAGCAGATCATGGAACCTTCCGTGATCCAGAAGATGGGCTATGAAATGCTCTCCGCGGAGCAGGTCGCCCGCTTCGAGAAGGACCGCGAGCTGAACATCTCGTTCGGCCGCAAGGACGTCGGCAATTTCCGTATCAACTTCTTCTGGCAACGCTCGAGCATCGGCATCGTGGTGCGCTTCATCCAGAGCGATATTCCGGTGCTGCACACGTTGGGCCTGCCGCCTGTTCTCGAAGAAATCATCATGGACAAGCGCGGTCTGGTGCTGGTGGTCGGTGCAACCGGCTCCGGCAAATCCACGACTATCGCGTCCATGCTGGATCACCGCAACACGCATCAGACCGGCCATATCCTGACGGTCGAAGACCCGATTGAATACCTGTTCCAGCACAAGCGCTCAGTCGTCAATCAACGTGAAGTAGGCTTCGACAGCCATAGCTGGGGCGATGCACTGAAGAATGCATTGCGTCAGGCGCCGGACGTGATCCTGATCGGCGAAATCCGCGATCTGGAAACAATGAAACTGGCGATCTCGTACGCGCAATCCGGCCACCTGGTGGTCGCGACCCTGCATGCCAACAATTCGTACCACGCGCTGAATCGCATTTCCAGTTTCTTCCCGCTGGAAAATCGCCCGTTGCTGTATCTCGACCTTTCGGTCGCGCTGCGCTCGGTCATTTCGCAACGTCTGGTACGCCTGCCGGATGGCAGCCGCATCCCTGCGGTGGAAATTCTCATGAACACACGGCATGTGTCCGACCTGATCGAGCGCGGCGAATTCGGTGGCGTGAAGGAAGCCATGGAGCAGTCCCTTGCGCCTGGCTCGCAGACTTTCGAGCAGGATCTCTATCGCCTTTATCGCGAGAACGTCATTACGCTCGACGAGGCGCTCCTGAATTCCGATTCGCCCACCAACTTCTCGTGGCTGGTGAACAACTCGCAGGCGCACGAAGAACACGCGCCACCTACCTCAGGCGATTCGGCCTCGCTGGTCGAATTCGATGCGGCCGAGGACGACGGCGCTTCTTTCAGCTCCTTTACCCTGCATATGGAAGAACCGAGCTGATTGCCGGTTTTTTCCGACGCGCCCAGAACAGTAGAACAAAGACATGCATAACGAAGAAGAGCGCGAACATCATCACGGCCCGGAATGCGATGAGGACTGCGGCCATGACCATGCCCACGACCATCAGCACTCGCCTGCCGATGAACTGATTACCGTCCGCGACCTGGTGCGCTATGCGACCAGCCGCTTCAATCGCAAGAAGATATTCTTCGGCCACGGTCTGCAGGATGCCTATGACGAGGCGGTGTATCTTGTCCTGCACACACTGCATCTGCCGCTGGATCGACTCGATCCCTTCCTCGACGCCTGCATTCCGGCAGAGGAGCGCAGCGAAGTCATCGATATCATTCACCGTCGCAGCGACGAACGCATTCCGGCGGCATATCTGACGCGTGAGGCGTGGCTCGGCGAGTTCCGCTTCTACGTCGACGAACGTGTGATCGTGCCCCGCTCTTTTTGCGCCGAGCTGTTGCAGGGAGGGCTGGCACCGTGGATTCCCGATGACGCTGCGGTCACCGATGCGCTGGATCTGTGCACCGGTAGCGGCTGTCTGGCAATCCTGATGGCGCATCGTTATCCGGATGCACGGATCGATGCCATCGATCTGTCGCCCGATGCGCTCGACGTGGCCAGCATCAATGTCGAAGACTATGGCTTGCAGGACCGCATCCAGCTGATCGAATCGGACGTATTTGATGCCCTGGCCGGCCAGGAGCGGCGTTACGACCTGATCATTTCGAACCCGCCATATGTGACGCAGGAGTCGGTCGACAAGCTGCCCGAGGAATATCGTCACGAACCTGCCATGTCTCTTGGTGCAGGTCATGACGGCATGGACATCGTGCGGCGTATCATTGCCCAGGCGGGTCAGTATCTGAAGCCGGATGGCATCCTGATTATCGAAGTCGGTTATAACCGTACCGAGTTCGAGGAAGCCTTTCCGCAACTTGAGGCGGTATGGCTAAGCCAGGCCAGCCAGGAAGAAATGGTCCTCCTTTTGAGAGCAGACCAGCTGTAGAAAGTATCAGACAAGATTCGACAAGCGCTGCGCAAGCGATCCAGGCTGGACTCTCGGGGGAGAGGAAAGGAGTGATGGAATCGTGAGTATCTTCAAGACATTCAAGACAATTTTTGCCAGGTCCGGCGAACCTCGCATTGATGAGCCGCGCGTTTACGAATCGCTGGACAGTGCCGGGCTGGCTTCGGAACGGCGCAACCGCAAACGCCGTGATGCGCGCGAGGGCACACGGGCGCTCATCATCGACGACTCCCCCACCATCGTTGCGGCGCTGAAGAAATTCCTGCGCTCGGCTGGATACATCACGCTGGAGGCAGGCGACGCCGAGAAGGGGATAGAAATCGCACGTGCCGAGCGGCCGGAACTGATTTTCCTCGACATCGTATTACCGGGCATGAACGGTTTTGCCGCCCTGCGCGTTTTGCGGCGCGACCCTGCCACGAAGGACGTTCCCATCATCATGATCAGCGGCAACGAACAAGCCACCGAGCAGTTTTTCGGCACCCGCATCGGTGCCGACGATTTCATGAAGAAGCCGTTCTCCCGTTTTGAAGTCTTCGCGCGTATCGAGCGCCTGCTCGATGGGGAATTGATCCCGCGCCGCGTTATTTCGACGTCCAGTACGCCCAACGCCCCCAAGACCGCCTGACAGTCTGGCGCAATCGGCACGTCGATCGGATCCGTTGCCGGGCCTGTTCCGGTCTGCTCGCACTGACGGGATTGGCGCCGCAGTGGTCAAGCAATCAACAAGAATGCAAACAACAGTAAAACCTTTAACCTGAACGATGTTTCCATGCTGCCCGTCGTCCCCTGCCAGGGCATCCAGGCGTCCCTCATGATTTGACCGAGATCGGCCACAGCATTGGGTTTCCGGCCGACGAGCATGTCTCTCCAGAGCCCCTTTCCGTGCATTTTCCAAGGTGGCAATGCCGCTAAAGGTTTCGTGGGTTTTAGCCGTTGAAGCTCACAACCTGAGGTGGTTTACGCCGCAACGCGCAAGCGGTGTTGTTCCGCACCAGGAAAGTTGTCCTTTCAAGAAGCTGGAGAAATGGCATGACCATTACCCGCAAGATCTTTCTGCTGGTCTGTGTTGCATTACTGACGACCGCTGTCGTTACGGGGGTCTCGTTGTGGGGTCTGTCAGATGCGCTGGCCGCTTCAACAGGTGCTGCAAAAGACGACATTGCCGCGACAAGAACGCTGACCATCGTCATGGGCCTGCTTGGCCTCGGCGTCATGGGCACGGTTGGCTGGCTGATGGGGCGCGCCATCGTCAAGCCACTCGAGGATGTGCAAACCGCAATTTCCCGTGCTGCCGACAAACTGGACTTCACCGAATCGATCCGTTTCACCTCCAGCGACGAATTGGGTCGCATTGTCGAAGCCTACAATCGTCTGCTCGCCAAGCTGCGCGGCAGCTTCATGGAAATCCAGGCGTCGACCGCACAGATGCTCGATGTCACCGAGGAGGTTGATCGCTCTTCACGCAAGATCGCCCGCAACTCGCAGATGCAGAGCGATGCTTCGACCAACATGGCGGCATCGGTCGAAGAAATGACTGTCAGCATTTCGATGGTTGCGCAGCAGGCCAAAGATGCCAGCTCACACACCCAGGAATCGCGCCACATCGCAGAGCACAGCGCCGAGGTAATCGTTACAACGCTGACGGGTATCCAGACCATATCCGACTCGGTGCGTGAAGCTGCAGGACGTATCAAGGCACTGCGTGCCGATTGCGACAGCATTTCGACCGTCGCCAAGATGATTCGCGAAATTGCGGAGCAGACGAATCTGCTGGCACTTAACGCCGCCATTGAAGCCGCACGGGCCGGCGAACAGGGGCGCGGATTCGCGGTGGTGGCCGATGAAGTGCGCAAACTGGCCGAACGCACCGCCAAATCAACACAGGAAATCAGCAGCCTGCTGAGTCGCATGCAGGAGAGTGCCAAACTCGCCGTCAACAGCATGGACACCACCGAAGAGGCCGTGGGCCAGGGCGTGATCAATGCGCGTGCGGCTGGCGAATCCATCGAACGTATCAAGGATGGTTCGAGCGCTGCAGCAGGTGTTGTAGAAGACATCTCCGGCGCTATCCGCGAGCAGCAGGCTGGCAGCACTACCATTGCACAGAACATCGAACAGATGGCGCAGATGAGCGAGCAGAATTCCGCAGCGGCCGTAGCTTCAGCCGAAGCGATCGGCCGCGTGTCGAGCATGAGCCGCGAGATTGCGCGCGCGCTGTCGGTCTATCGTGTCGATGCCAATGCACAATCGAAGATCCAGTTGCGTGTCGCCGATATCCAGAGCGACGATTTTCCGACCGTGCGCGCCCTCAAGGCCATGAGTGAATTGCTCAGCCAGCGCACCAATGGCCGCATCTCGCTGAAAGTCTACGCAAGCGGCTCTTTCGGCTCGGAGAAGGAAGCGCTCGAACAGATGAAGAGCGGCGGTCTCGACATGGCCCGCATCAACATCTCTCCGCTCAACAAGAGCTGCCCGGAAACCATCATCCCTACCCTGCCCTTCCTGTTCCGCGATATCGCGCACATGCAGAAGTCGCTCGACGGTGCTCCGGGTGAAGCCATCCTGGCATCCTGTCTCAACGAAGGTTATGTCGGCCTGGCGTTCTATGACAGCGGCGTGCGTTGCATCTACACCAACAAACCGATCAGGTCGATTGCCGATGTACGCGGCATGAAGCTGCGTGTGCCGCAGTCCGATCTGTGGATTGCTGTTGCCAACGCCATGGGCGCAACGGCAACGCCGATGTCGATCGACGAAATCATCAACGGCCAGAAGATGGGCCTTATCGATGGCGCGGAAAACAACCTGCTCGCCTACGAAAGTTTCAAGCACTTCCAGGTGTTCAAGCACTTTTCGCATACCGAACACTCCATGGCACCGGACGTCCTCGTCTTCTCCAAGAAGAGCTGGGACATGCTTTCGGAGGAAGATCAGAAGATCGTGCGCCAGGCCGCCAGGGAGTCCGTACCGCAAATGCGTCGCTTCTGGGCCGACCGCGAAGGTGCTGCGAAGAAGAGCCTCATGGCCGCTGGCTGCAACTTCACAACGGCCGTCGACAAGGGTCCGTTCCAGCAGGCCATGCGGCCTGTGTATGACCGCTTCGTCACCACCGATAAACAACGTTCCCTGCTCAAGGCTATCCAGGACATGACTTAGAGCACGTATGGGCTTTGAAGTAGAAGAGCTGCCTGCGGGCAGCTTTTTTCATTCTGGAAGGCCGCGATCCGGCGAGGCATGAGGATTGCTGAAAGAGCTTCAAGCCTGGATGAATTCTTCGATGAACTCCTGGGTCAGGCATGTCATTCACGAACACAGAGGAGCGTCCATATGTCTTCATCACTCAATCCGGCAGCAGCCGAGGTCGTCCCGCGGCGTCACAACGAATATGGTCCGGGTGACACGTCGGACTCGGCAAGCGATGTTGCGGGTAGCGAATCTCAGGAGAGCGATACGTCGACAGGTACTGGCGAGCGTTCTTCTGTCGAGTCAGTCGCCCCCAGTTTGACCGAGCAGGACATTGCGCCAGACAAGGTCATTACTCCACTCAACCCCGATGACAATCCGGCCAGGAACAAGGCGAAAGTGGACTAATGACGTAGAGCACGTGAAATGAAGAAGGCCCGCTATATGGCGGGCCTTCTTCATTTCGTGGCTTGCATCGCGGTCACAGCCGACATTTGAAAGATCAAGCGCCGTTTGGGGCCACCTTGTCGCTCAATACCGGCGGAACCACAGGGTCGAAGTCTGCCCACTTGCCATCACGCCAGCGACCGGTTGCACGCTCGACATCCTTGCCACCGTGATTCTTGAGCAGGTTGGAGGCAAACGTTTCGGTACCAAGTTCCACATGTACGGCGAGCAACACACCGCTTGGGCGGGTGTCCATCGCCACGCCACGATCGCGTGTCTGTGGAGTCGCTCGCATGCCATTCAGGGCACCTATCAATGAACCCGTGTAAGCACCGATACCGCCTGCGATGGCAGCCACGAGCGGCTGCAGTTCAAGCACGGCAACCAGCCCGGTACCGATGACAATACCGAGCGCTGCACCAATGCCGGCCCCACGCAACAGGCCACCATGAGAGGCTCTGGCGGAACGGTCGGCATACTCGTCGCCACCCGCGCGCAGTGTGTGATGCATGCCCGGAGGATTCACGAAGAAAACTGAAACGTCAGCTTCCTGGAAACCATTGTCAAAAAGCGCTTGCGCGGCATTCTCCGCTTCTGCAAATGTAGTGAAACGCGCAGCCACAATGAGGGACATATTCGTTCTCCGCTTCTGCCGAATGTTCCATGAGCAGCAGAAAACGTTCCCGAACAGCCCCTTCTTCGTGCGTATGCAATATGCCTATATTGCCGGGGCGCTCGCGCCGCGCTCCAGTGTGTCCGTCACAATGGCTTGCGCTTCAGAGATGATCCGCTGCAGATGATCGGCACCCAGAAAGCTTTCCGCATAGATCTTGTAGATGTCTTCAGTGCCTGAAGGACGTGCGGCAAACCAGCCGTTTCTGGTAACAACCTTGAGGCCGCCGATGGCCGCGCCATTGCCCGGTGCACGGGTGAGAATGCTCTCGATGGCCTCGCCAGCAAGTTCGGTGGAGTGCACCTGCCCGGGCGACAACGCTGACAGCAGTTTCTTCTGCTGCAATGTTGCCACTGCATCGACGCGCAGAAAAAAAGGTGCCCCGAACTCTTTGCCCAGCGCGCGATAGTGCTCGCCCGGATCACGCCCCGTGACGGCCGTCATCTCGGCGGACAGCAAGGCGGCGGTAATGCCATCCTTGTCAGTCGTCCATACCGAGCCATCGCGTCGCAGAAAGGAAGCCCCTGCACTTTCCTCACCGACAAAACCCAGCAAGCCATCGATAAGGCCGTCGACGAACCACTTGAAACCGACCGGCACTTCATGGACCCTGCGGCCGAGACGCGCACCGACGCGGTCGATCATCTGGCTGCTGACCAGTGTCTTGCCGATGGCTGCATGGCTGCTCCATTCGGGCCGATGCTGGAACAGGTAGTCAATGCATACGGCCAGATAATGATTGGGTGGCAGCAGGCCAACGCTCGGCGTGACAATGCCGTGACGGTCGTGATCGGTATCGCAGGCGAAGGCGATGTCAAAGCGATCCTTCAGTCCAATGAGGCTCTGCATGGCGGACGGCGACGACGGGTCCATGCGGATCTTGCCATCCCAGTCCAGCGTCATGAAGCGGAAGGTCTGGTCAACATCCGGGTTGATCACCGTAAGGTCGAACTTGTAGCGCTCACCAATTGCCGCCCAGTAATTCACTCCTGCGCCGCCCAGCGGGTCGACGCCCATGCGCACTTTGGCGCCACGAATGGCATCCATGTCGATGACATTACCGAGATCGGCGATGTAGTTGTTCAGGAAATCGTGACGGTGTGTGGTCGATGCACGCAGTGCACGATCCAGAATAATGCGCTTGACGCCCTGCAGACTGTTCCCGAGAAATTCATTGGCACGGGCCTGCATCCAGCTGGTGACATCGGTATCGGCCGGGCCGCCATTCGGCGGGTTGTATTTGAGCCCGCCACTGTCGGGCGGATTGTGCGAAGGCGAAATGATGATGCCATCCGCCAGCCCGCTCTTGCGGCCGGCGTTATACGTGAGGATGGCGTGCGAGACGACCGGAGTCGGCGTGTATTCGTCGTTCCCGGCGATCATCACTTCAACGCCGTTGGCGGCCAGAACTTCCAGCACGCTGGCATAAGCAGGCTCTGACAAGGCGTGCGTGTCGAAGCCCAGGAACAGCGGTCCATCGATATTCTTTTGCGCACGGTAATCGCACACCGCCTGACTGATGGCGAGCACATGCCATTCATTGAAACTCTGCAGCAGCGAGGAGCCACGATGCCCCGAGGTGCCAAAGGCGACCTGCTGCGAGGCGACGGTAACATCGGGCTGGCCGGTGTAATACGCACTGATGAGTCGCGGGATATTTGTGAGAGACGAGGCAGGTGGCAGCTGTCCCGGAATGGGTTCTCTCTTGCTTCCGGATTGGCTTGCGGGGTTCGCACTTGCATCAATCATGGTGCCTCCGTGCTGCAACTTGCTCCACTATGGTGAAGCCCACTCTTTGTGCTTTAGCCATTCGCTTGTTACTCCATTTGTTTGCTGACCACAGCAAGGTCAGTCGGGGTCTCGAGCAAGAATTGCACCCTCTCGTGAAAGCCTTCGCGCCCTGCCCTCAAGGGATCTGAATCCCCATGCACTGTGACCCGGGCATGTGGCTTGCTGAGACAGCTTTGACTTGTCCGGCAATACGCTTTGGGCACAAGCCACAACAGGATTCTAACCCTCTGCGGAGCAATAACTCATGACCATGGTCGCCGCCGTCTCAAGCATGTACAGACCCCAACAGACCTTCATGCCTGCTGCTTCGCTACCCGCTTTTCATGAACGTCGGCCACGCCAGAACGGACTGCTGGAACTCGTCCCCGATGAAGTCTGGGAACGTCTTGCGCCTCATCTTCAACTGATGAGTTTCGGCATGGGTACCGTCCTCTATGAGCCGGGTACCGCGCTACGCAACGTTTATTTCCCCACTACCGCTATTGTCTCCGTAATGTACGAAACTCATGACGGCGCTTCGGCGGAAGTCGCACGCGTCGGCGATGAGGGCGTTGCCGGCGTGTCCTTGCTGATGGGAGGTGAGAGCAACTGCCGTTCGGTGGTTCAACGTGCTGGTCAGGCCTATCGCCTGCGAAGCAGCATCCTCAAGCAGGAGTTCGATCGTGGTGGTCTCGTCGCGCAAATGCTGCTGCGCTACAGTTTGTCGCTGATCACGCAAATGGCGCAGACGGCGGTGTGCAATCGTCATCACTCACTTGAGCAGCAACTCTGCCGCTGGCTCCTGCTGAGCCTCGATCGGTTGTCTGGCAACCATGTGCAGACCACTCACGAGATGATCGCCAACACGATAGGTGTACGCCGTGTCGGCGTGACGCAGGCCGTTGGCAAGCTCCAGCGACTCGGCGTGATCCATTGCGGCCGTGGCCGCATCACCGTGCTGGATCGCCGTGCGCTCGAATCACATGTCTGCGAATGCTATGCCGTGGTCAAGCGCGAGACCGAACGTCTCATGCCTTGCAATCAGACCGACTACGATCACGCCAGGATTCATCATGCGAATGGTCACAACAACGCGGCTCACCATCACGGCATTTGAGTGCTGAACGAGATTCGTCGAAGGGGTGAAATGCAGGCAGCTGCCTTCCACCCCGATAGTCATCTTGCAGCAGACTCGGACTCAGACTATTTGGCAGTAGTCGACGCCAACGACTTTGCCATCTCCAGGTGATGTTCAAGACCCGGCAATGTCTTTTCGGCGAATGCCTTGATCTCGGGATCCTTTGCATCCTTGACGGCCTTGCGGAACAGTTTGACCGCGTCTTCGTGCGCACTTACGCCAATCTCGCTGGCATAGTGTTTGTCGAAGTTGGCGCCGTTGTACGCGCCCAGCAGCTTGAGCTTGGCCTTCTGCGTGATTGACGGCTCGACTGGTACCTTTACATTCTTGCTCGCGGCAAGCTGATCGAGTTCCTCACCGACTTTGGTGTGGTCCTTGATCATCGTATCTGCGAATGCCTTCACATCGCTATTGGCTGCCTTGGTCTGCGCCAGCTTGCTGCCTTCGACTTCGGTGTGCCCCGCGTGGGCAGCGGCTTCGAGGAAGCTCCTGTCACTTCTTGCAATATCTGCAGCCAGAAGATTCGCGGACATGGCCATGCCAATGGCAATAACAGCCGTTGGTTTCAACAGAGATTTCAGCATGTTTTTCTCCCGGATGTTCACGCCGTCACGATATGTGACGGACATGTACTTCCGAGCAACCGACGTTCCCGTCAGATCAGACAGGCAGGTCTCAATCTTGCGACTTGTCGTTGTCTGGCCGTGGTTTACACGCGGCAAATGAAGGAGCAGAGACATGAACGAATCATCCTGGGTGACCGGCTTGTTCAGCGACCGCAACAGTGCTGAGCGCGCCTATGACGCGTTGACCGAAAGCGGCTACGGCTCCGAAGACATCAATGTCCTGATGTCGGAAGAAACGCGTAAACGCCACTTTTCCGAGAAAGAGATCGAAACGGAACTGGGCAACAAGGCTGCCGAGGGCGCGGGTGTCGGCGGGGCCATTGGCGGCACGGTTGGCGCTATTGCAGCGGCTCTGGCCGCGGTGGGAACTTCCCTTGTCGTACCCGGCCTGGGGCTGGTCGTGGCCGGTCCGCTTGCCGCAGCGTTGGCCGGCGCGGGTGCGGGTGCGGCAACGGGTGGCCTGGTCGGTGCACTGGTGGGCTGGCGCATTCCCGAGGAACACGTCAAACGCTACGAGGAGCGTCTGCGTGACGGAGATATCCTGCTCGGCTTCCAGCCAAAGACGGATACGGACCGCGAACGTTTTCACCGTGAATGGAATTCGGAACTGGATCGCGAAGTCCTGCGACAGGTTTCCATCACCTGATCGGAATCACGGACGCGAGTCATCCTGAATTCCGTAAAAGCTGTAAAAAGGCACCTGCAGGTATCGCCTGCCGGTGCCTGTTTCACGTGAAGTTCTTCAAATGCTGGATCACTGGCATAGCTTTTGCAAATGTCCCTCGCCGACCGAATGCATGGGTCGAAAAAAGACGAACGTTTTTACGCTCGCACAGGGGGAATTCAGTGATCCACCGTTCACCCAGAGTTAGCTGGATGTACCTTGAAACTGCGTCGGCAGGCATGAAACCGACGCGGCATGCATTTCACAGGAAACAGGGAAAATCCCCTGCAATCACGGCACTTTACGTGCGATCAGTCGAGACAAACGTATGGAGAAGTCTTGCTGCTGGCGCCGCCGCCGGTAGCGCAATCAGGAGGTCCTCGGCGTGCAACCGAAGCGCCAGGGAAACACGTCAATATCCCGGATTTCCAGGCGCGATTGCCCCTCCATGCGAAGTAAAAAGGAGCATGCAAATACCGGGAGATTTGAAAAATCTACCCTTGCCCACTTCCCTTTGCACTTATCTCTGCGCGGAGCGTTCAGTCTTCGTTGAAGTCGAAGGTAGCCTCGTATTGCCAGCTGCCGCAACCGAACTGGGTGCTTTGCTGCGTAACTTCATTGAGGTAATCCTCGCGTTCCTGCTCCTCCGCACTCAAGGCTCTGGAGGAAAGATTCTTGGCGTCGGCGTAATCAAAGCTTGGGGTCATCATGAACCTTTCTGTTTGGTTAGTCGGGCGTTCAGGTCGCTTTCCAGCATTACCTACAGTTTTCATCGCCTCGTCGGTTCCTTAGCATCAAGCGTTCCCGGTTTTCCCCATATTGCGGGAATCCCCACTGGTGCGTGGTTTACGACCGACCAGCATTTTTCAACGGCGAATTTCTGCACCAATGATGCCCCCTCGCGTGCATGTCGGCGCGCGTCATTACTACACTACATGGCATGAGAAAGACTTCCGGCCCCCCGGCTTTTCCGCTCGTGATGGAGTCTGCATTGGATAAGTGCCGCCTTTCCCTTCTTCCCGCAGTTGTTGCTCAACCGTCCTTCATCCGTTATCGGAGTCAGCCATGCAAGTTCTAGAAGATCCGTCTGTCCTAGCCAGTTCTGAAGCCCTGTCCCTGATGCTGACCGCCCTCACGTCTCTGCGACGCGGAGACGCCAAGGTGCGGCTGCCGGACAGTGCAGCAGGCCTCTTTGGCAAGGTGGCCGAGGTATTCAACGAGCTGGTCGAGCAGAACGCCAGCATGGCGGAGGAGCTGGCGCGGCTGAGCCAGGTAGTCGGCAAGGAAGGCAAGCTCAAGCAGCGGGCCTCCATGCCGGGAGCCAGAGGCTTCTGGGCGGCGTCGGTCGACAACATCAACTCGCTGATCGACGACCTGGTGCACCCGACCTCGGAAGTGGCGCGTGTGATCGGCGCGGTGGCGCAGGGCGACTTGTCGAAGTCGATGGCACTGGAGGTCGATGGTCGCCCACTCGAGGGCGAGTTCCTGAAGACATCCAAAACGATTAACAAGATGGTGGAACAGCTCGGCAACTTCTCTGCCGAAGTGACGCGCGTGGCGCGCGAAGTGGGTACCGAAGGCAAGCTTGGCGGCCAGGCGAAAGTGAAAGGCGTGGCCGGTACATGGAAGGATCTGACCGACTCGGTGAACTCCATGGCCGGTAACCTGACCGACCAGGTGCGGAACATCGCCGACGTGACGACCGCCGTGGCCAAGGGCGACCTTTCCAAGAAGATCGAAGTGGACGTCAAGGGCGAGTTCCTGACCCTGAAGAACACTATCAACACCATGGTTGACCAGCTGCGCTCCTTCGCTTCAGAAGTGACGCGTGTGGCGCGTGAAGTGGGTACGGAAGGGATTCTGGGCGGTCAGGCACGTGTGGAAGGTGTGTCGGGTACCTGGAAGGATCTGACCGATTCGGTGAACTCCATGGCGGGTAACCTGACCTCGCAGGTGCGGAACATCGCCGACGTGACCAAGGCCGTGGCGGCAGGTGACTTGTCCAAGAAAATCACCGTGGATGTGAAGGGTGAAATTCTCGAACTGAAAAACACCGTGAATACCATGGTGGACCAGCTTCGTTCGTTTGCCGCCGAAGTTACCCGAGTCGCGCGGGAGGTCGGTACGGAAGGGAAACTCGGTGGTCAGGCCGACGTGCAGGGTGTGGCCGGTACGTGGAAGGACTTGACCGAGTCGGTGAACTTCATGGCCGGTAACCTCACATCCCAGGTGCGGAACATCGCGGAGGTGACGACCGCTGTGGCGGCAGGTGACTTGTCCAAGAAAATCACCGTGGATGTGAAGGGCGAAATTCTCGAACTGAAAAACACCATCAATACGATGGTGGACCAGCTGCGAAGCTTTGCGGCGGAAGTGACGCGTGTTGCGCGGGAAGTGGGTACGGAAGGAAAGCTGGGCGGACAGGCCGACGTGCAAGGCGTGGCCGGCACGTGGAAAGACTTGACCGACTCGGTGAACTCGAT
>Ga0075366_10000622_pt1 | contig 16649 bp, 18 predicted proteins | sample EndMethybrTD3031_FD_72351 | JGI IMG/M metagenome (GOLD analysis project Ga0075366, IMG submission 72351) | Populus endosphere microbial communities from Tennessee, USA - Endosphere MetaG P. TD hybrid TD303-1 | ecosystem: Host-associated > Plants > Roots > Endosphere | place: USA: Tennessee...
CCGTGACCACCGTGAAGCTCGACAGGCGCGCGGCGCTGATGTCAATCGACGGGGTCTATGCCAAGAAGCTGCACCAGCTGGGCCTGCGACGCATCGAGGGCGAGGATACGTTCTGGATCAAGCGTGTCGTCCAGGGCGGGACGCTGATGGGAGGCGCGGCGTGAGGCCGCCTGCCGCTCCGCTGAAGCTGGCGATGCTGGCCACCGTGCAGCGGCTGGTCGATGTGCGTGCGGACCTCCTGCACCAGGTTGGGGCGCTGCAGCACCCGGATGCGCCGTCGCTGACGGTGAACATCCATTCGCCCTCCTCAACGCTTCGGCACACGTGGCCACAGGATGATGCGATCCTCGCGCTTGTCCGCCCAGCCATCGTGCGCGAACTGCTTGCGCGCGTCGCGTCGATCGAGACGGATCTCCGCACGATGGGTGTCGAGGTCGATTGACCTTCGGCCATTCAGGATTGACGGCTCAAAGCTGAACCGACCACCCCCGGGGCGCGGGTCCTTCCTGCGACCCCGCACGTGCGGGCGGCAAAGGCCCTTAAGATCGCTAGGCATGAAAATGTGCCTAGTTCTTCCTCCTTCGGCCTAAAAATGGCGGTTTTCTGCGGGTTTCGGGCCAATCACGCAGGGAAGTGATGGAAATCGACCTCAATGAGCCGTCGCGGCCGCAGCTTGCGACGCTGTTCGGCTGCTCATCGCGCTGGATCGGCGAGTTGCGGTCCAAGGGCGACCTGCCGGCGGACGGCGCGACCTGGGCGGAAAATCTCGAAGCCTGGCTGGAGCTGCGGTGCGGCGGGGACGGCGATGCGCCGAAGCTCGAAGCCGAGCGCGCGCGATACGCCAAGGAACAGGCCGATTCGAAGGCCATGGACAATGCCGAGCGCCGCAAGGAGCTCGCATCGCTCCCCGACATGACGATGGCCGTGACCGGCATGATCTCGCTCGCCGTATCCCGGCTGATGCAGGTGCCGAACCTGGTCGCGAAGGGCGACCACAAGCTGCGAATGCGGCTGGAGACGGCGATTACTGACGCACTGGAGGAGCTGAGCGTCACGCGCGTCGAGCAGACGACCGGCGGGGGCATGGATGAGGAAGACGCCCCCGAGGAAGAAGGAGGCTAGTTCGCTTCGCGTTCGCGGGGCGACGGTTGCAGCGGCTGTACGAGAGTGGTTCGCGTCCTTCAGGCCGCCGAAGCGCGAGCCGCTGTCGGTCTGGATGGCCGAGCATGCGAAGCTCGACGACGGTAGCAAGTTTCGCGCGTTCCCGTTCCAGAACGGCATCGCCGACGCCTTCACCGACCCGGAAGTTGCCCAGGTCTCGGTCCGGAAGAGCAGCCGCATCGGCTACTCGACCATCGTCCAGGGGTTCATCGGCTACAGCATCGCGCGAGATCCTCGCCGGCTGCTGATCTATCAGCCGACGATCGACGACGCCGAGAAGTACAGCCGCGACGATCTCGATCCCGTGCTGCAATGGCCGGCGGTCCGTGCCGTCGCTGTGTTCAAGGCGCGGGATCGCGACAACCAGATTCGGGCGAAGCGCTTCAAGGGCGGCTGGATCCAGATCAAGGGCGCCAACAGCCCGAAAGAATTCCGCCGCGTCACCGCGGACAGCGTCCTGCTGGAGGAGCCGGACGGCTATCCCTGGTCGGCGAAGGAAGAGGGCGACCCCGCCCGACTGGCGTTCAAGCGCAACCTGACATCGCCGCGGCGTTTCAGCGCGGCCGGGTCGACGCCGAAAATCAAGGGCCTGAGCCGAATCGACCTCCTGTTCGAGCAAGGGTCGCAGGAATACCGCTACGTCCCGTGTCCGCACTGCGGGACGATGCAGTACCTGGTGTTCGGCGATGGGACCGGGGCCGGGATACGCTGGTCGCCGAAGGTGCGGCCGACGCGGGTCTGGTATCAGTGCGTCGAAGGCTGCGAGATCGACGAGGCCGACAAGGCCGCGATGGACGAACAGGGCGAATGGCGCGCCCACAACCCGGAAGCCTATCCCCGCCACCGCTCGTTTCATATCTGGGCCGCCTATAGCCAGCACGAGGGGGCGAGCTGGACGGAAATCGTCCGCGAGTTCCTGGAAGTCCGGCACGATCCGAACTTGCTCAAGACCTGGGTCAACCAGGTGCTCGGCGAGGCCTACGCCGAACGCGGCGAGGCGCCCGAATGGCAGCGGCTGTACGACCGCCGCGAAAAAGCGCAGTTCCTCGGCCGACCGCCGGCGCAGGCCGGGCTGCTGGTCGGCGCGGCCGACGTGCAGCGCGAAGGCGGCGGGCGCATCGAGCTCGATATCTGGGCCTATGGTCCGCGTCGCCAGCGCTGGCTGGTCGAGCATATCGAAGTCCTCGGTCCGATCGCCGACAAGGCGACCTGGGCGAGGCTGGATGCGCAAGTCGCGCGAGAATGGATCACCGAGGACGGCCGGGCGCTGAAGCTCAGCCGCGTCGGAATCGATTCGGGCGACGGCGAGAATACGATGGAGGTCTATACCTGGGCGCGTCGGCACCCGGGGTTCGCGATGGCGCTGAAGGGCCGCCACGCGCTCGCAGCGAGCCAGGCGATCGCTGGCCCCACGTGGGTCGACATCACCGTGCGGGGCAAGAAGATCAAGAAGGGGGTCCGCCTCTGGACGGTCGGCACCTCGATGCTGAAGCTGGAGCTTTACGGCCAGCTTGCCCTGGAAAAGCCGGTCGACGGCGAAGATTACCCGGACGGGTACGTCTTCCTGCCCGACGGCACGTCGGACGAATGGATTAAGCAGCTCGTGGCCGAAGAGCTGCGCATGGTGAAACTGCGCAACGGAATGATCCGGCGCGAATGGCACAAGACGCGCGACCGAAACGAAGCGCTCGACATGGCGGTCTATTCGCGGGCGATTACTTATGCGCTCGGCATCGATCGATGGAGCGAGGCGCGTTGGCGCGAGCTTTATGCGCCGACGTCGGCGCCAGCGGCGGACCCGCCCCTGGCGGTCGAGCCGGCAGCGGCGCCATTCGGGCAGAACAACGGATCGAGCGGCGAGATATCCGGCAGCGGGTGGATCGACGGCAGCGGCGGCGCCGACAGCGGCGGCGGCTGGCTATGAGGTGACAATGGCCTTTACAACCAACGACATCACGGCGCTGAAGGCGGCGATCGCGACCGGCGCACTGAAGGTGCGCTTCGCGGACGGCCGCGAGGTGACTTACCGATCGCTCAGCGAGATGCGCGAGATCCTGCGCCTGATGACCGCCGAAGCCTCGCCGACCCCGTCGCGCAGCCGGACGTCGGTGGCGGGGTTCTAGGGTGAACTGGATCGATCGCGCCGTCGGTTTCATGTCGCCGGCGGCGGGCGTGCGTCGTGTAGCCGCGCGCCGCGCGCTCGATCTGCACCAGCGCGCCTACGATGCCGGCCGACGCGACCAGCGGACGATGTCGTGGCAGGCGACCGGTGCCAGCGCCAATGCCGAGGTCGGCAGCGCAGAGGAGATCGTTCGTAACCGTGCGCGAGATCTCGCGCGAAACAACGGCTACGCCCTGCAGATCGTCGAGACGGTCGCCGACCATGTCGTCGGCACCGGCATCATCGGTGCACCCACCGGCGTGAAGGGCCGCAACGCAAAGAAGATTTCGGGCGACTGGAACGACTGGGGCCAGGTCTGCGATTTCGAAGGCGACCACGATTTCCATGGTCTACTGTGGTCGGCAACGAAAGGCATGGCCGATTCAGGCGCGAGCTTGATCCGCTTCCGGCGCCAGCAGTTCGGTGCTTCGACTTCGCTAGCGCCGCTGCAGTTGCAGGTGCTCGAGCCCGATTTCATCGACACGACGAAGACGCAGTTGCTCGCCGGTGGCGCGATGATCGACCGGGGGATCGAGTACGATGCCGATGGGCGCAAGATCGCCTATTGGCTCTACCCTGCTCACCCGGGTGACGTTGCGATGTTCCGGGCGCGGTCGCTGCAATCGGAGCGGGTGCCGGCCGACCAGGTCATCTACCTCTACAACAAGCTGCGGCCCGGCCAGGATCGCGGGATGCCGTTGCTTGCGCCGGCGATTATGCCGCTTAAAGACCTGCGCGGCTATTTCGATGCCGAGCTCGTCCGCAAGCGCATCGAATCGTGCCTTGCCGGTTTCATCACCTCGCCCGAGGACGATAGTTTCAGCTTGGGCACCGACCCGAAGACGGGCGAGGAACTGAAGCTCAAGTACGGCAAGCTGGTCGACAAGTTCGAGCCGGGCATGCTGACCCGACTGCTTCCGGGCGAGACGGTGACGATTTCGCAGCCCGGCAACAGCCAGGGCGTGGGCGAATTCGCCAAGCAGTACTTGCGCGAGGCAGCCGCCGGCGCCGGCGTTATGTACGAACATGCGACCGGTGATTTCAGCAATGTGAACTATTCGAGCTGGCGCGCCGGCAACCATGGTTTCCGTCGGCGCATGGAGCGCCTGCAGTGGCATGTCGTCATCCATAAGGCCTGCCGGCCGATCATCGCCCGCTATCGCGAAGCATCGTTAGCCGCCAACCTGCTGCCGGTGCAGAGCTTCGGATGGCGATGGACGCCGCCCGGTTTCATCTCGGTCGACCCGTACAAGGATGCCCAGGCGGATCTCGCGAACCTTCGCATGGGCAAGGTCACGCTCAGTCAGCTCGTCGAGGAGCGCGGGTACGATTACCTCGAGTTCCTCGTGCAGTACGGCGAGGACCTGAAGGCGGCCGACGCGAGCCTGGGCGAGGGCGCGATGTTCGATGGCGATCCGCGTAAGACGCCGAAGCAAGCCAAGCCCGCCGATAGCGACGGCTCGGCCGCGAAAGACGAGACCGCCAAGGCGGCCTGATCCTGGAGAAATCGATGTCCCAGCTTCCACCGGCTCCGCCGGCCCCGCCTCGTGGGCCGCGCGTTGTCTACGTGCGCCCGATGCCGGCGTATCAGGTCAGCGCCATTCCGGTTCTGACACGCAATGCGCCTGGGCCGGATGAGGCGGAGCGGCGCCAGCCTCAAGTGGGGGGGCGAGGGACACGCAGCCTGGCGCTTTCCCCAGGCAGTTACAATGCCGAGGCACGCACGGTCGAGGCCGTCCTTTCGGCCGGCACCGCGGTCCGCCGCTGGTATTTCACCGAAGAACTGGAGATCAGCGCCGACGCGATCGATCTCGCGCGCGTAACTGGCGGCGTCTGCCCGCTGCTCGACACACACAACCAATATCAGCTCGACGCCGTGCTCGGCCGGGTCGTGTCGGCGCGGATCGAAAACGGCCAGCTGATCGGCCTGCTCGAATTCGCCGATACGACCGCCGGTCGCGAGACCGAGGCGCGCGTCGCCAACGGCGAGCTGCGCGCCATCTCGATCGGCTACCGCGTCACCAAATGGCAGATCACCGCCACCGACGAAAGCGACCACGAGACCTGGCGGGCCGTCGCCTGGGAGTTGCTCGAGGCCAGCCTTGTATCCGTTCCCGCCGATCCGAACGCCGTGGTTCGATCGGTCCCCGGGCCTATCACAGATCACGGCAGCACAGAGGAAGATGATATGCGACGCAACCTCCCGGGTGGCGTGGCTGCGGCCCCGCTCGCAACCGCCGTCACCACGCCGACCCCGGCCATCGCGGCTCCTGCCGCAGAAGTCCGCACTGATGTCCCGCAGGATACGACCCCCGCGCCGGTCACGATCGCGCCGGTCGCCACGGCGGAACAGCGCCAGGCGCCGGCGGCCGTCACGGTGTCCGCCATTCGTACCGCCGTGCGCAACGCCGGCCTGGACGACGAGGTCACGTTCGAGCTGCTTGGCCGCCACGAGGCCACGCCGCTCACCAACGAGACGTTGATGGCCGACATCGGCCGGCGCTTCGCCGAGCGCGATGCCCCCGCCACCACGGCCAACCGCGTGCCCGCACTGGCGGGCAACGGCGTCACCATGGCGCGCGCGATGGAAGACGCCATCGTTCACCGCATGACGCCTGGCAGCGAATTGTCCGAATCGGGCCGCAACTTCCGCGGCATGAATATGCTGCGCATGGCGGAGGAGCTGCTCGGCTCGAGCGGCATCAACACGCGCGGCATGGCGCCCTCTGAACTTGCCGAACGCGCCCTGCATTCGGGCTCGGACTTCCCGCAGCTCATCGGCTCGGCGCTCAATCGCCGGCTGCGCCAGGCCTACGAGGAAAACAGCCCGAGCTATCAGCGCTGGGCGCGCCGCGCACCGAACGCGCCGAACTTCAAGAACATCGACGTCGTCCAGATGTCGGCGCTGCCCGACCTGCTGCGGGTCAACGAAGGCGGCGAGTTCAAGTACGGCACCGCCAGCGACGGCAAGGTCAGCTACCAGGTCGTCACTTATGGTCGCATCATCGGCCTGACCCGCCAGCTCATCATCAACGATGATCTTCGCGCGCTCGAGCGCATCACCACCGGCTTCGCCGGATCGGCTTCGCGGCTCGAGAACCGCACGGTCTATTCGGTGATGACCAGCAACCCGGCGATGCCCGACGGAACGCCCCTGTTCCACGCCGACCATGGCAACCTTGCCGGCGCCGGCGCGGTGATCTCGCCAACGACGCTGGGGGCCGGTCGCACGCGCATGCGCCTGCAGAAGGGCCTGCAGAAGGAAGAGCTCAACCTCGCGCCGGCATATTTGATTGTTCCGGCGACGCAGGAGCAGCTGGCGTACCAGTACACCTCTAGCCAGTATGTGCCGGCCAAGCAGTCCGACACGAACGAATTCCGCGCCGGCGGCCGCACGTCGGTCGAGCCGATCGTGGAAGCCGTCCTCGATGGCAACTCCACCACGGCCTATTACCTCGCGGCCAGCAACAGCCAGGTCGATACGATCGAGTATTGCTACCTCGAAGGCGCCGAGGGCGTGCAGCTGTCGAGCCGCATCGGCTTCACCGTCGATGGCGTCGAGTTCAAGGCCAGCCTCGATTTCGCGGCCGCCGCGATCGACCACCGCGGCCTCGACAAGAACCCGGGCGCGTAATCGCCGGACCTTCCTGACCCTGAGGGGCGGCGAGGTGCCGCCCCTCCAGCCTTCGGAGATTTCACATGAAGGGTTACACTCAGCGTGGCGACACGCTCAGCATGACCGCGCCTTACGATGTCGCGTCGGGCGCGGGCTTCCTGGTCGGCGCGATCTTCGCGGTCGCCGTCGCGGCAGCGCTCAGCGGCGCATCGGTGGAAGGCGACCGGATCGGCGTCTTCACGCTGGCGAAGGCCACCGGCCAGGCCTGGACCGCGCACACCACCAAGCTTTATTGGGACAACACCAACAAGGTGCTGACCTCGACCGCGTCCGGCAACACGCTGGTCGGCGTCGCGGCAGCGGCTGCAGCTTCCGGCGACACGACCGGCAGCGTGCTCCTGACGGGTCAGATCGCGTGAAGAAGGCCATCGTCCTCCTCGAGCGCGTGGAGATCGCCGGCGAGATCCGTGCGCCCGAGGAGGGCGAGATCTGGATCGACGGCGATCGTGCCGACGAGCTGGTTCCGACCAAGGCGACTTTCGCCCCGGCCGCCAAGCCGTTGCCTGCCCCAACCGGCAAGCAGCGCGCGGCCGGCGGCGAATAGTCGAGCGAGACCGTGGCGGATCCTTTCGCCGTGGCATCGGCCGTGCTGCACGGTTCGGTGCTCGGCATGAATGCGATCTACACGGCGCCCGGCGGCGAGCCGCTGTCTCTGCGCGTCATCCGCTCGCAGGGCAGCGAAGTCGAGGGGTCGGCGATCCTGGACAAGGACGTCGTCGCCATCCAGCGCGCCGACGTCCAGCTGCCGGCGCGCGGGGCGCGGCTGCAGCTGCTCGGGACGGTGTCGATCGGCGGCGCGGCGATGACCGATCCCGTGCTTCGCATCAGCGGGGATCCGTTGCTCGACGAGGAAGGTGTGGCCTGGAGCTGCGCGATCGCGCTCACCTGATGCTGCGGCCGACGAGTGAGGTTCCCGACTTCGCCAAGATCTACGATCAGCAGCTGGGCGATGTCGCGGAGATCCTGACCACGTCGATGCGCGAGGCGACTTTGGAAACGAAGCAGGCTTGGCGGCAACAGGTCATAGCGGCTGGCCTGGGCGGGAGGCTGGCGAACACGATCCGCTCCGAAGTATATCCGAAGGCCCGCAATGCGCTCAGTCCGGCGGGCTATCTCTACACCAAGGCGCCCAAGATCATCGACGCGTTCTCACGCGGGGCGACGATCCGGCCGGCGAACGGCGGTCGCTTTCTATGGATCCCGACGAAGAACGTGCCGCGCCGCAGCTCGCGCGGGGCGGGGCGGATGTCACCGCGCGAAGTCGAGCTGCATTTCCATGCGAAGTTCTTCTTCGAAAAGGGCGAGGGCCGATCTTTCCTCGCCTTCATGGAAGCAACCCGATCGAAGAACCTGCGGACCTGGCGTCAGGATACCAAGGGACGGCGCGCGCAGGGCCGAAAGGCCCAGGCAGTGCTGATGTTCACGCTTGTGCCCACCGTGCACGTGCTGAAGAAACTCGACCTGCAGGAACTGGCTGACGCCGGCGGCGCTTCGTTCGCGCGCGGCGCAACCGCGAGGCTTGGCCGATGACGTCTCGCCGGCTCGAGGTTCTTCAGGGCGTGAAGGCACTGGCGCAGCGCGCCCTGCCCGGCAGTGATGTGGTCGGTCTCGACAACGACGCTGCCGTACCGGCCCGGTCGACGCCGGGCGGCCGCGTGATCGTGCGCTCCGGCGATGCCGGCGAACCCGAGGTCGACCTCTCTCCGCTGACCTACCATTACGAGCACGAGATCCCGATCGAGCTTACCGGCTGGCGCGATCCCAACCTGTCCAGCGAGGATATCCTGGACGGGATGATGACGGCGATCGGCCAGGAGATCGAGCGCGACCGCACGCTGGGCGGCCTGACGACCTGGCTCGAGGCACGATCGCCGCTGACCGACGATATCTATTTCGACGGCGCACCCGCCGAACATCGCGCCGACCTGACGATCGTCGCGACCTACTCGACGCTTAATCCCCTTACCTGAAGGAGCAGCCTTATGGGCCGTGCAATCGGCGCGAACGCGCGCGTCATTTCCGTGTTCGAAAGCGTCGTCGGCACCGTGCCGAACAGCGCGGCAGCCTGGGGCAAGATCCCGCTCGCCAGTCATTCGCTGGGCGAGGAACGTCCGCTCATCACCAGCGACCTTATCGGCCTGGGCCGCGAGATGCAGGATCCGACACCCGATGTCGCCACCAACGACGGCGACATGGTCGTGCCCGTCGATGTCCGTAACTTCGGCAAGTGGCTGAAGCTTTTCTTCGGGGCGCCCACCACCACGGGATCGACCGGCGATTACGAGCATGCCTTCGTGTCCGGGGCATCGGCGCTGCCATCGATGGCGATCGAGATCGGCGCGCCCGAAGTCCCCTCGTTCAGCGTGATGCGCGGCGCGCGCGGCAATCAGCTGCGTATCGGCATGTCGCGTTCCGGCCTGCTTAACGCGCAGTGCAGCCTGGTCTGCATCGGCGAGACCGATCCCGTCAGCGCCACGGTCGGAGCGGCGTCCCCGGCGGAAATGGCGGTGCTGCGATTCCCGCAGGCGGCCGGCTACGTCAAGAAGGACGGCGTTGCGCTCGGCAGCGTCATCGGCGCCGACTTCGTCTATTCGAACGACCTGGAGAAGGTCGAGACCATCCAGGCGGACGGGCGGATCGAGGACAGCGACCCGGGCCAGGCAATGATGTCGGGGTCGGTAACGGTACGCTTCAAGGACAACACGCTGCAGACCGCAGCGACGTCCGGGACGCCGATCGACCTGACGTTCGGATGGACGGTGGGCGACTTCTCGCTCATGTTCGACGTACCGCGCGTGTTCCTGCCGAAAGCCAAGCGGTCGATCACCGGCCCGAAGGGCATCCAGGCGGTGTTCAACTGGCAGGCGAGCGGTGCGCTCGGCCACGCGGTGACGGCCACGCTCGCCAACGACGTGGCGTCCTACTGATGCGGGTCGAAAAGCGGGAGCTCGTCTGGCTCGGCAACATCGACAGCGGAGACGAAAACGACCCGCGCCCCTTCCTGCTGCCCGGCGTGCGCGTCCAGTTCGAGCCGATCGGCCGCAAGGCGTTCCGCGCCGCGAACCGCGTCTGTGTCGAGGTCTACCGCCAGAACCCCGACGACATCGAGGACGCGGGCGACGCACTGTCTGACGAGCTACTGCGGCGCGGCATCAAGGCCTGGGAAGGCATCGGCGGACCCGGGAGCGCAGACGACGAGGATCTGCCGGTCACGCCCGAAAATATCGAGATGGTGATCGCCGACCCGCTGTTCTTCGCCGCGGCCGACTTCGCCTATGTCGCCCCGTTCGTCGCCAGGCAGAGGGAGGGAAACGTATCCGCTCCCTCGCCGAGTGGCACTGGGGCGGGGGAGATGCCGGCGGACGATATTGCCAGCTCACCTGCCGCGCCGCCGAAAACGGCCGATGCGAGCCCGACGATGACGGCGATGGATGTCCGTACGTCGCCAACGAGCCGCAGACCGAGGAAGGCGCGGAAGTCTGGGAGCTGATCGCGGGCTGCGGCCGCCAGCTGCGCGCGAGCGCGGGCGGGCCGTTCGGCCTCGACATGGGGGCAGTGATGACGATGGGCCAGGCGCTGGGTTGCGACCTCGCGCTCCTCGCCGACGTCCTGCCGGATGTGGAAACAGCCATCCTTGTGGGGATGGACGATGGCAGCATCGAATAGCTGAGCGGAGGCGACAATGGTGAATGCGGTCGGCATCCGCCTCGGCACGACCGGCAAGGGTGAAGTCAAAAGCGACTTCGCCGAGATCCGCAACGCCGGCGCCGGCGCGATGAAGAGCATCGCGGACGGCGCGAAGCTGGCCGGCGATGCCGGCGAGCGGGAAGCGCGGCGTCTGTCGGCCGCTTACGATCGCGCCACGTCCGACATCGAGGCCGCCGACCGGCGCCGGGCTGCTGCGGCCGCTAAGCTTGCCACGGTGTCAGTCCAGACGCCGATGCAGGCCCGAATCGGATCGGCAGTCGGCACCGGGTTCGGCGATCCGACCGGCACGGCCAAGCAGAGCGCGATCTTCTTCGCCCAGATGGCCGCCGAGCAGCAGCAGCTGGAGCAGCGCACGCATGCGCTGCGCGCCGCGCTCGATCCGGCCTATGCCGCGCAGGCGCGGTTCAACCAGTCGATGGCCGAAGCGCGCGACCTCGTCAGTCGCGGGGCGATTTCGCTCGACCTCTATTGCCAGAAGCTCCGCCAGGAGCGCGCCTTGCTGGAGCAGGGCACGGTCGCGCAGAACCGCATGACGGTGTCGACCGAGCAGGCCGCCGCCGGCCGCCAGCAGCTGGCGTTCAACATCCAGGACCTCGGCGTTCAGTTCGGGATGGCCGCGCAGTCCAGCAAGCCGTTCCAGGGCGTCATGTCCGCCATCATGATGCAGGGTCCGCAGGTCGCCTCGGCCGTGCAGCTGATGACGGGCAGCACGCGGGGTTTCATCGGTTTCATGGGCGGCCCCTGGGGCGCGATCCTGATGGCAAGCGTGTCGATCCTTGGCTCGCTGGCGATGGCCTATGCCAAGACCACCGACGAAGCCGAGGACGGCACCAAGAAAACCTACGATTTCGGGCGGGGCCTCGACTTCCTCAAGATGAACGCCAGCGAAGCGTCGGCCGCGATGAAGCAGCTTGCCGAGGACTCGCGGAACGCGATCAAGGAGCAGGGGACTTTCTACGCGCAGCGCGAGACGCTGGCCAAGCGCGGAGCGGCCGATGCGAGGAAGCGCATTGCCGAAGCGCAGGACGAAGTAGATCGGATCGAGGGCCGCCTGAAGGTAGTCGGCGGTGCTGCCGGTATGCTGGTGCCCGCCGCGCTCGTCGAGGCGGCGAAGCTGACCTACGATCTCAGCCAGGCGAAAGTCACCCTTGCGCAGCGGCAGGCCGAACTGAAAGATTCGCTCGAGGCATCGCGCGATACCGAGATCGGCAATGTCCAGCGCACCGTCATCAACGGGCTGGACGCGCAGGCGGCCGCCACCGATCGCTACAACGAAGCGGTCGGACGGCTGAATGCGCGCCGCAAGGAATCGATCGAGCTGGAGCAGCGGTTGGGCAACGCGTTGCCGAACTACAGCGCGGCAGTGAAGGCGCGGACGCCGAACTACATTTCGGGTGCTGACTACCAGACCGAGCTTGGTCGGGCGATGCGCGAACGCGACGCAGCCGTAAAAGCCGCACAGGATGCGTCACGCGCTACGCGCGGGGGTGGTGCCGGTCAGGCGAATGTCGGCGACATGACGGCGCTGATAAAGCAGCTCTTCCCGGGCGCGATCATCACCTCGACCACGGGTGGAAAACACACGCCCGGCTCGGATCATTACGCCGGCCGTGCCATCGACTTCGTGCCGGGCGGCGGCATGCGCCAGTTTTCGAAGGCGCAGGTCCGCCAGATGCTTCAGGACGCCGGTGTCGATATCCGCCGGAACGGGCAAGGGGTAGAGCAGTTCTTCGGGCCCGGTGACAAGGATCACGACAACCATTTCCATGTCGCCTGGCAGGGCTCCGCTTCCCCTGAGGCCGCGTCCCGGCGCGCCGAGCGCGACCGCGAGGAGGCGGTGCGCCGCGCAGCCCAGTTCGCCAGCATGTCCGCCGACCTCGACCGCGCCGTGCTGGACGCGAAGCGCGACGGCATCGCCGACGCGGCGGCACAGGCGCAGATGGCGAAGGAGCAGGTGGCGGTCGAGCGCGACAAGTACGTCGTCGCGCTGGACGCCAAAGTCGCGCTTGGCGACCTGACCAAGGCTCAGCGCGACGAGCTCGCCACGAAAAACGCCCTTGTGGCCGATCTCAAGATGCAGAAGATCGACACCGAGGAAGCGCGCCGGCGCGCCGAGGAGGCGTTGTCCGCCCAGATCGCCGCCAGCGACAATCAGCGCGATATCCTGTCGGCGCAGGCGGGACTGGCGGATACCGCCAGCGAGCGGCTGCCAATCGCCCTGCGGCTGCTCGATCTCGACAAGGAAGAGGAGCGGCTGCGCCTGCAGGCGATCGTCGATCGCGCCAAAGTGGGGCAGGCGACCGCGGCCGAGGCGAAGATCGCCCAGGACCGCCTCGACAGCCTGGACCAGCGCTACGACGCGCGTGGAGCCAAGACCCGGCGAGAAAACGAAACTCCGATGCAGGCCTATCTGCGCGAGATCGACCTTACCGGGGCGCAGATGAACGAGCGGCTGGACGGCATCAAGGCCGACGGCCTACGGTCCTTCACCGATGGCCTGACCGAAGCGATCGTGGAATTCCGCTCGCTGGGCGATGTCGCCAAGACCGTCCTCGCGCAGATCGCGGCCGACCTGATCCGCATGCAGATTCAGAAGGGCATCGCATCGCTGCTCGGCAATGTGCTGGGCGGCACGGGCGGCGGCGGATCGATCACAGGCCTTCTCGGGGGACGAGGCGCGGCCACGTCGCTGGGAACGATCGCGCAATCGGTATTTCCGGGACATGCTTCCGGCACCGAGTACTTTTCGGGCGGCATGACCTGGCTGGCGGAAAACGGGCCCGAACTGGTCCAGTTGCCGCGCGGCGCGAAGATCAGCAATGCCGCCAACACGCGGCGCATGCTGGCGAACGACAACGCGCCGCGCCTCGTCCAGCAGACCTTCGACCTGCGCGGCGCGGTCGTGACCGAGGATCTGTTCCGCCAGATGCAGGAAATGGCCCGCAGCGAGGTCAAGGCCGCGGCGCCCGGCATCGCCGACATGGGCATGCAGCGGATGCTCGACGCCAACGCCCGTTCGCATGGGCGGCTGATGGGATGACGATCACCTTTCCGCGCGATATGCCGGGCACAGGTGTCGCCCTGCAGGAATTCGAGATCCTGCGCGTCGACTATTCGGCGCCGGAGGCCAGCGGGTTCCAGGGCGGGGTGCAGGCCGGCTTTCCCTTGTGGTCCGCGACCTGGACGCTGGGCAAGCTCGGCACGGCGCGTTCCGATATCTGGCGCGCCTGGGTGGCCAGCCTGCGCGGGCGGCAACGGCCGTTCCTCGGGCGCGATTTCTCCCGCCCCCGACCATTGGCCTGCATCCAGGGCCTGCCGGGCAGCTGGAGCGGCGATGCGACGAGCTGGGGCGCGGCGATCGATGCCGAGAAGAACGGGATGCTGGCGCTGACCGGAATTCCTTCGGGCCTGGCGCTCTCGCTCGGCGATTATATCGCCTTCCGGTGGACGACCGGCGGGGAGCGACGTGGGGCGATGGTCCGCACCGTGGAGGGCGCCATAGCGTCCGGCGGAGGCGGCGCCACGTTGACGGTCGAACCACCGGTGCCTGCCTGCGTGCCGCCTTCAGCCGTCGCTTATCTCGAGAAGCCGGCGACGCCGATGCGGCTCGTGCCCGAGCAGACGCAGCTGGGCGGCGTCGATCGGCGCTTCGGCATCAACGGCGGCAAGATCGTCGCCATCCAGGATCTGCGCGAATGAAGACCTACACGCCGGAAGCGCTGGCGGCGATCGAGGCGGGCGAGGCCATCTTCGCCGCGGCGGTCGAGATCCTGTGCGACGATCCCGTGCGCGTGTGGAGCGGCCACCAGACGATCCAGATCGGTGGGGAGGATTTTCTGCCGATCGCCGATCGCGGGCTGGCCCGTGTGCAGGGCGGGGCGCTCGGTTCGGCCGCCTCGAACGTCGAGCTCGAGCTTTCGGGCATCGATGCCGAAACGATGGCCCTGCTGGACCGCGATGCGGTGCGCCGGGCGCCCGCGACGCTCTGGCGGCTGATCTGGTCGGGCGACGGCCGCACGCTGCTCGACATCGAGGTCTACAAGCGCGGCCGCGTCGACCTGATGACCGAGATCGAGACGATTGGCGGGACCGCGGCGATATTGCTGGCGCTGGAGACCGCCGCGCGCGGGCTCGGCCGCCGGGGTGGGCGCATGCGCACCGACGCCGATCAGCGGCTCATCAAGCCCGACGACGGCTTCTTCCGCCACGTATCCTACGCCGCCGAGATCTCGCTCTATTGGGGCGGCCCCAAGCCGGCGACGGCGGGGCAGGCGCTCGGCGGCAGCAAGACCCTCTGGTTCCCGACCTGATCCCATGCCACGCGATCTCGACGCCCTGCTGCGCTTCCTGGAGGAGCGGCAGCCGATCCCGTTCGCCTGGGCCCAGCCCTACGACTGCGTTTCGTTCGCCTTCGCGGGCGTGGAAGCGCAGTTCGGGTGGAACCCGATGGGGAAGCTTACCTGGACCACGCATCGCGGCGCGCTGCGCGTCGTGCGTCGGCAGGGCGGGCTTGAAGCGGGAGTGAATGCCCGGCTGCGGCCGATCGCGCCTGCGCGCGCCATGCGCGGCGACGTGGCCGGATTGCCGGACGATGTCCTCGGCATCAAGCTGATGCTGGTCGAGGGCGAAACGTTGGTCAGCCCAGGGGATCGCGGGCTGCAGCGTATCCCGCGGCGGATGATGACCTGCGCCTGGTCGGCGGTGCCGCCGCATGTCTAAGGGCTTTCTTAGCTTCGCGCTGCGCCTGGCGTCGATCGCGGTCCAATTCATCCCTGCCATCGGCCAGGTCGCCGCCGCCGCGATCACGATCGGCCTCAACGTCGGCGCGCAGCTGCTGGCGCCGAAGGTCAAGCAGCAGCCGCGCCAGGCCTCGGCCACCTCGCTGCAGCTGGGCGAAGTGCCGCGCCAGGCGATCTTCGGCCGGGCGGCGGTCGCCGGCTCGCTGACCTACGCCTTCAACTACGGGGGCGAAAGCGGCACCGACTGGGAAGTGCTCGTCCTGGCGCTGGCCGATCACGAGTGCGAGGGGCTGGAAGGCTTCTACGTCAACGACACTTACGTCGAGTTCGTGAGCGACGGCCTGGTCGCCGGCTACAACAACCAGCTGATGGTCTTCTGGCGCTCGGGCACCGAGGATCAGCTGGTCCCGGACGTGCTGATAAATCACGGTGGCTATGCCGCCAGCGACAACGGGGCGGGCGTGTCCTACGTCGTCGTTTGCTACAAGGCCGACGACACCAAGACGAAGACGCCGATCTGGCCAGGTGGTCGCCCGCGCTTCCTGTGGGTCATGCGCGGGGCCAAGTGCTACAGCGCGCGCGACGATTCGACGGTGGAGGGCGGCGCGGGTGCGCATCGCTGGGACAACCCCGCGACCCGCGAATGGTCCGAGAACGCGATCGACTGCCGCTATACCTGGGTGCGGGGCCTCTACGCCTGCAACCGGGTGAACGACCCCGACATGCTGCTGATCGGGCGGGGCCTATCCGAGGTGGAAGCGCCGCCGGCGAACGTCGCGGCGCGGGCCAATCTCTGCGACGAGCCGATCCTGCTGACCTCGGGAGGCACCGAGGCGCGCTATCGCTGCGGCGGCCTGATCAAGGCCGACGACGAATTCCTGACCGTAGAGGAATTCTTCGCTTCGGCCTGCGGCGGCGTCATCACGCAGCCCGAAGGGTGCGTGGAGATCGAGCCCGGCCAGGCCAAGGCACCCAGCTTCGTCATCACCGATGCGGACCTGATTGTCGGCAGCGAGGTACGCTGGAACGACTTCCTGGGCGAAGCGAACGACGAATGGGTGAATACCGTCGTCCCGCGCTACGTCGAGCCGAGCCAGCGCTGGGCGGACCATGCCGCGCCGATCCGCCGCGTCATCGCCGACGTGATCGAGGACGGCCGCCCGCGCGAGGAAACGCTATCGCTGCCGATGGTCAACAGCGCCAC
>Ga0075366_10000623_pt1 | contig 16637 bp, 15 predicted proteins | sample EndMethybrTD3031_FD_72351 | JGI IMG/M metagenome (GOLD analysis project Ga0075366, IMG submission 72351) | Populus endosphere microbial communities from Tennessee, USA - Endosphere MetaG P. TD hybrid TD303-1 | ecosystem: Host-associated > Plants > Roots > Endosphere | place: USA: Tennessee...
GCGATCGGGCGCTCGTGGATGGCCACGCGCGACATGGACGTGGCCGCGGAGGTGATCGGCATCCGTCCGCTGCACGCGAAGCTCTCGGCGTTCGCGGTGAGCTCGTTCTACGTCGGCGTCGCCGGCGCGTTGTGGGCGTTCATCCGCCTCGGATCGTGGGAGCCGCTCGCCTTCGACGTGAACCGCAGCTTCCAGCTGCTCTTCATGGTCATCATCGGCGGGCTCGGCTCGATCCTCGGCTCGTTCCTCGGCGCCGCGTTCATCGTGATCCTGCCGCTGATGCTGAACCAGATCCCCACCTGGCTCGGGATCCCGATGTCGACCGCGATGATCTCGCACGTCGAGTTCATGGTGTTCGGCGCCCTCATCGTGTTCTTCCTGATCGTCGAGCCCCGGGGGCTCGCGCGCCTCTGGGCGATCGGGAAGGAGAAGCTCCGGCTCTGGCCGTTCCCGCATTAACAGCAGCCCACAACAGGAGGAGAGATCATGAAACGCATCAAGAGACACGCCGCGGCGCTCGCGCTCGCGGTCGCCGGCGCCCTGGGCGCCGCGCAGGACGTGGCCGCGCAATCCAACGAGATCTTCATCCCCGTGCTCGTGTACCGCACCGGCGCCTACGCTCCCAACGGGGTGCCCTGGGCCGACGGCTACGTCGACTACCTCAAGCTCGTGAACGAGCGCGACGGCGGCGCGAACGGCATCAAGCTCGCCTTCGAGGAGTGCGAGACCGGCTACGCCACCGACCGCGGCGTCGAGTGCTACGAGCGCCTGAAGAGCAAGAAGGGCGTGGCGGTGAACCCGCTGTCGACGGGCATCACCTACGCGCTCACCGACAAGGTGCCCGGCGACAAGATCACGCTGTTCAGCACCGGCTACGGGCGCGCCGACTCGGTCGACGGCAGCGTCTTCCAGTGGAACTTCCCGCTGCTCGGCACCTACTGGGATGCCGCCGACATGCTGGTGCAGCACGTGAAGAAGAAGGGCCCGCTCAAGGGCAAGAAGATCGCGCTCGTGTACCACGACTCGCCGTATGGCAAGGAGCCGATCAAGCTGCTCGAGGAACGCGCCAAGCTCGAGGGCTTCCAGCTCATCCTGCTGCCGGTCACGCACCCGGGCGTGGAGCAGAAGGCGACCTGGCTGCAGGTGCGCCAGCAGCGCCCCGACTACGTCTTCCTGTGGGGCTGGGGCGTGATGAACTCGACGTCGATCAAGGAGGCGATCGCGGTCTCGTACCCGCGCCTGCAGATGTTCGGCGTGTGGTGGTCGTCGGCCGAGCCCGACGTGACGCCCGCCGAGGACGCCGCCAAGGGCTACAACGGCATCGCGCTCGGGCACTCCGCCGAGGGTGGCTTCCCGGTGCACAAGGACATGGTCAAGTTCCTCTACGACAAGGGCAAGGGCACGGCGTCGAGCGCGAAGGAAGTCGGCAGCGTGCTCTACAACCGCGGGATGATCTCGGCGATGCTCACGGTCGAGGCGATCAAGCAGGCGCAGTCGAAGTACGGCAAGCGCGTCGTGACCGGCGAGGAAGTCCGCTGGGGCGCCGAGAACCTGAACCTCGACGCGGGCAAGATCAAGACGCTCGGCTTCGGCGACATGGTGCAGCCGCTCAAGACCTCGTGCCGGGACCACTCGGGCGTGCACCGCGGCCGCGTCCACACCTGGGACGGCAAGCAGTGGAGCTACACGTCCGACTGGCTCGAGGCCGACTACAAGATCCTGCGTCCGATGGTGGACGCTTCGGCGAAGGCCTACGCGGCGGAGAAGAAGATCACCCCGCGCGATTGCAGCAAGGCGGGCTGAAGCGATGGCGGCAGTGGCGAAACCCCTGCTGGAAGTCAACGGCATCGAGGTGATCTACAACCACGTGATCCTCGTGCTGAAGGGGGTTTCGCTCGCGGTTCCCGAGGGGGGCATCGTCGCCCTCCTCGGGGCCAACGGCGCCGGCAAGACCACCACGCTCAAGGCGATCTCCAACCTGCTGCACGCGGAGCGGGGCGAGGTCACCAAGGGCGCGGTGGAGTTCCGCGGCGAGCGCGTCGACCGCCTGAATCCCTCCGAGCTGGTGAAGCGCGGCGTGATCCAGGTGATGGAGGGGCGCCATTGCTTCGGCCACCTCACCATCGAGGAGAACCTGCTCACCGGCGCGTACACGCGCAAGGTCCCGCGCTCCGAGATCCGCCTCGACCTCGAGCGTGTCTACGGTTTCTTCCCGCGCCTGAAGCAAAGGCGCACGTCGCTCGCGGGCTACACCTCGGGCGGCGAGCAGCAGATGACGGCGATCGGCCGTGCGCTCATGGGCCGGCCCACGATGATCCTGCTCGACGAGCCCTCGATGGGCCTCGCGCCGCAGATCGTCGAGGAGATCTTCGAGATCGTGCAGAACCTCAACAAGGTCGAGCGCGTGAGCTTCCTGCTCGCCGAGCAGAACACCATGGTCGCGCTGCGCTTCGCCGACTTCGGCTACATCCTAGAGAACGGCCGCGTGGTGATGGAGGGCGACGCGCGCCACCTGTCGGAGAACGAGGACGTGAAGGAGTTCTACCTCGGCATCTCGACCGCGGGGCGCCGCAGCTTCCGCGAGACCAAGCACTACCGCCGGCGCAAGCGGTGGCTGGCGTGAGCCACTACGACGCTCTCGAGACCCGCGACCCGGCCGAGCGCGAGCGCGACCTGCTCGCGCGATTGCCGAAGCAGGTCGCCTTCGCCCGCGACAAGACCCATTACTACGCCACGACGCTGAAGGGTGTCGACGCCTCCGCCGTCACGACGCGCGCGGCGCTGGCGAAGCTGCCGGTGAGCCGCAAGTCGGACCTCAACGCGCTGCAGCGCGAGCGTCCGCCCTTCGGGGGCCTCAACGCCACGCCCGCCTCGGGTGTCGCCCGCATCTTCATGTCGCCCGGGCCGATCTACGATCCCGAGGGACGCCGGCCGGATTTCTGGCGCTCCGCGCGCACGCTGTTCGCCGCGGGCTTCCGCCCCGGCGACGTGGTGCTCAACTGCTTCTCGTACCACCTCACGCCCGCGGGCAGCATGTTCGAGACCGGCCTGCACCACCTCGGATGCGCGGTGATTCCCGGCGGCGTGGGCCAGACCGAGATGCAGGCGCGCGCGATCGCGGACCTGAAGCCCGCGGGCTACGTGGGCACGCCGTCGTTCCTCAAGATCATCCTGGAGAAGTGCGACGAGCTCGGCGTCGACTCGGGCTCGATCCGCCACGCGCTGGTCTCGGGCGAGGCGTTCCTGCCGGCGGTGCGCGAGTTCATGGGCGGGCGCGCGATCGACTGCTACCAGGCCTACGGCACCGCGGACCTCGGCCTCATCGCCTACGAGACCGCGGCGCGCGAGGGCCTGGTAGTGAGCGAGGACATCCTCGTCGAGATCGTCCGCCCCGGCACCGGCGACCCGGTCGCGCCCGGCGAGGTGGGCGAGGTCGTGGTGACGACGTTCAACGAGGACTACCCGCTGGTGCGCTTCGCCACGGGCGATCTATCCGCCACGCTCGCCGGAGCGAGCCCCTGCGGGCGCACCAACATGCGCATCAAGGGATGGCTTGGCCGCGCCGACCAGACCACGAAGGTGAAGGGCCTCTTCGTGCACCCGCACCAGGTGGCCGAGGTCCTGCGCCGCCACGACCTCGCGCGCGCGCGCCTGGTGGTCGAGAACGAGGCGGGCGAGGACCGCATGACGCTGCGCGTCGAGGGCGCGAGCGAGGACACGGCACGCGCGCTCGAGTCGACCATGCGCGAGGTGATGAAGATGCGCGGCGTGGTGGATCGCGTCGCCCCCGGGTCGCTGCCCAACGACGGCAAGGTGATCGAGGACCTGCGCAAGTACTCCTGAGGCGTCAGCGCGGGAAGGACACCACGTGCTCGACGTCCATGCGGATGCCGATGCGCTCGCCCACCGCGTGGTTGTGGTGCGAGGGCACGAGCGACAGGACCACGTTGCCGTCGTCCATCCGCAGCGTGTAGAGGAACTCGGCGCCGCGGAACGCCTTCTTGAGCACCTCGGCCTTGAGCGGGCTCGCGTCGTCGTGCAGCACGTCGTCGGGACGCAGCAGCAGGGAGACGTCGCGCCCGCCGCGCTCGGTGTCGATGAGCACCCCTTCGCCCACGAAGTCCGCCACGAACCGCGTCGCCGGCCGGTGATAGAGCGAGTAGGGCGTGTCCCATTGCTCGATCGCGCCCGCGTTCATCACGCCCACGCAGTCGGCCATCGCGAACGCCTCGTGCTGGTCGTGGGTGACGAGGAGCGCGGTCGCGCCGAGGCGCTTGAGGATCGCGCGCACCTCGAGCGAGAGGCGCTCGCGCAGCTCGACGTCGAGGTTCGAGAACGGCTCGTCGAGGAGCAGCAGCTGGGGGCGCGGGGCGAGGGCGCGCGCGAGGGCGACGCGCTGCATCTGGCCGCCCGAGAGCTCGTGGGGATAGCGCGTACCGGCGGCCGGCATGCCCACCGCCGCGAGCAGCTCGTCCACGCGCGCTTTCTTCTGGGCCGCGTCGAGGCCGCGCAGGCCGAAGCCCACGTTGTCCGCGACGCTCAGGTGCGGGAAGAGCGCGTAGTCCTGGAAGACGAAACCCACGCGGCGTTGCTCGGGCGGCGCGGTGCGGCCGCGTCGGCTCACCACCTGGCCGTGCAAGCGGATCTCGCCGCCGTCGACCGGCTCGAGGCCCGCGATGCAGCGCAGCACCGTGGTCTTGCCGCAGCCGCTCGGACCCAGCAGGCAGCCGATCTCGCCTTCCTGGAGCGCAAGGCTGAGCCCGCGGCACACCGGCCCGTGGCCGGGATAGCCGAAGTCGATCGCGTCGATTTCCAGGGCGGCTGCCATGCGCAAATTATATCGGATTGACAAATGAGAATCATTCTTATTATCCTTGTGATCCTCCGCCGATCCCCACCGAAAGACCGATAACCCCATGAATTCACTTCGCCTTGTCGTTCCCGCGCTGCTGGCCGCGTCCGTCGCGGGCGGCGCCTTCGCCCAGGACAAGGTCCTGAACCTGTACACGTCGCGCCACTACCAGACCGACGAGGCGCTCTACGACAACTTCACCAAGCTCACCGGCTACAAGGTGAACCGCATCGAGGCCGGCGACGACGCGATCATCGAGCGCATGAAGCAGGAGGGCGCGCGCAGCCCGGCCGACGTCCTGATGACCGTCGATGCGGGACGCCTGTGGCGCGCCGAACAGGCCGGCCTGCTGCAGCCGGTGAAGTCGGCGGTGCTCGACGAGAGCATTCCCGCCGAGCTGCGCCACCCCGACGGCCTCTGGTACGGCTTCTCGCTGCGCGCGCGTCCGATCTTCTACGCCAAGGGCCGCATCGACCCGAAGACGATCGCGACCTACGAGGACCTCGCGAACCCCGCGCTCAAGGGGAAGATCTGCATCCGCTCGAGCTCCAACGTCTACAACCTGTCGCTCCTCAGCTCGATGATCCAGGCCAACGGCCCCGAGCGCGCCGAGCAGTGGGCGCGCGGCGTGGTCGCGAACATGGCGCGCAGCCCGAAGGGCGGCGACACCGACCAGCTGACCGCGCTTGCCGCGGGAGAGTGCGACGTCGCGGTCTCCAACACCTATTACTACGTGCGGCTGATGAAGTCGTCGAAGCCCGAGGAGCGCGCGCTGGCGGAGAAGATCGGCGTGGTGTTCCCGAACCAGGGCAACCGCGGCGCGCACGTGAACATCTCCGGTGCCGGCGTTGCCACAAATGCGCCACATCGTGACGCGGCGGTGAAATTCCTCGAGTATCTCGCGAGCCCCGAGGCGCAGTCGTATTTCGCCAATGGGAACAACGAGTATTCCGTCACCGGCAAGGTGCTCGAGAACCGCGAGCTCGCCTCGCTCGGCAACTTCAGGAAGGACAGCGTGAACGTCGCCCAATTCGGGAAAAACCAGGCGATGGCGCAACAAATCTACGATCGCGCCGGGTGGAAATGAGGCAGAATTTCGCCTTCACTTTCGAAAGAGGCCGTTCCATGACCAAGCTTGTCCTCTGCGCCTGCGCCGCGCTCGTTCTCGGCGCCTGCGCCACGGATCCCGCCACCGCCGACTCCGGGACCGACAAGGAATATCGCACCGGCAGCAACATCCCCGCGCGTGAGCGCGGCGGTGTCGTGACGGTCGACCCCGCGTCGGTCGAGCGCCAGCGCGACCAGTCGACGGGCAACGTCGGCAAGCGCCCGGGCATGGGGAACTGAGTGAGGAACCTTCTCCTGATCGCAGGCACGTGCGTGTGGCTCGCGGGCTGCGCGTCGACCGACAACGTCGCGACGAACACCGAGTCGCCGTCGGAGCGCGAGTACCCCACGGGCAGCAACATCCCCAAGAAGAACAAGAACGCCGATCCCAGGACTGACGGCATCCGCGTGCATTCGCGCGAGGACCTGGAGCGCATCCAGGCTTCCGGAAGCCCCGCGTCCTCCCGGGGCTCGGCTCCCGGCGCTCCCTAGGCCGAGGCGGCCGCGGCGGACGCCCGCGCGTTCGCCGCCTCCGGCGCGCGCCGCACCATGCGGCGCGACGCCAGGATCACCGGCAGCAATCCCACCGCGACGATCGCGAGCGAGGCCGTGGAGGCCTCGGCGAGGCGCTCGTCCGCGGCGAGGTTGTACGCCTGCACCGCGAGCGTGTCGAAGTTGAACGGCCGCATCACGAAGGTCGCGGGCAGCTCCTTCATCACGTCGACGAACACCAGCAGCGCCGCGGTCACGAGGCTCGAGCGCAGCATCGGTGCGTGAACCCGCGCGAGCGTCGCGCCCGCGCCCATGCCGAGCGAGCGCGCGGCGTCCTCCATGTTCGGCGTCACCCGCGCGAGCCCCGCTTCGACCGCCTGCAGCGCGACGCCGAGGAAGCGGATCAGGTACGCGTAGACCAGCACCGCGATGCTGCCGGTGAGGACCACGCGCGTGGCGATCCCCATGTCGGCGATCCAGTGGTCGACGCGCGTCACGGCGATCAGCACGCCGATCGCGATCACCGCACCCGGGATCGCATAGCCCAGCCCCGCGAGGCGATTGGCCCCCGCGGCGAGGCGGCTGCGCGAGATGCGCGCGCCGTACGCGAGCACCAGCGCGAGCGCCACCGCGATGGCCGCCGTGACCGATGCGAGCGTCGCGCTGTTGGCGGCGAGCGTGAGGAAGCGCGGGCCGAACTGCGCGTCGCCCTGCGCGAGGCTCATGCGGGCGAGCAGGACCACCGGCACGGCGAAACCGGCCGCCAGCGGCAGCGCGCAGGCCGCGACTGCCGCCACCGCCTGAGCGCCGCGCAGCTTGCGGGGCGAGCGCCGCGCCTTGCGCTGCGCGTCGTGGAAACGCGCCCCGCGCCGCGCGAACCGCTCGAGCGCGATGACCGCGGCCACGAACGCGAGCAGGATCAGCGCGAGGCGCGCGGCGGCGAACGGCTCGCCCATCGACATCCACGCGCGGAAGATCCCGGTGGTGAAGGTCTGCACGCCGAAGTACGCGACGGTGCCGAAGTCGGCGAGGGTCTCCATCAGGGCGAGCGCGGCGCCCGCGGCGATCGCGGGACGCGCCATCGGCAGCCCGAGGCGCAGGAACGCGGCGCGCCCCGAGAGCCCGAGCGTGCGTCCGGCCTCCATCACGCTCGGCGACTGCTCGAGGAACGCCACGCGCGCGAGCAGGTAGACGTAGGGATAGAGCACGAAGACGAACATCGCGGCTGCGCCGCCGACCGAGCGGACCTCCGGGAACCAGTAGTCGCCGTGGCCCCAGCCGGTGGCCGCGCGGATCCAGGTCTGCAGCGGGCCGCTGTACTGCAGCCAGTCGGTGTACGCGTAGGCGGTCACGTAGGCCGGGACCGCGAGGGGCAGCAGCAGCGCCCACTCGAAGAACTTCCGCCCCGGAAACTCGAACGCCGTGACGCACCAGGCGGTTGCCACCCCCACGACGCAGACGCCCGCCAGCACCACGGCCAGCAGGATGAGGGTCGTCGCGATGTAGCCCGGCAACACCGTGGAGGCGAGGTGGGCCCAGGCCTGGCCGGCCGGCGCGAACACGCTGGCGGCCACGACCGCGAGGGGCAGGAGGAGGGGAAGGGCGAGGGCCAGGCAGGCCGCCGCCCAGGCGGGCGCACGCAGCATCGAGGCTCCAGTATAAAACCTTTGTGAATTCAATCGGATGCCGGATGGCGCTCGCCCGGCGCCGGAATGAATCGGGCGGCTCACGGTCCATGTTTGATATGGACCCCCCGGTGGGCTAGAATTACCGGCTTTTGATGGCCGCCCGAAACCCCTTTCGGAACCATCCCAGCGGACACAAGCAGCGAGGATCAATGGCTAGTAAACCCAAGGTTCTGACCGAGGCCGAAATCGTCAAGATGCCGAAGTCGGAGTACATGAACGCCGCACAGCTCAAGTTCTTCCGCGAGCGCCTCCTGGACCTGCAGAAGGAGATGCGCGACAACGCCGGCGCCACGACCGAGCACCTGCGCGAGCTCTCGTTCGCGCCCGACCCCGCCGACCGCGCCACCCTCGAGGAAGAGCACGCCCTCGAGCTGCGCACCCGCGACCGCGAGCGCAAGCTGCTCAAGAAGATCGACCAGGCCCTGGCCCGCATCGACGACGGCAGCTACGGGTACTGCGAGGAAACCGGCGAGGCGATCGGCATCCAGCGCCTGCTGGCGCGGCCCACCGCCACGCTCACCATCGAGGCGCAGGAGCGCCGCGAGCTCAAGCAGAAGCTCTACGGCGAATAGCCGCCGGGCACGCCCCACGAGGAAAGGAAAGGCGCCGAAAGGCGCCTTTTTTCGTTGGGGTTTTCGCCGACCTATAATCGGGCAGGCAATCGACAATTCCCGCACGAGGAGTCATGCGTGACCCAGAGCAGCAGCCCTACCTTCGCCGCCGCGGTCCAGCCGGTCGCGTCGCAGACCACGATCACCACGGACGCGGGCGGCCTCGCCGCGGGCCTGGTGAACGTGAAGACGGGCGACGGCGAGATGCCGGCCTACCGCGCGATGCCGGCGGGCGGCCGCAACCTGCCGACGGTGCTGGTGGTGCAGGAGATCTTCGGCGTGCACGAGCACATCAAGGACGTCTGCCGCCGCCTCGCGCACGCGGGCTACCTCGCGATCGCGCCCGAGCTCTACGAGCGCCAGGGCGACGTCTCGAAGCTCGCGGCGATCGAGGACGTCCGCAAGATCGTGAACCTCGTGCCCGACGCGCAGGTGATGTCGGACCTCGATGCGACGGCGCGATGGGCGGCGGAGAACGGCGGCAATCCCGACAAGCTCGCGATCACCGGCTTCTGCTGGGGCGGGCGCATCGTGTGGCTCTATGCGGCCCACAACCCACGCCTCAAGGCGGGGGTAGCCTGGTACGGGGGCGTCGAGGGCCCGGTGACCGAGCTCAAGCCGCGGCACCCGGTCGACCTGGCGGCGCGCATCGAGGCGCCGGTCCTCGGCCTGTACGGTGGCGCCGATGCGGGGATCCCCAACGAAGGCGTGGACCGCATGCGCGCGGCGCTCGCGGCCGCCGGCAAGCCGAGCGAGATCCACACCTATCCCGATACGCCGCACGGCTTCCACGCCGACTACCGGCCGTCGTACCGCAAGGAGCAGGCGGAAGACGGCTGGAAACGGCTGCTCGCGTGGTTCAAGAAGAACGGCGCCGCGTAGCGCGCGGCGCCGCGCCGCGGGACGGCGCATGAAGGAAGAGGCGGTCCAGCTGCGGCAGGAAGCGTTCGAGCAGCTTCGCCACGTGCTCGAGGCGCGGGCGCTTGCGACGGTGTTCCAGCCGATCTTCGGTTTCCGCGAGGGCGCCATCGTCGGCTACGAGGCGCTGGTGCGCGGCCCCGAGGGCTCGATGCTGCAGGCGCCGGCGGACCTGTTCGCGGCGGCGCGCGAGGCCGGGCTCGCCCTCGAGCTCAACGTGATGTGCGTTCAGGAGATCCTGCGGGCGTTCGCGCGCGCGCGCCTCGACGGCAGCCTCTTCCTCAACATCTCCCCGCAGCTCATCATGCAGCGCGGCTTCGAGCAGGAGCGCGCACGCCGCTTCATGCGCGCCCTCGACCTGGAGCCGGCGCGCGTGGTGATCGAGCTCACCGAGGACTACCCGACCGTGGATTTCCGCTTCGTCCACGAGTCGCTGATGCTCTACCGAGCGATGGGATTCCGCGTGGCGATCGACGACCTGGGCGAGGGCTTCGCGAGCCTGCGCCTCTGGTCCGAGCTCAAGCCCGAGTACGTCAAGGCCGACAAGCACTTCGTTTCCGGGATCGCGGGCGACCCGGTGAAGCTGCAGTTCCTGCGCGCGATCCAGCACATCGCGGAGAACAGCGGCTCGCAGGTGATCGCCGAGGGGATCGAGAACGCCGACGACTTCCGTGTGGCCAAGGACATCGGCATCGCCTGCGGCCAGGGCTGGTTCATCGGCCGTCCCGCCGAGATCCCGAACACGCGCCTCACCGGCGAGGCCGAGCTCGCCTACGCGGATACGCGCATCCCGGTGGTGGCGGCGCAGCGCCTGCGTGCCGGCAGCGAGCCGACCGCCCACGACTTCGTCCACGCGGTGCTGCCCGCGTCGCCCCAGGACACCATCGCCGCGATCCTGCGGCGCTTCGGCGCGCTTCCCGCCGTGACGGCATTCCCGGTGATCGAGGGCGACGTGTTCTGCGGTGTCGTCTCGCGCACCCAGGCCGAGCTCGTGGCGGCGAGCCCCGACGCCGCGCGCCTGACGCTGCGCCCCTGCATCGAGATCGCCGACGAGGCGCCGATCCGCGTCGAGGCCGCGCTCGACCTGGGCGCGCTCACCGCGCTGCTGGTCGAGTCGGACGCGCGCCGCCTGGCCGACGGCTTCGTGATCGTCTCGCAGGGGCGCTACCTCGGCATGGGCACCAGCGCCGACGTGATGCGCGCGCTGCAGACCTCGCGCGTGCTCGCGGGGCGCTACACCAACCCGCTCACCATGCTGCCGGGGCAGGTGCCGATCAACGAGCACCTCGACCGCCTGCTCGCGCGCCAGCGCGCGTTCACCGCGTGGTTCGTGGAGGTCGACCAGATGCGCGGCCTGAACGATTGCGAGGGCTTCCAGAAGGGCGACGCGCTGATCCATTCGGCGGCGCGCCTGCTCGAGGGGCTGTGCCAGCCGGGGGTGGACTTCGTCGGCCACGTCTCGGGCAGCCGCTTCGTGATGCTGATGCAGAGCGAGGACTGGGCCACGCGGGCGCAGCGCGCGCTCGCGCAGTTTCCCGCGGCGATCGAGCGCCACGTTCCCGGCGAGGTGGTCGAGCGCGGCTACTTCACCACGCGCGGGCGCGACGGCATCGAGAAGGTGCGGCCCCTGCCGCGGCTCGCGATCGGCATCCTGCCGGTGCTGCCGGGCGTGTTCGAGACGCGGCACGAGGTGGTCGCGTGCGCCAAGCAGGCGGCCCACCAGGCGATGAGCCGCCCCGGAAGCCAGGTGCACGTCGACGAGCAGCACGGCAACGCCTACCCGCAGTCGATCCTCTTCTAAACGCGCTCCCAGACTTGCCAGCGCTCCTTGCCGCGGAAGACGTCCACGGAGTCGGGCACCGCCGCATCCTCGACGCGCCGGAACGCGGGCTCGAGCAGCTGGGCCAGCTCGGCGTCCGAATGCAGCGGGAACGGCGGGCCGCGCTCGCCTGCGTCGAAATAGAAGAACCCCGCGAGCACGCCGCCGGGCGCCACGAGCTGCGCCATGCGCCGTCCCCAGTCGCGCCAGAGCCGGCGCGGAAGGGCGCACAGGAACGCGCGTTCGTAGACCACCTCGAAGGGCGCTTCGGCGATCGGCGCGAACACGTCGCCGTAGCGCACGCGGGCCGCCTGCGGACCGAGGATCGGTTGCGCCGCGGCGATCGCGGCGTGGCTGAAGTCGAGGCCGAGGACGTCCCATCCGTGGTCGGCGAGGTAGCGCACGTCCCAGGCGCTGCCGCATCCGGGCACGAGGACCGTTCGGGGGCGCGCGGCCGCGGCGGTGAACTCGCGCAGCTGCGCCGGGACGCGCCCCGCGTCCCAGGGCGCGAAGGCGGCGCCGTAGCGCAGGTCCCAGAACTCGGCCTCGGCCGGATCGCGCTTCGGAAAGGCGGGCGTCTCCACGCGCGAATGGTAGCCCCGAACGGCTATACTTCGGCGCACCCCTCGAAGCCTCAATGACCCTGCGCTTTCCCGTCCTCGTCCTGGCCGCGCTGCTCGCGGCCTGCTCTCCCGGTTCCGAATCCCCGCGGTCGGCCATCGCGCTCAGCCCGTGCCGCCTTCCGGGAGTCGACTCGATGGCGCGCTGCGGCACGCTCGAGGTCTGGGAGGACCGCGCCGCGAAGAGCGGGCGGCGCATCACGCTGCGCGTGGCGGTGGTGCCGGCGAAGCTGCGCGCGCGCGAGCCCGACCCGATCGTGATCCTGGCCGGCGGGCCGGGGCAGGGCGCGGTCTCGCTCGCGCCCCAGGTGATGCCGCTCTTCGCGCGCCTGAACGACGGCCGCGACGTGGTGTTCCTCGACCAGCGCGGCACCGGCAAGTCGCACCCGCTCGATTGCCAGGACGAATCGCAGCCGGTGCAGACGCTGTTCGAGGACGCGTTGCCCGAGCGCCTGGTGACGAAGTGCCTGGCGCAGCTCGACGCCGACCCGCGGCAGTACGTGACGCCGGTCGCGGTCGAGGACCTGGACGAGGTGCGCGCCGCGCTCGGCTACGACAAGCTCAACCTCTGGGGCGGCTCCTACGGCACGCGCGCGGCCCTCGAGTACGTGCGCCGCCACGGCGACCACGTGCGCTCGATCGTGCTCGACGGCGTGGCTCCCGCGACGATGAAGCTGCCGCTCTCGTTCGTGACCGACGGCGACGCGGCGCTCGACCGCCTGATCGAGGCCTGCGACCAGGAAGCCGGCTGCAAGAAGAACTATCCCGACCTGCGCGTGATGATCGCCTCGCTGCGCGGCCAGCTCGCGCGCCGCCCCGCGCGCACCACGATCCAGGACCCGCGCACCGGCGAGCGCGCCTCGATCCAGGTGAACGAGAACGTCTTCCTCACCGGCATCTTCCGGCCGCTCTACGTGGCCGAGCTCGCGAGCCTGCTGCCGTTCGGCATCTCCTCCGCGGCCACGGGCGACTACAACCCGCTGCTCGCCCAGAACCTCGAGCTCGCCGACGACATCGCGCAGAACCTCTCGATCGGCATGCACCTGTCGGTGATCTGCGCCGAGGACATCCCGCGCATCACGCCCGAGGACCTCGAGCGCCTCGGCCAGTCGTTCTTCGGCCGCGCGCTGGTCGACGACTTCATGCGCGCCTGCGCGAGCTGGCCGCGCGGCAAGCTGCCCGACGATTTCTACACGCCGGTGAAGTCCGACGTGCCGGCGCTGATCCTCTCCGGGGGCATCGACCCGGCGACGCCGCCGCGCCACGGTGATGCGGTCGCCGCGTCGCTGCCCAACGCGCGCCACTTCGTCGCGCCCTACCTCGGGCACGGGGTGAGCCTGCACGGCTGCGCCCCGCGGCTGGTGGAGACGTTCGTGAAGAAGGCGAGCGCCGCGGAGCTCGACGGCAAGTGCCTCGCGCGCATCCCGCGGCCGCTCTTCGTGATGCCGCTCGGAAGCGCGCGATGATCGAGGCCCGCGACCTCGCCAAGCGGTTCAACGGCGTCGAGGCCGTGCGACACGTTTCGTTCGCCGCCGCCGACGGCGCCATCACGGGACTCCTCGGCCCCAACGGCGCCGGCAAGACCACGACGCTGCGGATGATCTCGACGCTCGTCGCGCCCACGCAGGGCAGCGCGCGGGTCGACGGCATCGAGACGACCGCCGATCCGATCGGAGTGCGCGCGCGCATCGGGATGCTCTCCGACGCCCGCGGGCTGTACGCACGGCTCACGGCGCGCGAGAACATCGCCTACTACGGCGCGCTGCGCGGGCTCACGCACGAGCAGATCGAGGCGAGCGTGGCGCGGCTCGCGCGCATGCTCGACATGGAATCGCTGCTCGACCGGCGCACGGACGGTTTCTCGCAGGGCGAGAAGATGAAGGTCGCGATCGCGCGCACGCTGGTCCACGACCCGCCCAACGTCCTGCTCGACGAGCCGAGCAACGGCCTGGACGTGATGACCACCCGCAACCTGCGCGAGGTGATCCGGCAGCTGCGCGAGGCGGGCAAGTGCGTGCTGTTCTCGAGCCACGTCATGCAGGAGGTCTCGGCGCTCTGCGACACCATCGTGATCGTGGCGCGCGGCGCGGTGGTGGCGAGCGGCACCGCCGCGGACCTGCTCACGGCCAGCGGCTGCGACAACCTCGAGGACGCCTTCGTGCACCTCACGGGCGAGGAGGACGCGGCATGAGGTCGCCGCTCTCGATCGTCTACCTCAAGGAGCTGCGCGACGCGCTGCGCGACCGCCGCACCGCGATCATGGTGCTCGTGGCCTCGCTCCTCACCGGGCCGGTCACCTTCATCCTCGTGGCGCAGTTCGTCTCCGGCCTCGAGGAGAAGGCCTCCACCCTCAAGGTGCGCATGGTGGGGCAGCAGAACGCGCCCGCGCTGGTCAACTTCCTGCGCCGCGGCGACGTCGAGATCGAGGACGCCCCCGCCGACTACGAGGCGCGCATCAAGGAAGGGCGCCTGGACGCGGTCATCGTGGTGCCGCGCGACTTCGACGAGAAGTACCTGTCGGGCGAGGGCGCCAAGGTGGACATCGTGTACGACGACTCGCGCACCGAGTCGAGCCCGGCGATCCGCCAGGCCGAGCGCCTGCTGCGCGGCTTCAACCGCGAGACCGGGATGCTGCGCATGATGGCGCGCGGCGTGAGCCCCGACCTCACCGAGCCGGTGAAGGTGCAGCACGTGAACACCGCCACGCCGCGGCAGAAGGGCGCGGTGCTGCTGTTCCTGGTCTCGATGTTCGCGATCATCTCGCCGCTGCTCGGCGGCATGACGATCGCGATCGACTCGACGGCCGGCGAGCGCGAGCGCGGCTCGCTCGAGCCGCTGCTCGCCAACCCGGTGCCGATCCGCCAGGTGGTGATCGGCAAATGGCTCGCGGCGTGGACCTTCGCGAGCGGGGTGGCCGTGCTCACGCTCGGCGGCTTCGCGCTCGCCGCGGCGTTCTACTCCGGCAAGCGCCTCGCCGCGATGATGGCCTTCGGCGCGCCGGAGTTCGTGCTCTTCGTCCTGATCATCGTGCCGTTCGCCGCGATGACCTCGGCGATGCAGATGCTGATCTGCACCTACGGGCGCACCTACCGCGAGGCGCAGACCTACGTGAGCTACCTCGCGACCGTGGTGTCGTTCGTGCCGCTGATCGTGATGTTCTCGGGGCTGAAGGACGCCTTCTGGCAGCTCGTGGTGCCGGTGCTCGGCCAGCAGATGGCGCTCTCGCGCGTGGCGCGCGGCGACGAGTTCACGCTCGTGGACTGGGCCGTGCCGAGCGTGATCGCCATTGCCCTCGCCATCGCGGGCGTGGCGCTGGTCGCGCGGCTGCTGCGCGACGAGCGGATCGTGTTCGGGCGCTCCTGAAGTCAACTAACTACGGCGTTACACGGAGGCCACGGAGAAGGCACGGAGGGCACGGAAAAACCAATCGTGTCGTATTCGGGATGATGGATCGATTGGCACGAATGACCAGGATTTGTCTTTCAGTGCCCTCCGTGCCTTCTCCGTGGCCTCCGTGTAACGCTGTAATGGCAATTCATGAAAAGTAGCAAACCCAAAGTCGACCTGGCGCCGATCTTCGCGGACGACGGCGTCCTCGCGAAGGTGGCGCCCGGCTTCAAGCACCGCCCGCAGCAGGTCGAGTTCGCCGAAGCGGTGGTGAAGGCGATCGAGTCGAAGGGCGTGCTGATCGCCGAAGCCGGGACCGGCACCGGCAAGACGTTCGCCTACCTGGTGCCGGCGCTGCTCGCGGGCGGGCGGGTGATCGTCTCCACCGGCACCAAGACGCTGCAAGACCAGCTCTTCCACCGCGACCTGCCCAAGGTCCGCGGCGCGCTCGGGGTGCCGGTCGACACGGCGCTGCTCAAGGGGCGCTCCAACTACGTGTGCCTCCATCACCTCGATGCCGCGGCGCAGCAGGGCACGTTCGGCGCGCGCGAGGAGGTGGCCCACATCCACAAGATCAAGAGCTTCGCGGCGCGCACCATGACCGGCGACAAGAGCGATTGCGCCGACGTGCCCGAGACCTCGCCCGCGTGGGCCCAGGCGACCTCGACGCGCGAGAACTGCCTGGGCTCCGCGTGCGGCCGCTACCAGGACTGCTTCGTGATGAAGGCGCGCAAGCGCGCCGCCGAGGCCGACCTCATCGTGGTGAACCACCACCTGTTCTTCGCCGACGTGGCGCTGCGCGACGAGGGCGCGGCCGACCTGCTGCCGGCGGCGAACACCGTGATCTTCGACGAGGCGCACCACCTGCCGGACCTCGCGCGCCTGTTCTTCGGCCAGTCGCTGTCGACTTCGAGCCTGGTCGAGCTCGCGCGCGACACGCGCATCGCGGAGGCCCAGCACGCGCGCGAGAGCACCGACCTGGGCGACGCCGCCGACGAGGTCGAGCGCGCCGCGCGCGACCTGCGCCTCGCCCTCGGCAACGCCGGGGGGCGCACGGCGCTCTCCGCGATCCGCGACCGCAAGGGTTTCGACGCCGCCATGGACGTGCTCGCCGGGCAGCTGTCCACGCTGGTGGAGAAGCTG
>Ga0075366_10000624_pt1 | contig 16634 bp, 10 predicted proteins | sample EndMethybrTD3031_FD_72351 | JGI IMG/M metagenome (GOLD analysis project Ga0075366, IMG submission 72351) | Populus endosphere microbial communities from Tennessee, USA - Endosphere MetaG P. TD hybrid TD303-1 | ecosystem: Host-associated > Plants > Roots > Endosphere | place: USA: Tennessee...
CCCGTCCTAATTCGCGCAGCGCACGCGGATCGTGACCTGACAAGGTCAGGCAAGTGCTGAGGAAGGAAATGAATGGTCGGGGTGAGAGGATTCGAACCTCCGGCCTCTACGTCCCGAACGCAGCGAGGAAGCTAGGATTTTTGCGGTTTTCGAGACAGTTCTGTATTTGTTGGGACAACCTTGGGACAATCGCGTCTCATGGGAACAATCACCAAGAGGGGCGAGCTCCAGTGGCAGGCAAAGGTTCGGCGCAAGGGCTTCCCCACGCAGTCTAGAACCTTCTCCTACAAGGAAGACGCAGAGAAGTGGGTCAGGGCGGTCGAGCGCGAACTCGAGACGACCGGCTTCGTCGACCGACGTGAGGCGGAGAAGAACACCCTCGGGGAGGTGCTCCGCCGCTATCAACGAGAGATTACCCCATCCAAGAAGTCGGCAGCGATCGAGTCTGTGAAGATCGATGTGATCTTGAAGGACAGCGTCTTGCCGAAGCTCAAGATGTCGGCCGTGACAACCGGTGCGATCGCAGCATGGAGGGATCGAAGGCTCGCCGAGGTCACAGGCGGAACGGTGAATCGGGAGATCGATGTCCTATCGACCGTGCTTAACCATGCGCGACGGGAGTGGGGCATCCACGTCGAGAATCCTGTCCGTGATGTCAAGCGGCCGGAGCGGTCGAAGGCGCGCGACCGGCGCTTGTCCACGGAAGAGGAGGCCTACCTGCTCGCTGCCCTGACCGGAGGTGTGCGGGAGGCTGATGGCACGTTCAGCAAGGGCGCAAGGAATCCTTGGTTACTTCCGCTCGTTCAACTCGCGCTTGAAACCGCGATGCGGCGTGGAGAGCTGCTGTCGCTTCAGTGGGAGCACGTGGATCTGAAGCGCCGCACAGCGCATCTTCCGGACACCAAGAATGGCGATGCGCGGACAGTGCCCTTGTCCACTCGCGCGGTTTCCATCCTCAAGGCGCTTCCCCGCGCCGAGACGGCTGAAGAGGAGAGGGAGGCGCATCGCTCTGGGCCAGTGTTCGACACCACGGCGCTAGCTCTGAGGAAGGGCTTTGCGCGAAGCATCCAGAGGGCGCAAGAACAGTACCTGCTGGACTGCCGGAAGGCCCGCCGGAAGGCGCGGCCGGGCTTCCTCGACGACGTTCACTTCCATGACACCCGGCATGAGGCCGCGTCTCGGCTGGCCGAAAAGCTCTCGAACGTTTTGGAGCTTTCCGCGGTCACGGGTCACCGAGACCTGCGGATGTTGAAGCGCTACTATCACCCGCGAGCGGAGGATTTGGCCAAGAAGCTTGGGTAGTCGGCCACTCGGCGCTGGAGTTGGCGATCCACACTGCCACGTAGCAGCGGCGGCCGTTGTCCAACGTCCCGGTTGACCGCCGGAATTGGCTCCGGGTTTAAGCGTGCCCTCATGGCACGCAGTCGCAATCGTGGGACCGGACCGTGATCCAAGCCTCAGGGTCTGTGTGGACGCCGAACCAGTCCGTAATCGTCGCCTGCTGAAGCGGGCGATTTCGGTGAGGGCAGCGGGTGCAGGTTCGGTGGGCGGGATCGAGCATCCTAAACGTTCGACCGGGATGAGTCGAAGCTCCGCCCGTTCTAATCCAAAACGCCGGATTGGCGACACCGTGGACGTGCTCGTACGCTACCGCGTTCGACTCAGAGCCATGGTGCGGCGCCGTAACCACCAAAGGGTGTGCGGAGGGATGTAGCGGCCGCGTGAGGAAGCTTCGGCTGTAGCCAGCGCCATCGCCCAACGGGGAGTCGCCGGTAAATAGGACCGCCATTTGCCCCGCCTCGCTCGGCGCAAGGAAGACGAGGCACTCTCTGTTGACGCGAGTCAGTTGAACGAACCGCTTCAAGTGGTGCATTACCGGTGGCGGCGGTTGTTCGACCGAGTTGATGGGAGCCAGGAAGTCTTCGCCTCCGCGAGCAACGCGGGTCTTCACAAACTCACCGTAGTCAAACCACCGGACCGGTGTGCCGTGATCGGCTGCCGATTCAGCGATCTTGCGCACTCGTTCGGCGGTATCGACCAGATGCAGGCTTCGTTGGATCACCCGAGGAGAAGCTGAAGCAGATTCCAAGTCGCGGCGCGCATTCCTCAGCACCCGGGCGTGCGCTGTCTTCGATGCACGCGCCAAGTTCTCCGTCAGCGCCGACCGTCTTCCTCGGTTCTCCTTAGCCGACTCCGGCACCAGGTTCTGCAACAGGCCATCGACGAGTTCATCATCTCCAGAAAGCACCTCGAGAAGGTCGCCGTTGCCACCGTTCACTTCGTCGACGAGTTCGCCATAGAAGGAACCTGGGTCGCGAGCGATCTCCTCGGCTGGCTCGGCCCATGAGCCAGGAAGCCAGAACTCTCCTACCTCCAGCTCACCCGCACCAAGGATTCCAACCAACCCTTGCGCATGGTCTTCGTCCGCGTGCGTGCATACGACGACGTCCAGGCGAGCTAGGGTTGGGAAGCTCTTCTTCAAGGCGGGAAGGAGCGTCTTGGCGCTGTACCCGCCATCGACAAGCACATTGCGGCCCTGAGTCTGCAGCAGATAGGACTCGCCCTTCACGGCGAGCGCCGTCAGTCGTTTCATCGATCCCCTCTTGCGGCCGCGTCGGCCGGGAGATTCTCGCCGCAAGCGAGGTGCACGGGCCCCGGATCCGAGGGGAGCGGCAGACCGCTTGGAGTCGATTCCGGTACCGCAACGGGCTTAGCGAGGTCCTCGTACGGCGAGCGGCTGAATTCAACCTCCGCCCAGGAGATCCTCATGGGCCTCAAACGATGTCTCGCCTGCGCGGACGCCTTCGAGCCGACCGGCCGCGTACCGGTGCAGAACTACTGCAGCCGCCCCGAGTGCCAGCGCGAGCGCCGCAAGCTCTGGCAGCGCGAGAAGCGCAGGACCGACCGCGACTACCGCGAGAACCAGCTGCAATGTCAGCGCCGCTGGCGTGAGGCGCACCCGGACTATTGGCAGCAGTACCGCGCCGAACACCCTGACTACGTGGAGCGCAACCGTGAGCAGCAGCACGTTCGAAACGCTGTTCGGCGGGCCGGATCGATTGCAAAGATGGACGCGATCGCGGGCAACTCTTCCCTCTTGTCCGGCACCTACTACCTGCGACCGGCGGGGCGCGGCGAGATTGCAAAGATGGACGCGTTGCTCGTGAGAATCACCGTGCTGACAGGCACTTGGGTCCACTCGGGGTGATTGCAAACAGCCCACTCGATCGACGCGCGGCGCAATCGCTGCTACCTTGGCGCTTCGAGAACGACCGCCTCAGCGCCGACGCAAGAACTCGCTTGCTCGACCGTATCGCAGACAGTCAGGCTCGAGCCCGCCGGTGTCGGGCCGGCGAGTGCATCAGATCCGCTGGAGGTGCACCATGTCGTCGGACATCTCGATGAGCGAGCAGCAGCCAATGCCGACACGCATGCGCGCCGCAGAGTACGTGCGCATGTCGACCGAGCACCAGCAGTACTCGACAGAGAACCAGGCCGACAAGATCCGCGAGTACGCGAATCGGCGCGGGATCGAAATCGTCAGGACCTATGCCGACGAGGGCAAGAGCGGGCTGCGGATCGATGGACGCCAGGCGCTGCAGCGACTGATCCAGGATGTGGAGACCGGGCGGGCCGACTTCCAGATCATCCTGGTCTACGACGTGAGTCGCTGGGGCCGCTTCCAGGACGCCGACGAGAGCGCGTACTATGAGTACATCTGCCGACGCGCCGGGATTCAGGTGGCCTACTGCGCCGAGCAGTTCGAGAACGATGGCTCGCCGGTCTCGACGATCGTCAAGGGCGTCAAACGGGCGATGGCCGGCGAATACAGCCGGGAGCTGTCGGCCAAGGTGTTTGCCGGCCAGTGTCGGTTGATCGAACTGGGTTTCCGACAGGGTGGCCCAGCGGGCTATGGTCTCCGTCGCACGCTAGTCGACGTGCAAGGGGCCGTGAAGGCAGAGCTCTCCCTCGGCGAGCACAAGAGCCTGCAGACCGACCGGGTGATCCTGACGCCGGGGCCCGACGAAGAAGTGCGGATCGTCAACCAGATCTACCGCTGGTTCGTCGATGACGGCCTGCTCGAATCGGAGATCGCCGGGCGGCTCAACGGCATGCGCCTCCGTACCGACCTCGGCCGGGAGTGGACCCGATCGACGGTCCGCGAGGTACTGACCAACGAGAAGTACGTCGGGCACAACGTCTACAACCGGATCTCGTTCAAGCTGAAGAAGCTGCGCGTGGTCAACCCGCCTGAGATGTGGATCCGCAAGGACGGGGCGTTCATGGGCATCGTGCCTCCAGAAGTCTTCTACACGGCACAGGGCATCATCCGCGCGCGGGCGCGCCGCTACACCGATGAAGAGCTGATCGACAGGTTGCGCAGTCTGTACCGCAACCGCGGGTTCCTCTCCGGCGTAGTGATCAACGAAGCCGAGGGGCTGCCCTGTGCGGCCGTTTACGCCCATCGGTTCGGCAGCCTGGTCCGCGCCTACCAACTGGTGGGCTACACGCCGGACCGCGACTACCGCTACTTGGAGATCAACCGCGTGCTCCGCCGCATGCACCCCGATCTGGTCCAGCGCATCGAGGCGGAGATCGCGGGCCTGGGTGGCTCCGTCGCGCGCGACGTGGCCACCGACGTGCTGTGGGTCAATCGCGAGTTCACGGTCTCCATTGTTCTGGCGCGGTGCCACGTGGTCGAGAGCGGTCACAGCCGCTGGAAGATCCGCCTGGATTCGAGTCTCGCGCCCGATATCTCGGTGGCCGCCCGCCTGGATGCGGGTAACACCGCGGTTCGGGACTACTACCTGCTGCCGCGAGTCGACATCGGACTGTCCCGAATCAGCCTCGCCGAGCAGAATGCAGCCGAGCTCGAGAGCTATCGATTCGAGACGCTGGACTACCTGTACGGCATGGCCGCGCGGGCGCGGTTAAAGGTCGCTGCATGAGCGAACCGGGCGTGCGCGAGCTTCGGCCGATTCCGATCGACCGTATCGAAGTGCTCAACCCGCGCGAACGCAACACCCGTGCATTTGCCGAGATCGTCAGCAACATCAAGTCGATCGGTCTGAAGAAGCCCATCGTCGTGACGCCGCGGCCAGGTGCGGATGGGCAGGAGCGCTACCTTCTCGTCTGCGGCGAGGGCCGCATGAAAGCATTCAAGGCGCTGGGCGAATCGACCATCCCTGCACTCGTCGTGATCGTGGGCGAGGAAGACGCTTTCATCATGAGTCTGACAGAGAACATCGCCCGGCGGCAATGGCGGCCGCTGGAGCTGCTCGCGAGCATTGAGCAGCTGCGAGGACACGGCTATACGCCCACGCAGATCGCCACCAAGACCGGGCTGACGCTGAGCTACGTCCAGGGCATCCTGACGCTGATCCAACGCGGGGAGCAACGCCTGCTGGTCGCCGTCGAGAAGGGCGATGTGCCGCTGAATGCAGCGCTGGCGATCGTTGGCGCGGGAGACGACGACAAGGCTGTGCAGGCCGCGCTGCAGGAAGCCTACGAGGCCGGGACCTTGCGCGGCCGGCGACTCATCGACGCCCGTAGGGTGCTCGAGCGCCGCGCCACGCTCGGACGCTCGATTGAGAAGAGCATGCCACGCAAGACGGCCGACGTCACGACGTCCAGCCTCGTACGCACGTATCAGAAGGAGGTGGAGCGGCAGAAGGCCATGGTGCGCAAGGCGACATTTGCGCAGCAGCGGTTGTTGTTCACGGTAAGCGCGCTGCAGCAGCTGTTCCAGGACGACAACTTCATCAACCTACTGCGGGCTGAAGGGCTCGATACGTTGCCCAAGTACCTGGCTGAGCGCGTGTGGAGCGATGGGCGACGAGCATGACGGGCGTCGCGCTGGGCTTCTTGCCTGAACCGATCTCGGTACCGATAGATCGCATCCTGCCCTCGCGCAAGGTGCCGGTCGGCTTGGCGACATCGCGAAAGTTCAGGCAGATCCGGTCGTCGATCGAGGAGGTGGGGCTGATCGAGCCCTTGTCGATTGCCGCCAAGGACGTCGGCACAGGCCAGCACCTATTGCTCGACGGACATGTCCGTTTGGTGGTGTTGCGCGATCTGGGCCACGACGTTGCGCCCTGCCTCGTGGCGACAGACGACGAGGCCTACACCTACAACAACCGCATCAACAGGCTGTCGACGATTCAGGAGCACTTCATGATCCGGCGGGCGATCGAGCGCGGCGTCTCGCCGGAGCGGCTTGCCAAGGTCTTGAGCGTGGACGTGAGCCACATCACCAAGAAGATCAACCTGCTGGACGGCCTGTGCCCGGAGGCGATCGAGCTCCTGAAGGACCGGCAGTTCTCGGTAGAACTCGGGCGTGTGCTCCGGAAGATGAAGCCAACACGGCAGGTCGAGTGCGCCGAGCTGATGGTCTCGGCCAACAACTTGACGGTCCCATACGTCGAGGCATTGCTCGTGGCCACCCCGGCGACAGCGCTGGTCGATGGTGCGGGGGCGAGGAAGATGATGGGCGTCACGCTGGAACAGATGTCTCGCATGGAGCGGGAGATGGCCAACCTGCAGGGCCAATACCGGGTGGTCGAGCAGTCATACGGTGAGGACGTGCTGAACTTGGTGCTCGCGCGAAGCTATCTGGCCAAATTGCTTGAGAACCCCAAGGTCACGAAGTACTTGAAGCAGGAGCAGCCCGAGGTGCTGGAGCAATTCGCCGCGATTGTCGAGGCGACGGCCTTGGAATGACACCGCTAGCAGGAGCGAACGGGAGCCAGCTGCGCCGAGCTGGACCTAAAGGGCGAGCGGGAAGGAGGTTCCCGGGCAGGCGCCCGGGAACCTCAAGGTGGCACGGTTCCGCGCCAAATGTCTTCACGCTACGTCAGGCGATCATGTCGCCGTGAGCGTCGCGCAACTATCGTGTTCATCGCACTCCGCCTTGGTGGAACGCGTTGAATGTGACGGGGCCACAGGGGCCTGGTCATCTCTCTCGATGTGAATTAACTTTGTGCTGAGAAGTCCTTCTCTGTTGTATTAGGCGCGCCAACGCCAATAAGGTAAATGCGATCGGGGAATCACCCCCAATCGCTCCCAAGGAACCTTCCGGTTCCACTCGATTTCGATACTCTGTCCGCTCGGTCTTTCGGCGAATCGGTACCACCCGACTCTGGTCTTACGAACTCAGATCTGGCTTTCGGCCAGTCATTTATAGCCTACTCGAGCCACGCTCTCACCCCATTCGACCTAACGCCTGCCGCATACAGGCTTCCGACATGCTGCCACGCACGCCGAATCGAACGAGATTTCTACAGTTAGATTAAGGCTAGTTTTATGAGTACTAGATGTGACCCGGCTTTTCCAAACTCTATTCTTGGGCGCATCCCCCAAGTTTCACAGGCCCGAAGGCAGTGAAGCAGTCCTGTTACGATTCGGTTGCCGTTATATGGTCAGCAGCGGGCATCTCAGCCCTAGCACCTATCAATCGCCGTGGCGATCTTTCATACTCTCCGCATCGCACCCGATACTGGGCGCTTTTAGACGATTAAGCTATCAACCAAGGCTTCAGGCTTCTGGGCGCGACCCCGATCACCATCAGCTCCTCCGACAACTCCTGACCGCTTGGCCAGTGATGTCGACGCCGGTTTTTCTCCGGCAGGGATTGCCTGCGTCTGCGGCAGCGGTTGCGCAGCTTTCCTGCGCCACCCGCGGAAGGGCTTTCACCTTCTTTCACCTTAACCAGGCCCTACTGGCATTTACTCCAGCGGGCCGTTTCCTGCACGCACGCCTCCGGCCGGATGTGGTCCGGCCAAGATATGGGCTGAAAGCAGAGGGTTACCCGACACTGTCGGTTTAGTCTCTGCCCTCGCCCTCGCACCGGGCATGCGAATTTCTCCGCACCCGGCGCCAACGAACAGATTCCGTCGGATTGGCGATCCAACGGCTTGGGGGCTGGCTACCCCCGCGAGCATTGCGCTCGGTCGAAATCGAGTGGCTTTGGTCGGGTTGGCGGCCCGCCAATGCGCACACTGAGGTGCACATTGGTGGGCCGCCGGCCGGCCAGGGAGCGATTGCCGCACTCTTCACCTTACTAGTCTTGGCACCTGGAGATGCGTCACAGGCATGTGTATCGCGCCGCGCAACACCACCTTCATATGATGTCGTAGCTGATGCCGGCTACCACGTTGTAGTTGACGCCGATCTCTCAGCTTCCATGCCGGTACCGGCTCGCGTCACCGCAGCGGCCGGCGCGGTGCCCGATTCTGGAAATCTTTCCTGAATTCTTTCCCTAATCGATTCCTGAAACGATTCGGGAATTGATTCCTGAAGCCGGGAGCCTGGTTGAGGATCATGGCCAACACGGGCCCAATGCCCGACCAGGTGTCGATCCGGGGCGTCAGGCGCTCGCTTGATACGCCAACAGGCGTGCCGCTTGGCCGCCGCCCTCATCGACAGCCCAGTCTATCAAGACAAGTTCGTCGCAGCTGCAACACGCCGAGGAGACGCCGCTCGCAGTTGCAGCAGCGTTCATCTACCGCGTGACAGCGAATCGTCCCGAGAAGATCGACAACCGCCGCCACGGTCGATGCTTGTAGTAATCCGTGCGGTGCCTGCTGGTCAAGTTTGTTACATTTCGCCTAAGGAGGTCGCGCCCATTACATGCCAGACGATTTGGGCAGTACTGGGGCGCGAGTCGCATGACGGACCTGCGTCTCAATTTCACGCCACTGGAGCTCACCGGTGCGTCGATTGAATTCCAGACCCTGCCGTACCGCGATAGGAATCAACTTTCTGAACTGCGGCAGCAGTACCTGCGCCAGTTTGCCTTTCTACGGCGCGGTGAATTCATCTACGCGCTGCCTATGGAGGCCGGCGCACCGAGGATTGGCACGGAGGGCCGTGCTAGCCTCGACGAACTCCACCTGGTGCGTAGCTTGGTCGAGCAGCGACTGGTATCCCTGTTCGCTGCCAAGAAGCGCTTGGCGACCGGCTACCAGCCCCTTAGTTTCATCGGTCGCCAACTGCAGTTCGGCGCCGGAAACTTTGCGGAATGGATCGAGGCGCGCTCGCGGTTACTTGTCTCCCCAAGGTTGCTGGAATTGCCAGGGGAGCGTTCGATGCTCGGGTTGGTCTGGGACGTAGAAGTCGAACGGTCGCTCCCAGCTCCTCTCTCTCGCCTGATGGAGCTGGGCATGGAACCAGAGGGCCTGATCTTCGAGACCGAGTTCGTGCCAGCGGACCCCAGGTTCGCACCTCGGCGGCGGCTGGCGGGACGTGTCGAGCACATCGATGGCAACGTCGCCGTGCTGGGCGAGCGGCACAGGCTCGCGGCGGAGCGCATCGCCCTCGACGAGCTGTACCTGGAGCCCTCGCTATCAAACGTGCGGTACCTTGCAACGGCCTTGGCTGGGAATCGAGCCGGCCAACTCATGAAGCAGTACGCCAAGCTGGTGGAGGATCACTCGCGGGGGGTGGAGAAACAGAAGCACGTTGCCGAGATCGCCGATTGGCTGCGTGCGCAAGGTTCTGTCGAAGTACAGCCCGGTCTCACGTTTGAGTCCGGAGAGTTCCTGTCCCAGGGACGAGGCCCCTTCCCTCAGTTCCGATCCATCCCCGGGGCGACTTACATCTTCGACTCGGCGTCTTCGAAGGCCGATGCGCGCAACGCCGCCGGCCTCCAAAGGTTTGGCCCCTACAGCCGAGCCGTGTTCACGCCGAGCCGGCCGGACATCTGCGTCATCTGCGACAAGGCTCGTCGCGGGCAGACAGAGGTCTTCCTCAAGAAGCTCAAGGAAGGCTTGTCCACCAACCAGGGGCCTCAGCCCTTTGCCCAGGGCATGCTGCGCACCTACGGGCTTCAGGACATCAAGTTCACGTTCTTCGAGGCGAGCGACTTCTCGGCAGATGCCTATTTCGACGCCGCTTCGAGGGCGATCATGGCTCGCTCGACATCCCATACCCCCTGGTCGTTGGCCGTCGTGCAGTCGGAGGCGGAGTCACGCTACTTGCCGCCGACGAGTAACCCGTACCTCGCAGCCAAGGCTGCGTTTCTGGCCAACCAGATCCCGGCGCAGGCGGTCACGCTCGAGACCCTCAACATGGAGCCGAAGCAGCTCATTTGGACGTTGAGCAACTTTGCATTGGCGACGTACGCGAAGCTGGGCGGCGTGCCGTGGCTGATCAAGTCAGACACCAGCATTGCGCACGAGATCGTCATCGGGCTGGGCAGTGCATCCATCGGTGAATCACGGTTCTCTCGGCGGGAACGCCTCGTCGGTATCACCAGTGTGTTCCGCGGCGATGGCGGCTACCTGCTGTCGAACTTGTCGCAGGCGGTGCCGTTCGACAAGTACCAGTCGACGCTGACGGAGTCGCTGAAGACTACGCTGCACCGCGTGCGCTCCGAGATGAACTGGCAGCCAGGCGATGCCGTACGCATCGTCGTCCACGCGTTCAAGCCTTTGCGGGATACCGAGGTGCAGGCGGTCAAGGACTGCCTCGCGACCATTGACGGCTTTGAAGTCACGTTTGCGTTTCTGCACGTCAAGCAGGAGCACCCGTGGTTGCTCTTCGATCAAGCCTCCAAGGGGATCTTCGGCAAGGGGGAACGTGCGCCTGATCGAGGACTGTTCGCCGAACTTGGTACCCATGAGGCGCTGTGTACGCTAGTAGGTCCCAAGGAGCTGAAGCGACCGACCGACGGCCTGCCAAGGCCCGTGTTGTTGACGCTGCACCGCGACTCAACGTTCACTGACATGGTCTATCTGACCAAACAGGTGTTCTGGTTCTCGAGCCACTCGTGGCGGAGCTTCTTGCCTGCTTCGATGCCGGTCACGATCCTGTACTCAGAGCTGGTGGCGGGCCTGCTTGGACGCCTGGCGCAGTTGGGCACCCGGTGGAGTTCGAGCGTGATGCTCGGTCGCATCGGAACAACCCGGTGGTTCCTCTAGATGAGCCAGATCCTGCTCGATGCGGCATTGGCCGGAACGCGTTCGCGTGCACAGGCAATGCTCGACGGTGAGCCCTTGCAGCGGGCATTTCTTGCCTGGCTGCACCCAGGGCTGACGAACGGCCGCGATTGGAGTGGCCTCGCGACCGAGCTGGCTGGACAGGTGAAGGCTGCCGGCCGTTCGGCGCAGGCGGTTGCCGCGTTGGGATTCCTGGTCGGTGCCGGGCATTGTGACGATGCAGCAACCCGGGATGCATTTCTTGGTGGGATGCGGTGGATCATGGGCCGCACCGTCGTGGGGGCGGCAAGTTCGGTAGCGCTTGTACATCCGGTGCTGCTGCTGGGCATGGTGGTCGGCACCTTGGCCTGTGACGACGCCGCGACCTGGGATGCACTGCGCCACTGGCACGCTAGCTTGAGCGACCAGCTCGGCACGCCGCACGATGATTCGACGCCGCGCTGGCAGCTGGAGTTGGGCGGCTTCGTTCGCCAGCGACTGACCGTGGATCTATCGATCGCGCCGGCACTGACCACGGCGAACAAGGTTCTGTTGGCGCTTGCTCGGCGTGGTCTGCTGACGCTCGAGCTGGGGCAGGCGCAAGCCGAGGCGGCCGCTACGGCCGTGCTGGGCGCATTGCTGCGGCTGGACTTCGTGGACGCCGAGGACTTCGCATTTGGCCTAGCGGCCTATGAGCATCTGGCCGCGACCAGTGAACATCCGCGGCTGAGAGCGCCGGAGCTTCATGACGTCGCGCTCGCCTTGTGTCGGCTCCAGGCGGCGTTGCGTCGCTGGACCTGGGAGGACGCACCCAAGGTCGTCGGCGGCACCGCCCGAAAGTGGCACGTCGACCACGAGTACCACTTCCAGAACCTGCTAACGGCAGTGTTCGTCCCCCTCTTCTCCGACCTCAAGGACGAGGAATGGCTGGCATCGCTTGGGCCCAAGAAGCCCCGCGCCGATCTGGTGGTTCCCAGCCTCAAACTCGTCATCGAGGTGAAGTTCTGGCGTGCTGGGGTCCAGGCCTCGGCTATGGTTTCGCAGATCGCCGAGGACGTCGGCTTGTACCGGAAGAGGGGTAGTCCATATCTGTACATCGTGCCGGTGATCTGGGACGACGGAGCGCGCGTCGAACAACATGCGCACCTCATCAGCGGCCTGAACGAGTTGGAAGGCGTGCTGCATCCGACAATCGTGTCGCGGCCGGCGGCCATGGTCGACGACGGCTCGCCGGCCAAACCTGCGAAGAAGGCCCGCGCAGCGCGACCGCCGCGCCGTAAGGCGAGCTAGCCGGCGGTGATGCTTGCTGAGAATGGATTTGCTACCTTGCCGTAGCCGTCAGAGCGATTCTTGGGGAGAGGACTGCAGTGCGCTTCATTTCGAACACCGGCCAGGATCGCCTCTTGGACAGCCTGAAGGCCGTCTTTCCGCCGAACGGCAGTCTGAGCGCTGCGAGCCCTGGGCTGTCGCTGTTCGCGTGGGAGGGACTTCGATCGTTCCTCGACCAGGCCGCGAGCGCTCGTCTGATCATTCCTGCTGAGCCAGCGACCCTAGGCCTCTTGGGAGGACAAGCGGATCGCGAGGCACGAAATCGGCTGCAGTCGGCTTACCTTGCGCATACGCTTGCACAGTGGCTCGAGTCCAAGGCTGAAATCCGCAGTGCGACAGCCGCCATTCCCCAGGGCCTGATCCTCACCAGCACATCCTCGGGCACCGTGGAGCATGGCTGGCTGGGCGCGCTCGCCTTGACGTCCGACGGCCTTGGGCTCAGCCCGGGCAACCCGATGAGCCTCGTCCAGGCCACTGAGTCGGCCACGGAATCGCAAACGCTCGCGACGCTATTCGATCAGCAGTGGAATGCCCTCGGACCAGGCGCTGACAGCAAGTACGCCCTGCTGGCGGGCTTGCGCTCAATCTCAGCGCCCCGAGACCCACACAGCATTTACATCCTGATCTTGCACGCGCTGCTTGGTGGGGACCAGGCGCTGGACGAGGATCGCGTCGTCAAATCCGCGACCGGCATCCGAGCCACTACTGTTTGGCAGAAGCTGTACAAGTTTCAGCGCGACGGCGTCGTTGGCGCGATCGAAAAGCTCGAACGCTTCGGCGGCTGCATCTTGGCCGACAGCGTCGGCCTGGGCAAGACGTTCGAGGCGCTCGCGGTTATCAAGTACCACGAGCTGCGCAACGACCGTGTCCTCGTGCTTTGCCCCAAGCGGCTGCGAGACAACTGGACGATCTTTACCGCCAACGACCGCCGCAACATCCTCGCCGGAGACCGCTTCAACTACGACGTCCTCAACCACACGGATCTGTCGCGCGATGGCGGGGTGTCGGGCGATATCGACCTCGCCCATGTGAACTGGGGCAACTATGACCTGGTGGTCATTGACGAGTCGCACAACTTCCGGAACAAGAAGTCACCCCGTCAGGGTCAGGAAACGCGCTACGACCGTCTGATGCGCCAGATCATCCGCGAAGGCGTCAAGACTCGAGTGCTGATGCTCTCAGCCACGCCGGTCAACAACCGCCTAGCAGACCTGCGCAATCAGATCTCTTTCGTGACTGAAGGCGACGACTCGGCAATGTCGGCCTTTGGCATCGACAGCATCGACGCCACGACGCGGCGCGCGCAGGCGTCGTTCAACCGCTGGCTCATGCTGGAAGACGACGAGCGCACGCCGGCCGCGCTGGTGGACATGCTTGGCTTCGACTACTTCAGCCTGCTCGACCACCTGACGATCGCCCGCTCGCGCCGCCACATCGAGCGCTACTACGGCACCAAAGAAACCGGCCGCTTCCCGGACCGTCTACCACCGATCAACATCAAAGCCGACGTGGACCTGGAGGGCACGTTCCAGTCCATCGCCGAGATCAACCGCGAAATCCGACGCCTGAACCTCTCGTCCTATGCCCCACTGCGGTACGTGCTGCCACACCGGCAGGCCGCCTACGACTCCAAGTACAGCACCCAGATACGTGGCGGCGAGAGCTTCTTCCGCCAAGTCGATCGCGAGGAAAGCCTCATCCATCTACTGCGCGTGAACGTTCTCAAGCGCATGGAAAGCTCGGTCAATTCCTTCGCACTCACCGTGCGCCGGCAACTGCGCGACGTCGAAGGCATGCTCGCTCGCATCGAAGACCACGTGCCCGAACTGGAAGAGATCGACATAGACGACGTGGACTTCGACGATCCCAACGTCGAGCCGTTGCTGGTCGGCCGCAAGGTCAAGGTGCTACTCGGCGACGTGGACCTCATCCGATGGAAGCAGGACCTGATCGAAGACCGCAATCGCCTGGCCACGCTGTGCGCCGCGGCCGAGCAAGTCGGTGCGCAGCGCGACGCCAAGCTGGCCGCGCTGCGCGAACTGATCCAGAGGAAGTGCGAGTCACCCACCAACCCAGACAACCGCAAGGTCATCGTCTTCACAGCTTTTGCAGACACGGCAACCTACCTCTACGAAAGCCTTTCCGGGTGGGCCCAGCAGCAACTTGGCATCGAATCAGCGCTGGTCACCGGCTCAGGTCGGAACCAAAGCACATTGCCTGGCCTGCGCAAGGACCTCTCCAGCATCCTCACCGCTTTCTCGCCACGGTCCAAGGAGCGTCCCGCAGATCTCGCAGCTGAAGGCACTCTCGACTTACTGATCGCCACTGACTGCATTTCCGAAGGCCAGAACCTTCAGGACTGCGACTGGCTGGTGAACTACGACATTCACTGGAACCCCGTCCGCCTCATCCAACGCTTTGGCCGGATTGACCGCTTGGGCTCGCCCAACCAGAAGATCCAGCTCGTCAACTTCTGGCCCAACATGGAACTCGAGGAGTACATCAACTTGGAGCAACGCGTCAGCGGCCGTATGGTGCTGCTGGACGTGTCAGCGACAGGGGAAGAGAACCTGATTGAAGCGCAGTCCGGCGACGTGATGAATGATCTGGAGTACCGGCGCAAGCAGTTGTTGAAACTGCAAGACGCCGTCATCGACCTCGAAGATCTTTCGACTGGCGTCTCGATCACCGATCTCACCCTCACCGATCTGCGCATCGACCTGGCGGACTTCTTGAAGGCGCATCCTGGGGCAGTGGATTCCATGCCGCTAGGCGCGTCGGCGGTGGTCAGCTCGCTCGATGCGGAGATTCCACCCGGCGTCGTCTTCTGCCTGCGCGCCGAAGGTGCTGCGGCGGCAGCGCCGCTCGATGCGGCGTACCCGCTCGCGCCGCACTACCTTGTGCACATGCGAGACGACGGGACCGTGTTTCTGCCTTATACACAGGCCAAGCGAGCCCTGGACATCCTGAAACGTCTGTGCGCGGGCCGCGACCTTCCGGATGCCGGCGCTGTGGCAAGGCACACGCGTGCGACCAAACGCGGCGAGGACATGCGCCGTGAGCAGCAGTCGCTCGCGGCAGCCGTTGCATCTATCGCCGGGAAGTCCAGTGAGCGTGCCGTCGAATCGCTCTTCAGCCCCGGCGGCACGCGCGCTATGCGCGGCGAGTTCGCCGGCATGGGCGACTTTGAGGTTGTCGCCTACCTCGTCGTCCTGCCAGCGAGCGATACAGCTGGCGCATGACACAGAGCCAAAGCCGGACGACAGTCGCCGATATTCAGGCCGCACTGGGGCTGCCGGAAGGCGCGCTGGTGAATCAGCGCGTGCCCAAAAAGTTGCTTGTAGAGCGCGGCGCACCAACCGCCGCCGACCGCAAGCTTATCCACGAGCACGCCGAGAACGTCCAGTGGATCGCGGCCCTGAAGCCCACGAACGTCGGCATCGCATCGTTTGCCGATGCCGTGCGCGAGTACCTTGAGGTGTCGGTTCTGAGCATCGAGCTACGTGACACGGACTGCCTTTCGGCCAAGGCCAAGCGTATCGCCGAACTTGCTCATCGCGCGATCCCCTACCCAGTGCTTCTTGTGGTGGACGACGGTGCCAACGTCGCGCTGTCGCTATCGCACATGCGGCGGGCGCAGGACGGGACGGCCAACACAGTGCTCGATGGTGCGCATGGCTGGGCGTTGTTCCCGGTCACCGACATCCCCGCGGACGAGCCGCCGGAAGCAGCTCGCCAGCAAGCACTCGCCGCCCTCCGAGTCGGCCGCCAGGCATGGGCGACTCTCTGGCATTTGTACCAGGCATGGATCGAGGTTGTCATCGCATGGCAGGCGGTACCGCTGACTGGGTGCTTCGTCCTACCTTCTTCCGCCGAGCACGCGGCCGCAACGCGCCAAGCCGTCCATCGCATCGGCGAACTGCAGCAGCAGATCGAGTCATTGCGACGCGCCGCGGCCAAGGAGCGGCAGATCGCCAGGTTGGCCGAAGCCAATCAGGCCATCAAGCAGATTCAGCGAGACATTGAGACGGAGCGAGCGAAGCTCGGTGGTCAGCCTTCATGACGACGAACCCGATCTCAGAGCTGGGCCGTTTGCTCGATCGATCGCATGACCTCGAGGCCGAGATCGACCGACTGCTTGGCGGTGCGGACTATCGACTCTTCGACGATTCCGCGCGAGTGGTGTCCAGCGCAGCTGCGTGTCAGGTCTCGATGGAGCACGGGCAGGGGCTTCGAGCACTTGTCGTGGTGGGCTTGCCCACCTCAGCAGTCAGCCTCATGCGCCTGCAGCATGAGGCGCTCACGCGCTCCGCGTGGCTGCTCTACGCCGCCGGCGATGACCAGATCGCCAAGTTGATGGGGCCATTGACCAAGGAAACCGAGAAGGCA
>Ga0075366_10000625_pt1 | contig 16631 bp, 14 predicted proteins | sample EndMethybrTD3031_FD_72351 | JGI IMG/M metagenome (GOLD analysis project Ga0075366, IMG submission 72351) | Populus endosphere microbial communities from Tennessee, USA - Endosphere MetaG P. TD hybrid TD303-1 | ecosystem: Host-associated > Plants > Roots > Endosphere | place: USA: Tennessee...
AGTAGTTATCGACGCTCAACACCTCGGCGCCGCGCTTCAGCAGTTGCTCGCACAAATGCGAGCCGATGAACCCGGCCCCGCCGGTAACCAGCAACATCAGACGCTTACCCGCTAACCCAGCGCCCGCCCCGCTGGCGCCGCCTCCCTTTGCCCCACTCGGCGAGAGGGTGCAATGGTGGCAGCCCGAGCGCCATCGGAACGGCCGGACAGGGTTATCGACCGGGCCTTGGAGTGCTAATATTCACCCACGGGGCCATTAACAGTGAACAACAATTCATCTGTTCAATAAAGTGAATCGAAATTCAATTCAAAATTCAACGGGGACGCGGCCTTACACGCTCGACCGGCGGCCGATTCTCGTCGTCCCTTACATGTGGATCGGCGATTTCGTGCGCTGCCATACGGTCGTGAAGGTGCTCAAGGCACGCTATCCGGGCCGACCCGTCGATGTGCTCTCGACAACCCTGTGCGCTCCCTTGGCGGACTACATGCCGGAGGTGCGCCAAGCCGTCGTCGTCGACCTGCCACGCAAGCAGCTCGCGCTAGCCCAGCACCGCGCGCTGGCGGAGCGGCTGAAGCGCGAGGACTACGGCACGGCGCTGATCATGCCGCGCACCTGGAAAGCGGCGCTGGCGCCCTACCTCGCGGGCATTCCCGAACGGGTCGGCTGGTTCGGCGAGGCGCGCGTCGGGCTGGTCAATGACCTGCGCTTCGGCGAGCGCAAGCTGCCGCGCATGGTCGACCAGTGCGCCATGCTGGCGTTGCCGGCCGGCACGGCGCAGCCACCGCAATGGCCCCTCCCCGAACTCAAGGTCCCCGCCGCCGAGATCGCCGGCTGGCGCCAGCACATGAAGCTGGATGACCGCCCCGCCGTAGCCCTCGCGCCGGGCGCAGTTGGTCCCTCCAAACGCTGGCCGGCCTATGCCTATGCCGACCTCGCGCGTCGTCTGACCGCGGAAGGCAAGCAGGTCTGGGTGCTGGGCGGACCGGGCGAGAAGGTGCTCGCCACCCAGATCGTCGCCGATGCCGGCCCCCTCGCCCGCGATCTCACCGGCACGGACCTGCGCGGTGCGATCCTCGGGCTTGCGGCGACGGGTGCGGCGGTCTCGAACGACTCCGGGCTCCTGCATGTGGCGGCGGCGCTCGGAACACCGGCGGTTGGAATCTTCGGCCCCACAAGCGCGTGGCACTGGGCCCCGCTCAATCCGATCTCGGCGGCGCTTCAGCAGACCACCGAAAAGCTCGATTGCCAGCCCTGTCACAAGCCCGTGTGCCGTGTTCGGCATCATCGCTGCATGCACAACATCTCGGCCGACGAGGTGTTGCAGGCCACACAGGCCGCGCTCGCGTCGCGCTAACTTAATATACGCTCGACGGCAGCGCAGACATCGTTCGGCGACGGCACGACGCCGCGTGCGCCGACGATCTCGATACGCCCTGAGCCAAGCGGCCCATGCTGATCCGGCTCGGTGCCGAGAAAGATCGCGATTAGCGGCACGCCCAGCGCGGCCGCAAGATGCATCAACCCGGTATCAACGCCGACCACGAACGCCGCGCGCGCGATCATCCGCGCCACCTGATCGAGCGGCTGATACGGCGGCACGAAAGCATTCGGTACGGCCGCTGCAATCTCTTCGCTGCGGCGTTTTTCAGGCTCGGTCCCCCACGGCAACACGACCGAAAAGCCCTGTGCGGCCAGCGTGCGGCTGAGCTCGATCCAGTGAACAACCGGCCATTCCTTCTCCGGCCGGGCGGTCGCGTGCAGCAAAATCACCTCGTGAACAGCCGCATCCTCGCGCAGAGCCACGCGATCGAGGCCGAAGTTCAGCGGATCCTCTGCCGTGTATCCGAGCGACTTTCCGGTGAGCAGGCGGTTGCGGGTGATCGCGTGCAGCGAGCGGTCCACAGTGTGATGGACGTCGTAGAAGAACGCCGCCGGCGCCTCGCGCACGCTCTCGCGGTCGTAGCCATGCCGCCGCCCGCGCGCGAACCGCGCGATCAGCGCCGAGCGTACGAGCCCCTGCGCGTCGATCACGGTCTCATGCGGCTGCGCGCGCATCGCGTCGCGGAACGCCGCGACCTCGCGCCATGTCGCCGCACTGAACGGTGTCTTGCGCCAGCGGCGCGACGCCACCGTCACGATGCTGTTCACCGCACCGTGCAGCCGCACCAGCGGCGCGAACGCCTCTTCCACCACCCAGCCGATCTGCGCATTCGGGCGGTGCTTGCGCGCGTCGCTCACCGCCGGCATGTGGTGGATCACATCACCGAGCGAGGAGGTCTTGATGAACAGGATATCCGACATCGAATCCGGGGCTTACGCGAACGGAACAGCCTAATAACCGGTTCTTCACGGAAATGCCCTTAAAGATTGGCACCAAACGCTTTTTTGGGGACAACGATGACGGTCCTGGTCACCGGCGGCGCGGGCTACATTGGAAGCCATATGGTCTATGCGCTGGTCGGCGCGGGCGAGCGCGTGGTCGTGCTCGACAATCTCTCGACCGGCTTTGACTGGGCCATCGCCGAGGGCGTTCCGCTGATCCAGGGCGAGACCGGCGATCAGGCTTTGGTCGATCGCGTGATCGCGGAACACAAGGTCGGGGCGATCATCCATTTCGCCGCTTCGATCGTGGTTCCGGATTCGGTCGCAAACCCGCTCGGCTACTACAAGAACAACACCGTGAACTCGCGCGCGCTGATCGAATGCGCCGTGAAGGGTGGCGTGAAGCATTTCATCTTTTCCTCAACGGCAGCGGTCTACGGCAATCCGGATCGCGCACCGGTGAGCGAAGACGACCCGTTGCGGCCGATGTCGCCTTACGGCTCATCCAAGCTGATGACCGAGATCATGCTGCGCGACGCTGGCATCGCGCACGGGCTTGGCCATGTGATCCTGCGTTACTTCAACGTCGCGGGCGCCGACCCGGAACTGCGCACCGGACAATCCACCAAGGGCGCGACGCATCTCATCAAAGTAGCGGTCGAAACCGCACTCGGGCGGCGCGAGAAGATGGATGTGTTCGGCACCGACTATCCGACGCCGGACGGCACCTGCGTGCGCGACTACATTCACGTCAGCGATCTCGCGCAGGCGCACCTCGATGCGCTGCGCTACCTGCGCGCCGGCGGCGCGTCGATCACCGCCAACTGCGGCTACGGCCGCGGCTATTCGGTGCGTGAAGTGATCGACACCGTAAAAAAGGTCTCGGGCGTCGACTTCCGCGTCGATCTCGCCCCGCCCCGGCCCGGCGATCCCGCCGCGATCGTTGCGTCATCCGATCGCGCCCGCGCCGTGCTCGGCTGGAAGCCGCAGCGCGACGACCTCACCGGTATCGTCGGCAATGCCATCGGCTGGGAACGCAAGCTGATGCTGCGGAATCGGTAGTTCCGTAGCGGCCGCTTTTCCAAGCGAATTCGGGCCAAAAACCGGTTCCAGCTTTTCGAGATCGCTCGCCGCTACCCGCTGATTCGGCTTGAAAATCCGCCCTGAGGCGGGCAAGGAACGGCAGCGCTCCGCCACCCTGGCCGGAACCGCGCATGCGGCCCCTGGCCGCGGGAAGCGTATGATCGCCGCATGATCGCCAAGGGCTGGCAAAAGCTGTTCAAGGACCGGTACGGCGCTCCGGCGATGATCCGCCGGCTGTTCGCCGAACAGGCCTACCAGCATCGCTGGCGCTACGTGACGGCGTTCATCCTGATGGGCGTCGCGGCGGCCTGCACGGCGGTCACCGCCTACATGCTCGGCGACGTCGTCAACCAGACCTATGTGCACAAGGACTTCCCGGCTGTCGTGTGGGTCGGCAGCGTGGCCTTCGCGCTGTTCGCGCTGAAAGGCGTTGCGACCTACGGCCAGCAGGTCACCATGATGCAGATCGGCAATCGCATTGTGGCCGACAATCAGCGGGCGATGTTCGACAAGCTGCTGCGCGAGAACATCGGCTTCTTCTCCGAGCGGCACTCGTCCGAATTCATCGCGCGCATGACGACCGGCGCGCAGGCCGCCGCCATGGTGATCTCGCTGCTGGTCACCTCGATCGGCCGCGACACGCTGACCTTGATCGGCCTCGTCGTCGTCATGGTGATTCAGGACCCGGTGATGTCGCTCGCCGGTCTCGTGGTGGCGCCGCCTGCGCTGATCGTGCTGCGCAAGCTGATCCGCCGCGTGCGCAGTATCGTCAAAGGCCAGTTCACCGGCACGACGGTCACGCTCGAGACCTTGCAGGAATCGCTGCAGGGGTCCCGCGTCGTGAAGGCGTTCACGCTGGAAGACGAGATGCGCCGGCGCTTCGACGCTAGCGTTTCGGAAGTGCAGCGCGCCACCGACAAGTGGGCACGGGTCTCCAACCGCTCGGGCCCGTTGATGGAGACGCTTGGCGGCCTCGCCATCGGCCTGGTGACGGTCTACGGCGGCTATCTGGTCATCATGAAGAACATGCCGCCGGGCGGCATGATCTCGTTTCTCGCCGCGTTCCTGCTGGCCTACGAGCCGGCCAAGCGGCTTGCGCGCCTCAACCTCGAACTGAACACGCATCTGGTCGGGCTGCGCATGCTGTTCGACGTGATGGATAGCCCGGCCACCGAACCGGACGACAGCGACAAGCCAGCGCTGAAGCTCGACACCGCGCGCGTCGAGTTCGCGGACGTGCGCTTCTTCTACCGCCCCGACGAGCCGGTGCTGCGCGGCATGACCTTCGTGGCCGAGCCCGGCAAGACGACGGCACTGGTCGGGCCTTCGGGTGGCGGCAAGTCGACGGTGCTGAACCTGCTGCTGCGGTTCTATGAGGCTCACGGCGGCGCCATCACGATCGATGGGCAGAACATCACGGCGGTCTCGCGCAAATCGCTGCGCAGCCAGATCGCCTATGTGGGACAGTCGGCGCACCTGTTCCGCGGCACGGTCCGCGAGAACATCCGCTACGGCCGGCTGAATGCGACCGACGACGAGATCGTCGCGGCCGCGAAGGCCGCGCACGCCCATGATTTCATCATGAGCTTCCCGGCCGGATACGACACGCAGGTCGGCGAGCACGGCTTGCAGCTTTCGGGCGGGCAACGCCAGCGCGTCGAGATCGCGCGCGCGCTCATCAAGGACGCGCCGATCATCCTGCTCGACGAGGCGACCGCCGCGCTCGACTCGGAATCCGAACGGCACGTGCAGGACGCGATCGCCGAACTGTGCAAAGGCCGCACCACGCTGGTGATCGCGCACCGGCTCGGCACCATCATCCACTCCGACCGCATTCTCGTGATCGAGCACGGCGCGGTGGCCGAACAGGGCCGCCACGACGAGCTGCTGCGGAAGGGCGGCCGCTACGCCTCCTTCTATCGCCTGCAATTGCAGCACCAGACTCCCGCCGCCGCGGAGTGAGTTTTCTTAACCAACGACCAACCTCAATCGGAAGAACGATGACAGAATACGTGATCCCGCCCGCACCGCAGGCCGCCGTGAAGGTCGCCGGCAGCACCAAGATGTTCCCGGTGCGCCGCATCTGGTGCGTCGGCCGCAACTATCTCGAGCACATCAAGGAGATGGGCCAGGACGAGCGCGAGCCGCCGTTCTTCTTTGCCAAGCCCGCCGACGCCATCGTGCACGACGGCAGCACCGTGCCCTATCCGTCGCTCACCAGCGATTTTCACCACGAGGTCGAGATGGTGGTCGCGCTCAAGAGCGGCGGCCGCAACATTCCGAAGGAGAAGGCGCTGGATTGCGTCTGGGGCTATGGCGTCGGCATCGACCTGACGCGCCGCGACCTGCAGATCGCCTCGCGCAACATCAAGCGTCCGTGGGAAATCGGCAAGGCATTCGACGGCTCGGCGCCGTGCGGCCCGCTCAAGCCGGCGTCTGAAATCGGCCATCCCTCGAAAGGCCGCATCGAGCTGAAGGTCAACGGCGAAGTGAAGCAGGAAGGCGACCTGGAACAGATGATCTGGAATGTGCCGGAGATCATCTGGAAGCTCTCCGAGATGGTCGCGCTCGAAGCCGGCGACATCATCATGACCGGCACGCCCGCGGGCGTCAGCGCGCTCCAGCCTGGGCACAAGATCGACTGCAAGGTCGAGGGCGTGGGCACCGTGAGCGTCACGATCGGGCCGAAGCTCGCCTGATCTCATTGTGAGCGAAGCAATCCAGGGCCTTCGCGCTCCGCTCTGGATTGCTTCGTCGCTTCGCTCCTCGCAATGACGGAGTGCTCGTTGTTCTCCCCCTTCGGGGGGATCAAACCACCGCCGTCATTCCGCCATCGACGAAGATGATGTGTCCGTTCACGAAGGACGACGCATCGGCGGCCAGAAAGATCGCCGCGCCCTGAAGCTCCTCGACCTTGCCCCAGCGCCCTGCCGGCGTGCGCGCGCAAACCCAGCCTGAGAATTTCTCGTCCGCCATCAGCGCCTGATTGAGCTCGGTGCCGAAATATCCCGGCGAGATCCCATTCGCCGTGATGCCGTGCTTGGCGAACTCCGCGCACATCGCCTTGGTCAGCATCTTCACCGCGCCCTTGCTCGCCGTGTAGGGCGCGATCGTCGGGCGGCCGAGCTCCGACATCACCGAGCAGATGTTGACGATCTTGCCGCGTCCGCGCGGGATCATGCGCCGCGCCACCGACTGCGTGACGAAGAACACTGAGTCGAGATTGGTCGCCATGATCTGCCGCCAGTCGGCCTCGGCGAAGTCCACGATCGGCGCACGCTTCTGCATCCCGGCATTGTTCACCAGGATATCGATCGGCCCCACGTCTTTCTCGATTTTCGCGACCGCAGCCTCGACCGTCGCTGTGCTGGTGACGTCGAACGGCGCCGCGATCGCGCTCGTGCCGATCTCCTTCACGGCAGCCGCCACCTGCTTCTCGTCGCGCCCGTTGATGATGACGCGCGCACCCGCCGCCACATAGCCTTCCGCGATGGCGCGGCCGATGCCGCGGCTGGAGCCGGTGACGAGCGCGAGGCGGCCGGTGAGGTCGAACAGCTTGGTCATGGTCGGGGATTTCCTCGGGTGTTTCTCGGATGTTTCTTGGCGGGCCAGCAACCACTATAGAGGTGTAGCGTACCGACAGGATACCGGGAGAACCTCATGCGCGCAGCCGTGCTCTACGCCCCCAAGGACCTCCGCATCGAGCCGGTGGCCGAGACCCCGCTCGGGACCGGCGAGGTCGAGGTGCGGATCGAGGCCGGCGGCATCTGCGGCTCCGACCTGCACTATTATTTCGATGGCGGCTTCGGCACCGTCCGGCTGAAGGAGCCAATGATCCTGGGTCACGAGATCGCCGGCACGGTCGCGCGGGTCGGCGCAAACGTCACGAGCGTCAAGGCCGGGCAGCGCGTCGCCGTGAACCCGAGCCGGCCGTGCGGCGTCTGCCGCTACTGCCAGGAGGGCAAGCAGCAGCATTGCCTCGATATGCGCTTCTACGGCAGCGCGATGCGCTTCCCCCATGTGCAGGGCGGCTTTCGCGAGTCGCTCGTGTGCGAGGCCGCGCAGGCCGTGCCGGTGCCCGCCGGCATGTCGGCCGCGCAGGCCGCCTTCGCCGAGCCGTTCGCGGTGTGCCTGCATGCCGTGCGGCGCGCCGGGCCGCTGATGGGACGCCGCGTGCTGGTGACCGGCGCGGGGCCGATCGGCGCGTTGACGGTGATCGCGGCGCGCTTTGCGGGCGCCGCCGAGATCGTGGCGACCGACGTGGCCGATGCGCCGCTTGCGGCGGCCCGCAAGGTCGGCGCGGATGCGACGTTGAATGTCACCGACAAGGACGCGCTCACGCCCTACGGCGCCGACAAGGGACATTTCGACGTGATGTTCGAAGCTTCCGGCAACGCGCAGGCGCTTGGCGGTGGGTTCGCCGTGGTGCGCCCGCAAGGCGTGATCGTGCAGATCGGCATCGCCGGGGCCGAGATGACGCTGCCGGTGAACATGGCCGTCTCCAAGGAAATCGAACTGCGCGGCACCTTCCGCTTCCACGAGGAATTCGCGCTCGCCGTGGATCTGATCGGCAACGGCCGCGTCGACGTGCTGCCGCTACTGACCGAGACGATGCCGCTGGAGCGCGCGACCGACGCTTTTGAACTCGCCGCCAACCGCGCCAAGGCGATGAAGGTGCAGCTCGCCTTCGGCTGATCGCTGCAATTTTAGTGTTCGCGTCAAACGCGCCGAAACCACGCGCCGGGCAATTGCTGCCGGCTCAACGTTTGTTAAGCGGCGCGCCGCCAGTGCTGCGTTAGAAATACGCAGCACGAAGGACGCACCGAATGAATGTTGCGAAAATTCCGGAATTCGGGTCGGCGGCGATTGCGACGCCGCCGATAGGCGAGTCGAATGCCGTGAAGCGTGACGAAACGCCTCCGCCGCAGGAGGTCCCGCCGCCCGCGCGCGTACCGGGCGGGCCAAGGCTCGACCGGACGGTTTAGCGTCTCACATCGTGGCGCCGATTTGCCACGGCACGAACTCGGCATCGCCATAGCCGAGTTCCTCCGACTTGGTGCGCTGACCCGAAGCGGTCGCCAGCACGGTCTTGAAGATCTCTTCGCCCTTCGCGGCGACTGACACGCCATCGAGGATATCGCCGCAGTTGATATCCATGTCGTCGATCATGCTGGCGTAGACCTGTGAGTTGGTCGCAAGCTTGACCGAGGGCGTCGGCTTGCAGCCGAACGCCGAGCCGCGGCCCGTGGTGAAGCACATCACGTTCGCGCCGCCCGCCACCTGACCGGTCGCACCCACCGGGTCGTAGCCCGGCGTATCCATGAACACGAAGCCCTTCTCCTTCACGGGCTCGGCATATTCGTAGACCGCGCGCATCGTTGTGGTGCCGCCTTTGGCGGCCGCGCCGAGCGACTTCTCAAGGATCGTTGTCAGCCCGCCCGCCTTGTTGCCGGGAGACGGATTGTTGTTCATCTCGCCGCCGTTCTTGGCGCAGTACTCTTCCCACCACTTGATGCGCTCGACCAGCTTCTCGCCGACCGCGCGGTTGACGGCGCGGCGCGTGAGCAGATGTTCGGCGCCGTAGATCTCTGGCGTCTCGGAGAGGATCGCGGTGCCGCCGTGTTTCACCAGCAAGTCGACCGCCGCGCCGAGCGCCGGGTTCGCCGTGATGCCCGAATAGCCGTCCGAGCCGCCGCACTGAAGCGCGAGCGTCACCTCGGACGCGGGCCGCGTCTCGCGCTTGGCGCGCGCCGCGATCGGCAGCATGGCCTTGATGCGCTCGATGCCTTCGGCCACGGTCTTCTTCGTGCCGCCGGTGGCCTGGATCGTCATGGTTTGGAAATGGTCGCCTTCGACCAACCCGTACTCGTCCTTCATGCGGTCGATCTGGAACACTTCGCAGCCGAGCCCGACCATCAGCGCCGCGCCGAGGTTGGCGTGCGTCGCATAGCCCCACTGGGTGCGGTTGAGCACGTCGTAGCCTTCGCCCCTCGCGGCGAGCCCACAGCCGGTACCGTGCACGAACGGCACGACGCCGTCGATATCCGGGTAGTCGTCGAGCACGCCGGACTTCTCGACCTCGCGCGCGATGAAGCGCGCCGCCGAAGCCGAACAGTTCACCGAGGTGAGGATGCCGATGTAGTTGCGCGTGCCGGTCTTGCCACCGGGCCGCGCGTATCCCTCGAAGGTCGCACGCAACTCGGGCGGCAGCACTTCGTCGTTTTTGGCGCCTTCGGCAAACTGATAGTCGCGCACGAAATCGTGCATCTCGACGTTATGGGTGTGGATCCAGTCGCCCGGCGCGATCGGCGTCGTCGCAAAGCCGATGATCTGGTCGTACTTCCGCACTGGCTCGCCTTGCGCGATCGGTGCGATCGCCATCTTGTGCCCGCGCATCACACGCGCCCGCGCGGTGACGCCGGCCGCGGCCGTGCCCTCCTGAATCGGGTCGACCGCGACGACGACGTTGTCATTTTGCGAAAGGCGTACAGTGCGCGGGCTGGTCATGATGGTCTCTTGGCGGCTCTGGGCTGGCTCAACGTTTCGGTCCAATCCCGGCCAGGTGCGCGTAACCGCGATTCCAGGTCGGGCTGATGACGACTTCGTTCACGCAGATGGTGGACGGCTGTTTCGCAACATACACGATCAGGTCCGCCATGTGTTCGGGCTGGATCATTTTCGCCCGGTCCTCCGGGGATACCGGGCTCGGCCGCAGATCGAGGATCGGAGTCGCAACCTCGTTGGGGCACAGCACGGTGGAGCGAATGCCGTGCTGAAACTCCTCCATGTTGATGGTGTAGCTCATCGCCACCACGGCGTGTTTGGCCGCGACGTAAGCCGGCCCCGGCACGATGCTGGCGAACCGGCCCGCCCATGACGCCGTGTGGATCAGAAGCCCGTCCTTTTGCGCCCGCATGATCGGAAGCACGGCCGAGGAGCAGTAGAACGCATTGTTCAGGTTGGCATCGAGCACGAACTTGATGCGCGTCGGATCGAGCTGCGCCCAACTGCGCTCCAGCAGGTTCGCGCCTGCATTGTTCACCAGGATGTCGATGCCGCCGAATTCTTTCGCAACCGCCGCGGCGATGCGGCCGGCAGCATCCGGCTCACCGAGATCGCCGGGTACGACCAGCGCCCTGCCCCCCGCCTTGGCGATCTGGGCCGCGACCGCATCCAGCGGCTCGCGCCGCCGTCCCGAGAGCGCGACCGCCACACCTTCACGCGCCAGCGCGAGCGCAGCGGCCTCACCGATGCCGGTCCCGGCACCGGTGATCCAGGCGACTTTTCCCTTAAGGTCGGTCACGGCGGCCTAAAGCACCTGACCCGTCACATTGTCGATCAAGTGCATGTGGTCGAGGTGCGCCGCCAGTTTCATCGGCGCGCCGACCTTCGCCGCGGCGTTCGGATCGGTGCGGCAGCAGACCTCCGCGCCGCTGATCGAAATGAACACCATCGTCTCGTTGCCCATCGGCTCGACCACCTCGACGCCCGCGTCGAACACCGCAAGATTCTTCGAGCCGTTGGCCTTGGCCTCGGTCAGGTGCTCGGGCCGAATACCGAACGTCAAATCCTTGCCGACGGCGCCCTTGTAGCGCGGCACGCGCTCCGCCGGCACCGCGAACGTCACGGTATCGGACAGGCGCACGTTCAGCCCGTCGCCGGCCTGCTCCAGCTTGCACGGAATGAAATTCATCGCAGGCGAGCCGATGAAGCCCGCGACAAAGCGCGTTGCCGGCGAGTGGTAGAGATAATTCGGCGCCCCGATCTGCTCGATCTTGCCCTTGTTCATCACCACCACACGATCCGCCAGCGTCATGGCCTCGACCTGGTCGTGCGTCACGTAAACCGTCGTGGTGCGCACCTTCTGGTGCACGCGCTTGATTTCGGTGCGCATTTGCACGCGCAGCTTCGCATCGAGGTTGGAGAGCGGCTCGTCGAACAGGAACACCTTCGGATTCCGCACGATCGCGCGGCCCATCGCGACGCGCTGGCGCTGACCGCCGGAGAGCTGGCGCGGCTTGCGTTGGAGCAATTCCTTGATGTCGAGAATGCGCGCGGCTTCCTGCACGCGCTTGTCGATCTCGTCCTTCGGATACTTCTTCAGCCGCAGGCCGAACGACATGTTCTGGTACACGGTCATGTGCGGATAGAGCGCATAATTCTGGAACACCATCGCCATGTCGCGGTCTTTCGGCGGCACGTCGTTGACGACGTCGCCATCGACCGCAATCTCGCCGCCGCTGATCTCCTCAAGCCCCGCGATCATGCGCAACGTTGTCGACTTGCCGCAGCCCGATGGACCGACGAGCACGACGAACTCCTTGTCGGCGATGTCGAGATCGATCGCGCTGACCGCCTCGACGTCATCGTACATCTTGACGACCTTGCGGAGTGTCACTTGCGCCATGAACGTCAGTCCCCTTCACTTATTTCGCAATCGACGCGCTTGCTGAATGCGAACCGATACCCACGTCGCTCGAAAAACGCTTCAGCCCTTCGTCGCGCCGGCAGTCAGTCCGGCAATGTAGTAGTCCATCAGGAAGGCGTAGATCAGCAGCGGCGGCAGCGCGCCCAAAAGTGCGCCGGTCATCAGCGGCCCCCAACTGAACACGTCGCCCTTGATCAGCGTCGTGACGACGCCAACCGGAAGCACAAGCTGATCCTGCGATGTCGTCAGCGCCAGCGGATAGAGAAACTGCGCCCATGACACCGTGAAGGCGAAGATCGTGGCCGCGATCAGACCCGGCAATGCAACCGGAATGAACACGCGGAACAGAATCTGCCGGTAGTTCGCGCCGTCCATCAGCGCGGCCTCGTCGAGCTCTTTCGGGATCGAGGCGAAATAGCCGATCATGATCCAGGTGCAGAACGGCACGGTCAGGGTCGGATAGACGATCAGCAGCACGTACCAGCGATTGAGCAGCTGAATGCCGGTCCACTCGTGGAACACCGCGAACATCTTGAATAGCGGGATGAACAGCAGCGTGTCCGGAATGAGATAGGTCAGGAACACGCCGGTCGCGAGCATCGTCGACCCCCAGAACTTCATGCGCGCGAGCGCAAACGCCGCCGGGATGCTGATGATCATCGTGATGGCGACAACGAAGGTCGAGACCAGCGCCGAATTGCGGAAGAAGGTCAGATACTGCTCGGAGGTCAACAACTCGACGTAGTTGGCAAGGGTCGGGTTATAGACCCACCACGGACTGGTCGCCGCCGAGATTTCCCCGCTCGTCTTGAGCGAGGTGATGAACATGTAGACCGGCGGCATCAGGAAGAAGATCGCGAACAGCACGAGGAAGAAATAGGACCAGCGCAGCGCCCAGCGCCGGTCCTTGCTCATGCTGCCGTATTTCGCCCGCCGCGCGCCGCGATCGATGCTGTCCACTGTCACTGCACTCATGACGCTTCGTTTCCACGGCGGTGAATGTCACGCAGGATGAAAACCGCCCCGACCGCGAGGATCGGGAACATGAACAGCGACACGGTCGCGCCCAGCGGGATGTCGCCGCCCTGAATACCGAGCCAGAACGCCCAGGTCGCAAACATGTGCGTCCGGTCGATCGGGCCGCCGGCGGTGAGGATCTTGACGATGTCGAAGTTCGCGAACGTCACGATGAGCGAGAACAGCGCCGTGATGGCGATGATGTTGCGCATCATCGGCAGCGTCACAAACCAGATGCGCTGCCACCAGTTGGCGCCGTCGATGGCGGCCGCCTCGTAGAGCTGCTCCGGGACCGACTTCAGCGCCGCCAGATACATGATGAGGAAGAACGGCGCGCCGTACCACACGTTCACGAGGATGACCGAGAAGCGCGCCCAATAGGCGTCACCGGTCCACGGGATCGGGCCAATGCCGACATATCCGAGAATCCAGTTGATCGCGCTGTACGAGGGATCGAACAGCCACAGCCAGGCCAGCGTGCTCATCGCCGGCGGTATGACCCACGGGATCAGCAGCATGCCGCGCCATTTGCGCTGCCCCTTGGCGGGAATATTGTGCACGAAATGCGCGACGATGAAGCCGATCAGCGCTTTGAAGATCACGGCGGTGATAGCGAAGATGCAGGATTGCTGCACCACCATCCAGAACGTCTCGCGCTTGAACAGGAACGCGAAGTTGGCAAAGCCGACGAAGCGTTCCATCGACTTGTTCAGCATCGCAAGATGCAGGGCGTAGAGCGCGGGATAGAGAACCAGACCGGCGATCAGGACGATCAGCGGCAGCGCCATCAGAAACGCAATGGTCGATTTCCGCCGCAGGAAACGATGCAGCCCTCCCGGACGGCGAACGACGCCAACGCTGCGGGCGTGACCGGCAACTGCATCAACCATCGCAACCCCTCATAACAAGGCGCCCGCCGGTCCGGCGTATCGCCCCTGCCCTGTCGCCCCGGCTTGTTTGATGGCGGCGGGCGCGCAGGGCGCCCGCCGACTCTCACACCGCTTGTGCGGCGTCTCAGGTCCGCATGAACCCTTCGACCTCGCCTTCGGCCCAGGCGAGCGTCTTTTCCATCGCCTCGCCCTGCATGTGGCGCACGATCATCTTGGTGAGGATCGCCTGAGTGTAAATCTGGTGGGCGATCTTGGGCGGTGCCGGAGCGGCCGCGACCGACAGCGTCTGATGATTGTGGGGGTTCGGATAGTGATAGAGGGTGCCCTTGGGCGGCCCTTCTTCGGCCCAGGTCTTGAACGTGGTGAGGTTTGAGAAGGACGGCAGATCGTAGCCGCCGCTCGCCGCCACCAGCTTCTCGACCGAGCTCGGCTGCGACAGGTGCACAAGCAGGCTCTTGGCCGCCGGAATGTTCTTCGAGAAATTCCAGACGCCCCAGAGATACGGCAGGAACGGCGCAAAGCGGCCCTTCGGCCCGGCCGGGAAGCCGTGCGTCCAACACTGCTCGGCCACCTGCGGGGCGTCGCGCTTGGCAACCGCCCAGGCACTCGGCGGATTCATGATCAGCGCGCCGCGGCCCGACACCAGCCACTTGTTGTTGGAGGCGTCATCCCAGGCCGGCGCGTCGGCCGGATAGAACTTCGCGACCTTGACGCAATACTCGAGCGCCTGGCGCACCGGATCGGACTTGACGGTGATGTCGCCCTTGGCACTGACGAGCTGCGCGCCGAAGCCGTGGAAGAAGGCGCCAGCCGTGTCGACGGAGTCGGTCGTCTGCCCGAGGCCGATGCCGAACGCAGCGCCGGCCTTGTGACAGGCTTCCGCCGCCTTGAGGAACGTATCGAACGTCCAGCTGTCCGCCTTCGGCGGCCCGCCGGCCGGATACAGCGCCTGCACGTCGATGCCGGCATGCTGCTTCATCAGGTCGATGCGCGAGCACGGCCCCTTGATCTGGCTGCCGATCGTCGCCGGAACCACCATCCACTTGCCGTCGACCTTGCCGAGGTACTGGACCGTGTCGTTCACGGCGCCGTTCTGCTTGATCAGCGGCTCCATGACGTCGTCGAGCGGAACGAGCTGCTTGGCGTAGGCGTGCGGGTACCAGGTCGGGAACGCAAAGATGTCGTGACCCGAGCGCGCCTGCGCTTCCGCCGCGATGGTGATGAGGTTCTTGTCGCCTTGCGACGTGATGTAGTCGATCGTGACCTCGACCTTTTCCTTCTCGGCCCATTCGCGAGTGAGCGCTTCGGAGGTCTTGTTGGCGCCCGGCACCCAGTGGTCCCAGAAGCCGATCGAGAGCTTGCCGGCGGCGTGCGCGCCGCGGACATAAGGTGCAGAAATCAGTGCCGTTGTGGCGAGCGCCGCAGTCTTCAGCGCGGTACGCCGTGTCACTTCAGAGCGCATCGAACACGTCCTCCCTTCGATTGCCTCGTGTCACACCGTCGTCTGTCGTTGTTGTTCTTCGACGATGCCGAAACCATACACTAACATATTAGCCCGGACTAGCCGCCACGATGCTGCCGCTCCGGGTTCCCCAGACAGGATTCGAGAGCCGCCTCCGACAATGGCTGGCTGGCCTCACAAACCTGCCTGTCATTTCACCAGCCCCGCGACACGCGGCAGCCACAGCGTGAGCTCGGGGATCAGCGTGATCGCGATCAGCGAAAACAGCAGCGGGATCAGCCAGGGCAAGATCGCCATCGTGGTCCGCTCCAGCGACAGCTTGGCGATGCGGGCGAGCACGAACAGCACCATGCCGAGCGGCGGGTGCAGCAGCCCGATCATCAGGTTGAGCGTCATCACCAGGCCGAAATGGATCGGATCGATGCCGACTTTCTGAATGATCGGAAGGAGCACCGGAACCAGAATGCTGATCGCTGCGATCGTCTCGAGGAAACAGCCGACAACCAGCAACAGCAGATTGATCAGCAGCAGGATGACGTACTGATTGTCGGTGAACGACAGCAGCGACTCGGTCAGCTGCTCGGTGACGCGCGTCGTCGTCAGCACCCAGCCGAAGAGAGACGCCGCACCGACGATCAGCAGGATCGCGGCGGTGGTCTCGATGGTATCCATCGTGACCTTGTAGAGCTGCTTCCAGCTCAGCGACCGGTACAGCAGAAGGCCAAGCATCAGCGCCCACGCACAGGCCGCAACCGCGGCCTCGGTCGGCGTGAACCAGCCGAACACCATGCCGCCAAGAATGATGACCGGCGTCATCAGCGCCGGCAGCGCCGCGATGAAGGTGACGCCGAGCGTCTTCCAGCGGAACACCTGATCGCTGCCGATACCGTGCTTGCGCGCGTAGTACGTCACATAGAGCATCATGAAGACCGTCATCACCAGTCCGGGGATGACGCCGCCGAGAAACAGCGCACCGATCGAGACGTTCGCCATCATCCCGTAGATCACGAACGGCAACGACGGCGGGATGATCGGCCCGAGCGTCGCGGATGCTGCCGTGACCCCAACCGAGAACTCCTTGTCGTATCCGTGGTCCGTCATCGCCTTGATCTCGATGGTGCCGAGACCGGCGGCGTCGGCGATCGCGGTGCCCGACATCCCGGAGAAGATCACCGAACCGATGATGTTCACGTGTCCGAGTCCGCCCCTCATCCACCCGGCGGCAGCGACCGCGAAGTCGTAAATGCGGTTCGTGATGCCGGCCGAGTTCATCAGGTTGCCGGCCCAAATGAAGAACGGAACCGCCAGCAGCGGGAAGCTGTCGATCCCGCCGACCATCCGGTGCAGGATGACGAAATCGGGAATGTTGCCGATGAAGTGGGTGTAGATCAGCGCTGAACCGGACAGCGCGATGAACACCGGCAC
>Ga0075366_10000626_pt1 | contig 16623 bp, 20 predicted proteins | sample EndMethybrTD3031_FD_72351 | JGI IMG/M metagenome (GOLD analysis project Ga0075366, IMG submission 72351) | Populus endosphere microbial communities from Tennessee, USA - Endosphere MetaG P. TD hybrid TD303-1 | ecosystem: Host-associated > Plants > Roots > Endosphere | place: USA: Tennessee...
CTGATTCTTTCCGCACGAAGTCGGGTCGCTACACCCGGCGAGGAGGGAAAGAATGGGCGGGCGAAGCTAAGCAAGCCGGTGAAATGGCGCTCTTTTGCGGCGTCTGCGAAGGCGCAATGGTCAAGGAATCGAACTGCCCCCATCCTGAGCAGGGGTCGCAAATGAGGATAGCCGGGGCAACAGTCCTCCCCGATGTCGTCAGCGGAGGGGGCCCATGAGCACGATCCCGGCGAAGGTTCGCCGATACGCAACGGGACGATTGCCGCCCATTCATAGCCCTAAGCCTGGTTGAGGTGGACGAAAAAGCCGGTCGCTCGGCTTGGTTGCCTGCTTCCATTCGATGAGGGTCGAAACGCCCTCACCGCCCGGGGTACGGGGCGCAAAGCCGGCAATCCGGGTGTCAATCTCGTGTTCCTGCGCCCAGCTCAACGGCATACCCTCCGTAGAAACCTGACACTCTTGCAGCGATTCCTTAGGCTCGATGCCAAGCACCAAATCCGTGCTTCGCTGGGCTTGCGAGGCCGCTGAGACGATCAATCGAGAATCATTTTCAAGCTTCTGAATCCATGAAGCGACATAAGCAGCGGAGTTCTCGAAGCGTACTTGGTCAAGGATACCGACCTCGTTAGAAAGGAATGCTGCGCCGAGTTCTGTAACTAGCTCCTCCTGGGAATACCTCTCCGAACCGAATTCCGGTTGCTGGGTGATACCCTCTCTAGCCAACCGTGAGCCGTGCCCGGTGGCATGGGTCATTTCGTGATAGAGGATATGATAATAGTCCTCTTGACTGCGGAATGTCGAGGGGGCAGGCATGTGGATGACGTCATCTTTTGGTAAGTAGCAAGCGACAAATCCCCCATGGTGGATGGGACAAAGCTTGGCGTTCTCCACAATGGCAGCGGTCTTTTGGTGAGGTTGTGCTACGCTCTGGGTGGCAGTGATAGCGGGGAGCGTAATACCTTCGGTTTGGTCGAGATTGAAGACATTGCTCCAGCGCACAAATGGGATGCGGTAGGGACTGCCATCCTTACGTACAACGACGTTCCTGGCTTTATCATGCTTTTCGAGGAGCTTATAGTAAATGACAGGGGTGGATTTTTCCCCCTTCTTCACCTGGCCGCCAAGGTCGAGACTTTGTTTGAAGGTCATCCAAAATGGCGATGGATAGTCCGTCAAACCGAGAAGCAGGGTGTTGATCCCACGGTAGGGTTTGCGAGAAACGATATTCTGCACGCTAAGCCATGGCTTTTGCCAGAGTATGGTTCCTCGTTTTAACTGCTCAATGAACCGCTCGGTGATGGCTTGGTGGATATCACCTCTCACAGCGCCACCTCCTGCCATGCCGCTTCAATAGTCGCTTGCGCCTCCTGTGGTGGAAGTTGAAATGCCCACGCAACGACCGTGGAAAGCGCCTCTCCTTCGTAGGTCCGCGTGAACAATGGCATCTCCTGCGCATCTATTCCGCGGTCGATGTAGTCGAAGAAATAAGTCTCAAGAAGGGTGGTATGGATGTCATTTTTCATAGCCTGAGGGATGAGGATTGTTGGGGTTTGGGAAGGGGCAGACGGTGCACCAAGCCAATCAAATCATCGTTCCAGTCTTTGCCCTTCGGAGAGTCCGGTGAAATTTTAAAGCCATTCCAATCTGCCGTCTCATTCCATGCCTTGCTCCATCCGCGTTGACCGGCGGAGTCATTGTCAAGGGCAACCACGAATGATTGGCGGCGGTCGGAGGCCTGATGCATCAGCTCATGGGGGACGGTGGCCCCACCACAACTCACCGCCGCCAAGGACTTGTAGCGATTGGCATAGAGGTTGTAATAGCTCAGAGCGTCGATGGGAGATTCGACGGCCACAACGGTGTGTGCTTCAACGAGGTGACCGACGCTGAACCAAGCGCTCAGCTTGTTTCCAAGGCAGGGACGGAAGGTTGATTCGTGTCGCGTATCTCGCAAGGTTGCTCCCTCAACTTTTCCATAAGGGGTCCGGTGGAGAAAAACGAGGCTCGGATTCGGACGGTGATCGTTGGCGTAGATCGATCCGACTTCGTGCATCTGGTCCACAATCGCCGGTTCGAGTTTGCGTTTCTCTATCAAGTAGGTGCGGGCAATCGGCCAACTCGCTTCATCCGGCACGGCGTATCTTGCCGCTAGTTCGTGAAAAGGCTTGCGCTCTTGCTCGGATTTCGCGCGTTGTCTCGGTGGAAACGATAATCCGAGGGCACCCCCTGCCACGAGCTGAAAATCACTAGCAAGAGTCTGACAGGTGGTGAGAAAATCCTTGCCGGACAAATGCATCTGGAGGTCGATGGCCCCCGCCTCGCCTCTACCGGCCTTATTGTCAAACCAGCAATTGCCGGTGACGACAATGTTGTGACGGTCGTTCCTAGCACGGAAGCTAATGCCCTCCGGCTTGAGGTCAAAGCCGTGCCAATGAAGCACGTCACATAGTGGGATGTCGCGCACTTGATCAATAAGACTGTGGGTTGGAAATGGGTTCGCCATACCTAAAGGAAAAGGGTCAACCTGCGCGCTTTCCTGCCCACGCCGTTCCGCTCCGTTGCGAAGTGCTTTCGCCATCGTCGAACAGGCTGACAAGCCATTGGTAAAGCGGGCGCAAGTCACGCCTCAACCTTTCTGTCTTGATGTTGCCAATCACCGTGTTCATTCCCAGCCAAGGGTGTAGCGGAAGTCCGCCACGAGATGCTCAACAGCTTGACGGGTACAACCTGCCCATAGACCGATTTCTTCGAGGCTTTGCCCACCAATGAAGTCTGGGCGAATGCAGTACAGAACCACCGTGGCGCGTAGTCCGACTTGTTCAAGGGTGCTCTTATTGCCCTTCGGGAGAGATTCAAGAAAATCAACGGGGTGCCGCGAATCGTTTTCTATTTGCCTTGGCTCGCTTGGGTTCATGGCTGGCAATATGAACCAAAGCAAAGCGCAACCTGCCCCTGATTGGGGGCAATTTATGATAAGCTACATCGGCAACATGAGGAACAAGCCTCCTGTTTCTCCACCAGCAACCCAGGTTACTTCCATTTTATTAGCGACCTCAGCTGCTGGTGTATCTTTGCCAGCAGTACGCGCAGCGCTAGGTATGCCTTGTTAGCAATTAGTCGGTCTGTTTCGCCCTCTATATTGATACTCTTTCACCGCGCTTCGGTTATGGCACCGGAGAAATTCGCATGTAGGTGCACGATTTTGTGCGCAACAAAGCTCTTCAACTTGCTGCAAAAGAACGTGTTGATCTGTACATCAGGTTCGGGAGGGTACACCTAGCATAATACAAAACGTCCATAAATAGGGATGATTTCCCTCCTATATATTGGCAGTCCAAATAAATCCGGTTGCCAAGTCGTTTTCAGAGTAGATTAAAGCCCTTCGAGGCAAAATGGGCTACGTGCGACTCGCAACCCAACTCGGGACTTCCAATCGCTGGCCTACAAGCACCCCCCACGCTTCCCTTTCCCAATCATCCGTAAATTGACAGAAAATAGCCATACAGTCTGTCAGAGAAGAACAGTGCCGATCATTCCCTCCGCTTTTGCAGGAGCGGCGATAAGGCTCAGATAGAGCGGGCAAAAGCGAGATGGCAACCCATGCCAAACAGGCAACTAGGAGTGGAGTTCCGGCACGTGCTCGTCTTCGCATTTTTCGATAAGCACGCCGATGACTTCCATGAGCGACGCAAGCGGATGGTTTTCGTTTTGGCCCACCTCATCGATGAGACTGTCCAGGAACGCGACTAACCCCTTGTAATCCTCTTCGCAGTGAGGCACGTGAAGAGCCTCGGCCACAGATGGCCAGACCATTTTGGCTTTATCGATTTGGGCGAGAGTCATCAGTTTTTCCAAGTTCCTTCATCGTAATCACGATGAGCGAGTATAGCACGGACATACACCCTGGCCAATCTGGGTGGTGGTGATGTCTTGCACGTCCATTGAAAAAGCTTTCGCTGCCAATCTCAACCTTGCCTGTACATCCTGCCTACAATGGTAGGAGTTATCCGCAATGGATTTCAAAAATCCTTTCCACAAGTTCTTGAAATTCAATAGGGCAAATCTGTCTTCTACGGTATTCCTGAATGAAAAAATGTGCTGCTTCCAAAATGGAGCCCGTGCCCTGCCTGTATTCTTGAGGCATCGGTATACTCCCACATTGCCTGGGAAATGGGCACATTCAACGGTTTGAGGGTGACAACCGTATCATTGATTATTGCTGCTTGGACAATGACAAAGATAATCCCAGTATGAGCTTTTTCACTGAATGTTCCTCAATCAGTTCCTTGGCCGCTTTCTCTCGCCCTCCTTGTAGAATGTATAAGCTGAGAACTAACATTATAAAATCGTTGAGAACATATTCTTGAAGTTCCAATAATTGTTAATTGGCATGGCGGCTCAGAATTTGGTGCTTGTGAGCCGCCATCTTTAGGGGGTTATGAACAGGTTAGTAGATCGGGATTCGCCATGCTTTTAGGCCGTAGCTACGAGCCCAGAGGACGTTACCAGTTTGTGGGTGCCGCCGCCACGCACGAAATATGTAGAATCGTGGCTTCTGACAGCCATCATTCGTGAATATTTTTTTCAAAAGACATCACCTCCTTTCCTTCAAGGAGGTGGTTGCCTCCTAATGGTGTATGCCGATCGCGAAGGAATTTTTGCCGTGGATCACGAAAACTCTTGTGGCGACTTTAATTGGCCAATACCAGCAACGAGAGCATCGCATTATAAGATCCGAGGAAAATAGACTGTTCGAATACCTCGATTTCGAGATCGACTCCCTGAAACCAAGCAGATGCCGGAACTGTATCTCCTTGCTCACACCACGCTTCTCTGTCGAAAGCAAACGAGGCGACGCTTTGCTGATCAATTGGCTGCTTTGATTGGATCCAGATACCGTATCTATCGCTATTCTTTTTCCACCATTTGACGCACCGGTCATATGAATAGACAAGGACGCATTCATGTTTCGATTCACGAATAACCCGGATCGCTGCCGCAGTGAGGGATACATTGAACTCCTCAGCAATCGCTTTCACCAAGGTCAAATCCGGGGCCGATTTTTCACATTGCGGTCGCACCATAAATGTTGGCATCAAGAGCTCAGAGGCGAACGAGTTCGCTTCGATTTCCACCGGACTCTGCTCATAGTCTCGAAGATCGGCAGAAGAACAGACAAACTACTGGTTTTCGTCATGCAGCTCCCAATGGCCGAGGTCATGGGCAAGTGCAAACCGTTTTTGTCCAGGCGCAGGGATATCGTCTCGGACCCGTATAAGTCCTGCACTTCTTCCTTTTCGAACAAGACGAGCCTCACAGCCATGAAGCCGTCCGTACACAACCAGCACTCCGCGATCCATCGCAATAGATTCTAAGTCGATCTCGCTTGGATGAGAGAATCCGTACTGCTGAGCTAGCTTAAACGCTACGCCTTGACCTCGGATCAGATTAGGTTTGCTGGCCACCCCTGGATTCAGATTTAAGTTGATCCAAAAATAGCGTGTCTTCCAAAAGGCTCTCTAAATCCTCCGGACTTGTGTTTTCGAATTTACGGTAAAGCACAGCTGCTTCCGGGGTTTTTCCAAAATTCGCTTCGATAAATTGCTTTACATTAGCCAACGTATTGGAGCTGCCAGTTGCGATGTCTTGGCGAACCTGCTGTATTTGGGCCAGGAGTTCTGTACGTCTCTGCCTCGCAGCTTCGAGATTCTTCCGATTTTTGGCTTGATTAAGTTGTTGCCGAGCTAATTCTAAAACTTTTTTTGTGTCGATACCAGCCTCTTTGAGACGAGCCTCGACAACCTGGATATTATCGTCTTGATCCGGCTTGTAGAGAAAATTAGCCAGTGCCTTCATAGCGTCGGTAGCTGGAGTTTTGCTGTTTTGTTTAGGCATATTTACCTTTGCGCGGCGATTTGGTTGATGTCTGGGTTAGTTTTTTGAAATTCAGCAATACGTCCTTTGAGCCGTTTCCTTGCGTTCGTGATTTCTTGAGGAGTCTTGTTCAGTTGTGTTGCTATCGCTGTCCGCTTATCCAAACCATCCATGGTGCAAATAATAATGTCTTGAAGAAGCGGATCATCGCCTAGGAAGTCCATCAGATCTTCCAGTAGCTTCTTATTAAAGACCTCCATTTCTCTTTCCTGGCAATCTTCATCGGGCGATTTGATACTAAAGTCCTCTAAATTATAGAACGGATCAGCGTCTGGATTAGCGAAAGAAGATACAAGGTGATCACGAAAATTTTCTTGGCTGTGTACGAGGTGATTGATCTTGCTATCGACCACAGAATAAAGGTAGTGCAACAAATCGGGACTTTTTTCTGGAGCCCATTGTCTTTTCCCGCACAGCACATCAGCGATAGCTTCCGACGCAAGATCCTGAGGTTCACGACCAGCTGGCAGATGGCCATTCCATACCCCACGCCATAATCGTACTTGGACTTTGCGCAGTGCATAATCCACAAGGCGGGATATAAATTCGGGGTTATTATACAGTTGTTTTTCGAATTCCTGCAGGGCTTCGTCGCTTAATTCCGGCATCGATTAGTTCTCCATTCATTTAATAATGCCACTCAAAATAGAGAATTTTCCATTCACTTGCGAATTTTCTATTGGGTCTAGAGAATTACTGGGAATAATTCTGTATATCGAGGCATTTTCTCGGAGGAAGCCAGACGCAGAAATTCTATGGCTTTAAATTCGAAGTGGACCATTTGCCCAGCTGGCGGAATCGATAAGGTCAGCGCATTTCTAAGCTTTCTTTTGGCAACAAACTTAACCTCGCTGTCTTGACAGGTCTCACCCATGACAAAAAACGAAAGGTCGAACCAATCAAGCGTTCTAAGCTTTTGGATCAAAATCGAATTTTTACTGCGGCTGATTTTTGCGGTAGCAGCAGCAGGAGCAGAGTGAAGGTGATATCGAGGACCTTCTCGGACCCGATCTTTACCTTGAACTGGTAAATGCAGCTTATGCTTGGGAAGGCGAGAACGCATTGACCCTCGCGGAAGTTTCGAAATCAGGAGTGAACTCACCCAGGATCGCTGAACAGGTGAAAGCCATCTCGCAGTTAAGCCTGGGTCATCGGAATTCGATCATTTTGTCTCAGCCAGTTATTTAATTAAAAATCCTGGAATTATACGACGCGGCTCGAATGCTGACGACGCGGTAAAAACACTTTGAACGTTTTTTTCAGAAGCTTAACTTATTAATTGTGTGATTAGTAGCACCATAAACTTCCCGCATTCACCAAGACATTCCACGTTTCTTTCCCTATCAGAACTTCGGTGGAGGGAATCTCTACTACGCGACGGAAGTGGACTAGCAGCAGTGGACATTGAGGAAAGCACTTATTCCTGAGTCGTTGCAGTGACGTGGAAATACCCGATAATGCTCTCAAGGGGATTGCGAACACACCATTGAATATGCATCCTGGCGGAAATTCGTGCTCCTGAATAAAGCTCTCCACCTTCAAAGAACGCTCCGCGCACAGTATCAAAAGGCGGGCGGTATGCTCGGGAGTTGGGCAATTATCGCGCTGCGGTCGCATCCACTGTCCTAGCCCAAGAAATTCTTCCGGCCAAAGGAGGTCGAGAAAAAGTTTTCATCACAAATTACACGGAGGCTAGACACACTTGGCTCGCCGGCTCGTTGAATCGAGCGATCCACAACTTGGCTTACTGGACCCGGTGCTATCTGTCGCAGATCAACTCGGAGAATTGGAATTTAGATAGTCTTCCAATTGTGATGAATGGGGTGAGGGTGGCATAACATTTTCTTAATTCGGCCAAATGGTTTTCGCCCAGAATACACCGATGATCCTTATTCCAGGACATTTTTCCAGTATCAATCGTTGACACGCTTTAAAGTGGCCACCGGTTGTGATTACATCATCAACCAAGACTACATGGTCCGTAGTCTTCTTGAAACCTTGCCAAACAAGATTTTTATAGATCTTATCGATATCGCGGTTCCCACCGGTTCTGGAGGACTGTTTCGATTCCAAAATTGTAATTGGAGTTTCGACTATGACCGTTTTCAGTTTTTGTAGCTTAGTAAAAAGATCTTCATAGCGAGAGGTGTATTCGGGATGATCAGGCTTTTTAGACGATGGTATGGCTGCAATACACGTTCCACTCTCAAGCAGATCAGCCAATTCTTGTGCGAAGCGTGTGACAGCCAGGTCGCGCCAATACCAGCGGCTTTTGTTAACCTGAGGCTTCATTTTAAAGTTATCGATCAGCGAGTTGGTGTCAGAGGCTTGATATCCTCCATGCGATACAAACTCCCTGGCGTAAAAACATTCATCATTCGGATCGAGGCGAGTCGGCCAATGCTGGACGGTATTCGGCTCAAGTTTTTTCCACTGACAGGGCATCCAGAAAATGTTACGTAGAAAGGTGCTCTAAAATGTCCCCTGTCGATCTCACTCGGATAGCCCCACGTTTTTCATAGTTCAGCGGCCAAGCGAGTTGAGAATTTTTGAAGCACGATTCCAGAATGAAGAGCTTTCGACCTTGCCGGAGGCAAGCGCGAGCCTGCGTCAGAGTCCCACTAGTGTCAGAAGCTTCGACAATCACGGTCCCAAACGACAACGCTGCCATTGTCACGTTCCGCATTGGAAAGTAGAACCGCCGTGTGTTGAATGCTTCGTTCTTGTAACGAAAAAATGGAACCTGGCTGATGAGGAGATGCTTACGAGCGATTCTATCCTGTAGCTCTCGGTTTTCTTTGGGGTAGTACTCGTCGATCGGTGTTCCAATGACCCCGATTACTCGGCCACCAGTTTCTATTGCTGCGGTTAATGCCTCGGTGTCAATACCTACAGCCAACCCGGATACAATCGTAAAATTAGCGCCGACCAGTTCCCGTGAAAGCTTTATAGCTCGCTTGCAACCTTCCGGGGAAGCTTTTCTTGTCCCTACAATTGAAATCGATGGAGATTCCAGCAAGCCTAAATCACCTTTCGCGTAAATAATAGCGAGAGGGTCTTCTGCGTCTTGCAATTTTTCGGGGTATTGGAACGCTCCTTTAAACAGGACGGAGAATCCACGTTTTGTTTGCAAATATTCCATGACCTTCTCTCGGAGGAAACTAGAGAGATGATCCGTCTTTGCCAACGCGCTAGGCGTTGCGCCTGGGGATCTTAAGCGCCTAGAGATCGTTTTAAGGGTTTCCCCTTTCTGTGCCAAAAGCGCTTCATAGGCCACCATTTCCTCGAAAAGTGACACGGCATTTTGCACGACTGGCATGTACATCATTAAAGATTATAGAAGGTCTGTGGATCAATATTTCTTCCTCTGGCGATCGGTGTAAAGCAAAAACGCTGCTTTTTGCCCGCATATGCTTCGATCACAACGCCCACAAAACGTCGGCCCAGACAATCGCCGCGTCGGGGAGATTCGTCTCCCAAAGATACCAGAAGAATGCTCGTAGGAGGGTGTTTCTTCGTTCTGGAGGCCATTGATCGTGCCAGCACACGCTCTGGTTACAGCGTTAGGATTGGCCACTTAGGCTTTTAGGTTAAAAGCCTAAAAGCTAATTGGCCGCCGCTGGTTCAGGGGAAAGAAAGGCCAGTGGCACCGGTGTGGGTTCCTCACCGCTCGCTCGCCACTAGCAGACTCCCTCATTGAGTTCATTGGGAACGGTTTTCGCGAAAGAATTTGTTCATCCGTTCCTCGTAGGTTGAAAAGCGAAACGCCTCCTTCGAGGACAAGAGAAGTTACCCTTTACTCGGCTCCCAGAGCGTGTTATGCACTTTTAAATTAAGGCAGGTATATTTGCGTGGATGAAAGCACGCAAATCCTACCCCAGTGATGTATCGGACGAAGAGTGGAGCTTTGTGACGCCGTATTTGGTCTTGATGAGGGAAGCAGCGCTGCAGCGCCAACATTCTCTTCGTGAATTGTTTAACGCGCTGCGCTGGCTGGTTCGCGCGGGTGCCCCGTGGCGGATGCTGCCGAATGATTTCTCACCGTGGCCAGCGATCTATCAACAGATGCGACGCTGGTTGAAGGCCGGCTGTTTCGAGGCTATTGTCCATGATTTGCGCTCGATGCTGCGGGTCGCACAAGGTCGACAAGCTCAGCCCAGCCCAGCGCAGTGGTGTTGGATGGACGCACGCTGCAATCGAGCTGTGAAAGCGGACCGCGTGCAGGCTACGACGGGCATAAGTGCAAAAAAGGCAGCAAAGTTCATATGGCAGTGGATACCTTGGGATATTTACTGGCTGTTCATATAACGCCTGCCAACGAACAGGAACGGGCCCAGGTTCAGGCGTTGGGGCAAGCGGTTCAACAAACCACGGCTCAAACTGTGAAACTTGCTTTTGCGGATCAAGGCTATACCGGCGAAGTAGCCGCGCAAGCCGCTCAGCAAAAAGGTCTTGAACTGCGCGTGGTTAAGCTGCCCGAGGCCAAAAAGGGGTTTGTGCTGTTGCCGCGCCGATGGGTAGTCGAACGCAGCTTCGGATGGCTGGCTCGCTTTCGACGCCTTGCGCGCGATTATGAACGTTTGCCTCAAATCCTGGCCGGGCTTCATTTCCTTGTCTTTACCATCTTGATGCTTGCTAATGCCACTCATTTATTACTTCTCCATGTAAGTGCATAACACGCTCTAAGGCTGTCGGCAGTGTGTCCGCCACCAGATTTTCGCATCGAGAAGGTCTAATTTTTGGAAAGCTTTTTTGCTGTCCCATCTTGTCTCTTCAAGGCGTTCAAGAGTTTTGATCACTTTACGATCATAGTGATTGGTCAAAACCAACTAATAACTGCCCATGATGAGGTAACCAACGATCATTCCCGTGAGGATGCCGCGAAAATGAAAAGCGCAGAACTTGCAGGGGATTTCCCTAATTGATCGCGTTGGCAAGCCAGAGAGTACGTATTGCGACCACTGCACCCCCTGCCCCACGAAACAAGGAAGGTTAAGACCATAGAGGAATCGTGTTTCTGATGTCGCCCAGATCGTTGAGCTTGGCTGGTATACTCCCAGAGTCCCTACCTACTTCCGCGTCCCATCCAAGTAAGGCATTCATCGACGCTTTCCGCCAAACAGCATGTCGGATGCTTGTTATCACAAGTAGCGCTGGATTGGGGGCCGATGCCGCCCATTTCTAGTTTACAGTGCCCAGAACCATGAGGGCAATCGCACACAGAAGGCGATTAAGACAGAATTCCTCGCACCAGTCGAATGATTCGGGATTTATATGCGCTACAGAAGCAGCTTTGTTTTTGGGAATTCCTCTACGATCCCTCCACCTGTATGTCCAGCAAGGCCTCCTGCCTTCGTTCAAACTTGGGCGCCACCGTCTTTTCAGAAAGAACGAATTGCTCAAAGCCCTACAACCAACACGTACCACCACTGCCAATGAAATACTGCGGTAATCAATCGGCTTTCTTGCCATTTGATAATTCTAGTCGGACTGTGGGCATTATCGAAAACCACGCCTTCGCCTCCTCTGGCGTTACAAGCTCCCGGTAGTTTTCAAAAAGTTTGCGGAGGCTATTTCCCATTTCCAGAGCAACTTGTGCGGCATTCTGTGTCTGGGCAAGACGGTAAGAAGCATATGAGTGTCGAAAACCATTATGCACTCTTGCAAAACCTACCTTGTTAGTTGCCTTTCCAAATTCGATCATAAGGGTCGAGTCATGGGAAAATCTGGGGCATGGATGCTCTCCTATCTTTTCCATGTAGGAAGTCAGCCATGCTTTCAGATTGGGAAGAATGGGAACGAGTCTCCTGCTTGCGGTTTTTGCCTTGTGGGCGGCAACCTCGATATAGCCCTTTTTCAGCCAAACATCCTTCCAATCCAATCGATGAAGTTCAGCAGATCTCATCCCAGTGAACGCCGCAATGGCAATGAATGGAATCCACCTTTCATGAATTCTGGAAAGAAGATCTGAAAGCTGTTAGGGGGTGTAGACACCAGGAGCTTCATCTGCTCCAGATTTAACTCTTTTAACCTTCTCCGGGGCTGTGCGCTCATTCTCCGGCAGATAGCCTTGATTTCTAGCGTATGAAAACAAACTGGTGAGGCAGGTTCGGTAATTGTTCCGAGTTCTACCTCTGGCTTTGATGGAATCAAGCCATTCGTCAACCTGGGCGGTGGTGATATCTTGTACGTCCATTGAAAAAGCTTTTGCTGCCAATCTCAACCTTGCCTGTGCATCCTGCCTATAACGGTAGGAATTATCCGCGATGGATTTCAAAAACTTCTCCACAAGTTCTTGAAATTTAATAGGGCAAATCTGCCTTTTACGACGTTCCTGAATGAAGAAATGTGCTGCTTCCGAAATAGAGCCGTGCCCTGCCAGTATTCTTGAGGCATCGGCATATTCCCGCATTGCCTGGGAAATGGGCACATTCAACGGTTTGAGGGCGGCAACTGCGTCATTGATCACTGCTGCTTGGGCAGCGGTAAAGGTAACCCCAGTATGAGCTTTCCCGCTGGCTAGCTCCTCAATCAGTTCCTTGGCCCGCTTTCTCGCCGCTTCAATGGTTGCCGTCCTTTCCCGGTCCCTTCTGCCCTCCTTGTAGAATGCAAGCTGGAAACTAGGGGCTCCACGGATAGGACTGTCGTAGATGGGAATTTTGATGCCTTTCCCCTCTATAACTTCGATCGGTCCCCGTTTTTTCCTCTGGGATGTTTTAAACATAGGACAAACTTTCGGCTATTTGTCCTGATTTTGTCCTGTGCGCCTATTTTTGTCAATACTCCCTCGAAATCCGAACGTATTCGAATCCCGTTAGGGTCGCCACTCGTTCAGATAGTAATAACACCCTGGGAATCCGATAAATAAAGGCTCTACGAGCGATCTGATGCGATCCATTGAAAATGCAATTTAGTGCCGTTTTCGCGGTATTTTTGTCACGCATTGTCACGCAAAATTGAATACTACCACCAAAAAGGTTGCACCATGAATCCTTGGATGTGTCTTGCTCGGTCTACATAAAACTAGGCGACTATTTGATATGAAGAAGGTTTCGAGTCTGTTCCACGGGATCGCCACTCTCAATTGAGGCTTGAAACGGAACCTGTTTTTGAACTGGTTTCGGTAAGTTCGCCGCGTGAAAATATTGCTCCAATAGATCCCGCCTTTACATCCTTATCTACAGACCAGCAGAGCTGATCCCTCTGTACCTAGTGAACCCCGCCGGTCGGTTGCCATGAATTTCGACCCCAACTACCATCTGCCATCTCGTTTATACCGGGGTCTATTTCGGTGACAATCTGGAAACGTATCCTTGACGTGCGAATGGGAGGCGTCATCAGCAATGTCCGCCAGCCACACGCTAACAACTCCTCCCTCATCTACGGCGGAATTATTTTGCGCTGTTCACTGTTCCGATACAAAACTCCTTCCAATGAAAGTCGACGTTGTGCCCCATTCGCCCAGGTGGCGTTATAATTTTCAGGAGGAATCTCTTTGGATTCGCTCCATGTTTTCTCCATTGCTCGTCGGCATCCATCACATCGGCAGCACAGCCATCCCTGGCATTTATGCCAAACCTGTCATCGATATTCTCGTGGAAGTGACTGATATAACCGCCATCGATAAGAAGAACGCCCACATGGAGAAATTGGGCTACGAGGCCGTGGGGGAATATGGAATCTCTGGAAGACGCTATTTCCGGAAGAATGATGCACAGAGCCACCGAACCCATCAGGTGCACGTTTTTCAAACAGGCACACCGGATATCGAAAGGCATCTAGCTTTCAAAGACTATATGATCACTCATCCCATCCGCGCCAGGGCTTATAGCGATTTGAAACGCAAAATTGCAGTGGAGTGTGGCGACGATATTGAGAAATATATGGACGAAAAGGACCTGTTTGTTAAGGAGGCAGAACTGGATGCGTTAGCATGGTACCAACCAAAATCCCTCCCCTAAATCACGCGACATCCCTCCTTATGGGTCCAAAGGCAATGTCTCTTTCTTCGCTTGTGGCCGAACTTCCGTCTTTCACTGATTTCGCTATGAAGGATTCATAAATAGACTCACAAAATTTGTCCTGCACGGCTCACACCTGTCTGTTCCTGTCAAGAATATCGCAAGCCGAAACGAACTGAAATCCACCGATAAACAAGGAGTTACATATCGCTTGTCAACACCTGTCACGATTAGTCAGGCTGGGGAGGAATAGTGCGCGATGCAAGATTGGATAAATGCATTTCGCTTTAAAATTGGCCGATATTACTCGATGCAGCACCTTCGTCGAGTTCTATAGCTTCTATGAAGCATTATACTTAGGACCACAGTATAGCTCTTCACTCACACTCAATCTTTTTCATTCCAAGAGTCGGGAAGATAAGCGACAATCAGCTTTAACGCTCCGTGCAGTGTCATTTCCATGTCACATTCTTTTATCATGGTGAGAAATGGTGAACTCCAAGATTCAGGCGGTTCCAGTAGGGTAGTCGGAATCGGATGAGTCTCTCGAAGTTCAAATGTGGTTTGAATCGCCTGCTTGAGGATGGCCTTGTTCATCGTTTCCATTTGAATTAAGAGAATCATATCCACCAAATCCTTCACCCGGCTATTTGTGGAATCAGGACGTGGTAGAGTGTAGGCATGCAACTTTTCTGCGAATAGCTGCTCCTTAGAAATCGCCACGAATTTTGGAGAGGCGATACCAGCGAAATTCAACCAGTCGCGACCTTCAATCGATTCCGTTGGTGGAACGACCGTATCGCCGATTCCAACGTCCAGATGGAATTTGGTAAACACCCGACTTGCAAGGGATACCGTGACGGGATACCGAGCGCCGCCTTGCGGGGCGACTTTCAAATCCAATTGCAGTTCACCAATCACGAAAGCGAAAAAGTCGCCTAAGTCGGTCCGTGCGCTGTCTTGCAATCGTTTCAGAATTTCTTCGCCGAATTTGGCTGCTGCCTCAGCGGGCAGGGAAATATCAATGTCCTTGGTCGTGCGCGCGGCCCGCAGGCGCAATTCCATTGCGTATCCGCCTTTCAAAAGCCACGGTGCATGACGCTCCGCAAAAAATCGGGCAAGCAAACGGTCAAAAGACACTTGCCGACGCAGTCGTTGCAAGTCGACTCCTTCAGCTGTTGAAATGGCCTTGAGCCTTGTTTCCAGCGCCACGCGGAAAGCGGCAGCAGTGGTGTAGTGGCGGGGCTGGTTTTTCACGCGGCCTTGAGACGTTTGCGGCCAATAAGAAGAAATGCAGGCAGCTTGTCGCGGTAATGTTCAATATCCGTTTCGGTGATAAGGCCGCGCGCTTTGGCCTCTGAGAAGGCTTGGGAAAGAATCTCGGCGGAAACCTCTTGGCTGACATCCATAATAGCCCGGATCGGGCGAGTAACTCGATAGCCTTCCCGTTCCTCCACCTCCTCGGCTGGAAGATCGCCGTGGTGCAGCACCAGAATAGAAGGAATATCCGCGCTCCGGCGGAAGTTGCGCGGGACGGTCATATGCAGCTTGGCCGGCATGAGATCGGAGAAGTCATAAATGCTCAGCGCCGTTTGGTGCGAGTAAACACCCTGCACCTGGTCTTCGCGGCTTCTTGACCAAAACGACCAAAGGATGAGGTCGGGACGTTCGGGCATCGGAAACTGGGTCAGACGGTAAATACCGCGGTGCTCACGTTGCCAATTCCCCACCCGCACATGATACGCATGGTGGGTGCGGTTAAAGCCCACTTCCTCGGCCTGTTTGGCAGTGAAAAACCCGCCTTGGGCTTCCGCAGTGGCGAAAAGCCCGGCTTGAGACTCTTTTGAAGAACATTTCATGGCCGAAAGAAACCATACCACGATGACGTATCCAATCAACACGAATAGCGCAATTATTGCTGTATTTGCGCTTAGCGATTTTCCCAGCAAACACCTCCAGAAGCACCAACCTTATCCAAAAAATGTATGCAAATCTCGAATACATCGGCATCCAGTGTTGTGCAGTTTCGTGATCATGGGTAATGCCGGGTAAAGCGCAGCGATGTCTATGGTGAAGGCGTTGAGAAAATGCGGTAGGTTGTGATCCCTGACAGTAATCAGACTACATTCGATTTTGGCGAGCCTGTTGCGCGAGCAGTTCCAGTCCGCCATTTTCAACCGCACAGACACAGTGATACCTGTGATCATCCCTTGCATATCCGGAGCTTGCGGATGGAAAAGTCGACGATGCTGTGCTGTTTATGTTTCACATTTGCCTGAATGGGATACTCAATCCAAGGCGAGGAACTGCCCTGGTTCGGGACGATTTATCAGTCAAGGTTCCGTCGCTATGAACTAATAGGAGCTTGAGCACATCGTGCGAGCTGCTGCTGGTATCACAGGCCAATTCAGAGTCTTTTTGTTTTCCTTCTAGGAAATGAAACGTACGGCCCGTGAGTTGCGTTCTGAGCTGTTAAGCCGAGGCAGTCTTTCGTTGCTACCGTTTTCTACAGCAGACGCGGCTAATTCATAGGTAAAGACCAAAGGTGGGGCGAAGTCTTACTCCTTTGTCTGAGATTAGAGTTCTTTCAAAACCTCACTTCACCAATTCAAAGTTGTAAATACTGGCAATCAAATTAAACCTCAGTCCAAAGCGCTTATGCCTGTTTCGATATTTATCCGAAATGATTTTGAATCTTTCCGGTTTCCCTCGGAGGGTCTTTCTCTCC
>Ga0075366_10000627_pt1 | contig 16596 bp, 15 predicted proteins | sample EndMethybrTD3031_FD_72351 | JGI IMG/M metagenome (GOLD analysis project Ga0075366, IMG submission 72351) | Populus endosphere microbial communities from Tennessee, USA - Endosphere MetaG P. TD hybrid TD303-1 | ecosystem: Host-associated > Plants > Roots > Endosphere | place: USA: Tennessee...
TTCCAGCTGCTCGCCGAAGAATTGCTTGATCGCGGCGATCTGCTCGTCCGCGGATTCCATCGTGTTCATGCTGGAACGGAAGACCGCGGAGTTGCGCAGGCCCTTCGTGTACCAGGCGATGTGCTTGCGGGCGACGCGCGAGCCGCGCTCCACCCCGTAGAACGTGTAGAGATCGTGGATGTGCTCGAGGCACACGTCGCGGATCTCGGTGACCTCGGGGGGTGCGAGCTTCTCGCCCGTCTTCAGGAAGTGCTCGATCTCGCGGAAGATCCAGGGGCGGCCCTGGGCGGCGCGGCCGATCATCACCGCATCGGCTCCGGTGTATTCGAGCACGAACTTCGCCTTCTCCGGCGTGGTGATGTCGCCGTTGGCGACCACGGGGATCTTCACCGACTGCTTCACGGCGCGGATCGTGTCGTACTCGGCGTCACCCGTATACATGCAGGCGCGTGTGCGGCCGTGCATGGCGAGCGACTGGATGCCGTGCTCCTCCGCGATGCGCGCGATGGTGAGCGCGTTGCGGTTGTCCTTGCTCCAGCCGGTGCGGATCTTGAGGGTGACGGGTACATTCACGGCCTTCACGACCGCGTCGACGATCCTCGCCACCAACGGCTCGTCCTTCAGCAGCGCCGAGCCGGCGGCCACGTTGCAGATCTTCTTGGCCGGGCAGCCCATGTTGATGTCGATGATGTGGGCGCCCTTGTCCACGTTGTACCTGGCGGCCTCGGCCATCATCTCCGGATCGCTGCCGGCGATCTGGATCACCTTGGGCTCGACTTCACCATCGTGGTTGCCGCGGCGAATGGTCTTCTCCGAGCCCCACAGCAGGGAATTCGACGCCACCATCTCGGACACGGCCATGCCCGCGCCGAGCTTCTTGCAAAGCTGGCGGAAAGGCCGGTCCGTCACGCCGGCCATGGGCGCGACGATGAGGTTGTTCTTGAGCTGGTGGGGGCCGATTTTCACGGGGAGTGCCGGTGTGTTTTCCGCGGCCGTTCATTGCGCGGAAGGGGTGCCTATTTTATACGCAGCAGGGGGTCGGACAAAGTGATTTTTCGCACACGGCACGTGGCGCTTCCGCCTGCAAATGAAAAATGTCAACCTCGAGCGGCCGCGAGGCGCGGACCTACCGCCCGGCCAGCAGGGCTTGCATCCGCGCCAGGCCCGCGTCCAGCAGCGCGCTCGACTGCTTGTCCGGCGCGATCTTCTCGAAATCCACGATCGTCGGCGGCACGAACCTTTCGCGCGGCGTGCCGTTCACGTGGAAGAGCCGCTCGGCGGGGAAATTGAAGCCGATGCCCGACGACGGCATTTTCCCGGTGAACACGGCGCCTTCCAGTCGACCCATCGCCGTGCCCACGATCGCGGCGCGCTTCGTTCCGTCGAGGCCGATGGTCATGCCTTCACCCATGCTGGCGGTCCAGCGCCCAACGATCACCACCAGCGGACGCTCGTAGGTGAACGGCCCGCGCGGCTCCAACTCCTTGCGCCACCCGGGCCCGGTGCGCGGCTTGCCGGCCTGGTAGACGACGGTCTTCGAGAAGAAGCGGCCCAGGATCGGCTCGGCGACGTCGGTGCTGCCGCCCGCCGCGGTCTCGCTCAGGTCGAGGATGAGGCCGCGGGTGTCCTTGAGCGCTTCGAGCGCGGCATCGAACGCCGGAACCGCATCGGAATCGCCCACCGCGGTGACGCGGATGTAGCCCACGTCGCCTTCCAGCTTGCGCCAGGACACGATGGGCTCCGGTGCGGGACGAAACTTGACGTCGATGCGCGCCTCGCGCTCGACGCCATCGCGGCGAAGCGAAAGCACGCGCGGCTGCGAGTGCGTGCCGGCCAGCTCGGCCAGCAGCGCCCATTGGCGCACGTTCTCGGGATCCTTGCGGCAGCACGGCATGCGACGCATCACGCGCTCGGCGATTGGCACGCCGTTCAGCGACACGACCTCGTCGCCGGCGCGAACGCCCGCGGCTTGCGCGCCGTAGCGCGAGCGCACCTGCGTCACGACGGCGCGATCGCCGCGCCATTCCGCCCAGATGTCGGCGCCGCTCGGCACCAGCTTCGTGGACTGCGGCGTGTTGGTGCGCAGATGGAGGTGGAAGTCGGTAAGGGTTTCGAGTGTCTTCTCGAGCACGCCGACGAACTCGTCCCGGCTCTTGGCCGCGGCCGCCTGCGGACGGAACTTCGCGGCCACCGCCTTCCAGTCCACGTCGCGTGTGGCGAAGTAGGCGTACTCGCGGTCGAGCGTGCTCCACAGGTGATCGAAGTCCCCCGCGTAATCGGGCTCGGCGGCGGGCGCAGTGAACGACGCCACGGCCAGCGTCGTGGAGAAAAGCAGCATGGCGAAGTAGCGGCCGATCACGACCCGTACCCGCCGCCGCCGGGCGTCTCGATCACGAAGACGTCGCCCACCTGCATCTCGGTCTCGTCGGCGAAGGAAAGCTCGGTGCGCGAGCCGTCGGAACGCTCGACCCAGTTGGCGCCGAGCGCACCGGGTCTGCCGCCCGCCATGCCGTACGGCGGAATCCGCCGGTGGCCGGCGAGGATTGCAGCCGTCATCTTCTCGAGGAAGCGCACGCGCCGCGTGGCGCCGTTGCCGCCGTGCCATTTCCCGCCGCCGCCGCTGCCCTGGCGGATGGTGTGCTCGTCGATGCGCACCGGAAAGCGCCACTCCAGCACCTCGGGATCGGTCAGGCGCGAGTTCGTCATGTGCGTCTGCACGGTGTCGGTTCCGTTGAACCCGGGTCCGGCGCCCGTTCCCCCGGAGACGGTCTCGTAGTACTGATAGCGGTCGTTGCCGAACGTGAAGTTGTTCATCGTCCCGCAGGAAGCGCCCATGGCGCGCAGCGCTCCGTAGAGCGTGTCCGTGATGCACTGCGAGGTCTCGACGTTTCCGGCCACCGTCGCCGCGGGCGGGCTCGGGTTCAGCATCGAATTCTCGGGGATGATGACCTTCAGCGGCTTCAGGCACCCGGCGTTCAACGGGATCTCGTCGTCCACCAGCGTGCGGAAGACGTAGAGCACGGCGGCGTACACCACGGCCGCCGGCGCGTTGAAGTTGCTCTCGAGCTGGGCGCTGGTGCCGGTGAAGTCGATGGTGGCGCTGCGGCGGTCCGCGCCGATCGTGATCTTCACGCGGATCATCGCGCCGTTGTCCATCTCGTACTCGAACGATCCGTCCTTCAGCACGCCGATCACGCGCCGCACGCTCTCCTCGGCGTTGTCCTGCACGTGCTTCATGTAGGCCTTCACCACGTCCAGGCCGAAGTGCTGGACCATCCGGCGCAGCTCCTGCACGCCCTTCTCGTTGGCGGCGATCTGCGCGCGGAGGTCGGCGATGTTCTGGTCGGGGTTGCGCGCAGGATACGTCGCGGCCTTCAGGCGCTCGCGCATGGCCTTCTCGAGCATGCGCCCGCCCTCGACCAGCTTCACGTTGTCGAGGAGGACGCCCTCCTCTTCGACGGTGTGCGAGAACGGCGGCATGGAGCCGGGCGTGATGCCGCCGATGTCGGCGTGGTGGCCGCGCGAGCCCACGTAGAAGAGAATTCCACCCTCTCCCCGGCCCTCTCCCAGGGGAGAGGGAGCGTCGAACACTGGCGTGATGACCGTGACGTCGGGCAAGTGCGTGCCGCCGTTGTACGGATCGTTCAGGACGTAGACGTCGCCCGGCTTCATGGTGCCCGCGTTCTTGCGGATCACGGTCTTGATGGATTCGCCCATCGAGCCCAGGTGTACCGGCATGTGCGGCGCGTTGGCGATCAGGTTGCCCTCGGCGTCGAAGAGCGCGCAGGAGAAATCGAGCCGCTCCTTGATGTTGACCGAGTAGGCGGTCTGCGCGAGGCGCACGCCCATCTGCTCGGCGATCGACATGAAGAGGTTGTTGAAGACCTCGAGCATCACCGGGTCGGCTTGCGTGCCGGCGGCGTAGGTCGCCTTCCGTGCCACGACGCGCTCCAGGACCATGTGGTCGAGCGGCGTCACGCGCGCTTCCCAACCCGGCTCCACGATCGTGGTGGCGTTCTTCTCGGCGATGATGGCGGGCCCCGCGATCTTCTGGCCGATGGCGAGCTGGTCGCGGTCGTAGATCGGCGTGCGGTGCGAGGCGCCGTGGGTCGTCATCGTGGCGTGGTCCACGGGCTGCGAGGGCACGCGCGCCGCAAGACCGGCGACCGTCTGCTCCTCGGGCGCATCGGCCTGGCCGACCGCCTCGACCGACACCGCCTCGATCACGAGCGCGCGGTCGGGCATGAGGAAGCTGAAGCGCGCTCCATACTGCTTTTCGAATTCCGCGCGCATCTGCGCGGGAGGGCCGAGCGGCACCGGCAGCGCCGTGTCCGTGCCGTCGTACTTCAGGTGCACGCGCTTGAGGATCTCGCCCACGGCCGCGCCCTGGGCCGCGAGCTCCTCCGTGCACTGCATGGCGAGCTTGGCGCCGAGGAATTCCACCGTGGTGAGGGCTTCGTCGCCGAGCTTGCCCTCCACCGCCTCCTCACGCAGCGCCCGCACCTGGGCCAGTCCCATGCCGTAGGCCGAGAGCACGCCCGCGAGCGGATGGATGAAGACGCGCTTCATGCCGAGCTCGTCGGCGACCAGGCAGGCGTGCTGCCCGCCCGCGCCACCGAAGCAGGCGAGCGTGTATTCGGTGACGTCGTGGCCGCGCTGCACGGAGATGAACTTGATCGCGTTCGCCATGTTCGCCACCGCGATCGCGATGTAGCCCTCGGCGAGCTGCTCGGGCGACTGCTTCTTTCCGGTCGCCTTCTCGATCTCCGTGGCGAGTACGGTGAATTTCTCGCGCACAACGTCCGCATCCAGCGCCTCGTTCGCCTTCGGGCCGAACACTTTCGGAAAATGCGCGGGCTGGATCTTGCCCAGCATCACGTTGCAGTCGGTGACGGCGAGCGGGCCGCCGCGCCGGTAGCAGGCAGGGCCGGGATTGGCGCCCGCGGAATCGGGCCCCACGCGCTGGCGCTGGCCGTCGAAGTGGAGAATCGAACCGCCGCCCGCCGCGATCGTGTGGATCGACATCATCGGGGCGCGCATGCGCACGCCCGCGACCAGCGTCTCGAACTCGCGCTCGAGCGCGCCCGCGTAGTGCGAGACGTCCGTGGAGGTGCCGCCCATGTCGAAGCCGATGATCTTGCCGAAGCCCGCGAGCTCCGAGGTGCGCACCATGCCCACGATGCCGCCGGCGGGGCCGGAGAGGATGGAGTCCTTCCCCTGGAAGCGATGCGCGTCGGTGAGGCCGCCGTTGGACTGCATGAACATCACGCGCGCGCCGGGCAGGTCACCCGAGACCTGGTCCACGTAGCGGCGGAGGATCGGCGAGAGATACGCGTCGACGACGGTAGTGTCCCCGCGCGAGACGATCTTCATCAACGGGCTCACCTGGTGCGACACCGACACCTGCCGGAAGCCCGCTTCCCACGCGAGCTCCGCCACGCGCGCCTCGTGCTTCGGGTAGCGGTAGCCGTGCATGAAGACGATGGCCACGGAGCGGAACCCTTCCGCATGCGCGGCCTTCAGCTCGCGCCAGGCCTCGCCCTCGTCCAGCGCATCGACCACGTCGCCCTGCGCGCTCATGCGCTCGGGCACCTCGACCACCTTCTTGTACAGCAGCTCCGGCAGCTTGATGTGCCGATCGAAGATCTTCGGCCGGTTCTGGTAGGCGATGCGCAGCTGGTCGCGGAAGCCCTTCGTGATGAGGAGCACCGTGGCCTCGCCCTTGCGCTCGAGCAGCGCGTTGGTGGCGACCGTGGTGCCCATCTTCACCGCCTCGATCTGCTCCACCGGCACCGGATCGCCGGGCTTCACGCCCAGGAGGTGGCGAATGGCCGCGACCGCGGCGTCACGGTACTGCTCGGGGTTTTCGGAGAGGAGCTTGTGGGTGACGAGCGAGCCATCGGGCTTGCGGCCGACGACGTCCGTGAAGGTGCCGCCCCGGTCGATCCAGAACTGCCATTTCGACGCTTCGCTCATGGGTTACCTTGCGTTGCTTTGTTCAATCTTGAACCACGGAGAACACGGAGGCACGGAGGGCCACGGAGAAAACCTTCTGGGAAAAGGCTGCGGACGACCGCGCATCGACGCCGACCGCCCCTCGCGATCACACAAGTATTCCTCCGTGGCCCTCCGTGCCTCAGATTTTGCCTCCGTGGTTCAAGGTTTTCCTGAGTGTTCTAAAGCGAAGAGGCGGCGCGAGCCGCCTGGTCGTACAGGCCCGACATGAAGCGGAGGAATGCCGCCACATCGGCGAGCTTCTCGTTGTCCGATCCGTCGGGATTCAGGCTCGCCACGAGGCACGCCTCGCGCACCTCGCGGTACTTGTCGATCAGCGCCTGGCCCTTGCCGGTGGTGGCGAAGAGCACTTCCTTGCCGTTCCTCTCGCTTTTCACGAGCCCGGCCGCGGTGAGCTTCTTCAGCGAATAGCTCACGACGTGCGTGTCCTCGACGTTCAGCACGAAGCAGATGTCGGCGAGCTTCTTGTTGCGGGCGCGGTGGTTCACGTGGTGCAGGACCAGCACGTCCATGGGTGTCAGGTCCTTCATGCCCGCGGCGGCCATGCAGCGCACGATCCAGCGGTGGAAGGCGTGGCCGCACATGATCATCCCGTACTCGAATTCCGAAACCTCGGCCCCGCGCCCCACGGCGAGGTGGGCGGAGGACACGATGCGGGGCGGGATGATCGGCTTGGATTTCATGGTATTTTGCCGACAAATTATCAGTATTTTGTTGACATCCGCAAGTAGGCGATGCTAGAAAGCTCGTGGATCCCCGATTTCCCGGGGATGACCAATAGGGGGAATCCAATGATGCGCCTCACCGCCTTCGCCGCGGCTCTCGCCTTTGCCGCCGCATTGCCCGCCGCCGCCCAGACCAAGTGGGACATGCCCACGCCCTACGCGCCCGGCAACCTGCATACCGTGAACATCACCCAGTTCGCCGCGGACATCGACAAGGCCACCGCCGGCAAGCTGAAAATCACCGTGCACTCCAACGCCTCGCTCTTCAAGGCCAACGAGATCAAGCGCGCGGTGCAAAGCGGCCAGGCGCAGATCGGCGAGATCCTCATCTCCGGCTATTCGAACGAAGACCCGATCTTCGGCCTGGATTCCGTGCCCTTCCTTGCCACCAGCTACGCGGACGCGATGAAGCTCTGGCAGGTCTCGCGCAAGGTGACCGAGGACCGCTTCGCCAAGCAGGGCCTGAAGATCCTCTACTCGGTGGCCTGGCCGCCGCAGGGCATCTATTCGAACAAGCCCCTCGCCAGCGTCGCCGACATGAAGGGCCTCAAGATGCGCGCCTACAACCCGGCCACGGCCAAGATCGCCGAGCTGGTGGGCGCCCAGCCGGTGACCGTGCAGGCCGCGGAGCTGGCGCAGGCCATGACCACGGGCGTGGTGAACGCCAACATCACCTCGGGCGCCACCGGCGTCGACACGAAGGCCTGGGAGAGCGTGAAGTACTACTACGACACGCAGGCCTGGCTTCCGAAGAACATCGTGTTCGTGAGCCAGGAGGCGTTCGACAAGCTGGACAAGCCCACGCAGGCCGCGGTGCTGAAGGCGGCGGCGGACGCGGAGGCTCGCGGCTGGAAGGACAGCGAGGAAAAGGCCAAGGGCTACCTCGAGACGCTGGCGAAGAACGGCATGACGGTGGCGCCGCCCTCGCCGCAGCTTCGTGCCGACCTGAAGAAGATCGGCGACACGATGACCGCGGACTGGGTGAAGGCCGCGGGCCCGGACGGGCAGGCGGTGGTCGACGCCTTCAAGAAGTAGGCCGTGCGCAAAGCGCTCGACTTCCTCTACGACGCCGCGGGCTACCTCGCGGCGTTTTTCGTTCTGGGGATCTTCGTCCTCATGATCGCGCAGACGATCCTGCGCGAGACGGGGATGAAATCGGGCGGCATGGACGACCTCGTCGCGTGGTTCTGCGCGGCCTCGGCGTTCCTGGCCTTCGCGCACACCTTCCGTTACGGCGACTTCGTGCGCGTGACGCTGGGCATCGACATGCTCGGCACCCGCGCGCGCCACTGGCAGGAGGTCGGGTCGCTGTCCATCGCGGCTGCGTTCACCGGCTACCTCGCGTTCTGGGCCGTGAAGTACGTGTACGAGAGCTGGAAGTACCACGAGATGTCCAACGGCCTGCTGGTGGTCCCGCTGTGGATCCCGCAGATGTCCTTCGTGGTCGGTGCGACGCTGTTGTTCGTCGCGGTGGTGGATCAGCTGGTCGTCGTGCTGCGCGGCGGCAAGCCCGTCTACGTCGCGAAGATGGAAGAGCGCCACGCGCGCGGCGACTACAGCGAGGACATGTAGATGGAGCTGATCGAGATCGCCGGCCTGCTCCTCGTCTTCATGTTCGCGCTGCTGGCCGGTGGCGTGTGGATCGCGCTCACGCTCGCGATCACCGGCTTCATCTGCTTCGCCTTCTTCACCGGCACGCCGCCCGGCAAGAACCTCTTCACGGCGTTCTGGAGCTCGTCGTCGTCGTGGACGCTCGCGGCGCTGCCGATGTTCGTGTGGATGGGCGAGATCCTCTTCCGCACCAAGCTTTCGCAGGAGATGTTCGACGGCCTGGCGCCGTGGCTGAACAAGCTGCCCGGGCGCCTCATGCACGTGAACATCCTCGGCTGCGGCATCTTCGGCTCGGTGTCGGGCTCCTCGGCGGCCACGTGCGCCACCGTGTCGAAGGTCGCGCTCCCGGAGCTCATGAAGCGCGGCTACGACGAGAAGGTGGCCCTGGGTTCGCTCGCCACCGCCGGCACGCTCGGCATCCTGATCCCGCCCTCGATCACGATGGTGGTCTACGCGGTGGCGGCGGATGCGTCGATCATCCGCATCTTCCTCGCGGGCTTCATTCCCGGCTTCATCCTGATGGCGCTTTTCTCGGGCTACATCATCGTCTGGGCCCTGATGAACCCGGAGAAGACGCCGCCGCCCGGCCCGTCGATGACCTTCATTCAGAAGATCAAGGCGTCGGGGAACCTCATTCCCGTGACGCTGCTGATCATCTTCATCGTGTGGGTGCTGGTGACCGGCATCGCGAGCGCCACGGAGTGCGCGGCCTACGGCGTGCTCGGCTCGCTGGCGATCGCGTGGTGGAGCGGCTCGCTCACCGTGCGCAACTTCTTCGAAAGCCTCATGTCCGCCACGCGCGTGTCGTGCATGATCATGATCATCCTCGCGGGCGCCTCGTACCTGTCGCTCGCGATGGGATTCACCGGCATCCCGCGCGCACTCGCGGAATGGGTGGCCGCCATGAATCTCAGCCCCTACATGCTGATCGCCGCGCTCTCGATCCTCTACATCGTGCTGGGCACCGCGCTGGACGGCATCTCGATGATCGTGCTCACCTCGGCGGTCGTGCTGCCGATGATCCAGAAGGCGGGCTTCGACCTCGTGTGGTTCGGCATCTTCATCGTGCTGATGGTGGAGATCGCGGAAGTCACGCCGCCCGTGGGCTTCAACCTCTTCGTGCTGCAGAACATGACGGGCAAGGACTCCAACTACATCGCGAAGGCCTCGCTGCCGTTCTTCGCGATGCTGGTGATCACCATCGGGATCATCACGATCTTCCCGCAGACCGTCACCTGGCTCCCCGACGTCGTGATGGGTGTCGAGAAGAAGTAGGAATGTGCCTCATCGCGCTCGCCTGGCAGTCCCATCCCGACTATTCGCTCGTCGTCGCCGCCAACCGGGACGAGTGGCGCGAGCGGCCGACCGAGGCTTCGGCCTGGTGGAAGGATCATCCCGAAATCCTTGCCGGGCGTGACCTGCGCGCCGGCGGCACGTGGATGGGCGTGACGAAGGGCGGGCGCTTCGCGGCGGTCACCAATTTCCGCGATCCCTCCGACAAGCGCACGACGGCGCTCTCCCGCGGCAACCTGGTGGCCGACTACCTGCTCTCCGATGCGAACCCTCGCGACTACCTCGCGAGCCTGGTGCCGCGCGCGCCGCAGTTCAACGGCTTCAACCTGATCGTGGGCGACGGCAAGTCCCTCGCGTACTTCGGCAGCCGCGAGCTGAAGGTGCGCGAGATCGAGCGCGGCGTGCATGGCCTGTCCAACCACCTCCTCGACGAGCCGTGGCCGAAGGTCACGCGAGCGCGAAACGCGATGGAGGACGCGCTTCGCAAGCCGCAACCCGCGCCGCGCCTCTTCGACCTGCTCTCGGACAGGAACGTCGCTTCAGATGGCGAGCTTCCCGACACGGGCGTCGGCATCGCCTGGGAGCGGCGCCTCGCGCCCGCCCTCATCACCGGCGAGGAATACGGCACGAGGTCCTCGACGGTCCTCACGATCGCCCGGGACGGGCAGGTCGCCTGGGAGGAACGCACGAAGGATCCCGCGGGAGGAGACACGGCAATCCGGGAGTTCGCCTTCCGCGTATCATGATTCCCAGGCGTCACCGGCTTCTGGGGAGAACCGATGGATTCCGAAAAGACCGTCAAGAACCCGTACATCCAGGTTGTCGACGACCACCTGGCGAGCGGGGACCCACCCGATACGAAGGCCGCGGTGGATTTGCTGATCGGCAAGGGCCGGTCACCCGGCGAGGCGAAGCAGCTGGTCGCCACCGTGGTGCGCGATGAGATGCAGGAAATGCTGTCCGCCGGCCGCGATTTCGACAACGAAAAATACGCGGCCGCGTTGAAGAAGCTGCTCGCGACCGAAAAGTAGTCAGCTCCGGAGGAGCACACCGATGTACTACGTCAAGACCGTCCTGGCCGCGGTGGCGGCCGCTTTCGTTCTGGCGCTGCCCGCGCTCGGCGCAACACCCGGCGTCACCGACAAGGAAATCCTCATCGGCCAGGACGTCGATCTCACCGGCGCCATCGCCGTCCGCATGAAGCCGCTCAACCAGGCGGCCGATGCTTACTTCGAGAAGGTGAACGCCGCCGGCGGCGTGAACGGCCGCAAGATCCGCATCCTGCGCCTGGACAGCGCCAACAAGCCCGACAAGACCAAGGAGAACATGAAGGCCTTCGAGAAGGAGGGCGTCTTCGCGATGTGGGCGGTCTCCGGCACGGGCAACACGGCGGCGGCACTGCCGGCGATCACCGAGAAGGGCATCCCGCTCATCGCCTCGACCTCGGGCGCCGATGCGTTCTACCTGAAGAAGAATCCGATGCTCTTCAACGTGAAGGCGGGCTACGGCGACGAGATCCGCCGGATGATGGTCCACCTGAAGGACTCGTACACCACCCGCATCGGCATCGTGTACATCGACAACGGCTTCGGCAAGGAAGCGCTCAAGTCGGCGCAGGAAGCCATGAAGGCGAACGGGCTCGAGCTCACCGCGGTCGCCAGCCACAAGGAAGACAAGTCCGACATCGACGCCGCGGTGAAGAAGGTCGCGGACTCGAAGCCCGCGGCCGTCCTCGCACTCACCCTCTCCGGTCCCGCGCCGGACGTGATCGCCGCCTACGTGAAGACCGGCCACAAGACGCAGCTCTTCGCGCTCTCGATCGTCGCGGCCGACGCGCTGTACAAGGCGATCGGCGACCGTTCGCGCGGCGTGATCGTGACGCAGATCGTTCCCTACCCTCAGGACCGCTCGAACGCCCTCGTCCGCGAGTACCAGGACCTCGTCATCCCCAAGGGCGTGAAGGATTTCTCCCACGCCGGCGTCGAGGGCTACGTGTACGCGAAGGTCCTGGTGGAAGGGCTTCAGGCCGCGGGACGCAATCCCACTCGCGAAAGCCTCGTCGCCGGAATGGAAAAGCTGCAGCGCGACCTGGGCGGCATGAAGATGGCGTTCTCGCCCGCCAGCCATAACGGCAGCGACTTCGTGGAGATCACGATGATCGGGCGCGAAGGCAAGCTCATCCGCTGATGCGGATCCCGGGCGGCTGCCATTGCGGCAACATCGCGTTCCGGTTCGATTGGCCGGACGCGGAACCGGAGATCGCCGCACGCGTGTGTTCCTGCACGTTCTGCCAGAAGCACGGCGGCGTGTGGACGTCCAATCCGAAGGGCGCGATCGAGGTCTCGATCCAGGATGAAGCGCTCGTCGAGCGCTACACCTTCGGCACCGCCACGGCGGATTTCCTCGTCTGCAAGCGCTGCGGGATCGTCCCCGTGGTCACGAGCCTGATCGACGGCCACCTCTACGGGATCGTGAGTGCAAACGCGCTCGAGCTGCCGGCGGACATGCGCGTGCGCAAGGCGCCTGCGGATTTCGAGGGCGAGCACCCCGGCGACCGCCTCGCGCGCCGCCAGAAGAACTGGGTCTACGACGTGAGGTTCGTCGCCCGCTAGTCGACGATGTAGAGCTTCGCGCCCCGAGGCGCGCTCGAGCGGTGCGCCTCCGCTCCGTCGGCCACCTGGTAGGTCATCCCGGGCTTCAGCACCAGCACGCGCCCGTCTTCCAGCTCCGTGTGGAGCTCGCCTTCGAGGCACAGCAGGAAGTGGCCCTTCTTGCACCAGTGGTTCGCCACGTAGCCCGCGCTGTACTCCACCATGCGCACGCGCACGTCACCGAACTGCTGCGTGCGCCACGTCGCCTCGCCCGGGTCCCCGGGATGGCGCGTCGGCTCGATCGCGTCCCAGTCGGTGGTGCAGAAGGGAATGCCGGAGATCCGCATCCCGGCTAGAGCTTGCCTGCAGCCTTCGCCTTGGCGACCTGCGCGGCCAGCTCCTCGCCGCTCTTGTAGTGCGGCACCCGGAACGTGAGGCGCTTGGCGCGCTGCCAGAACGCGTTCGAGCCGTTCATCTCCTCGCTCCAGTACTTGTTGGCGAGCGCCATGTTGCCCTTCGGGTCGAGCATGAACGCGTCCTTCGAACCCTGTCCGCCGAAGATGTAGACCTTGCCCTCGATCATCGCCCAGACGTCCGCATCGCCGCCCCAGGGAATGCCGTAGACGATGCCGTTGGTGCAGTAGCCGCCGAATTGCGGGATGTACTTCTCCGGCGCCGCGTCGAACATCTTCTTGTGCTCGGCGGAAGCGAAGCGGAACGTGACGCCCTTGTAGAGGCTCTTGATCGCCGGGTCACCCTTCTTGTGCGTGTTGTCCGTGAAGTAGTTCACGACGTCGTAGCCGAAGAGGAAGAGGTGCTTGTCCTCGCCTTCGGAAACCGCGTTCACCGGGGAGAGGCCTTCGCCCGGGCTTTGCGTGAACAGGGGCGCGCAGCCCGTCGTGAGGAGCGCGGCAACGAACACGGCGGCCAGCGTTCGGATGGGCATCATGTGGAACCTCCGGTCAGGGCAATCGGGGCGAGGGTGAGGAGCGGGAGCCACGCGCTCCCGGAAATGACGAACGCGACCGCGGCGGTCGCGGCGCTGGCGGCGAAGATGCGCGGATCGGCGAGCAGGCTGCGCGCCGCGGACACCCGCAGCGCTCCGATGGATGCGCGGAGATAGTCCCAGGCGGCGCGGACATTCATCATCGCCGGCAGCATCGTCGAGAGCAGCACGAGCCACGCGAAGTCGACACCGCCGATCAGCACGAGCAAGTAGAGCTCCGGCGCGGCGACGGCCAGCAGCGTCACGACGACGGTGATCGCCGCCCTCTGTGCTCCGCTCAGTTCGTCCCAGCGCTTCATGCGCCTATTTCACCACGACTCAAGGCTCGTCGTCGTCCTCGCCGGCCGAAGCGCGCGCGAGGCGGTCGTTCACGCCCTCCCAGGCGCTGTCCGACGGCGGGGATTCGACCAGGATCACGTCGGCGCCGCTCGCATCGAGCGTGCGCAGGAGGGCGTAGAGGTCATGCGCGTACGTGGCCGGCGTGTCCGCCGCGGTTTCCCATCGGAAGGCTGCCGAGGCGCGCGCCTCGCCAGGGGCCAGCACCGCGACCCGGCGGCCTTGCGCGGTGAGTTCGCGCACGCGGGCATCGAGTTGCGCTTCACTCACCAGTTCGAGCGGCGTGCGCGGCGCATAGTGCGAAGCGAGCGTGCCGGACGCGCGCGGCGCCTCCGCGTCGGCCGAGCGCGGGGTCACGGCCAGCGCCAGCGCGAGCTGCTCGCGCGTGATGGCGCCCGGGCGCAGCAGCACGGGGGCTCCGCGCGAGAGATCGACGATGGTCGATTCGATCCCAACGTCGCACGCTCCGCCGTCGAGGATCATGAGATCGGGGCCGAACTCGTCGCGCACGTGCTGCGCGGTGGTCGGGCTCACGTGGCCGAACTTGTTGGCCGACGGAGCGGCGATCGCGCCACTGCCGATCTTCGCGAAGGCCCGCAGCAATTCCTGCGCATCGGGATGCGAGGGGCATCGCAGGCCGACGCTGTCCTGTCCGCCGGTCACTGCGGGAGAGACGCGAGCGGATTTCTTCAGGATCATCGTGAGCGGGCCGGGCCAGAACGCCGCGGCGGCCTTGCGCGCCGCTTCGGGAATGTCGCGCGCCCAATCGTCGAGCGCCTTCGCATCGGCCACGTGCACGATCACCGGGTGATCCGCGGGGCGTCCCTTCAGCGCGAAGATCTTCGCGACGGCCCTGGGATTCGCGGCATCGGCACCGAGCCCGTAGACGGTTTCGGTGGGAAACGCGACGAGCTCTCCCGCGGCGAGGCGCGCTGCGGCAGCGGCGAGGCTATCCGGCATGGCGGCCGCACTTCACGTGAAGCGGCATCGTCACTCGCCGGGAGCCGGCGCCCCAGGACGGCGCAAGCGCCGCGCGAGCCTGCTCCAGGAACGCGGGTTGCAACGCCAGCAGCGCGCGCGTCGCGCTCCACGACGCCACGTAGCCGAGCAATTCCTCCAGCGTCCAGTCGAGCTCGATGTCGGGCGCGTGGAAATCGACCGGCGTGAACGGGAATGGCAGGTCCTTGTAGCCGTCCCAAAGCAGCTGGTTCTGTTTCGGCCAATGCGGCTTCAGGGGCGCAAGCACGGCGCGATCAAACTCGAGTTCGATTGCCGGTTCGAAACGGGAACGGTCGTATCCGACGACCAGCAGGAGCCCTCGTGGACGCAGCACGCGCTTCGCCTCGGCGTAGAACCGAACGACATCGAACCAGTGCAGCGCCTGCGCGACGCAGATCGCGTCGAAGCTCTCCTCCGCGAAGCCCGTGGCCTCGGCCGGCTGCACGGAGAACGCCACGCCTGGCGTCGCGATCGCATTTTCGATCTGCTGGGCGCTTGCGTCAGTCGCCTCGACGCGTTCGAAGTGCCGCGCAAGGCCGATCGCCGCTTGCCCACTGCCGGTCGCGCAGTCCCAGGCGTGTGAACGCCCCGGCGCCAGGCGGGCGAGCTCGCGGAAGATCTCGTCGGGATAGGTCGGACGCGATTGCGCGTACACGCCCGAGTGCTTCGAGAAATGGTCGATGAACCCCACGGCGCTCAATGCGCCTTCTCCCAGTTGTCCCCGACGCCCGCCTCCACCACCAGCGGCACGTCGAGCTGGGCGACCCCCATCATCAGTTTCTCGACCTCCGGCTTCACGCGATCGAGCTCGGTCTCCGGAACCTCGAGCACGAGCTCGTCGTGCACCTGCATCACGAGCTTGGTGGCGAGCTTCTCGCGCTCGAGCCAACCCTGCACCGCGATCATCGCGAGCTTGATCAAGTCCGCGGCGGTGCCCTGCATGGGTGCGTTGATCGCCTGCCGCTCGGCGCCCTGGCGGCGCGCGACGTTGGCCGAGGTGATGTCGGGCAGCCACAGGCGGCGGCCGAACACGGTCTCGACGAAACCGTTCTCGCGCGCTTCCTGGCGCGTGCGCTCCATGTACTGCGCGACGCCCGGATAGCGCTGGAAGTACTTGTCCATGTAGCTCGCCGCCGCGGCGCGCTCGATGCCGAGGTTGCCCGCGAGGCCGAAGGCGCTCATGCCGTAGATGAGGCCGAAGTTGATCACCTTCGCGTAGCGGCGTTGCTCGCTCGAGACCTGGTCCAGGGCAACGCCGAAGACCTCCGCGGCCGTGTGGCGGTGGATGTCCTCTCCCTTGGTGAAGGCATCCAGCAGCCCCTTGTCGCCCGACAGGTGCGCCATGATGCGCAGCTCGATCTGCGAGTAGTCGGCCGAGACGATCTTCGAGCCGGCGGGTGCGATGAACGCCTCGCGGATGCGGCGACCTTCGGTGGTGCGCACCGGGATGTTCTGCAGGTTCGGGTCGTTCGACGACAGGCGCCCCGTCACCGCGACCGCCTGCGCGTAATTGGTGTGCACGCGACCGGTCCTCGGATGGATCATCCGCGGCAGCTTGTCGGTGTAGGTGCTCTTCAGCTTCGACAGCGACCGGTGGTCGAGAATCGTGCGCGCCAGCGGATGGTCCTCGGCGAGCTTCTCCAGCACCTCTTCGTCCGTGGACGGCGCGCCCGACGGCGTCTTCTTGACGGGCTTCAAGCCCATGCGCACGAAGAAGATCTCCGCGAGCTGCTTGGGCGAGCCCAGGTTGAACGGGCCGCCGGCGAGCTCCTGCGCGCGCTGCTCCAGCTCCAGCATCTTCTGGCCCAGCTCCGCGCCCTGGCGCGAGAGCTGCTGCATGTCGATCAGCACGCCGTTGCGCTCCATCGCGAGCAGCACGCTCGACACGGGAATCTCGATGTCCGCGTAGATGTACTTCAGCTTCGGATCGCGCTCGACGCGCGGCCAGATCGCGCCGTGGAGCTGGAGGGTGACGTCCGCATCCTCGGCCGCGTAGGCCGCGGCACGGGCGATGTCGACC
>Ga0075366_10000628_pt1 | contig 16583 bp, 9 predicted proteins | sample EndMethybrTD3031_FD_72351 | JGI IMG/M metagenome (GOLD analysis project Ga0075366, IMG submission 72351) | Populus endosphere microbial communities from Tennessee, USA - Endosphere MetaG P. TD hybrid TD303-1 | ecosystem: Host-associated > Plants > Roots > Endosphere | place: USA: Tennessee...
TTCCGCTCCAGCGCGCCTCGAAGCCGGCCGCGCGCAGCAGCTCGACGATGCGGTGGCCGACCACCACGGTGTTGGCCTCGCGCTGCTCGATCTCCGGAATCATGCCGCCGCTGAACGCCAGATGCAGCCGGCCGGTGCGTACCGCCGCGTCGAGGTCCTGCGAGTGATAGAAGCAGCAGCCGCGGATGCCGGAAGCAAGACGCCCGGCAGCGCGCCACTGCTCGCGCACATCGTCATGGCCGTCGGACAGCGTGTTGCCGGCGTGGTGCAGCGCGATGATCTTTTCGCCGCGCAGCCGGGCGAACACGGCTTCGAGCCGGTCGTATTCCGTTTGCGCTGGCCACCCGGCCTCGGCGGTGCGCTTGGCAGCGCAGATGCGCGCGGCTTCGGCCCTTACCCAGGCCCGGTCCTCGCTCGTGAGCTCGTCGGGGTCGAGGTACTCATCGGTGATCATCCACTCGACATCGGCATCGGAATAGAAGCCGCACCACACGAGATCGTGGATGCGTCCGCGCGTATCTTCAGGGTCGAGTGTGAGAGCCATGCGTGTAGGGTTGCCGCCTCAGCGGCAACGAATCATGCTTTCTTTTCCGCGGCAGGAGCGCCGCCTGATTTTCGCGTGTCCGCACCGCAACGGCACAGTAAGGCGAAAGCATGAAGCCGGCCTACCATGGCATCTTCTTTTCCCAGTCCGCGTCGAGTCCGGCGCAGGCCTGGGCAATGGCCAGGTAGTCGGCATAGGCCTCGGCCAGGAGCACCGGCGGCACGCCCGAGAGCGGCAGCGCCCGGTCGCCGTAGCCGCGGGTCTTCATGTCCTCGAAGCCCAGGGTCTTGAGCGCGGCGGGCACGTTTTCCTCCGGCAGGGTGTTGCCGGAAAACTCGATGGCCACGCGCACGCCGGCCGACGAGAACTCCTTGGTGTACTGGTAGAAGAAACCGCCGTCCTCGGCCTGCGCGCGCTGGTAACCGAGCTTGGCGAAGCTGCCGCGCAGCGTGAAGGTGTCGCTGATCCAGCCCAGGCGGTCCTTGATCTCGCTCACCGGATGGCCCTTGTCGTCGGTGAAGGCAACGGCCGGCGGCTTGCGCGTCATCTGCGCGAAGAGCGGCGCGAGCTTGTAGTCCTTGAAGTGCTTGTTCCAGGCGGTCGCCGTGGCCTCGTCGACCAGCGAGGCATGGCCCAGGCGCAGCTGGCTGTCGGCCGCGAGCTCGACCTCGTCGTCCTGGGTGTCGATCAGGCTGCCGTCCTCGGTGGGCCGGAAGCTGCCGCGAACCACGCCTTCCGCATCCAGTTCGAGCCACACCAGCCGCTGTATCAGCCGCCCGGCAATCGGGTGCCGGTGCAGGTATTCGCGCCACTCGGCCTGGGGCCAGACACGACCGGTGCACATGGCCTCGAACAGGCGCGCGGTCTGCAGATCGATGACCTGCTTGAGCTCTTTCTTGCTGGTCGAGAATTGCGCCTTCGCGTCCTTGATGAGCGCGGGGTCGTCGTTCTGGCGCGGCTCGGGCAGCGCCTTGACGACCTTGCCCTCGGGGTTGCGCAGTTCGGGCTTCATCGCGGCGTCGAGCACCACGGTGAAGACACGGTCGCCGTACGCGAGTTCGAGCTTGCCGGTGTCATCCAGGCCCGCGGTGGGGATGGTGCGGTCGGCCAGCTGGTCTTGCGTCCAGCCGTTGCGGTCGGCAATTTGCTGCACCAGCGCGCGCGCCTTCTCCTGGACCGAGGCGGTGCGGTAGCGGCGCGAGATACCGAGCAGCAGCTGGATCACCACCGGGTCGTTGCCCGGCGCCACGCCTTCGAGCATGGCTTCGATCTGCGAGCGGCGCTGGTAGTGGTCGCGCATGTACTGCTGCAGCAGCGTGACCACCTCGTGGCCCGGCGCGTGCGCGGTGAGGGCCAGGATGCCCTTCTCGCCGATGGCGCTGCCGAGGTATTCGCTCATCTTCTCGCGCTTGCATTCCTCGAAGACCTGCTCCTGCGTCTTCTGGAAATCGGTCTCGTAGTACTGCTTGTGCTCGGCCTTGGCGTTCTGGTAGCGCTGCTGGTTGCCTTGGTAGCGCTGCGGCGCGTTGGCGTTGGCGTGCGCGATGCCTTCGTCGAGCGAGGGGTGGCGCGTGTCCTGCGCGATGAACTGGCGCAGCACCAGGCTGCCGATGGCCTGGCGGCTGGCCGCATCGAGCAAGCCGAGGTAGCGCGTGAGCAGCGCATTGCCGCCCGGCTCCTTGAGCTTGCAGGCGAGCACCACCCACCAGCGCACGATCTCGGGCTCGACCGCGCTGCCGTCCTGCCATTTGCAGGCGGGCAGCGCGTCGAGCGAGAACCACGCGAGGCCGGCCGGCGGCTTGGCCTTCAGGCCCTTCTTCGCCTCGGCCAGCAGGATCGCGGGCGCGAGGCGCGGCGAGATGTCGTCACCCAGCGCTTCCAGCGCCGTGAGATAGGCGGCGCGCACGGTCTCGCGCGTTTCCTTCTCCAGGCCCTTGGTGATGGCGGGCACGGCCTCGGCGTACTTGAGTTCAGCCAGCCAGTTGGCCGCCTCGATGCGCACCTCGCTTTTGGTGGCGTCGAGCGACTCGACCACGCGCCGGCCGATGTCCGGCAGCATCGACAGCGCCTTTTGCGCGGCGGCGCGGTGTGTCTTGCCTTCGCCGAGGGCCAGTTCCATCACGCGCGGCAGCCAGCGCGCCTGCACGGTCGGGAAGATGGCCAGCGTGCGCAGCGTGGCGTTCAGGTCGAGCTGGGTCTGGCGGCCTTCGCGCTTGGGCGGGGCGACGAGGCCCAGGCCTTCGTCGATGTACTCGGGGTGTTCCGCGAAGAAAGGCCACACGCGGTCGGCCGGCAACACCTCGACCGCCGAGGCCTGGTTCCAGTACTGGAAGAGCGCGGTGTGGGCCACGTCGTCGATCGGCATGCCGGAACGCTTCAGCAGCTCGGCCAGCGCGCGCAGGTCGACCGAGCCCACGGGTTGGCGGCCGAGCCACTTGTGGAAGCCGTCGTCGAACCAGAAGCTGGTCCAGTGGCGCGACACGGCCAGCCAGCGGATCAGGTGCGGCATGCCAAAGCCCGGCAGCGCCTGCAGGCGGTTGCCGAAACTCACGACCTGCTGCAGCTGGCTGTTCTTCACGCGGTTCTGGTCGTGCTTGCTGCCCTGGCCGTTGAGCACCCGCACGGCCACGCGCATGTCCTCGTCGGTGAGCTTCTTGTGGCCGGCATAGCTGTCCTGGCGCCACTTGTACCGGTAGGTCTGCGTGGAGGCCTTGTTCTCCTCGATCTCGGCCTCGGCCGCCACGCGGTTCTTCTCCAGCAGTTCGATGCGGTTGGCGACGAGCAGTTGCACGGCCTCTTCGCCGAGCGGAATGTCCTCGAACGGCTGCCAGGCCGGCGGCTCGGGCAGTTCGAGCTCGCCTGCATCGCCCGCCGCGTCGAGCCGCGACATGGCCGAGCGGATGGCCTGCTGCACGGCCTTGCTGGTCTCGGTTTCGGCGGCCGTGGCAAGCAGCGCGCGAGCGGCGTCGCCGGGCAGGCGCGCGAGCAATTCGGCCGCCTGCGTGCGCTGGGTGGTGTCGCCGTCCTTCAGCAATTGCCCCAGCAGTTCGAGCCGCTGCGCCTCGGCAATGCCTTCGAGGTACGGCGTCGCCTCGGCGCGCACTGTCTTGCTGCCGTCGATGGCCAGGCGCACGAAGAGCGGCGCAAAGTCGTTCAGCAGCGTCCTGTCCTTGCCGATGCGCTTGGCCAGCAGCACGCGGCCCGCGGCCGAGAGCTGGGCGGGCAGCGCCTCGGTGGCTTCGCGGTGGCTGCGCATGTAGTCGGCCACGGCGGCGGCTTCGACGAGACCGTCGAGCCGATCGTGGTACCAGCTGTCGAGGCCCTTGCGCTCGAAGACTTCCTGCAGGGCAAGCTGCGCATCGAGCCCTTCGTGCGCGAGCACGGTTGCAATGAGGTGCACGTTCCATGCGGGACGATGCTTGGCAAGGTCGCGGTCGCTGGTGTTGGAGCCGCCCTTGTTGAAGCTCGCGAACACCGCGTCGTTGACGAGGTACTGGAACCAGTCGGGCACGGCGGCGCCCGGGTGCTCGAGCGACTGTCCGCCGTCGGCCGCCGCGAGCAGCTTGCCCAGCCGCACCAGCGCATCGAGCGGCGGCGCATCGGCGCTCACGCTGGCGTAGAAGCGCCCGCGCTGCTCGAGGCTGCTGTTGCCGATCTTCTCGAGCGGCTTGTTCTGGAAGTTGCTGAAACCCCAGCGCAGGCGGCCGGGGTCGCCGAGGAGCTTGCCCGGATCGAAGGCGCGGGCGGCCTGCAGGTCGAGCAGCACGGTTTCCTGCGTGCCCTCAACCAGGAATGCGGTGGCCTTGGCCGGCAGTTCCTTGCCTGCTTTCTCGAAACATGCGACGGCCTGCTCCAGCAGGCTCGCCTGCTCGCGCGTGAGGCCTCCCTCGGCCCTGGGGCTGGCGCCGCCCGTGACGGCGCCCAAGATCTTGTCCAGAAATCCCATGCGTTCTCCTCAAACAACCGACGATTTTGGCAGTTGGCGATGACGCTTTGGCCACCGCCCGGCCTGTGGAAACAACCGAAGCCGAAGGTTCTAAGCCACCTGTACTTCCTTGAGTTCCGACAGCCCGTCGAGCTCGCCGAGCAGCTGGCAGAGAAAGCCCAGCGTCAGCAGCGGAACCGCGGCCGGCGCGGCCAGGTGAGCGCGCAGTGCGTTCGACAACACCTCGAGGCCGACCGAGCCGGCGCGGTCGAGCACGTCATGCAGGCGTTGCCGTTGCGGCGCCGTCAACGCCATGCGGCCGGTCGCGGCCTGCGTCTCGGCCACATCGATCACCGGCGCGAGCAGGCGCGCCGACAGCGTAGGCGCGGCCATGGGCGCCGCCTGCCGCTGCTGGCGTGCCTCGAACAAGCGCAGGATGCGGTTGGCCAGCGAGGTGGTGCGCGCGGCCTCCTGGGCGAAGTCGAGCGACACCGCCTGCAGCTTCTTCTTCGCATCGCTGCTCAGCACGGCGATGGGCATCAGCTCGGTGCTCGCGGCGGAGCGCTCGATGCGCACCAGCACCGCATGCACCGGCGCGCGGCGCGCGGTGAAACGGTCGAGGTTGTCGACACGCTGCCGGTGCTCGGGCCCGACCGGAATGCCCAGCCGCAGCCACTGGCCCGCATCGTCCTGCACCAGCCAGTCGAGCCGCTGCTGCGCTTCATCGAGCACGGGCGGGCGGGTGCCGGCGGGGCGCAGCAGCACCGCATCGAAGGGTTCGGCCGCAAGGCCGGTGGCGGCGCGCAGGCGCTCGCCGAGTTCGGACCAGTTGCCGCAGCCGATGGCCTTCAGCCGCGGATCGTCGGCCATCCATGCGGGCAAGGGCTGGGCGCGCGTGGCGCCACCGAGCGCCAGGCGGCCGTCTTCGGCGAGGCGAGGTTGTTCGAGCCGCAGGGCGGCTTCGCACACGCTTTGCGCGGCGCCCGCGCCCGACCACAGCGCGTTCGCAGACCATGCGCCGCTGCGCGTGAAGGCGGTGTCGCTGCCGTCGGGCCGCGCCAGCGAAGCCTGCAGCACGCGCGCGCCGGCCAGGTCCCAGAAGGCCACCGTCAGCCCGCGCGCGCCGCCGCGCGTTTGCCACCAGTGGGCGCCGAGCGGCAGCAGCTCGAGCGCGGAGGACTCGTCGAAGTCGCGGCGCAGCCGGCCGCGCAGGGCCACGGCAAGATCGCCTTCGGCCCGTGCGAGCGCGGCGCACAGCGCATGGATGCGCGCCATGAGCGCGAAGGCGTCGCGCTCTTCGGCGCGGTGGTCGCGGCGCACCAGCAGATCGACCGTGCCGCCAAGGTTGCGCAACAAGGCCGCGAGACGCGGCAGGCCCTCGCCGCGCGCGGACATGTTGAGCGCCAGCAAGCGCGCCGAGGTCAGTTCGCTCACATGCGAGAGGCCGCCCGTCAACAGCTCCTGCAGCATCGATTCGACTTGCAGCAGGAAGGCCCGCTCGCGATCGCCGAGGCGCGCGGAGTCTTCGACCGGCGCGGGCCGCGCGCCTTCAGGCCATGCGAAGGGCTGGCCGTGCGCGCTGCGCAGCGCGGCGATGGCGATCAGGTGCACGGCCTTGCGCTCGGCGGCCGGCACCTCGGACACCATGCCCGCGTAGCCCGCGCCCGCCACCCAGCGACACGAGGCGCCGAGCTCGGGCAGGTCCATGACGAGCGCCCCGCCCTGCACCCGCCATTCGATGGCGCTGCTGGCGGCGGCCGCGGCACGGCGCACGGCGGCCACGCCCGCGGCCTTGAAGAGCGCGGCGGCGTCAAGCGCGAGGATTTCCGCGAGCGGGTCAGGAGCGGCGGGCGTTGGCTTTTCTTCGTCCCGGGTTGCGGAGGCGCCCGCCTCGTCGCCCGATGCCTGCGGCTCCAGCGCACGCAGCCACAGCGCCGCGCCGAGGATGTGCTTGCAGATGCCGGGCGCCGGACAGTCGCAGCGCGCCTGCTGCGGGCCGCGCGCATCGAGCTGAACCCGCTGGCCATCGGCCATCACCACACCACGGTCGGCGCCCTCTTCTGCCCACCCGACCTTGCCCGCCTCCACGTCCTTTGCGGCGCGCCGCAGCAGGCCGGGGTTCGCGAGCGTGGCCAGCGTGTCGTCGTCGTAGGCGCGGTAGCCGTCGTGCCAGGCCATCAGTTCATGACCTCGGCGAGCCAGTGCGCAAAATGCGTGGGCGTGAGGGCCGCCACGTGCATGCCCTTGTCGGCCAGCCGCTGCGCCATCTGCCGGTCGTACACCGGGTTGGCCGACTCGTCGAGCGCAGCCAGGCCGAGCAGCCTGACGCGCGCCTGCGCCATGCGCTGCACGGCGGCCAGCAACGGACCGGGCGCGGCGCCTTCCATGAAGTCGCTGATGAGCGCGAACACCGTGCGCTGCGGGTTGCCGACCAGCGACTCGCAGTACGCCACCGCGCGGCCGATGTCGGTGCCGCCACCGAGCTGCACCGTGAGCAGCACCTCGACCGGGTCGTGCGCCATGTGCGTGAGGTCGACCACCGCGGTGTCGAACACCACGAGCTTCACGCGCACCGCGGGCAGCGAACTCATGATGCCGGCGATGACGGCGCTGTAGATCACCGAATCCATCATCGAGCCGCTCTGGTCGACGCACAGCACCACATCCCAGGGCAGATTGCGCTTCACACGTGCGTTGAAGCGCGGGTGCTCGATGACGAGCTGCTTGCGCTCGACGTCGTAGTGCTTCAGGTTGGCCGCGATGGTGGCGCGCGCATCGAAGTTCTGCGCGCTCTTGATGTGCGAGCGCCGCATGCGGTTGCGCCGGCCGACGAGCGCGTTGACGAAGTCGTTCTTGAGCTTGCGGGTGATCTCGTCGACGGTCTTCTGGATCACCTCGCGCACCGCATCGCGCATCTGGCCCGACAGCCGCCCACGCATGCCGAGCAGTGCCTTGGCAAGCCCGGGCGTGGCGTCGAGCGAGCGCAGCACGGCCGGGTCGGCGAGCAGATCGGTGAGCTGGTAGCGGTCGATGGCCTGCGTCTGCATGCGCTCGAACACCTCTTGCGGAAAGAGCTTGCGCGAGCGGTTGAGCCAGTCGACGGCGCGCAGCTGGCTGGGATCGAGCGAGCCCGGGCCGCCGCTGGATCTGGCGAGGCCGCGGCCCTCGTATTCGCGGCCGTAGAGATATTCGAGAGCCTGGTCGAGCTTCCAGTCACCGGACGAAAACTGCGTTTGCGCCAAGGGTTGCGCCGCATAGCGGCCGAGGATCAGGCGCCAGCGGCGCAGGGTTTCTTCGGACGACATGCGCAATGCGTTCGCAAGGACAGGGGGTGGAAGGAACAGGTCGATGGAGAGGGGCGAAGGCAGCTTATCAGACGGCTGTGCATGGCATGCTCGGCGCCTTTCCCGCCTCTTCTTCATGACCCGGCTCCACCCGTCCCTCGCATTGATCGCCCATCTGTCCGGACACTCGCCGGGCGACGGCTTCGTCTCGCCCGACGGCCGCTACCAGGCCGCGGAAGTCGGCGGCAGCACGTTGATCGTCGACCTGCACGAACAACGGCACCACCGGGCGTCCGGCGTGTACCCGCGCGGTTTCGAAGGCACCACGCTGGAAGTGGAAGGCGAGGAAACAGCCACTGCCTACCTGCCCGCCTGGACCGATCTCCAGCAGATTTCTCTCGACGACGCGCCGGCGGATTTCTGGTCGCCATGGCCCGATCCGCGCATGGCCGGCGCGGCTCCGCTGGCCGAGGTGCAGCCGGCCGAATGGACCTCGGGCGCGCCGCCCGTCACGGAACGCGTGCGCCGGTCGGCCGGCGACTGGATCGCATGGCTGGTCGCGCTGGCCGTGCTGGTTTTCTTCGCGCTCTTCGGGTTCAACGCCATCACCTGGGCGCTGGCCGGCGGATGGCAGTGGCTGTGGCTGGCCGTCGGCCTGCCGGTGTTTGGCATCTTCTCGGTATTGACGGTGGTCTTCGTCGTGACGACGCTGCGCGAGCGCCGTCGGGTGCGCATCGCGCTGCAAGATCTGTCGCTGGAGCGCGGCGAAGGCTTTCGGGTCGGCGAACCGCTCGAACTGCGGCTGCTGGGCACCGTGCCCGCACCGCAGGCCGGCGAGCGCACGGCGGCGCCGGAACGCATCGGCGCGCGGCTGATGCGGCAATCGGTCCGCAGCGACCCCGATGGCGGCTGGACATGGGTGGACGAATGCTGCGGCGAAACCATGATGCCCTGCGATCACACCGCGCGCGCAGGCCGGGTGCGCTTTGCCGGCGAGCTTTGCGCGCAGGCCGCGCCGGGCGATGCGAGCCAGGACGCATCGGCGCAGTGGTCGGTCGAGCTGCACGACCCGGCGGAGGGAGACGGCGTGCCCTTCTTCGTCGCGCGCCTCCGATTGCTGCCCGCGCGGGCAATGGACCAATAAAAAGCCGGCCCCGCTTTCGCAGGGCCGGCTTTCTTGAGGGCTGGCACTCCCAGCGCGCCGGGGCCGATCGGATTACAGCGGCAGTGCGTCGCCGCGAGCAGCGGCGCGGGCTGCGGCACGCACCGTGGCGCGGTCGACCGTACCGGCCACGATGGGCGCGACGTGAGCCGAAGCGCCTTCGGCGTACGGGTCGGCGGAGCGGGCAGCGGCCACGGCATCGGCGCGGACCGCATCACGGCTGGTCGACGAAACGAACACTTGGGCCGGGCCCGCATTGGCGCCGGTGGCATAGGGGTTGGCGCTGTGCGCGGCAACCACGGCTTGGCTGGCCACTTCAGCGCGGCTGGCGGCGGCCGTCAGTGAGTGCACACCTTCGTAAGTTTCGGCGTGGGCAGCGCCGGCAACGGCCATGAGGGCAACAGCAACGGCGGAGAGGATCTTCGAGGCGTTCATTTTGATTTCCTTCAATTCAGTTCAGTTTTGACTTTGGATGATTTCGAACCGGTCTTGGGTGGGTCACCGTCCCTCTTTGGGGGGCGGCCACCTCGCTCGGGGCCCTGTTCACCCAGATCGGCTTGGGGGCCGGTCTGTGAGATGAATTGTGCGCCGCCATCTAAGTAAAAACCCTCATCAAAAAGAACCGCGGCGTTCACGGAACGGAAACAATCGCTCGTTCCGGACCGCGCAAACGCCGCCCTTGCCGCGGTCGCCGCGAATGAAGGCAGCCGCGCCTCAGCGACGCGCGCCCGCAAAAAGCCCGTTGATCTCGCCGGCCGGGATCATCTCGGCGGCCATGGTGCGAAAGCCGCCGCCATTGCTGTTGCTGCCGCTGTCGAACGCTTCGGCGGCAATGCGGCCGAGCACGCCGAGCGCCGCCTGCAGGGGCCCGCAGCCCAGGCTGATGCGCCGCGCGCCGGCACCGGCGAGGACATCGACCGACGGCGCCTTGGCGTGGCCGGCATACACGTTCAGGGGCAGCGGTACCGCGGCCGCAAGGCCGGCAATCTCCTCCAGGCTTGCCATGCCCGGCACGAAGATGCCGTCGGCCCCCGCCGACGCGTAGAGCCGCGCGCGCCGCAGCGTGTCTTGGTAGCGCGCCGCGGGATCGTCGTTGGCGACGAAGTAGGTGTCGGTGCGCGCATTGATGAACAGCCGCGCATCGGTCTTGCGCAGCGCCTGGATGCGCTCGCAGAGGATTTCGGGCGGCGCGAGGTCGCGCGTGCCCGGCAGCGTGCCGTCTTCGATGTTGATGCCCGCCACGCCCATGCCGACGAGCGAACGCACGACATCGCACACGGCCTGCGTGCTGTCGCCAAAACCGCGTTCGATGTCGACGGTGACCGGAACGCTCGCCACGCGGCAGATGCGCGCACAGGCCGCGAGCAGTTCGTCCACCGGCATGCGCTCCCCATCCGCATGGCCCATTGACCAGGCGATGCCGGCGCTGGTCGTGCCGATGGCTTGCGCGCCCGCGCGCTCGACGATGCGGGCGCTGGCCGCGTCCCAGGCGTTTACCAGCACCAGGGGGCGCGGGCCGGCGTGCAGCCGATGAAAGAGTTCTGCGATGGAGGACATGGCGGCGTGATCCGAACAGGGTGTGGAAAAAGGACGTGCCAGCATAGGGACGCCTGGCGCGCAGGACTTGGAAAAAACTGCTGTCCGCATGCGCTCCGGCTACAGTAGCTGCCCCAAACCGGTCATCCAGCCCTACGGCCCGGCGCCAAGCGAGGCTGGACACCGCATACCCAACACAAGGAACATCCGCCATGGGCGCACAGTGGAAAGCAAAACACAAGGACCTGGCCGCCAATGCCAAGGGCCGCCTGTTCGGAAAACTGGCCAAGGAAATCATGGTCGCCGCGCGCAGCGGTGCCGATCCGGCCTCGAATGCGCGCCTGCGGCTGGTCGTGGAGCAGGCCCGCAAGGTCTCGATGCCCAAGGACACCCTGGACCGCGCCATCAAGAAAGGCGCCGGGCTCACCGGCGAGGCGGTGCACTTCGAACACGTGATCTACGAAGGTTTTGCGCCGCACCAGGTGCCTGTGATGGTCGAATGCCTGACAGACAACGTGAACCGCACCGCGCCTGAAATGCGCGTTCTGTTCCGCAAGGGCCAGCTGGGCACCTCGGGCTCGGTGTCATGGGATTTCGACCACGTCGGCATGATCGAAGCCGAGCCCTCGCGCCCGGATGCCGACGCCGAAGTGGCCGCCATCGAGGCCGGTGCGCAGGACTTCGAGCCGGCCGCCGAAGGTGGCGCCACCGTATTCCTGACCGACCCCACCGACCTGGACCTCGTGAGCCGTGCACTGCCGGCCCAGGGCTTCACGGTGCTGTCGGCCAAGCTGGGCTACAAGCCGAAGAACCCGGTCGACCCTGCCAGCCTGAGCGCCGAGCACCTGGAAGAAGTCGAGGTCTTCCTGGCCGCCATCGACGCCAACGACGACGTGCAGAACGTGTTCGTCGGCCTTGCGGGCTGAACCGCGAGTCCTATGCCCGCGCCGCCCGCCGCTCGCGCTTCAGCGGCAGCCACAGCGTGAACAGCGTGCCCGCCGGCCCCGAGCGCCACGAGACCGCGCCACCGATGGCCTGCGCCCGTCGCAGCTGGTTCTGCATGCCCCGCCCGCCGGCGGCGCTCATGGCCTTGTCGACATCGAAGCCCTGGCCGTTGTCCTCGATGCTCACGCGCACACCCGACGCCTCCGCCACGGTGCCCACCCGGATCTCGGTGGCGCGGGTATGGCGCAGCACGTTGGCGATGCTCTCCTGGACGATGCGCAGGATCTGCAGCGCGCTCGTGGGGTCGAGCCAGTCCAGCGCCGGAAGCTCCTGCACGTTCCATCGCAAGGCGACACCCGAGCTCTCGAGACGCGGCCCGAGCCGATAGCGCAGCGTCGCGAGCAGCAGCAGCAGGTCGTCTTCGAGCGGTTCCATCGAATCGATGGTCAGCTTCAGGTCGTCCAGACAGCCCTTGAGCAACTGCGAGACGCTGTCGCCGCTCATGCCGCCGCCCTCCACCGAGCGGATGGCGCTGATCAGCGAGGAGCCGAGCCCGTCGTGCATGTCCTGCATCAGGCGCTGGCGCTCGTCGCTGATGGTCTGCAGCCTTTCGACTTCGCGGAGCCGCTGATGGCTGAGTTCGAGTTCGGCCTCGCGGGCCTGCAGGCGCTGCGCCAGGCTGGCGTTGACGCGCTCCACCTCTGCAATGGCGCTGACGTAGCGCCGGTACATCAGCACCCCGAAGACGCTGAAGGTGACCGCATTGGTGTAGGCGCCAAGGTACCAGCCTTCGGGGCTGATGAAGTTGTTCTGCAGCAGCCAGTCGGACACGCCCAGCAGCACGCACACGCCGATGCCGACCGCCACCAGCCGCCCTTCGCTGGAGCGGCGCCAGGCGCTGACGCCGCCGACCAGCGCCACGGCCACGCCCATCGATGCCGCGCCGATGTAGATCAACGGCGTCACCTGCGGCGTGTTCCTCAATATGGCCAGGCCCGGCAGCGTCAAGAGGCCGATCAACGCCGTCCAGCCCACCACCGCGAAGCTCAGCCACCTGAGCGGACGGCCATGCAGCTGGCGCAGCGCGAAGTGCACCACCGCCACCAGCCAGAACAGGGAGTTGACGGTCAGCCAGGCGAACCAGTCGTTGGCAACCGGAACGCCGACATAGAAATGCAGGCCCCGAAGGAAGGACGTGGTCGCGAGGTTGAAGAACAGCAGGTAGCCCGTCTCGTGGCTGCGCCTGAACCACACGAAGAGCGAGAACACGCCCACGGCCATGAAGGCGGTACTGAGCATGGCAGGCAGGTCCTGCTGGAGCCACTGGCGGATGCGATAGCGCCCTTCGAGCGCGTTGGCGGGCCCCAGCCAGAGCGATGAAACCGCCACCTGCGCGCCCCGCGTGTGCTCCATCCGAAGGAGGATCTCGCGCAGCGGCTCGCCGTCGGGCGTCTTGTTCAGCAAGATCCACAACGGCGTGCGGGTGCTGTTCCACAACGGACCCTGCACCTGCGCGCGATGAACCAGCCGCCCGTTGGCATAGACGGCAATGGTGCCGTCCGTCTTGATCCGCGCGCCATACAAGGCGAGCGGCGCCGAAGTGCCGGGCAAGTCGCGCGGCGAAAGCCGCAGCCAGGTGATGCGGGTCGGGCCCGCCGATGCGCTGCCGCCGGCCTGGCGCAGCAGGGCGATGGGCGGGGCCAGGGGCAGCTCGACGGCTTGCCAGGTGGCCGGCAAGGCATCGCTTTGCACGGCGAGCGGCAGTTCGCGGAAGCCCGGTGCCTCTTCCACCTGCCAGTCGGCATGCGTCATGTGGATGGCCGAGGGCTCCTTCCCGACGCCGGGCGCGGCAAAGAAGGCCACCATGGCCACCAGCAGCGCCACGGAAACAAGAAGCACCCCGCTCGCCCAGAAAGAAGCCGGGCGATAGCTGGAGAAATGTTCGAGCAGCCGCGCGTGCAGCCGACGCGCGAATGTGGAATTCATCGGCGCGCGGCCTGCATCCGGTTCAGGAAAACGCCAGCGGGAGCGGGAATGTCCTCGGCGAGCCGCACGGCTGAAGAAGCGATGGAACAGCTTCAGCCATGGGTCGATTCAACTCAGAACGGAATATCGTCGTCCATGTCGTCGAAGCCCGACGACGACTTGGCCGGTGCCTGGCGCGGTGCGGCTGCCGGAGCACGGGGTGCCGCGGCCGGTGCACGGGGAGCGTAGCCGCCACCACCACCACCGCCCGCGCCTTGCGAGTAACCACCGCCGCCGCCACCACCTTGCGAGTAGCCGCCATCGTCCTCGGGACCGCCCGAGGGGCCGCCCTGGCCCTGGCGGCTGCCCAGCATCTGCATCTGGTCGGCGCGGATTTCGGTGGTGTACTTTTCGATGCCGTCCTTGTCGGTCCACTTGCGCGTACGCAGGCTGCCTTCGACATACACCTGCGAGCCCTTGCGCAGGTACTGGCCGGCGATTTCGGCCAGGCGGCCGTTGAAAACGATGCGATGCCATTCGGTGGCTTCGCGCATTTCGCCGCTTTGCTTGTCCTTCCAGCGATCGGTGGTGGCCACTGTGACGTTTGCGACCTGATCGCCGCTCGGGAAGGTACGCATTTCGGGATCGCGACCCAGATTGCCGACGACGATGACTTTATTGACCGATGCCATATGCACTGCCCCTGATAAGTAGATGAAGGAGGAGGAAAAGAACCCTAGATTGTGCCCGATGCCGACCCGCCGGGTGGGGCCGGCAGGCACCCGCGAGGCACCGCCCGTCGAAACCGCCACAACCCGCCCCCTCGCCATGAAAAGGCAGGCGGACTATCATGCTCGGTTGCCCTCGGACGATCGACCCCTTGAAATCCCCCGCCACTGAAAACCCGGAACGCGACGCCTATCTTGGCGCCGTACTCGCGCAGCAGCGCATCAGCATCCGCGGTGCGCGCACGCACAACCTGAAGAACGTCGACCTCGACATTCCGCGCAACAAGCTGGTGGTGATCACCGGCCTGTCGGGCTCGGGCAAGTCGAGCCTGGCCTTCGACACGCTGTATGCCGAAGGGCAGCGGCGCTACGTCGAGAGCCTCTCGGCCTATGCGCGGCAGTTCCTGCAGCTCATGGACAAGCCCGACGTGGACGTGATCGAGGGCCTGTCGCCCGCCATCAGCATCGAGCAGAAGGCCACCAGCCACAACCCGCGCTCCACCGTGGGCACGGTGACCGAGATCCACGACTACCTGCGCCTTCTGTATGCGCGCGCCGGCACGCCCTACTGCCCCGAGCACCACCTGCCGCTGCAGGCGCAGACCGTGTCGCAGATGGTCGATGCGACGCTGGCGATCCCCGACGAGCCGCGCCTGATGATCCTCGCGCCCGTGGCGCGTGAGAAGAAGGGCGAGTTCCTGGAGCTCTTCGCCGAGATGCAGGCGGCCGGCTACGTGCGCTTCCGCGTCGACGGGCAAACGTACGAATACAACGACCTGCCCAAGCTCAAGAAGACCGAGAAGCACGATATCGACGTGGTGATCGACCGGCTGCGCGCGCGGCCCGACATGCAGCAGCGCTTGGCCGAGAGCTTCGAAGCGGCGTTGCGCCTCGCCGAAGGCCGGGCCATCGCGCTGGAGCTGGGCGCCGAAGGTGCGGCCGACAAGGAACACCTGTTCAACGCCAAGTTCGCCTGCCCGATCTGCCACTACTCGCTGTCGGAGCTGGAGCCGCGCCTGTTCTCGTTCAACTCGCCCGTGGGCGCCTGCCCGAGCTGCGACGGCCTCGGCCATCGCGAGGTGTTCGACCCGGCACGCGTGGTGGCCTTTCCCACCCTCTCGCTCGCGAGCGGCGCCATCAAGGGCTGGGACCGCCGCAACGGCTACTACTTCAGCATGATCGAGAGCGTTGCGAAGCACTACAAGTTCGACGTCGACGCACCCTTCGAATCATTGCCCGCCTCGGTGCAGCAGGTGCTGCTGCAAGGCTCGGCGGCCGAAGAGATCAAGTTCAACTACACCATGGAGTCGGGCAACTTCGCGGGCAAGAAGCTCACGAAGAAGCACCCCTTCGAGGGCATCATCCCGAACATGGCGCGGCGCTACCGCGAGACCGATTCGGTGATGGTGCGCGAAGACCTGGCGCGCTTTCGCAACCTGCAGCCGTGCCCCGACTGCGGCGGCTCGCGCCTCCGGCCCGAAGCGCGCAACGTGTTCCTGGTGGACGAGTCGGCCCGCCCGGCCGACGGCGGTGAGCCACCCCGCATGGCGATCTTCGAACTCAGCCACCTCACCTTGCGCGATTCGCTCGCCTGGTTCCAGACGCTCAAGCTGCGCGGCGCCAAGGCCGACATTGCCGACAAGGTGGTGCGCGAGATCGGCCTGCGGCTCAAGTTCCTGAACGACGTGGGCCTGAACTACCTGAGCCTGGACCGCAGCGCCGAAACTCTTTCGGGCGGCGAGGCGCAGCGCATCCGGCTCGCGTCGCAGATCGGCTCGGGCCTCACGGGCGTGATGTACGTGCTCGACGAGCCCAGCATCGGCCTGCACCAGCGCGACAACGACCGTCTCATCGGCACGCTGAAGCACCTGCGCGACATCGGCAACAGCGTGATCGTGGTCGAGCACGACGAGGACATGATCCACGCCGCCGACCACGTGATCGACATGGGCCCCGGCGCGGGCATCCACGGCGGGCGCGTGATGGCGCAGGGCAGCTACGCCCAGGTGGCGGCCAACCCCGATTCGCTGACCGGCCAGTACCTTTCGGGCGCGAAGAAGATCGAAGTGCCCAAGCGCCGCACCGCCTGGCTGCCTGTGGTGAAGAAGCCCGCCTTCAACGAAGGCAAGAAGGCCTCGCGCTTTCCGCAGAGCCCCGCGGCCGAACGGCGCGCCGCGCGCGAAGCGGCCCACCTGGCCTCGCAGACCGACCTGCAGGAAATCCGCGTGGTCGGCGCCACCGGCAACAACCTGAAGGACGTGAGCGTGGCCTTCCCGGTCGGCCTCCTGACCTGCGTCACGGGCGTCTCGGGCTCGGGCAAGTCGACACTGGTGAACGACACGCTCTACACCGCCGTGGCGCGCACGCTCTACCGCGCGCACGAGGAACCGGCGGCGCACGAGTCGGTCGAGGGCATCGAGTATTTCGACAAGGTCATCAACGTCGACCAGAGCCCCATCGGCCGCACGCCGCGCAGCAACCCGGCCACCTACAC
>Ga0075366_10000629_pt1 | contig 16580 bp, 15 predicted proteins | sample EndMethybrTD3031_FD_72351 | JGI IMG/M metagenome (GOLD analysis project Ga0075366, IMG submission 72351) | Populus endosphere microbial communities from Tennessee, USA - Endosphere MetaG P. TD hybrid TD303-1 | ecosystem: Host-associated > Plants > Roots > Endosphere | place: USA: Tennessee...
CTGAGCGGCCGCTCAGGCCATGCGGCAACGCTCTGGGCGAACAGTTCGGTCATGGAAAGCGGCGGGAATTGCTGGTCCCATGCGCAAGGGTGCGCATAGTGCTCGCGCCAGGGCTCCGGAGACCTACCTACATTCATGTAAGTTAGTTTGCCCGTTCCTTGCGGTCAGGGCAAGCGGCAAGCGAGATTTATCAGCTTTCCCCAGCAGCCTCAGCCGCGCGCTTGGCTTCAAGCCAGGCCGCTGCCTCGGCTTCCTGCGCTGCTTCGCCCGCCAGCTTGGTCGCTGCATCACGCTCGGCGCGCAGTTCCTCAAGCAGCGCCTCGCGATCATCGCCCAGCCGCGCGTCGTCGCCCGCCTTGTCTTCAAGCCCGGCCTTCTTGGCCGCGCGCGCGACGATACCGTCCAGCTCGCGCTGCGAGCACAGCCCCAGCGTCACCGGGTCCTTGGCGACGATGTTGGAGATGTTCCAGTGGCTGCGCTCGCGGATCGCGGTGATCGTGTTGCGCGTGGTGCCGATCAGCTTGCCGATCTGGGCATCAGAAATTTCCGGGTGATTGCGCAGGATCCAGGCAATGCCGTCGGGCTTGTCCTGACGCTTGGACACCGGCGTGTAGCGTGGGCCCTTGGTGCGGCTGACGTTGACCGGGGCCTTCTGCATTTTCAGCGCATAGGTCGGGTCGTCCTGACCCTTCTCAATTTCATCCATGGTCAGCTCGCCCGAGCGCACGGGATCGCGGCCGGTGTATTTGCTGGCAGCCAGATCGTCGGCCATGGCCTGCACTTCAAGGATGTGCAGTCCGCAGAATTCAGAAATCTGCTCGAAAGTCAGCGCGGTGTTGTCCACCAGCCACGAAGCAGTGGCATGCGGCATCAGCGGGGTGGGCTGGGTCACGGGGTCATCTCCGGCAAAAACAATAAGGGCCGCCCCTTTGCGGAGCGGCCGAATGAAGGGCCATGTAAGTGAGAATTGGCTTCGGGGCAAGGAGATGTCGCGAAAATGGCCCGTTGCGCTAGATTTCCAGCACGATCTTGCCGACATGCGCGCCTGCTTCCATCCGCGTGTGGGCTGAAGCTGCCTCGGCGAGCGGAAAGATGCGGTCCATCACGGGGCGCAGCTTGCCCTCTGCGACCAGCGGCCAGACATTGCCGGCGATTTCGCCTGCCAGCAGCGTTTTGAATTCGGCCGAACGCGGGCGGAGAGTCGACCCGGTCAAGGTGTAGCGGCGGGTCATCACCACGGCCATGTTGACTTCGGCCCGGGCGCCGCCCTGAACCGCGATCGTCACGTGGCGGCCATCTTCGGCAAGGCACTTGAGGTTGCGCGCCACATAGGCGCCGGCCACCATGTCGAGCACCATGTTGACGCCTTTGCCACCCGTGATGCGCGCCACTTCGGCAACGAAATCGCTCGCCTTGTAGTCGATCGCGTGCGCCGCGCCGAACTCCAGCGCCTTGGCGCATTTTTCCGCTCCGCCGCAAGTGACGATGACAGTGATGTCGAACAGGCGGCACAGCGAAATGGCCATGGTGCCAATGCCGCTGGTGCCGCCGTGCACGAGGATCGTCTCGCCTTCGCGCGCCCAGCCGCGTTCGAACACGTTGTGCCACACAGTGAACAGGGTTTCGGGCAGAGCCGCGGCTTGATCGAGCGGCAGGTCGTGGGGCACTGGCAGGCAGTGGCCCGCGACGGCAGTGCAATATTCGGCGTAGCCGCCACCAGAAACCAGCGCGCAGACTGGTTGCCTCAACAGCGCCGGCTCCGCGCCATCGCCCAAGGCGACAACCGTGCCCGAAATTTCCAGACCCGGAATTGGCGATGCGCCTGGCGGCGGCGGGTAGCCGCCCTGGCGCTGCACGATATCGGGGCGATTGACGCCGGCGTAGGCGACTTTGATCAGCACCTCGCCCGGCCCGGGCACAGGCACGGGCGTGGTCTCCAATCGCAGGACTTCCGGCCCGCCCGGCGCGTTATAACCGATCGCGCGCATGTTTGCGGGAAGATTTCCCCCCATATTCAACCCCCTGGTGAATCCCGTCACCTCACTCACAGTCCCTAGCCAAGTGCCCTGTTGACAGCAAGCCAGCTGAGTCCGATGCTGCACCGCAATGGATGAAGACGACCGCCCGAGACCGCGCGGAGATGCTGCCAGCCTGCTCGGCGGCGAGTTGCTTGACAGCTATTCGCGCGATGAGCTGAATGCGCGCATTGAAATGCTCGAACATGAAATTGCCCGGGTTCGGGCTCATCGCGACAAGGCGACAGCCCATATGGCCGCTGCCGAAGCCCTGTTCGGGCGACGGCAACAGTGAATTTCACGCGCCTTTGCATTGACCTCCATCGCATTGATGGGAAATCATCCCATATAGGTTTCGATAAGCACAGTCCCTCATCCCGGCTTATGCCGGGGTTCACCTCAAACTTTTAAGGCGACCATTATGCCGAGTTTCGCCCAGAACCTAGAAAAGACCCTGCATGCGGCGCTCGCCCATGCCTCGGATCGCAGCCATGAATATGCCACGCTTGAGCACCTGCTGCTGGCGCTGATCGATGATAGCGATGCGGCGGCAGTGATGGAGGCCTGCGGGGTCGACCTTGGCGATCTTGGCGACGTGGTGCGCCAGTATCTCGATCAGGAATACCAGTCGCTCAAGACCAGCGAAAAGGGCGATCCGGCGCCGACAGCGGGTTTCCAACGCGTGATCCAGCGCGCGATCCTGCATGTACAGTCGTCGGGCAAGGATACAGTGACCGGCGCTAACGTGCTGGTCGCGCTGTTCTCAGAACGCGATTCCTATGCGGTCTATTTCCTGCAGCAGCAGGATATGAGCCGCCTCGACGCGGTTTCCTATATCAGCCACGGCATTGGCAAGGGCGGCCGCCGCATCGAGGATCGCACGCCAAAGAGCAGCGAAGCCGAAGCCCCGCATGCCGAGGAAAAGCCGGACGCGAAAAGCCAGAAGAAAGATTCGGCGCTCGACCAGTTCTGCGTCAACCTGAACGAGAAGGCGCTGGCCGGCAAAGTCGATCCGCTGATCGGCCGTGGCCCCGAAGTGGACCGGACGATCCAGATCCTGTGCCGCCGCTCGAAGAACAATCCGCTCTATGTCGGCGATCCAGGGGTCGGCAAGACGGCCATTGCCGAAGGGCTCGCACGCAAAATCGTCGAAGGCAATGTGCCGGAAGTGCTGGCCGAGGCGGTAATCTATTCGCTCGACATGGGCAGCCTGCTGGCGGGGACGCGCTATCGCGGCGATTTCGAGGAACGGTTGAAGCAGGTGGTCTCCGAACTGGAGAAAATGCCCAACGCAGTGTTGTTCATCGACGAAATCCACACCGTGATCGGTGCCGGCGCGACCAGCGGCGGGGCCATGGATGCGTCAAATCTGCTCAAGCCCGCGCTTTCGGGCGGTACGATCCGCTGCATCGGTTCGACCACCTACAAGGAATTCCGCAACCATTTCGAAAAGGATCGCGCTTTGCTGCGCCGGTTCCAGAAGATCGACGTCAACGAGCCGACCATTGAAGACACGATCAAGATCCTCAAGGGATTGCGGACAGCCTTCGAAGAACATCACAAGGTCAAATATACGCCCGATGCAATCAAGACCGCAGTGGAACTGTCGGCACGCTACATCAATGACCGCAAGCTGCCCGACAAGGCGATTGACGTGATTGACGAGGTGGGTGCCATGCAGATGCTGGTACCCCCATCCAAGCGCAAGAAAACGATCACCGCGCGGGAAATCGAGGCTGTGATCGCCACCATGGCGCGGATTCCGCCCAAGTCGGTGTCTTCGGACGATCGCACGGTGCTGGAACATCTGGATCGTGATCTGAAGCGTGTCGTGTTCGGTCAGGACAAGGCGATTTCGGTGCTTTCATCGGCGATGAAGCTCAGCCGCGCCGGCCTTCGCGATCCCGACAAGCCGATTGGCAGCTTCCTGTTTTCCGGCCCCACCGGCGTCGGCAAAACCGAAGTCGCGCGCCAGCTCGCCAGCATCATGGGCATTCCGCTGCAGCGGTTCGATATGTCGGAATATATGGAGCGCCACTCCGTCAGCCGGCTGATCGGCGCGCCTCCCGGCTATGTCGGGTTCGACCAGGGCGGCCTTTTGACCGATGCGGTCGATCAACAGCCGCATTGCGTGCTGCTGCTCGATGAAATCGAAAAGGCCCACCCGGACCTGTTCAACATCCTGCTTCAGGTGATGGATAATGGCCGCCTGACCGATCATCACGGCAAGACGGTCGACTTCCGCAATGTCGTGCTGATCATGACAACCAATGCAGGCGCGTCGGACATGGCGAAGCAGGGCATTGGCTTTGGTGACGTATCGAAGGAAGATGCGGGCGACGAAGCGGTCAAGCGCATGTTCAGCCCGGAATTCCGCAACCGGCTCGATGCCATTGTGCCGTTCTCCTATCTGCCCACCGAAGTGATCAGCCGGGTGGTGGACAAGTTCATCCTCCAGCTGGAACTGCAACTGGCGGAGCAGAACGTCCACATCCAGTTCGACCGCGATGCGCGCAGTTGGCTGGGTGAGCGCGGTTATGACAAGCTCTATGGCGCGCGCCCGATGGCCCGTTTGCTGCAGGAGAAAGTCAAGCAGCCGCTGGCCGAGGAATTGCTCTTCGGCAAGCTCGCCCATGGCGGTGAAGTGCATGTGGGTATCAAGGATGGCGCACTCTCGTTCGAGCTGACACCGGCACCGCCCAAGCTGGTGAAGAAGACAGCCAAGCCGCAGTCAAAGCGCAAGTCCAAGGCGAAGTCCTCGCCTGATAGCAACGACTGATTGATCCGCATCAAGGCAGTGTGCAGCCGGGCCTCTTATCTCGCCTGACTGCACACCCCTTGCCTTGCGGAGCAATTCTTTGGCCACCAATCACAATGCAGCCGCCGCCGCGCCAGCGGGCGCCACGCCGTTTGAGCTGATCGGTGGCAAACCGGTGATGCAGGGGATTTCCAACCGATTCTACGATCTGATGGACGCAGACCCGGCCTATGCGCAGCTCCGCGCGGTCCACGGCGCGGATCTCACTCGCATGCGCGGGGAACTTGCTCGTTTCCTGACGGGCTGGGCGGGCGGTCCCCGTGACTGGTTTGAAGACAATGCCGGCCGCTGCATGATGAGCGTTCACCAGCCTTACGATTTTACGAAGGAAGTCGCCGGTCAGTGGGCCGAGGCAATGCAGCGCGCCATTTCCGAGGTCGAGACGGCAGATGCTGATCTGGCCAGTCGCATGGGCCAGGTCCTCTGCAATATGGCGCGCGGCATGGCGCGCAGGGACTAGAGCGGTTCGAGCCAGATGGAATCATCTGGCGACTCGGAAATCACGGTTGGACAAGAATTTAGAGTGCTGGCTTTGATGCAATCACAGTCGGAAGCACTCTAGCGGTAATCAGTTGCGCTGCGGCAATTGCGGCGCCGGATCGACTGGCCGGTTATTGCGGCGCAGTTCAAAATGCAGCTCGGGGCCTCGCGCCATCCCGGTCTGTCCCGATAGACCGACGCGTTCACCCTGCCTGACGCTATCGCCTTCCTTCACGGTAATGCGGCTGAGGAACGCGTAGGCACTTTGCCAGCCGCCATCGTGTTCTACGACGACCAATTTGCCGAACTGGCGCGGCTCGTCGCCCGCGAACAGGACTTTGCCTGCCGCACTGGCCCGAACCGCGCTGCCGGTTGGCGTGCGGATATCGAGGCCTTCGTGGTAGTTTGCCGTTGCGGCCCGCGCAGTGAACCCACGCCGGACTGTGCCTGCCAGCGGCCAGGCAAACCGGGCTGCGGCTGCAGTGTCCGCCGGTTCAATGGGCTCGGCGGCGGGACGGCCGATCATGCTGGGGATCAGCAGTTTCTGGCCAGACCGCAGCTCTGCATTGGCCGTCAGGTTGTTGGCCACGGCGATCTCGGACCAGGGAACGCCGTAAAGATAGGCAATTGTGAATCGCGTGTCTCCGCGTCCGACGGTATGGTGGCGGGTGCGCGGGATTGTAAGCTTCTGGCCGGCGCGGACCGCATAGGGAGGCGTCAGGCGATTGGCTTCGATGATCAGCACGCGCGGCACTTGCGCGCGCTGGGCTATGCCGCCCAGCGTCTCGCCCGCCTTGACCACGTGTTCGCTCTCCTGGCTGGGTGGAAGCGCAGGTTCGGCAGCGGCCAGCAGGAATGGCGCCAGGGCTGCCAGACAGCAAGCACGCGGGCTCATTGATAAAGCTCCGCGAGCGTCAGCAGCGAGTCATGGTGCGTAAAATCGAGCTGCAGCGGCGTGACAGCCACATAGCCGTCCGAAATAGCCTCAAGGTCGCTATCGTGGCCGGATGTATGTTCGATGCCGTGCAGGCCGAACCAGAAATAGGGAAAGCCGCGGGGATCAGTACCTTCGATCACAGAGCCGCGCGCATAATCATGAAATCCCTGGCGAACCACGCGAACCCCCTTCACCTGTGCCGCAGCGAGCGGCGGGAAGTTGATATTGACGAGGGTTCGTGGCGCAAAGGGCGCTTTCAGCAAAGGCGCGATGGCCCTTTCTCCCCAGCTTTCCGCGGCATCGAACGAGACTTCGTGGCCCCGGCCCTCCTTGCCGTAGACCTGACTCAGTGCGATCGAGGGAATACCGGCCAGCGCGCCTTCGAACGCGGCGGAAACCGTGCCCGAATAAGTCACATCGTCGCCCAGGTTTGCGCCCCGGTTCACGCCCGAAAGAATGAAATCCGGCGGGGCCGGCATCAGCTTCTTGAGCGCCATTGTGACGGAATCGGTCGGCGTGCCTGTGACGGAGAACCGGCGCTCGGCATGCTGGCGCAGGCGGACTGGCCGATTGAGGGTCAACGAGTGACCCGCGCCCGATTGTTCCTCCTCCGGCGCACAGATCCATATGTCGTTCGTGAAATGCGCGGCAATTTTCTCAAGCACGGCAAGCCCGGGGGCGTGGATGCCGTCGTCATTGGTGAGCAGGATCCGCATCAGCCCTGCGGTACCAGCTTTGTCACGCCGCCCATATAGGGATGAAGCACGGGCGGCACGTCAACCGAGCCATCGGCCTGCTGGTAGTTTTCCAGAATGGCGACGAGCGTGCGGCCAACCGCGAGGCCCGAGCCGTTGAGTGTGTGGACGAATTCGGGCTTGGCCTTTTCGCCAGCCGGGCGATAGCGCGCATCCATCCGCCGCGCCTGGAAATCGCCGCAGTTCGAGATTGACGAAATCTCGCGGTAGGCACCCTGTCCGGGCAGCCAGACTTCGAGATCGAAAGTCTTCTTCGCGGTAAAGCCCATGTCACCGGCGCAGAGCAGCATCTTGCGATAGGGCAGGTCGAGCGCCTGCAGGATGGATTCGGCGGCAATGGTCATCCGCTCGTGCTCGGCAGGTGAATCCTCTGGCCGGCAGATCGTCACCAGCTCGACTTTTTCGAACTGATGCTGGCGGATATAGCCGCGCGTATCCTTGCCGGCTGCGCCAGCTTCCGATCGAAAGCAGGGAGTGAGCGCGGTCATGCGCAAAGGTAGCTCCGCCTCGGCGAGGATCTGCTCGCGCACCGAATTGGTCAGCGATACCTCGGCTGTGGGAATCAGCCAGCGGCCGTCCGTCGTCTGGAAATTGTCGTCGGCAAATTTCGGCAGCTGGCCCGTTCCGAACAGCGACTCCTCACGCACGAGCAGCGGCGTGGCGCATTCGAGGTAACCGTTCTCGCCGGTCTGCCTGTCAAGCATGATCTGCGCGATCGCTCGCTGCAGCCGGGCCATCTGGCCGCGCAGGAATGTAAACCGCGCGCCGGAAATCAGCGCGCCGGTTTCAAAGTCGAGGCCCAGCGCAGGGCCAATGTCGGCATGCTCTTTCGGGGCAAAATCGAAGGTGCGCGGCGTGCCCCAGCGCGAGACTTCGACATTGCCAGCCTCGTCCACGCCATCGGGCACTTGTTGGTCCGGCAGGTTGGGATGGCGCGACAGCGCATCCTGCAACTGCGCGGAAAGCTCGCGATCTTCCTGCTCAAGCGCGGGCAGCCCGTCCTTCAGCGCGCCGACTTCGGCTTTCAGCCGCTCGGCCTCGTCCTTGTCGCCCCGCCCCATCGCCGCGCCGATTGCTTTCGAAGCATGGTTGCGGCGGTTCTGCATTTCCTGCATTCGCGTCGCCACCGCACGCCGAGCGAGGTCCAGCGCCAGGATCGCAGCGGACGGACTGTCCACGCCGCGCCGGGCGAGATCTGCATCGAAGGCTTGCGGGTTTTCGCGGATCAGTCGGATGTCGTGCATGGGGGCGGACTATTGGCCCGCGCCCGCCGGGTCAAGCCGCGCACCAGATCAATAGTTCGTCACTTCGGCGATCTCGACGTTGACGTAGAGCGTGCCGACGCCGGCCGCACCCAAGGCGACCAGGTTCATCACGTTGAACCCTTCGTTCTGGGCGAGGACGAGGGGGTAATCACCGGCATCGTGGCTGAACAGGTTGTTGCTCGAGGGGCTGAGCAGGTTGCCGGGCGTGGTCGCCGCCGCCCAGGCGCCGGTCGTGCCGAGATCGTTGGTGTCGAGCACCTTGGTGCCCGCAACGAGTGCACCCGTGGAGGCGATGCGGCAGTCGACCGAGGTCGGCGTTGCAAGCGAAGTTCGCGCCTTGCAGTTGCTGCCGGTCAGCGCGATTGCTGTGCCGCCGGTGTCGGAAGCCGTGAACGAGCGCGCCACCTTGAGGCCCCAGGCCAGTTCCTGCGCGGTGGTGAAGCCGGTGGTGCAGACAAAACCGATGCCGACCCGGCGCACGACGATCAGGTTGGTGGAGAGATTGCGGAACGAGTACACCGCGCTGTTGGCGGCAGCGCCCGTCAGTGTGCCCGAACGGGCACCGATGCCGAACCAGCCGAGACATTCCATCGGGCGGATCGTGTGGCGCATTGCCTTGAACGTCGCATCCACTTCGGTGACCACACCGCCCGAACCTTGCAATTGAATAGACATAAAATTTTCTCCTTAGATCCATTCCCAGCCGACTGTGAACTGGCCGGCCAGCCGGGTGCTGCCCGGCGCGGTGTTTTTCGCGAAGATAGTAAAGCCGGTTCCCGCGACCACGTTGCCAGCAGTCACGTCTATGCTTTCGGCCCAATGCTCGTCGGCGCTGTGGTCGGCAGTCGCTGTCGCCATCACGTAGGCTTTGACTCGCGACCCCGAGAGAATTCCCGTCTGTCCGGTGATCGCCACGCTGGCGTCGCTGGCGCCGGGGAAGGCACCGAAATTGATCGTGGCGCTGCCATTGTTCACCAGCGTGCCACCGGACGCACCGGGCAAGGTGATCGTTCCTGCCGCGTCGTCATAGCTGCCACCGGCCGCCGCGACCATCGACCCGATCACGTCCTGCGACGCCTCGGTAAAATCGGAGATGGTGCTCGCCGTCTGGGTGCCGGTGTGGTTGGAGCGCGACAACAGCGAGGCGTTTGACAGCGCGGAGGCTTCCAGAAAGTCCATGGCCGTCAGCGTCGCAGGCCAGAAGACCACTGGCTTGCCAGAGCCGCTCGCGCCGGCGTTGCTGTCCAGGTAGATCGTCGTGCCGCTGATCTTGCGAATGCGGTATGGCCCGCCGCTCGATGTCGGGATCTCGATGATCTGGCCGACTTCCATACCGGTCGTGGAACTGACTGTCGCCACGTTCGATCCGCTGGTTGTGGTTGCGGTGGTGGCGCCGCCATTGAGCGTCCCCAGCGTCCCCGCCACCGTGCATTTCCACCCGATTGGCTGGCCGACCGTGGGCGTCTCCAACTGGATCGTGTGGCCGGGCGAAAACGTGCCGCTAGTCGGCAGTGCGGTCGCAGAAGTGGTGAATACCGAGCCGCCGAGAAACCGGGTGCGGCCGCCATAAAAGAAGCATGGATCAATGCGCGAGGCGTTGACATAGCCCTCAACGTGCAGCGAACCGCAGTTGTTGTTGATCCTTAATGCAATGTCGCAACCGCTCAGCACATAACCGAATATCGAGAGGTTCTGCGCGTTTGGCGGTGCGACTGGCGCAGTCCAGACCCAGCCCTCGTAAATCGGCTGCACCGTCGCCACGCCCGCACGGTCGTAATCGACAATGGCGGTGCCGTCCGAGACGACGAGCTTGCCGCCCAAACTGGAGAGGCCGGTGAAGGTGGTATATTGGGCCACATTGTCGAGGTAATGCACGACATTGCCGGAGCCGAAGACCTCAAAGTGGCAATCGCTCCACGCAACACCGGCAGCGACCCGGCCGCCGCTGGGGTCGCCATATTCGGCGAGGTGGGCTTTGTTCGCCGACCCGCCAATCAATGTGCAACCGAAGAAGCCATAGCCCACGCCCTGGACGAACCGGACAAGGTTGGCGTTATCGTAGGGACCATAAAACTCGGTCCCGAACATGCGGTTGTCGGTGTTGGGATTGTTGCTGTTGGTGACCGTGCCGCCATTGATCGTGGTGATCGCCTGGAGGCCGCCGACAAGACTTCCGCCGCCGGTCCACAGGCAGCGATTTTTCGCGGCGGTATTGGAGTTCTGCATCCGCCCGCCGAACCAGCGCGAACTTTCGCTGCCGTTCGCGACGACGCAGGCCTTGGTGAAATTGCCGGTGATGATGATGTCGCGGAAGGTATTGTTGTTGCAGTTGCCGCTGACTGTCGTGCGCGCGAGGAAAATGGCGCATTGCGAGGCATAGGCTCCGCTGTAGAACGTCAGGCCATCGACATGGCAGTTATTGCTGCCCATCATGTTGAGCAGGACGTTGCCTGTGGCGATGGGCAGGATGCGGCTCGCCCCGCGCCCGGTGCCGCGCAGCGTCAGCGACTTGTCGAAACCCGTGCCGACCAGCGACAGGTTGATTTCGGTGACGGCGAAGTCGCCGCGCGGAAAGTCGATGGTCCCGCCCTGCGGCAGCGAAACGGCATAGGCGATGGCGTCATTTATGGCGGCGGTGTCGTCCGTCGCGCCGTCCCCCAGTGCGCCGACTTGGCAGACATTGAAGCCGGCTTCGGTGGCCAGCCGCCAGTAGCGCCCGTCGAGCGATTGCTTGCAGAACCGGGGATGTGCTGCCGCGAGGCTCGATGTCGCCAAAGCGTCACTTATGTAAGTCGCCGGGCCCTTGCCTGCAGCCGAATATCCGCTGGTTTGGACAGCGTTGACACCAGCCGGCAGATGTTGGGCCGTGATGCCGCTCGCCAGTCCGACGTCGGCGACTCGGGTGATGCCAGTTCCGAGGTACTTGGTCGTCATCAGCCAACTACCGTCACGCGATAGGCATTGGAGGCGGGGGCGACGGCAAAGGTCAGCGTCACGTTGTTTGCGTCGGTCGCCACCCAATCCGTCATGACGCCTGCATCTGTCGCCACTTCGCGCAAGGTTACTTCGACGTCCTTCGTGCCGAGGTTGTGGGTGACGGCAATCGAGGTCGCCGCGCCTGTGCCGACATTGGCGCTGAACTTGCGCGCCACGACACTTGTATCGACGTTGATGCCCGAGCCGTTGACGACAATGCCGGTTCCGGCGACCGCGCTGATCACGGAGCCCGCGACACTGACGCCGTTGCCGCCCGAATAGGAGGTGCCGCCGCTGAGCTGACCCCAGGTTTGCGACGTCGTGCCGATGGTGATCGCGGCATCCGAAATGATCATGAACACCTTGTCGGCGTTCGTCGTGCCTTCGGTAACCGATACCGATGTGCCCGGTGCCAGTTCGCCATTGGTGTCGGCATCGATTGCACGCGTCGGCGCACCGCTGGCATTGACCGTGTAGATGCCGTTTTCGCTGGCGGTTGCCTGGTTCTTGACGAGGATTCGGTCGCCAGTCACCAATGTTACGCCATCGATGCTCTGTCCGTTGGCATAGGCCGTGGCCAGCGTGCCGCTCGCCGTGGTCGCAGTGCGCACGGGCGACTTCCATGAAAGCCCGCGTGCAACATTGTCGACATATTGCTTGTTGGCCGCGTCAGTATTGCCCGAAGGGTCGGCAAGTCCGATGATTCTCTGGGACTGGAGATCGAGTCCGTTAAGCACTTTCTTTGCCATGATAGCGGCTCCTTAATAGGCGAGAACGAAGCCCGATTGCGTGCTGGCATGCGTGACAGTGATTGTGGTGGCGCTTGCCTCGACATCGGCGAGCACCTGTTCGCCGCTGCCAATGAACACTTGCACTGCCGGGATTCGGCCAAGGCTGTGGTTGAAGATCCAGGTGGCGGAAGTAGTAGCATTGAGCCGCAACGGCACGGCGCTGGCCCCTGCCGGTCCCGCCGGACCAGCCGGACCAATGATCGCGGCGATGGGATATGAAGGATCGCGGGCGACGGCTTGTGCCAGTCCTTCCGGGCCCCGCCAGCGCGTGCCAATGGCACGTTCAGGCGTGCGCCAGCGCAGCACCATGGTCATGCCACGGCGGCCCGCGTCAGAGCGATGAAAGCGCTTTCCTCGGTCATTTCGACCGCGCCCGACAAAGTCAGCCGGGCATCGATGCCATAGACGCCCGCAGCCAGCGTGGCCGTGATCGAAGCGGGCAGCGACAGCAACCATCCGGCGGTTCCCTGTGCCGTCACCGTCATGGCAATGCCAGCAGCCGAATCGTCCAGCATCAGGCGATTGGCTGCCACTTTTGCCGGTTTCATCCGGGCGGTTATGGCAGTGACTGATGCCGTGTCGCCGCTCAGCGCATCGAGCGCGACTGCAATATCCTCTCCGATCCGGAAAGTGCCGATTGTGCCATGCATGGGATTGATCTCTCCGGCGGTTGGGCGTGCCAGCCGCGCACAGGCATGCCGCCCCGAAAAAGCGGGGACGCAGAAGGGCAAGCTGATGCGGGATGGTCAGGCACTGTGGACGGGCGGCGATAGCAAGGGCCGGGCCCCGCGATTCGCCATCATGTCCATGGTTTTACAACCACCGTGACGATGTAGGAAAGCAGATTTTACCAATTCGGTTCGTGGATGGTGGGCGCGACAGGGATTGAACCTGTGACCCCACCCGTGTGAAGGGTGTGCTCTACCGCTGAGCTACGCGCCCGCTCGCACCATCCTTGCCGAATTGGAAGGCGGGCCATTAAGCAATCGCGGACGAATTGACAAGCGCTGCGATCACCTTAGAGCGCCTTTCCATGAGCGAAGATGCAAATTCCCCTCCGGCCGCCGCTGCGGGCACCGCCGATGTGCCGCCCGATCGTCTGGCGATCAATCCGGTAAGCCCGTGGTTCAATGAGGAACTGTTGCGCCGGGGCGTGGGCATCCGTTTCAAGGACGTCGTGCGCACCAATGTCGAGGAATACTGCATTTCCGAAGGCTGGGTCCGGGTCCAGGCGGGCAAGACACTCGATCGCAAGGGCCAGCCTCTGACGCTCAAGCTCAATGGCCCGGTGGAAGCCTGGTACGAAGATCTGGGCGAGGGCGCGCCCGTCGCGAAACTCTAATCGCAGCCGCGCTTAGCGGCTGGCGAGCCGCCGCGATTTCTGCGCAATGATCGCGCCAATCGGATCGTCGGCGAATCGCGCTGGCACCGCTCGCGCCGCGCCCGGCACCTCGGCGCGGACCAATTTGCTGGGTCCGCCGAGTGAATCTCTGGGAACGCCCTGCGAGGCAGGACGATTGTAGATAAAACCAGCCGCAGGCCAGTGGGTCGTCCCCAGGCTCTGGATCGGCGCATACCAGACGCGAACGGCGCTCCAGTCATTATCCGGTGAGACGTCGATAGCACGCACGTCATCCTCGATCTGGCCGCGCCGCCCGTCGATCAGCGACCAGTTGGCGTGGCGCAGCAGGATCGTGCGCGAATCGATGATGCGGCTTACGGCCGCGACATGTCCCAGCCGCATGTTCCCGCTCGGCCGGAAAGCAAGAACTGCGCCGACGCGAGGTTCGTGGCCCCGGGCATAGCGTCCTTCCGCCTGATCCCACCAGGTGTGGGCGTCGCCGTATATCTGGATGCCCGAAACACGCCGGGCGTAAGGCACGCATTGCAGATAGGGGATCGGGCGGGCCGTGGTTTCGCCCGGTTCGTTAAAGTCGGCAGCAGCGGCCGCGAGCTCGGGCAGGGCAAGGCCTGCGGCCATGGCAAACAACAAGGCGGAGAAGCGCGTGTTCATCGCTGGCAGCAATAAGCCCGAGATGGATAACACCAGCCTGTCAAACATGGTTAACAGGGTGATAAGATTTTAGCGTTTGGCTTGCCAAGCGCCTCCAGTCGGGGCAGGCCCGGATCGCATGCTTCCTCAAGTCATCATTATCGGCCGGCCCAACGTCGGAAAGTCCACGCTGTTCAACCGGCTGGTCGGCAAAAAGCTGGCACTGGTCGATGATCAGCCAGGCGTAACCCGTGACCGGCGCTGGGGTGAGGCGCACTTGCTCGGGCTCGATTTCGCGATTGTCGATACGGCTGGCTGGGAAGACCAGGACGCCGAAAGCCTTCCCGGCCGAATGCGCGCGCAAACCGAAGTGTCGCTGAAGGGTGCTGATGTCGCGCTCTTCGTCATCGATGCCCGCGCCGGGATTACTCCACTCGACGAGGAAATCGGCCGCTGGCTGCGCGAGCAGAACGTGCCAGTGGTCATGGTGGCCAACAAGGCCGAAGGCAAAGCGGGCGATGGCGGCCTGTTCGATGCCTATGCGCTGGGCTTTGGCGATCCGGTTCCGCTATCGGCTGAGCATGGCCAGGGCATGGCCGATCTGTTCGAGGCCCTGCTCCCACTGATCGAGGCGCACGAGGAAAGGCTGGCCGAACAGGGCGAGCTGGATGAAGACGATCCCTCCGCGCCGCTGAAGCTGGCGATTGTCGGACGGCCCAATGCCGGTAAATCAACCCTGATCAACCGGTTTCTGGGCGAAGACCGCCTGCTCACCGGACCCGAGGCGGGGATCACTCGCGATTCGATTGCCGTCGACTGGTCATGGCACAATCCCAAGACCGGCGAGGACCGTCCGGTTCGCCTCATCGACACGGCCGGCATGCGCAAGAAGGCGCGGGTTACGGACAAGCTGGAGAAGATGGCCGTGGCCGATGCCCGCCATGCGGTCGATTTTGCTGAAGTCGTGGTGCTCTTGCTCGATGCCACACAGGGCCTTGAGCATCAGGATCTCAAGATCGCTTCGATGGTGCTTGAGGAAGGACGCGCGTTAATTGTCGCGGTCAACAAGTGGGATGTGGCGGAAGATCCATCGGGGCTGTTCAATGGCATTCGCGCCGCACTGGAGGATGGGCTGGCACAGGTTCGCGGCGTGCCGCTGCTGGCCGTCTCGGCGCGCACCGGCAAGGGGCTCGACGATTTGCTGGCAGCCGCTTTCGCTGTGCGCGAGGCTTGGTCGATGCGCGTGTCGACTGGCCAGCTCAACCGCTGGTTCGACGATGCACTCGCCGCCAATCCGCCGCCCGCGCCCGGCGGCAAGCGGATCAAATTGCGCTACATCACCCAGGCCAAGACTCGCCCGCCCGGTTTCGTGCTGTTCGGCACGCGGCTGGACTTGCTGCCGGAAAGCTACCAGCGCTATCTGGTCAATGGCATCCGCCGCGAACTGGGATTTGCCTCAGTGCCAATTCGGTTAAATTTGCGCAGCCCAAAGAACCCATTTGCCAAGCAGCGTTAGGCAATCGCTCCTATTGCGGAGCCTGCTTCATTCCACCTGAGCGCTTTGAGCACGGTCTCGACGATGTGCGGAGCGTTTAGGCCGGCCTGGTCGTATTGTTTGTCTGGCGTGTCGTGGTCCTGGAACAGGTCGGGCAGGCGCAGCGTGCGGATCTTGAGGCCCGCATCGGTGAGGCCGTGGTCCGATGCCAGGGTGAGGACGTGGGCGCCCAGGCCGCCGATTGCGGCTTCTTCGACCGTGACGATCACTTCGTGGCTGGTCATCAGGCGGCGGATCAGCTCTTCGTCGAGCGGCTTGGCAAAGCGCAGGTCGGCCACAGTGGTCGGGAGGCCCTTGGCTTCCAGTTGCTCGGCGGCCTTGAGGCTCTCGGCGAGGCGCGTGCCCAGGCTGAGCAGCGCGACCTTGCTTCCCTGCCTGACAATCCGGCCCTTGCCGATCTCGAGCACTTGCGGGCTCTCGGGCAGCGCCGCGCCCGTGCCATTGCCGCGCGGATAGCGCACTGCGATCGGGCCTGCGTCGTATTCGGCGGCCGTCCTGGTCATGTGGACCAGCTCGGCCTCGTCCGATGGCGCCATCACCACCATGTTGGGCAGGGTGCACAGGTAAGTGATGTCGAACGATCCGGCATGAGTCGCCCCGTCGGCGCCGACGAGGCCCGCCCGGTCGATGGCAAAGCGGACGGGCAAGTTCTGGATGGCGACGTCGTGCACCACCTGATCGAAGGCGCGCTGCAGGAATGTGGAATAGATTGCGCAGAACGGGCGCATGCCTTCGGCGGCCAGTCCTGCGGCGAAAGTCACCGCGTGCTGCTCGGCAATGCCGACATCGAAAGCGCGGTTGGGATGGCGCTTCGCAAACTTGTCGACCCCGGTGCCAGAGGGCATCGCAGCAGTGATCGCGACAATGCGCTCGTCATGATCGGCCAAGTCGGCCAGCGCCTCGCCGAACACGTTCTGGTATTGCGGCGGGCCGGGCGGGGCCTTGACCTGCGCGCCGGTGATCACATCGAACTTCTGCACCCCGTGATACTTGTC